>Ga0210076_1000007_pt1 | contig 50468 bp, 42 predicted proteins | sample MayberryNW_Catta_3_FD_184876 | JGI IMG/M metagenome (GOLD analysis project Ga0210076, IMG submission 184876) | Wetland microbial communities from San Francisco Bay, California, USA, that impact long-term carbon sequestration -... | ecosystem: Environmental > Aquatic > Marine > Wetlands ... | reverse complement strand
ATACAATCGTATAATCGGGCAAAGGTCGAGCCGAGTCACTTGGCGAGTCCCAGAATCTGTTTGCCGTATTCGTTAATCAGCTGTTCGCGTTCGTCGGATGGCTCAAGCTCTTTTAAGCGATTTTCGATTCGGGAGCGCTCTTCCTGTTTAAGCTCGCGCCAGCGGGCTAGTTCCTTCTGCAGTTTCTCCTGTTCTTCCGCTTTGAGCGTCGCCTTGGACGGCTCGTCTGTCACGCTTTCATCGACCGACTTGGCGGGAGCCGGTTGCGCGTTGAGCACGACCGCGCGGCTCGGACGGCCGCTGGCGTCATAAAGCAAGGCAAAACTTTTATATCCGATGGTTGAGATCAGCGCCCGAATGGCCGGCTCCAGCGGCTGACGCTGGAGGCGCAGATTAACCATGCGAGCCTCGCTGGCCGACGGGACCACAATTTGAAAACCTGTCTTGGCGTGAATGGCGTGCAGCGCAAACGGCACCGGCGTCTGCTCGAAGTCAACCGATATCTCGCCGTTTCGATAATCCACCCATTGTCGGTAGAAATCCTCCGCGCCGGTTTGTGCGCCGGCTGTTGCGCATGTTAATAAAAGGACGGTAGCGACGAGGGCCACGATCCGCGAATCGGTTTTCATGGGTTTGACCTCAGCTAGGGATTTTACAGAGCAAGCTCCGTACCTTCCGGTCCGGCGCCCGCAATATCCCCAAAGGGTCTTTTCTGGCCACCATTCTACTTTAGAGTTTAGAAGGCTGTGCGATTTAGGCCAAAACTGTGCCTTTCGTCTGGCGCTCATGGCTGACTCTACGACGAGCATGGACCGGCCCAGGTCTCTCAGGCTCGGGTTCGTGGCAAGATTTGGAAGATACTAAACGCCGCCAAATCCCTCGTCTTGAGCTTCGGCCAAGAGCCAGGGATCCTTGATCTCGGTGGTCGGGCCTTTGCCGCTGAGCACGTTGACGACTTCTCTCGCGGCGTGAGTTTGGCAGTCGACATAGGATTCGTCGGAGTTGGCGGCCGTGTGGCAGGTAACGATGACGTTGGGCAGGGTGAGCAGCTTGTGATCCGCCGGCAGCGGTTCCGGCTCCGTGACATCCAAAGCTGCGCCGGCCAACTCGCCCGCGACCAGGGAATCGTAGAGCGCGTCGGAGTCGACGAGTCCGCCGCGGGCGCAATTGATTAGATAAGCGGTGTTTTTCATCGCTGTGAATTGCGGTGCGCCGAACATGTGGCGCGTTTGCTTGGTCAGCGGCGCATGCACGCTGATGAAATCAGAAGTCGCGACCAGTTCGTCGAACTGAACCATCTTGACGCCCATGCTTTCGGCGATCTTCGGATCGAGATAGGGATCGTAGGTCTGCACGTTCAATCTCATCCCTTGAGCGCGCGGCGCGACTTGCTTGCCGACGTGGCCCAGGCCGACGATGCCCAGCGTGCGGCCTTGGATGCGATAGACGCGCCCGCGATAGGCGTGCAGCTCGGCGGTATGGCGCCGCCATTTGCCGTCGCGCACGTACTGGTTCATGCGCATGAGCTTGCGCGAAATCGCGATCAATAAGCCGATCGCCTGCTCGGCAACTTCGATCGAGTTGCAGCCCGCCGCGTTACAGATGATCAGGCCATGATCTTTGGCGGCTCTTAGATCCATGCGGTCGACGCCGACGCCGGTGCGGCAAACGACTTTGCAGCGTTTGAGCTGGGCGATGATTTCACGCGAAAGCGGCACCGAACCATGCATAATAATGCCGTCGGCATCTTTGCCCATCTCAACGACTTCGCTGTCGTTAGTCGGCCGGCGGATCGTCATGTCGGCATCGATTTCGGCGAGGATGGGCTTGATCAAATGCACCGGCACGTCGTTACTGCCGAAATACACTACGTGAAATTTGCCCATGTGGGTTAAACCTCCAGTTGATACAAACGAGCTGGATTGTCCCAGAGAATTTTCCGCCGCGCTGCGCTTGAGATGCGATCGTTGCGAATAAGATCGCCGACCGTGCGATCGGGAAATTTGCCAATGCAATCGCTGTGCGGGTAATCGGTCGCGATCGTCAGGTGATCGGCGCCGACATGTTCGATAAACACCGGTGCGAGCTCTTCGCCGGCTTCACAGCTTGCCCAGCACTGGCGCTTGAAGTAAAAGCTCGGGTTTTCTTTGGTCGTTTTGGCCTGCCCGTGGCCTTCATGCTGCCAGTGCTCGTCCATGCGCTCGAGCCAAAACGGCACCCAACCGCAGCCGGATTCGAGATAAGCGACTTTGAGCTTGGGATATTTTTCTAGGACGCCGTCGGCGCACAGGTTCAGGCAAGCGAGCATCTGCTCGAGCGGGTGGCACGCGATGTGCCGGCCGAATTCGCTGTAGCGGTCCGAGCCGGCCTGTGGCAGCACCGTGCGCGCGCCTTCGTGCACGCACATGGCGACGCCGAGGTCGGCCGCTGCTTCGTAAATTGGAAAGTAATCCGGGCTGGAAAGCGTCCGATCGCATAGCTTATTCGGCCGCCAGAAGATGCCCACGAGGCCGAGTTGCTCCTTGGCATAACGCAGCTCTTGTACCGCGCGCGTCGGATCTTGGAGCGGAATCAGGCAAACGCCGTAAAGGCGCTTGGGATTGTAGCTACAGTAGTCGGCAACCCAGGTATTATAGGCGCGGCAGATGGCGGCGCTGAGCTCCGGGTCGAGGTCATCGCGCCACATGATATAGAGGCCCAGAGTGGGAAAGAGCACGGAGACATCAACGCCTTCCCGGTCCATGTCGCGCACGTTGGAGGCGGCATCGAAGTTGGAGGCCAAGGCATCGGCAAAAGTCTCGCGCCAGCGTTTGGAGCCGGCGAAGGTGAAGCCGTAATCTTCCTGCTTGGAAGTGTCGCGCAGCTTGTCGGCGTCGGAAATCGGCTCGCCGTCGATGAAGCGGCGCGACTGATTGGGTCCCTCGATCTTCACGCGATCGCGAAACCTGGCGGGCAAATATTTTTCGAACAAATCGCTCGGCTCCAACACATGGCGATCGGCATCGATGACCTGGAATCCATCTCTCATACTTAACTCCTCGTCTGAGAATGTGACGAAATACCGGTAACGGCCTTCAGAAATGGTTTTTCATAAATAGGACGAGTTCCTGCAAGGAGTCAACACGTGGCTTAGGAGTCGTTCAAGGGTTTAAGCTTCAAACGTTCAACGACAGAGCAGCAAATACGTACATTCGAGATCCCGACCGCGGCGAGACGTAGACGGCCGCAGGGGCCCGTAGTAGGTTGCGATCAGCTATGAACGTCCGTCGCACGCGGCTGGTCACCGGTTTCATTTTGTTTACCTACCTGTCGACTCATCTATTGAATCACAGTCTCGGTTTGATCTCGCTCGAGGCTATGGAGGCGGGGCGGGTCTGGTTCTTGGCGCTATGGCGTAACGCCGCCGGCACGACGGCGCTTTACGGCTCCTTGCTCGTGCACTTCGGACTTGCGCTATGGGCGATTTATCAGCGCCACCATTTACGCATGCCGTTATGGGAAGCGCTCCAACTCGCCCTCGGACTTTGTATTCCGCCGTTGTTGGCCGTCCATTTTGTCGGTACCCGGATGGCGTACGAATGGCATGGCGTCGAAGACTCCTACGCCAAGACCGTGATGACCCTGTGGTATACAAGCCCCGTTCACGGCGTCAGGCAGGCGCTGCTGATCGCGATCGCCTGGACCCACGGCTGCATCGGTTTTCATTTCTGGCTGCGCTTGCGCAGCTGGTATTCACGCCATGCTGCGCTTTTTTTCGCATTTGCCTTGCTGTTACCGGTTCTGGCGCTGCTCGGATTTGTTCAGGCGGGGCGCCAAATCGAGTTCCTGATCGCCCGCGATCCGGGCTGGATCGAGCACATCAAACAAACGACCAACGCGCTCGGCGCGGGCGAGGGCCAGGACCTTGTTCAGTTGCACGAAGGCATCATTCTTGGGTTTTGGGCTTGCCTGGCGGGCGTGTTGCTCGCCAGGCTCATTCGCCATCTCAGGCAGCGCCGTAGCCGAGTACGCATTATGTATCCGCAAGCGCGCGAGGTACAGGTGCCGCGCGGCTTTTCGGTATTGGAAGCCAGTCGCTTCGCGGGCATTCCGCACGCCTCGGTTTGCGGCGGACGCGGCCGCTGCTCGACCTGCCGGATACGGATTACCCAGGGATTTTCCAGACAACCGTTGCCCAGCGCTGCCGAACAAAAAGTACTGCAGCGCATCGGCGCTCCGCCGAATGTCCGCTTGGCATGCCAGCTTCGACCCACGGGCGCTATTGCGGTCGCGCCGCTGCTGCCCGCCAACGCGCAAGCGCGTGATGGTTTCGGACAGCCGGCGTATCTGGCCGGACAGGAACGGACGATCGCTGTTTTATTCGCGGATTTGCGCACCTTCACCGGAATCGCCGAACACAAGTTGCCCTACGATCTTGTGTTTCTCCTGAACAGCTACTTTGAAACCGTTGGTGAATGCATCACCGGCGCGGGCGGCATGGTCGATAAATTTATCGGTGACGGTGTCATGGCTTTGTTCGGCGTCGAGGCCGGTCCGCAGGAAGGCTGCCGGCAAGCGCTGGTTGCGGCAAGAGGAATGGTCGAACAGGTTAGCCGGCTAAGCGAATCGCTAGCGGACGAGATCGCTCAACCGCTCAAGATCGGCATTGGCATTCACTGCGGTCCGGCGGTGGTGGGACGCATGGGTTACGGGACCACGGTTCATGTGACGGCGATCGGCGATGCCGTCAACGTGGCGAGCCGGCTGCAGGATTCGACCAAGGAATATAATTGCCAGCTGGTCATCTCCGAAGAAGTCGCGAAGCAATCCGGTTTGAACACGATTGAGTTTACCGGCCATGAACTGACGGTCAGGAATCGTAAGGAAGCGCTGATCATCTTCGTCGTCGAGGATGTGGCTGCGCTGGTGACTGATCGAAACGTTGCGATTCGGTGATCGCTGCATACGAAGCTTCTGTGCTTTTTGGAGAGGAGCGAAGTGAGACGGGGTGCGTCTTAGGCAGTCTCTTCCCACTCTTTCAAAATCTGGTTTAGTTGCTCGCGGATCTCTGCGTCGCTTTTTGTGAGGTCCATCGGCTTGCCGAAGGGTTGCGGCACGTCGACCCCGCTTGGCCAGTAGACTTCCACCGCATTACCGTCCGGGTCCTGGGCGTAAATGCTCACGGTATTACCATGGCTGACGACGCGATGGATCGGCACGTTGTTGTCGACGAACACGCGGTAGAAGTCCTTGACGTCTTTCAAAGTGGCGCAGCGAAACGAAATCTGCTGAATCACGTTAACGTTGCCTTGGTCGTTGCGCCCGGGCGCCAAAAGAAGCTCGTGGTGTTCCGCCGTTCGATCCTGTGCGGTCATGAACACCGCGCCGCGCGGGCTGCGGTCGCTCACCTGCATGCCCAGAATGTCCCGGTAGAAGGCAACCGAACGCTCTAGGTCGCGAACGTAAAAACCCAAATGACCGAGTGAAGTGACTTTCGGCATAAAACCTCCTGGCGTGGCTGGATTGTTATTTGGACAGGCAGCATTGTCAATGAGCAATCATTGACTCGTAGGGGCGACCGGCCGGTCGCCCCTACGATGGATGCCGTGACGCGCTAAGACCGTCGCCGCGAGAATCGGCCGGCGACGGCGTGGACTGCGTCGTTCACTTCTTGGACGCCGAGCAGGCGGCAGCTCAAATAGAAGGTGAGTGCCGCGAGGCCGATGCCACCAGCAACTTGGATCAGCTCGAGCGCAATCCCGCGCAGGGGTAAGGCTGTGACAAGTTCAATGGTGGACCAGGCGGCCAGTGCCATGGGTAGCGACGCCGCGCAGATCCGGAGCACAGTAGAGGTCAACCGGCGCCCTCCCAGAGTGCCCAAACGTCGCCGGATCAAGACCGCGAGCAGCAAAAAGTTTACCAGCGCGACGGTGGAAGTGGAAAACGCCAAGCCGACATGGCCGAACCGGCTGACCAGCAGCGAATTCATCAGGTAATTGACCGCGATCGAACCGAGGCTGATCAGCATTGGCGTGCGCGCGTCGTTGAGCGCGTAGAACGCGGGTGAAAGCACTTTGACTGCAGCGTAGCCGGCCAGGCCGACCGAGTATGCCGCCAGAGCATCCGCGGTTTGCACCGTGTCGAAACCGGTAAACCGGCCATGTTCGAACACCAGCGTGACGATCGGCCTGCCCAAAACCGCAAGTCCGACGGCAGACGGGATGCACAACAGAAACACCAGGGCGAGCGAATGAGCGAGGGTTCGGCGAAATTCATGGTAATCCGGATTGACCGTGCTGCGCGAGAGCGTCGGCAACGTCGCTGTGGCGATGGCAACGCCGAAGACGCCGATGGGAAACTGCATGAAGCGAAACGCATAATTCAACCATGACACCGGCCCGTTGAGCACGGCCCCAGTCGCGGGGTCGACGATGGCCGAAGCAAAATTGGTGTTGACGAAAACATTGACCTGGACCGCGGCGGTACCGATGATCGCCGGTCCCATGAGACGGAAGATCTGGCGCACGCCGGGATCGCTGACGCTAAAGTCGGGACGATAGCTTACCCCGCAGCGGCGCAACGGCGGCCATTGAACCGCCAGCTGCAGGAACCCGCCGATCAGCGTGCCGTAGGCCATGCCGGCGATGGGCGAAAGCCCGAGCATCGGCCCGAGCGAAAAGCCGAGCAGCAACCCGCCAACGATGGAGCCGAGGTTAAAAAAAGCCGAAGCGAGCGCAGGCAGCCCGAAGATGTTAAACGCGTTCAACATGCCCATCGCTTGCGCCGCCAATGCGACCAGCAAGAGAAACGGGATCATAATGCGGGTCAGCTCGACGGTAAGATCCGCTTTCCCCGGAACGTCGAAAAACCCCGGGGCGAGCACGCCGACGATCGACGGCGCGTAAATCCAGGCGACAATCGAAATAGCGGTGATGCAAAGAATGATCAAAGTCGCCACGCGGTTCGATAAGCGCACGGCTTCCTCTTTGCTTTTGCTCGTGAGCGTTTGGGTAAACGTGGTGACGAATGCAGCGGACAGAGCGCCTTCGGCAAGCAGGTCGCGCAGCAGATTGGGAATGCGAAACGCCGTGAGAAAAGCGTCGTAGAGAAAACCGGCGCCAAAAAATACCGCGAAGACTTGGTCGCGCACCAAACCGAGCACGCGGCTCGCCATCACCGCCAGGCTGATGATGCCGGCGTTGCGCGCGACGCTGGCGCGAGCCTGTTGGGCGCGGTCTCCTTCCATGAGTTTTAAGGCGGCTGTTTCAATAGGGTTAGCATGAAATGCACCGGGCGTCGACGCGAAGCGAGAGTGGTATCTAGACCTCTGGTAATTTGTCCGCCAAGCGACAAGCCGCTCCGAGCGCGGTCCATGGGCCTGTGCCTTGTAGGCCGCCACCACCCGTTCCTCTCCGGGCCGGCTATTCCACAGCGCCGGGTCACAACGCGACCTTCACGTTCGTGTGCCCGCCCTCTACGCGACTCTCCCCTTGCGACTTAGTATCAACTCCCAATAAATAGACCGTCAGAGATTCATGATGTCGTAGCAGATTCATGATTGACAGCATGACCGGTGATCGAATAGCTTCGGCATCTCGCCGAGAGGCGGAAACGAAGCACTAAACGACTGAAAGATATTGGGCCATGAACCGGAGGAATCGATGGACGTCACCGCAAAGTTGGCCAAGTTCGTCGGCAGTCTAAGCTACGAAAGCATACCGCCCAAGGCGATGGAAACGGTCAAAATCGCTGTGCGCGATTGCCTCGGCGTCGCGCTTGCCGGCAGCCGAGAAGAGGATGCCAAAATCTGTGCCGAGATCGCGCGCCAGGAGAATGCCAAGGAAGAGACCAGCGTGATCGGTCAAAGATTCAAAACTTCGGCGTTAAACGCAGCGCTCGCCAACGGCACCGCCGCACATGCGCTTGATTTCGACCACAGTTTCACTCTCATGGGCCAGCCCACCGCGCCGATCATTCCGGCGATCTTCGCGCTCGGAGAGTCGCTCGGCGCCAGCGGGCGTCGCATGATCGAAGCCTATGTAGCCGGTTATGAGGTGACGGCGAAGCTGGTTCATTCGCTGCGCGACAGCACCCATGACGGCTGGCACGCGCCGAGCACGCTCGGCTCATTTGGCGCCGCCGCCGGGTGCGGGAAATTGCTCGGCTTGAGTGCAGCGCAAATTGAGATGGCGCTCGGCATCACAGCGTCGATGGCCGGCGGCGTAGTCGCCAATTTCGGCACGATGACCAAGCCGCTCCATGTCGGGCTGGGCGCTCGTAACGGCGTGCTGGCGGCCAAGCTCGCCCGCGGCGGTTATACGGCGAACGCGAAGGCGATCGAATCCGGCTTCGGCTTTTACCAAGTGCTCCATCAGGACGCGCCGATTGACGAGCAACCGATCGAGGAAATCGGCCGGTCCTTTTCTCTCCTGAGCGACGGCCTGAGAATCAAGCCTTATCCCTGCGGCGGCCTCACCCATCAGGTGATTGATGCGGTGCTCGAATTCAGGGCGAAACATGGACTGAGCCCCGAAATGATCGAAGCCGTCGACGTCGACGTGGTCAAACACACTTTCGACAGAATCGTCTTCCGCGTGCCCCAAACCGGTATTCAGGGAAAATTCTGCATGCCCTACCTGGTCTCCCGCGCGATCAGCGATGGCAGGATCGGGCTGGATATCTTCACCGACGAGGCGGTACGGGATCAAAAGATCCTCAAGCTCGCGGAACGAGTGCAGATGCGACTGGACACAAATTTGAAGAAGATCGACCCGGCCGGACGCCCCTGCCGAGTGACGGTTCGCTTGAAGAACGGCCAGAGCTATACCTGCGAGGCGCAACATGCCAAAGGCGGTCCGGAATTTCCGATGACCGAAGCGGAGCTCGAAGCAAAGTTTTTCGATTGTGCCAAGGAAGCGATGCCGGTCGATATGGCGCAGCAAGCGTTGGATTACGTTGCCAGGCTGGAGACGCTGGATAACATTCGCCCCCTATGTGAACGTCTGAGCGGATAGACTGCGCGTCACTGCATGAGCAGCCGGCTCAAACAACCTCTATGTTTCCTCGCGCTTAAACGACTCGCATGAGTTTGTGTTCGTGTGACGTGTTCGTGCTCGTAGCTGAATCCACCTCCACGTGCCGTGGCACGATCACGGCCTTTGTGCACCTCGCGTCAATCTAGACGTTATTGGGAGTACTGGAGCGGTGGAGTGCTGGAATAATGGCATGAGACCCATCCTCTTAGATCTTTTGAGCAGCCGCCAGCATATGGCTGGGAAGATCGCTCGGTGCGATTCGCCTGCCTGATTGTTGCCTCAGTCGATGAATTGACGCTATAAACTTTCATGCTCACGCAAACGACAACGGCGAGCTGGGAGGTTGGTTCCCATGCCGATTAGAAGAGGAACGGATTACGTGCGCGCTCTGCGCGACGGGCGCGAAGTGTGGCATGGTGGGCGGCGCATCGCCGATGTGACCGCTCATTCCGGATTTACCGGAACGATCAGGACGCTCGCGAACATTTACGACAGGCAACATCGTCCCGAGTATCGCGACATTATGACCATAGATTACGAAGGCGAGCGCATTTCGTGCAGCTACTTACCGCCACGCAACCGCGAACAACTGGCGCTCAAGCGGCGCAACATCGAGCTTTGGTCCGAACTGACCTTGGGCCAGATGGGCCGGTATCCGGAGTTTGTTGCCGAGCTGGTCGTCGGTTTACTCGACTGGACCCATGTCATCGAGAAGAGCAATCCGCAATGGGCGGAAAACGCGCGCGCTTATCATCGCTATGTCAGCCGCAACGATCTCTGTCTGACCCACGCCCTGACCGATCAATATTACGACCGGACCCGGCGCGTGAGCGAGCAGGATGATCCCGACCTGATTCTGCACGTCGTCGGCGAGACCAAGGAAGGACCGGTGGTGCGCGGATTGCGCACCTTGGCAACCTTGGCGCCGATCTCGGATGAAGTTTTAGTTTATCCCAACCGGCCGCGCGATCCCGACGAGGCGGGCTATGCGATCGCCTTCGCCATTCCCATGAACGCTCCGGGACTCAAGATCATTTGCCGCGATCTGTACGCCGAGAATGCCGATCCCGAACGTTACCCGTTGACCACGCGTTTCGATGAGGTCGATGCGGCGCTGATCTTCGACGACGTCGTGGTGCCCTGGGAGCGGGTGTTTGTTTACAAGGACGCCAAGCTGCTCGCCGGCATCAATTACATTCATACCTGGGGCCAGTATTCGACCATGTTGCGTTTGGTTACCAAGCTCGAGGGATTTCTAGGCGTTGCCCAACTCCTGACTCAATATGCCAAACGGCAATCGAGCGCGGCGTCGCAAATTCTTCTTTCGTCATTGATGCAGGATATCGAGATCCTGCGCTCGTGTGTTCAAGCGGGCGAGCTGAGAGGCACCATGAGTCCGGGCGGCACCTGGGCGCCGCTCCTGAGCCCGGCCTATCGCGTTCACAGCATCGAGGCCTCGGATCGCGCTGAGCGGACGATGGAAGGCCTGCTAACCAGCACCCTGATGTTAAGCGGCGGCGCTTCCGATCTCGCGAACGAGGACATCGGGCCGTTGGTCGAGCGGTACTTTCGCGGCGGCGCGCCGAGCACAAAAGAGCACTTGCGTTTGATGGCGGTCGCTGCTGACATGGTCATGAGTCCCTTCGGCAAGCGCAGTCAGCTCTACGAGCGCTTGCAGAGCGGCGAGGTCGACCGAATGCGTCTGCGGCTCTACGGGCAATACAAGGACCCGAAGCCGACCGAAAGAATGCTGGCATTTGTCAAACAGATGGATAGCGATTGAAGACGACAATCCGTATTGCCATGGCTCATTCACGACGCAAAAAGAAGTTACAGAGACGCTTCGCCGTGCGCCGGTCGCCGATCCACGGGCACGGCGTTTTCGCTCTGCGGTTGATTCCCAAGGGCACGCGCATCCTCGAGTACAAAGGCGAGCTGATTTCCGATGCCGAAGCGGATCGGCGCTACAGCAAGATTCATGAGCACTCGCCGCACACGATGCTGTTTTCGGTCGACGACGGCTTGGTGATCGATGCTACCCGCCGCGGCAATTCGGCGCGTTGGATCAATCATTCCTGCGTGCCCAACTGCGAGATCGAGGAAGAAAAGCATCGAGTTTTCATCGAGGCGCGCCGCGACATCCGTCCCGGGGAGGAACTGGCCTACGATTACAACCTGCAGATCGGCGAGCGCCATACGAAAGCAGCCAAGCGCGAGCACGCCTGTTACTGCGGCGCCCGGCGCTGCCGGGGCACCATGCTCGGCGAAGAAGAGTAGTAGGCAGGCTGCTGAAAAAGACTCATAGGCTTCGTTGCGCTAATTCGCCTCGCTTCGACGTACTCGATCGTACGCCGAAGCTCGTCGAACTGCGCGCGCCTTGTCTCTAAGTCTTTTAAGCAGCCTGCAATCTGGTTTTTAGGCAAGACGCGCAGCCGGCCAGCCTCTCTGAAGGTTCCGCAGGGTTAAAACGTTTGGCTGCCTTCCGGCGGATTGACATCGAACATCCGGATGACTGTGCCGATGGTGATGTAATGGCCGAGGAGGCCGACGGCTTCGACCAATCTGGCGTGGCCGTACTCTTTCTCTAGGCGGGAAAATAAATCCTCGGGAACAGTATGTTCATGCATCAAAGTCCGCGTGAATTCGACGAGCAGCCGCTCTTTGCCGGTAAATCGGTCGGCGGGAGCTTTCTCGCGCAAGGCTTCGATGACCTCGGGTCGGATGCCAACGTTATGGGCACGGATCTCGTGGCGTGACCATGCATAGCGCGCGTCGACTTCGCGCGCTGCGGTCAAGATGATGATCTCGCGGTCGGCGTCGGCCAGCAAGGAGTGATTGCGGAAGTAGTCCTCGGTTGCGGCGAAGTGCTGTGCCATCGCCGGTGAGTGCAGCAACATCGAATAAGGGCCGCCTCCGCCGCTGCGTACTGCGTGGATGTGATCCCAGATTTTTTGATGCTCCGGCGATAGCTCGTCGCGCTTGGCACGCGGGATTCGGCTCATGATTCCTCCGTGGGTGAACTTCCAGAAAGCCCCATCAGCTTGAGCGCGGCGCGCCCGGCGATGCCGTAGGGATTGCCCAAAGTTTCCTGCATCTCGAAGTGATTGAAGCCCTCGCCGACGATCAGCTCCACCGGCTTGCCGGCTGCTTTCACCGCCGCGGCAAACTCGCGGCTCTGCCTTTGAAACTCCGGCGTCTCTAGGGTGCCGTAAGCGACGATGATCGGCGCGTTGAGCTTGCCGATGTGGCGCTGCGAGCTGAGCGTCTGTTCGATCTCATCGGTGAATTTCACGTACTCGCTGCGTTTGGAGAGCCGCACCGGTTTCAAATCGTACATGCCGCTCACCAACAGACCACCTTTGATGATGTTGGCCGGCAGACGGAAATCTTTTTCCCAGTCCGTGACGAGAGTGCAGCCGGCGAGATGGGCGCCGGATGAGTGGCCGGTGATGTAGATGCGCTCGCGATCGCCGCCGAAGCTCGCCGCATTGTTGTAGACCCACGCGACGGCGCTGCGCACTTGCTGGATCATCGGCAGTAAACTGCCGTCGGTCTCGGTGATCTGCACGAAATCGACCACGACAAAGTGCGCCCCGGCATTGAGGAACACCTCGGCGGGAAAAGCAAAGTCCCTGGCTTGACCGTTGCGCCACGCACCGCCATGGATGTAGACGTTCACCGGCGCATTGGCTCGTGGGGTCTTATAGATGTCGAGTTTCTCGATCTCGCTCTTGCCATAGGTGACGCGCTCGGGCGGCCCGAGCCGGCGCAGCGTCGCCTCGCTTGCCAAGGCGCGGCGCCTGGCGACGAGCTGTTGATTGGGCGCATAGACGCTTTGATCGTAGGCGTCATCGAGCGCCTTTTGATCCATGTCGAGCCAGACCAACGGGCCTTTCACTCTTCCCTGAGACGCTGATTCTTTGACATTAAGGTCGGTGATCATGATGGCTCCCGTGAAGTGCTGGGTTCAAAGCATTCAAGTCGTTCAAACCGTTCAAACGATTCGGCCAGAATGTTTCGCCTGTCTCTAAGCAATGCCGTAAAAACGTTTGGCGTTGGTTGCCAGGATCGCTTCCTTGTTTGCTTGATTGACGACGTCTCGCGCGAGCAATTCGTCGATCTGGCGGCGGCAAGGTTTCGCGTCGAAACTCTCGTTCGGGAAGTCGGTCGAGAAAACAAGCGGTTCGTTTGCCCGCTTCCGGCAGCATCGATGATCTCCATGAGTTAGTTTGCCTTGCAGGACTGAGACGGCTATAACAAGGTCGAACGTTCACTGTCAACGCTACTACATGTGACGTTTGCGGAAATTGTCTGTTCTCGGCAGTTTCGACCCGAATAAGGATGAACTCGTGGTATCACAAGACTCGATATAGTCCAGCTCGCACTTGAATGTCATTCTGAGGCTCCAAACAACTCAGGATAAACTCCGCCAAAGAAACTGCTTCTCTAAAACGGCAAAAAGTAGATGCTCCGCTTCGTTCAGCATTGAAGTTTTGCTCGATCTGCGCGAGCCCATCTCCCAAGCCTTGGTCGTTCATAGGGCTCCTTTCAGAGCGGATAATTGAGCAGAGACCTAGCTAGTGCGGCAGAGTCGTAAGCAAAGTCGAATCTGAATTTTCGCCACGAAGGTCGCGAAGAAGACGAAGGGTAAGGGCGCCGGGGCCGCCGTACGTCCGAATTCTTCGTCACCTCCGTGCGCTTCGTCATGAGATAGGAGTTTCGCCTCGAGTCAGCCCCTACGATCAGTGGGGAGAAATTTACGCGCGCTACGAAACTCCCAACCTAGTAGTACAAAGCAAAAAAAGGGCTATTTCTGTCGCGCCTCCGTCACGCCGGTGGTCATTGACGAGACGTGCTTCACTCAAAGTCCACTTTTGGAAACACCTTCATGGCATACAAACTCCCAAGAGATCCCAGGAGTCCACCACGGTAGTCCGGCCGAACATGGCATCTCGCTTGCTGCTACCAGCTTGAACTTTCATTGGCGAAGTTGCCAAGCATCTCGTCTCTCTATCTCATTCACGGCGGCTCGCCTATGCGGGAGCCAAGGCGATCAATTCGTCTAAGCTTGAGAAGCAAGGGTATTGGGATGATGCAATGAAACACCTTGATGAACCCATCCGTTGGCGCGAGCAAGCCTTTCACTGGCCGCGAATCATCCTTTCATTTGTCATCATCTATGGCGCGATCGCGTTGGGGATTTACGCCACGTACCGGACTTACAGGTACGTCACAGCCGCGTCGGTAGATTCCCGGCAATCCTTCAATCCTCAGAGCGCGATTTACCGCATCTCCTAGATTCCAGGTACTTCCTCAGGAGGGAGCGAGTAACCCCTCTGTCTGATCGCTCGAGAAACAACCAATGATCTGCCGTTCGGCTCTCCACGACACCACTGCAAGGCCGCAGCTAACTAAAATGCATGCGCAGCTCTCAGCAAATGGACGGCTACTAACCTCTTTGCGACGACCGCCCGGGGACCGACGCGATCAGATTTTAAAAAAAAGGACACATCCAAATTTGTCTTGACGAACAACCAAAATCAGGGGCAATTTAGGGCGAATGATGGAGGTCGATATGAAACGGGTGGCGCTCTATGCCATTTTCGTCTTCTCTCTCTGGTCGATTACGCCGCACCCGGCGGTGGGGCAGTCGACGACGCTGCACGTGGGCTTCAACGGATTTTACGGTGCGGCGCCACTTTACGTCGCTCAGGACGCCGGCATTTTCCGTAAGCACGGATTCAAGCTCGAGATGGTTTTCATCGCTGGCGGTTCGTTATCCACGCAGGCGCTGATCGGTAAGAGCCTCGACCTACTCCAGACAGGCGGCCCGCCTTTCCTCAATGCCTATCTCAGAGGTGCACGGCTCAAAATCATCGGCGGCGTCACCAACATCCTGCCCTACGTCTTGATCAGCAGCGACCGCATCACCGGCGCAGAGCAGTTGCGCGGCAAAAAGATCGGCATCAGCCGTTTTGGCAGCAACACCGACTTCGTTGTGCGGCTCGCGCTCGGGCACCTCGGTTTGACTCCCGCGGATGTGACGATCCTCCAGGTCGGAGGCTCGCAGTCGCGATTGGTGGCGCTCAAAGCCGGAAACATCGACGCGACAGTGCTGAGCCCGGAAGAAGCACTGGCGGCGCAGAAGGTTGGCTTGAACCCACTCCTCGACTTCGTCGCCAAAGGCGTCGAATTTCCCCATGTGAACATCGTGGCTCGGGAGGAATATCTCCAGGCGCAGGCGCCGCTCGTGAAACGCTTCATGACCGCCTATGTCGAGGGCATACGCTTTTTCAAAACGCGGAAGGAGGAGGCGGTCCGGAAGATGATGGTGCTCAGCAGGCTGAACGACCGGGAGATTGCCGAGAAGGCATTTGATGTCTATAGTCGTTCGCTTCCGGACGACGGCCGCCCCACGATGAAGGGGCTCGAAGCGGTCCTCGCGGACTTTGCCCGGGAGGACCCGAAAGCGAAAGGGTTGACGGTCGCGCAGATCGTCGACCTGAGCTTCCTTCCAAACTAAGAACGCACCCAATTGCGTTTTCTTTGCAAAGCACCGATGTCCGAGCAACTCTGGACAGATCAGCAATTCGACCAGATGTCTTGGCATGACAATCACGTGCATGCGCTGCGGATTATCGAAGGCGCGCACGGCTTGGGCGAACTGATTCTGGACCTTGACTATATTCTCGAATGGATCTGCAACGCCGCAGAAAACAAATTTCGCATCGTTCCTGCCACCCTCAGGTTTCTGGAAGTCAGCAATCTCCGCGTTTCGCTCGATTACGCGACGCCGGCTGCAGCTCTGGGACCGTTTTCGATCCACGCCATCGAGCGCCAAAGTGAGGGGCGCGAGCGGTATGTCGCGCAAATTTGGAAGATTCTAGTCAACTGGCCGAAAGGCGAGATTGTATTTGAGGCCGAAAGCTTCGAGCAGCGGGTTTGGGGCGTGCCGGTACTTAGCGAAAGTCAGTGTTTACGAGCAGAGGAGCGAAAGCGCGACGCACGAGCGATCGCCCCTGGCCATATCCGAACCAGCTCAAAATAACAAATTCCAACTCTGCGATTTAGTTTAAAATGACCGAGATTCGCGCGTGCGAGGGAACCGATCTTCGCCGCGCGCTATGTTGCCGCCACAGGATCTTTAAAGATTTATCGGCAGGTTTTGCCCAGTGTGAGCGAGACGCCACCGGCGCAGCGTCGGTGCCGCCGCGGACCAGCGCGGCCGATCGCTCCTGCGTTCTTCGCTTTAGCCGATTGGCGCTTTATTTATATGTCAATGACTATCCTGTCCGCGAAATTGGCTTATAGGAAATTAGCCGCCCAACCGCGCATCACTTTGCTACGGCTTGAACTAGTCTTGGGGTCATCAGGCAGGATTTGCACAACGGTATACAGCAACCTTGCAGCACCGAGGGTGGCAAACTGACAGCAAAATCGGCTGCTTAACAAATCAGGGGACAGCCTCACCATAATGAAAGCCAAGCCAACATTTGTCTGGTCTCATAAACCAAAGACGAGGCCAGACAGATGAAGCTGCCGGCGCGCAAATTTTTGCCGGTGAAGAATGTAACAGGCCGGAGGTGTCCCGCCCGCCCACCGTGATCTGTACTTCGAGAAGCCGCCGGCCTGAAATCACGCTCATCTGGGTGATCGGAAGCGCAACCAGCCCGGCGGCAATCTTTGTCTACGTGGAGATACGCCCGTATCTTCCCGCCTTAACCTGTTTAAATCGAGTTTGTCTTCGCATCTACTCACCATCTACAGATCCACGGCAGAGCGCAACGATAGTGATTGGTGGATTGTGATTCCAGATCGATCATCTAAATTCAGCACTCATGCGCGGCACGACTTGCGGGCAGACCCGGTTTGCTAGCGCCAAAATCTCGCGGGCAGCGCTTGCCTCATACGGAATGTGGACTTCTTCGCCGCCCTGTTTGTTTCGCATGATGAAGCCGTTTTTCAGCGTTTGATATTCCGGCTGCGACTCCGCACAGCTCTTGAGGAGATCATTAAAGACGTCAATGGGAATGATAATCGATTGTTTCATCGTCCTCCTTTCGCTTCCGGACAAAAATAAAGCACGTGGCTTTTGACAAGCCGGTGAGGATTTGCCGGCATTAATCTCAACAGGGATCAGCTGTCCCAAACTCGGAGGAGCAACGTCGATGCCAAAAATGGCCGAAGATCGAAGGGGTTGATATTATTCAGTGTCCGGGCGGAACGTCCTACAGTTGTTAGTATTTCGCCGTCCCAATTTTCCTCCATTCCTCGGAAAAAACCCGGTCAATCATGAAGTGCTTGAGTGGCGGAGCGTGCAACAGGTTTTGTGACCTGGTTCGGCCAACCCGTTGACATTGGGGATTATCGTGCCTATCATGACTACATCTCAATCAGTATAAGGCCTTCTGATAGAGGAGTTATCAAAGCGTGAAGGCCCCTGTCAGTCTCACTCCTTGCGAACATTTCTAAAGGACAATCCGATCAGCGCGGTTTAGACCTCCCATGTTCGGTTCCCATTAGCAGTTAGTTTCCCAGGGAAAAGACAAAAACATTCTCTAATAGGAGGAGAACATGGGTAGTAAGTTATATGTCGGTGGATTGCCGTATTCGGTAACCAATGACCGACTGCAAGAAATCTTCTCGGAGCACGGCACCGTTGAATCGGCGAGTGTGATCTCCGATAAGTTTACTGGCCAATCGCGGGGTTTCGGTTTCGTCGAGATGAGCTCTAGCGGAGAGGCCCAAAAAGCCATCGATAGTCTCAACGGCACGCAGCTTGACGGACGCACGTTGACCGTCAACGAAGCCAAACCAATGGCGAAGCGCGACAACTTCGGCGGCGGCGGCGGTGGCAACCGCGGTGGGCGCGGTCGTGAAGGCGGCGGCAGAGGCAACCGCTGGTAGGGTTTCATTAACGAACACACTGCAAAAAGGGCAGCCCGAGGGGGTTGCCCTTTTTTTTGGTGGTGCGCCCTGGAGGGCGCAGACCCAGGAGGTGAAAGACCTTGGCAGGCCCGATCAGGCGTTTAATGATCGTTGAAAAGACCCAGGGTTTCCGGCGCGAAGAGTTCCTCTACGGCCAATTTTCTCGGAGTCAGACCTTGCTCGTGTGAATAGAGCGTGGCCGCTTCCAACGTCGGCAAATTCTGTTTAACACCATACGGATAAACATCTGTGCCCAGAATCTCACGGGCGTACTCCAAATCTAAATTGATCCACGGCAGCGACGATAAGCCTTCATCGTAGGATTCGAATGCGTGCTGCTTTGCTGCATTAAAACCCAGCGCCAGACGGGTAGCGATCATGCGATCTTGTTCATAAACGGCGCGGCGGAGCACCACCAGGTGCATAATCGGAAAAATCTTGGTCTTAGAGTAATATGCCGCTTCGACGGCACGGCAATCAGGGAAGAGCCGGCGCACCAGCGGCGAGCTCTGCAAAAACGCACGCGGCGGCGACGTAACAGCGAGCGCGTCGAGCTTGCCTTCTTCGATCAGACGATCGAGTGTTTGATCTTTGACGAGGTTGTCGATGCGCACACCGGTCGGGAGGTCGACGGCAACATGCTCCGGACGGCGGCGAAACCAGTGAATGTCTTGCGGCGCCACGCCGTACTCGTGTTGCAACCATCCGCGGACAAAAAGCAACGCGGTCATCGAGTAATCGGCGATGCCGACTCTTTTGCCCTTGAGATCCTGCGGTCTCTCGATCCCCGATCGAGTATTAATCCAAATATACGAGTGACGAAAAACGCGTGACGGAAAAACCGGGATGGCGACGAATCTTTCGTCGCCTTGACCGAGCGCGATCATGTAATTCGACAGCGACATCTCCGAAGCATCGAACGCTTCGTCGTGGAGCATGCGTAAAAAGATTTGCGAGGGCGGTGAGAGATTGACGAACTCAAGGTCGAGGCCGTCGATTTTTATTTTACCCTCGGCCAAGGCGCGAGTGTGATCGTAATCCCGGCAGCCGATCGTGATTTTTCGATTGGCCATCTAGTCCTCCACTATGTATTGATCACGGCAGAGAATGTAGGCGAAAGCGCGGCGCGAAGTCAACGAACAGAAGAAAGGACGAAGCCGGAAGACGAAGCGCTAACGAAAAAAACTCTGGCACTCGGATGCTTGAGCCCGTCGCTTTCGTCCTTCCTCCTTCCGTTCTTATCTTTTCAAAGGTGTGGACAGCCCTGAGCGGATGGGGTAAGTGAAGCTCGAAAGGAGCAGGACCATGGGAATGCTGAGACTCGATGCCGTGGTTCACTGGTCGATTCCGGTGAATAATCTCGAAGAAGCGGAGAAGTTCTATGGCGAAATCCTCGGCCTGGAGCATGTCGGCCGGCTCGCCAACTCGCCGATGTCTTGCTTCAGACTCGGCAGCCACAATATCATTCTTTGCCAACGCAAGGACCCCGTCGTGCGAACGGTCGAGCAGGACGGGCGTTTGCATCACGCTTTCGATGTCGCTCCCGAAATGTTCAATCAAGCGTGCAAGCTGTTTTACCGGCTCGGCATTAAGATTCGCGAACCTGTGGATTACCGGCCGGGAGGCTTTTTCACAGGCCGTCAACTTTTTGTTCTCGATCCGAGCGGCAATCGCATCGAGCTGCGCGATCGGACTTGGCAGGCCGGCATGCCGACTCCGACATACGAAGAAATCGTGAATTCGTGATCGTAGCTTGTGTGGCCGTGGCCGATCACCGTCGGCGGACGTATACGTAATCTGGAGTTGAACCCATGCAAACCGATCGCTACGACTATTCGCCGATCATCCGCCGCAAGCCCTTCAAGTGGCCGAACCACGCGCGAGTTGCGCTGATGGTGGCGCCCAATATCGAATTGTTTCACGTCGACAAAGTCATTCCCGGTGCGCCGAATGCGCTGCTGCCGGACGTGACCGGATATGCGCTGCGCGATTACGGATCGCGCATCGGCGTATTTCGTATGATGGAGGTTCTCGACCAACACGACATCCGCGCCACCGTGCTGTTAAACGCCGACGTGTGCGCACATCATCCGGCGATCATCGAGGAAGGCAACAAGCGCAAGTGGGAGTGGCTTGGCCATGGCGTGACCAATAATATCCGGATGACTCAGTATCCGGCCGAGGAAGAGCGCGCAGCCATTCGGCATGTTCGCGATACCATCGCGGCGGTCTCGGGCAAAGCGCCGCGCGGTTGGCTCGGACCGGGAGGCGGCGATGAGAGTCCCGATACCCTCGACCATCTAGCTGCTGAAGGATTCGATTACGTTTGCGATTGGGGCTTCGACGATCAGCCGTGCGCGATGAGGGTCGAATCCGGCCGCATGATCGCGATTCCGTACCAGCAGGGCCTTAACGACATAAGGGTGATTTTCCAGGGGGGCCATACGCCGCAGGATTGGCTGCAAATGGTTTGCGATCAATTCGACCAGTTATACGCCGAAGGCGCGACCCAGGCACGAGTGATGACGATCCCCCTTCATCCGTTCGTCATCGGCTTGGCCTTTCGCATCAAGTATCTCGACAAAGCGCTCGAATACATCGGCTCGCACGACGGTGTTTGGAAGGCGACGGGGGCCGAAATCGCTGATCACTACTACGCGAATTATTACGAGAAGCCTTGAAACGAGAGGGGATATGACGATCAGGGTACTGCTGCATTTTGTTTGCTCGCTGTGGTTTTGCCTGTTCACTTCATCTGGTTACGGCGTGGACCGCATTGTGATCGGCAATGTTTCGCGCACGGTGGAACAGCTGCCGAATTACGCGGCGACGGACAAGGGATTCTTCGCGCAAGAGGGCATCCAGGGCGACGTGGTGCTGATCGGCTCGACCGACACGCTAATCCAGGCGCTGATATCCGGCCACATCAACGTTGCGATAGTCGATCCTTCGGCGGCAATCAACGCCGTCGAAAGGGGGGCGTCACTCAAGATCATCGGCGGCACGGTGCCGGTGGCCGCCTATACGCTGATTACCTGTCCCAAGTACAAATCCATCAAAGAGCTCAAGGGCACGACCATCGGCGTCGTCAGTCTGGTTTCCGGAAGTACAATTTTCTTGCGCGAGATGCTCAAAGCCGAAGGGCTGGAGCTCAATCGTGATTACACGATCGTTCAGAACGGACCCACGACCCAGCGCCTCGCCAGTCTCAAGACTTGCAGCACGTCGGCAACGATGATCCTTGGCGGCGATCTGCCGCGTTCCCGAGAGCTGGGTTTTCCGGAGATTGCGAAGTTGTCTGACTACATTCCCAATCTGCAGTTTCATAGCTTGATCGTCGACAGCCGCTGGGCTGAAACGCACAATCAGCTGACGGTGCGCTATCTCAAAGCGATGGTGCGCGCCATGCAATGGGCGCACGCTAACCGGGAACAAGCGGCCGAGTTGGTAACCCAACGTACCGGTATTCCTCTGAAGTATACGCGTTCAACCGTCGATGAGTATCTTTCTCACGGCATCATTAGCCGAGACGGCGCGGTGAATCGCGAGGGTTTCCAGCGGCTGATCGATCTGATGGGAGAGCGTCTATTCAAAAGCCGGCCTTATCCCGAGCCGGAAAAATACCTGGATATGTCTTATCTGCGCCGTGCGCACAAAGAATTGGGAGTGAGTGTAGAGGGAAAGAAATAGTCCGGGTCTGAACTAAACCCTCGACCGCCAGAGCGTGGAAGATCGTGGTGATCTTTTAAATCGCACACAACTCAAGGCGCGTCGGAGATATGCCCATCTTTCGTGGAGGTTACTATGGAACGTCAAGCCTCTCCGTGGTTTCTGGCATTCGGTGTTCTGTTACTTCTTGGGACCCCGGCCAAGTCGATCTTCGCACAAGATTCATTTTATAAGGGGAAGACGATCCGTCTGATCGTCGGCCTCGCCCCGGGAGGCGGCTTCGATACCTACTCGCGAGTGATTGCGCGCCAGATGAGCAAACATATCTCGGGCAACCCGACGATCGTCGTCGAGAACATGCCGGGTGCGGCGAGCTTGCTGTCGGCCAATTATCTCTACAGAGTTGCCAAACCGGACGGCCTCACCATCGGTAATTTTATCGGCGGCCTCTCGTTCCAGCAGCTGCTCGGGCTTCCCGGAGTTGAATTCGACGCGCCGAAGTTCGAGTTTCTCGGCGTTCCGGCGCAGGACAACTTTATGATCGGCGTGGCGAAATCCACCGGTATCACGAGTGTCGAGCAATGGAAGGCTTCGGGGAAGGTGATCAAGATCGGCGGCGTCGCGCCCGGCGGCGGCACCGACGATATCCCCAAGGTTTTGAAAGCCACCTTGGATCTGCCGCTTCAGCTGGTCTCCGGATACAAGGGCACGGGTCCGGTGCGTTTGGCGTTCAACGCCGGCGAAGTTCAAGGCGCGTGCAATTCCTGGGAATCGTTCAAGTCGACTTGGCGCGCCGAAATGGAAAGGGGCGATGTCGTGCTTTTGGTTCAGGGAAATCTCAAACCGCATCCGGAAGTTCCCAACGTTCCCTGGGCGGTGGACCTCGCAAAGAGCGAAGATGCCAAAAAAATGATTCTTACGTCGGCGCGCGTCAGCGGTGTCCTCAATCGCTTCTACGCCTTGCCTCCCGGGACGCCGAAAAGCCGCGTCAATCTGCTCCGGAAAGCCTTCATGGAGACGATGAAAGATCCGGAATTTCTTGCCGAGACGAAAAAGGCGAGGCTCGATCTGGACCCAATTGACGGTGCGGAGATCGAAAAACAGGTGAGGGAGCTGTTCAAGCTCGAGCCGGCGCTGGTCGCCAAGATGAAGGAAATTTTGAAATAGCGGTCGTGCCGGCACCGGATGCAGTGAAATAGGTCTTTATCAGTGCTGCGGGAGTTCGTCTCGCCTATGAATCACCTGCTCATCGAAATGCCGGCATGACCTCTTTGCCGAAGAGGCGCATGGATTTTAGAATTTCAGCGTGGGGGATGCCGCCGAAGTTAAAAGTCGTGGTGAGCGTGTCGAAATAATAATGCTTCATTGCGTTGCGAATATTTTCAATGGCCTGGCTGGGATTGCCGTAGTTGTTCCGACCGCTGGCGAGCATCATGTCCCAATCGTATTCGCCTGGCGGCACCGTGAGCGATCTTCGTCCGATTCGAGATATGGCATCATAGCGGGTGATCGCGGCAGTCGCGACCTCGCGCGCCTTTTCAGCGGTCTCATGGACGTGCGTTCGCACATGAAACTGACAGTGTTTTTCCTTGAGGTCGAAACCACCCTCGATTAAACCGCGCTTCCACGCCTCGACCCCAGGGCGAACCTTTTCTGGCGGATGCGGATGGCCGACGGTCATAATGTGATAGCCGTGGCGCCCGGCCCAGCCGAGGCCCTCGGCGGAAGTCCCCGCTACCCAGATCGGTGGGCAAGGCTGCTGAATCGGCCGCGGATAAAGCGTCAGCTCGTCAAAGCTCCAAAAATTGCCGTTGTATCCCGCACGCTCGCTGCCCCACGCTTTCAGGATGATTTCGATTGCTTCACGCAATCGCTGCCGATCGCTTTCTCTGGTAATTCCAAAGACTTTGTAGTCCATTTCCGTGTTGCCCGAGCCGATGCCAAATTCGAGCCGGCCGCCGGATAGGGCGTCCACCATGGCGTAATCCTCAGCGGTATGTAACGGATGACGCAACGGTAGGATTGCGATGCATGGCCCCAAACGAATTTTCGAAGTGCGCGCAGCCGCAGCGGCGAGCAGCACCGCCGGATTGGCCGCAAGCCCGCCGTAGCCGAGGAAGTGGTGCTCGTTGAACATGAAGCATTCCCAACCCAGTTCCTCTGCGAGCTCGACTTGCTCGAGAACCTGCCGGTAATAAACATCGTAACTCGGATCGACATCCGGAAAATAGGTCGTGAGGATGTTAATGTAAAAGCGCACCTGATGATCGCTCGTCGATGATCGTAAGGCGCGCCTTACAAAGCGTAGAGCGCTCTCGAATTGTCACTCAAAATCTTTTTCTTCACATCCTCGGTAAGATCGGTTCGTTCGCGAAAAATTCGGATCGCGTCCACGTCGCTCGACGTATCGGTGTGGCCGTAGTCGGTGCCGATCACGAGATTGTCCTGGCCGGCTTCCTTGACGATGTAACCAAGGTCGTCGGAATTTTCGCAGGTGACGTACATGCCGAATTCGCCCATGGGGCTTTCCGGCCATTGCCGTCCGAGAGTTTTGAAACGGTTCTTCGCTTCATGGAGCACCCAAGGGACCCACTGGGCACTGGCTTCGATGAAGCCGAAGCGAAGCTTGGGAAAAACATCATGGATCTCGCTCATGATGATGTCATTGAACGCCGCCACCGTGGGAATTCTGAACCGGTGAAAGGTCGACGCAATGCGCACCGGATGGCTATACAGGTCGGTGAGCCAAGGATTGCCGTTGGCGATATGAATGGCGATCGGCAGATCGAGCTTTTGCGCTTCATCATAAATTGGATAGAAATAAGGATCGGCCAATAAGCGCTGGCCTTCGATCGGGCGCAGGAGAATTGCGCACGCGCCGTTTTCTTGCGACCAGCGAATCTGATCGAGCGCGTCCGGCATGCTCAATGTCGGCGCCATGCATGACCAGCGCAGCCGCCCCTGTCCTTGCTTCCAGATATCCGCCAGCCAGCGATTCCAGCTCTTGCACAAGGCGACTTCGACGGCGGCGCGATCGGTGGCGGACTCGATGAACATGGTGTTGTGCAGCACCTGGATGTCAACGCCGGTCCTGTCCATGTGCTCCAAGCGGAGATCGACGTTGCCGAGCTCGCGCGCTTCTTGAGCCTCGGCAAACTTGCGGCCGACCTGCTGCGAAAGCTTTGCCAGTTGTTCGGATGAAAAAGCCGGAAAGCGAAATCCCTTGACCTTGCCATCGATCACCCAAAATTGCAGTCTGACACCGGCCTCTTCGCGGGTTTCGAGCGGGATGGGACGATAGCGTTGCTCGGACGGGTCCATGAATTCCCAGGTGCGCGCGCACTCGACCACGTGAGCATCGGCGTCGATGACAAGATTTTTGTTTGCGGCTTCCATAAGCGTGCTCCCTTCGCGTAACAGCGTTCGTTCTCAGACTAATGAAGAGCGATCCGCACTGTCAACCTAACCGAATGTCCGTTACCTAGTCGCTAGAAGTACATTCCCGCATCCTGACTGGCGCGCGCGCTCGGCGACAGGCGCGCAAACAACGCTTTCATCGCCCAATTAGCGAGTGCGGCGAGAATGAAAATGAAAAGCAACAGCGAATACATATCGGCGATGCGAAACTGGCCGTAATATTCGACGATCATGAAACCCAACCCCGCTTTGGCGACTTTGGTCTCCGCCAGGAGAGCGCCGGTGACGGCGGCACCCATGCCGATTCTTATGCCGGTGAAAACCTGTCCCGCGATCGCCGGCAAATAGACGCGCGTGGCGATCTGATAGGCGCCGGCGCCGGCGGTGCGCGCCACGTCGACATACACTTGCTTGACCTCGCGCATGCCGGCGATGGTCAGCAGCGAGATCGGAAAGAACGCTGCGATGGCGCCCACGGCAAGCTTGGAGTGAACATCGATCCCGAGGAACAGGATGAACACCGGAAAGATCACGATCTTGGGCACGACGGCGGCGTAGAGGATCAGCGGTTCGACGATCTCCAGCCAGCTCGTCCGGCTACCCCAAAGAATTCCCAACGGGATGCCGAAGAGCGCGGCAAGCCCGAGCGCACCGCCGACCTCGTAGAGACTGGCCTTGAGGTGCGGCAGTATAAGCGGGGTGGTGACATAGGTCCAAAGGGATCTCATAATCTCGATCAGCGGCGGAAAAAGTTCGGCAAACAAAATACCCGTGCGGCCGATCAGCTCCCACACGGCGATGATCAGCAGCAGGGTCAATGCCTGCACGCCGAGCGGCGTTTGGAGCTGCGCCGCAATGAGGGTGCGACTTTTGCGCGAATTATTCATAGGATCCGTTGCTACTTGCGCACCAGCACCTCGCTACGGTTAATCAAGTAAAGAAATAGAATTGACAGCGTGATCGTTCCCAGCAGTCCGGCGTAGACCTCTTCGACCTTGAACATAAATGCTGCATCGGAGAGCCACATACCGACGCCACCGACTTGGGCAACGTATTCCAGTCCCAAAACGGATTTGAGAATGTAAGTCAGCGCGAGGCGAAAGCCGCTGAAAATGGTCGGCGCCACCGCCGGGACGAGAATGTGACGGAACAGCTGCTTGCGCGTCAGGTTCATGCTGGCGCCGACCTGCAGCAAGATCGGATTGACGTTCTGAAAGGCGCCCTTGGTGTTGATCATGATCGGAATCAACCCGAAGATCGAGGAGAGCGCGATTACGGCGGCGCTGGTGCGGCCGAAGGTGACGAGGAAAATCGGATACGCCAGAATCACCGGCGATGAGAACAGAGCCGCGAGGAACATCTCGTAGCTGCCGCCGATGAGCTTGTAGCGCCAGAGCAGGAAGCCGGCGAAAACTCCGACGACGGTCGAAATCGCAAGGCAGGCGGCGATTTCCAAGAGCGTGATGGCCGTCAACCAGAGCGCGTTGCCGTGTACGATCTGTTCCCACAGCACCACTGCCGCGCGAGTCGGGGCGGCGAGGAAAAAGCTACTGATCCAGCCGAGACGCACGGCCGATTCGGCAACGGCGACCACAGCGAAGATGATTCCCCATCGCCAAGCCGCGATTCTTGTGCTCTCAGACATGGCTCAGAACTGGCTCTCGACCAAGAACGCCGCCACGGTGGCTTGAAACCCGCCTACATTTCCTGGCGAGAAAGAACTATTTCATTCCGCGGCGCCTTACGGTAAAAAACTCAGGTCGATCAAACTCTTGAGCTCGGACTCGGACAGCGGTTGATTCAAGAATTTGTTCCTGATGCCGTCTTCGACGGTGGCTTGAACGCCGCGAATGGGCTTTAAGTTCATCGCTGCTCGATTGTAGTAATCCCAGGTCTTCAGTACCGCGGATTCGGGAAATTTCAATTCCGCCCGGCGAATCCAAATTTTGGCGCTATCTGTCTTGTTCTCGAACATGTAGTCTAGAGCTTTTTGCTGCGCTCTGAAAAAGCCGCGGATAACTTCGGGATTCTTGGCGGCGAATGCGGTGTTGACGAAATGCACTCGGGGGGTGATCTCCCTCAACGAAGCGAGATCGTCGCCTTTGACGACGACGCGCAATTCACCTTTCTCCACCCGGTCCAGCTGAAACGGCGCCACTGACCAGCCCGCGTCGGCCTGGCCCGTGCGCACGGCAGTGTAAACCTCGGGAATGCCACCCAGGGAAACGAGTTCCACGGGTTTCAATCCTTTGGCCTTGATCTGGTCCGCGATCGCCAATGCCCCCATATGGGTGGAGGAGCCTGGACGGCTGTAGGCGATTTTTTTTCCGGCGAGATCTTCCATTCGGCGCATCGCCGTATTTCCCTGCACGTACCAAATGGCGTCCAACCCGGTGATCTCGGCGGCGGCGATCTTGATCGGCGCTTTCTTTACGAAGGCGCTGATGACGGCCAGAGTCCCGGTGCCGAGACCGATCTGAGCGTCCCCGGATACGACGGCTTGGACGTTCTCGCCGCCGCCGCGCGTGAACACGGCATCGACCTCAATATTGTTTTCTTTGTAAAAGCCCTTTTCTTGAGCAACGTAAACCGGTAGCGCGACAGTAAACAGTATGCGATGCGGCACGACCACGACGATTTTGGTGCGCGCGCCGGCGGACCAAGCGGATGGGGCTACTCCAAATAGGACGCATAGGACGCATAAACCCAATCTCACAGTTTGTCTTACGGCTGAGAGTCGCTTCTTCATTCGCTTGACCTCCTTACGTTCTTAGCTCCGTTTGTTTGAAGCTCCTGATCGATTCTTCTCTGAGAGCGCTCCAGACCTGTCCGACCAGCCGGCCGAAACGTTCCGAAGCGATAATCATCGAATCGCGCGGATGAGGCAGGTCGATATCGACGATCGATTTGACTTTCCCAGGACGCGCCGTCATGACCATGACTCGATCGGAGAGCTGCACGGACTCATTGATATTGTGCGTCACCAGGATGATCGTCTGCTTGAGCTCGTCTCGGATGCGTAACAGCTCCTCGCCGAGAATGATTCTGGTCTGCTCGTCGAGTGCGCCGAAGGGCTCGTCCATCAGTAAAATCTTCGGCTCGAGGACGAGCGCGCGAGCGATGGCGACGCGCTGTTTCATGCCGCCGGAAAGCTCGGACGGGTAGCGATCCTCAAACCCAGAGAGCCCGACCAACCGGATCATTTCGCGCGCTTTGGCTCTTCGGTTCATTAGCCGCACGCCGCGCATTTCGAGCCCGAACTCGACGTTGCCTAAAGTGGTGCGCCAGGGAAACGTTGATTCTTCCTGGAACACCATGCCGATCCACGGGTGCGGGCCGTTCACCGGTTCGGTGCCGACCGTCAGTTCTCCGGCGGAAGCATCGGCCAAGCCGCCGATGATTCGCAAGAGCGTCGACTTGCCGCAGCCGGAAGGACCGATGATTGAAAAAAACTCGCCATCGGCAACGTCCAGGGATGCATCGTCAACCGCGACGACGTGCCCGCTACCATTGTCGGGGTTGCCGAACGTTTTGCGCACATGGCGCAGCGTCAAAATAGCCATCCGATTTGTCGCGCCTTTACCAATAGGCGGATTCAAGCGGATCGTCAAGGAGGGTTCAAAGAGGTTTTGTCACTGCAGCCCCGGTTTCGTCATGAATACGGACGAGGCGAGTTTCTGCTGAGTTTCGGGGTGGCGGATCGTGCGCTTCAAGACAAAGTCGAACAGTAACGGATTGTAGTCGTAGATTTCATTGAGCGCTTGGCGCTCCGCGGCGGTGATGAAGCCGGCGCGTGCGAGGGATCGGGTCCAGATCAGCGAATTAATTGCCGGCAAAGGATAGTCGCTGCCGTTGACCAGACGATGATGCAAGTCTTGGCGTTTGAGCAGGGTCGCCATCGGTACCGGCATGCGGTTGAACTGGACCATGGCGGAGATCTCGCCGAAGAGCAGGCCTTCGTATTTGCGCTCAGCCATCAGGCGCAGAAACAACTCGAAGCAGCTTGCGGTTTTTTCCGCCGCATGGTCGAGATCCTCGCAGGTGCCCAGGCTGGCGGCGTGGCCGACGATGACGCGAAGGCCAAACTCGAGCGGCCGGCGCAGCAATAATGGATTGCCAAGCCGCTGATCGTTGTCAGCCTCCACGGCCTGTTCTTTGCCGGCATGCGACAGCAGGATCATATTGTGTTCTCTCATTTTCCTATAGAACGGATCGATCATGGGATTGGACGGATCCATGCCCATGGCGTTGGGTAGCCACTTTACATATCTTACGCCGGCTCTTCCCCACTGATCGAGTTCCTGCAAGCCGTCGATCCGGTAAGGGTGGATTGAGACCACGGGTAAAAAGATGTCGGCGTATTGACGCGCCAAGTCGACGATGTAACGGTTAGGAACGTACATGTTGGTCTTTTTAAGATCTACGATTCCATCCGCATTGTAATGCTTGTCGAATGCGAGGATGCGATATTTGCCGCCAGGTCTGATTGCGCGAGCGAGTCGAATCAGCCGGGCAATATATTCTGCGTCGGTGTTTTTCTCATCGCGGATGCCCGAAGCGCTGGCATAGATCCGGAATTTCGCACGCTCAAGATTGATTCCGCGCAGCATTCGCGGATTGACAAATGCGCCGTTGACGCTCGTGCCGATTGCAAGGATATGCGTGTGAAAGTCGATCAGTCTTTGCGCGTCAATGCCATCAAAGGCTTGGTCGATAAGGCGACCTGCTCCCCGCGACGCGTTTTTCTCAAGCTCCTCCGGCTGATGCGTAAAAGCGCCGCCGAGCTGATCGATCAGACAGCCGGACAGGAACAAGGAACTGATGAGCCAGGCCGCGGTTGTTTTTTGGAAAAGACGCACCGAAGAAGCCTTCTGATTCGTAGTTTCCATTATCGCCGACCCTGTCAAATAATGGTGCAATAAGCAGAAAATTTTGACCGCCGCCGTATCAATGGAAAGCATCACGTTCCGCTAAAATGCCCGGAAATACCAACCGTCGTTTGGTATGCGATTTGCGGATATCCACGGTAACTTCTCGAACTGACGGTGGGCGATTCAATGAATTCATGGCAAGAACAAGTTCTTGACTCCATCAACCATCGAGGATGCGGCATTCGCGCGGCATCTTATGCGCTCGGACCGCAGGCCTGGCTGCCCGAAGCCTGTATGTGGCTGGAGACCGAGTCCGGATTGCGCAGGTTGTGGGTCCGTAGTTTCGCTCACTGCTTTGATGCCGAAAAGCTGACGTTCCCAAACAAATTGGACGCCGACAATTGGGCGCTGAGCGCGGCGAGGATGATCATCGATCGCGCACTGGAACAATTTGCGTCCAAAGCCGCTCCTGACGAGCGCGTCCCGGCGAAATCATTCACCGCCGCACGGAAAGTGGCGCGCCATGCCGTGCTCGCGCTTTTGCGACTCAAGAACCTCCGTTCATCTCGCTAGTTTCTGGCGTTCTCCTCTTTTTGATCTCATCGCGGCGAACCTCCCGAAGCTGCCGCCGTGCGGGTTGATGGCTTTCTGGTCGGATTCCGTCACTCCCGCCGCGCTATAGCGGAGCCGGCGCCACTGAAAGGGATATGTCGAACCGTTCGGGGCTGATACAATCTGATCGCCGGCTCCGATGATAAGCACCTCGCCCTGGGGAATAGTTGACTTCGGCGAGTTCATCCAGTTCGGCTTGACAGGCTTCAGCGCCGTTTGTAAGGAACTATAGACGGTTATACCGCGCTATGCACGGAGGGGCTTATGGACCTGCAGGATTTGAGTCACTGGATGAAGGAACGAAACCTGAAAGGCCACTGGGAGCATTCGGAGTGGTCGCAGATCGTGAAGCCTTATTTGTGGAAGGGCAAGGATATTTTCCAGGCGCTCAATTGGGCCGGCGATCTAATCACCACCGGCGAAGCAGGCCGCCGAACCATCCAGATGCGAAATCCGGGCCTTGCCGCCGGTATGACCAACACGGTGCATATCTCGGTGCAGTTGGTCAAGCCCGGTGAAATCGCCGCAGCACATCGGCATACCGCGGCGGCGATCCGTTTCATCGTCCAGGGCACCCTCAATGCTTACACAATCGTCGAAGGCGAGCGTTTCCCGATGTTGGAAGGCGATTTTATTACCACGCCAAACTGGACCTGGCACGATCATTTCAACAATTCGAGCGAGCCGGTCATGTGGCTTGACGGTTTGGATGTTCGTCTCGTGACTCATTTCGGCGCGATGATCCAGGAAAATTTTGCCAAACCTCAACAGCCGGTCGAGAAGCCCGAAGATTTTTCAACGAAGGTTTTTGGTCACGCGCGGCCGACGTGGATCAAGAAAACCTTCGAGGCGCCTCCGTATCGCTATCCGTGGGAAGAGACCTACGCAACACTGCAAGCGCTTAAACAAAGCGCCGGCGATTGCTTCGACGGCGTGTTGCTCGAATATTCGAATCCTCATACCGGCGGTCCGACCTTGCCGACTTTTTCCTGCCGAGTCCAGCTGCTCCGGCCCAAGGAGAAAACCCAAACGCACCGCCACACCAGCACCACCGTTTACTATGCGTTCCGCGGCAGGGGCATGACCAAAGTGTCGGCCAATGTATTCAGTTGGGACAAGAGCGATATTTTCGTCGTCCCGTCCTGGCAATGGCACTCGCACGAAAACACGGCCAGCGAAGACGCGATTCTGTTTTCAATTACTGATCAGCCGGCCAGCGAAGTGTTGGGATTGTACCGGGAAGAGGCGGAAAGCTTATAGCGAGGCGCTTTGAGGATCGAAGATCGAGGATAGATCCTCCATTATCGATCACCAACGAATCATCTGAGGGCGGCGTTTTCTCCGGCCAAGATACCCGTTACGACGGCTTGCATTAAACCGCCGGTGTAGCCGCCGCGATAGCCGCCCATGAGACCGCCGATGGCGTCGCCGGCGGCGTAGAGGCCGTCGATCCGTTGCTCGTCTTCATTCAAAACTTCAGCGCGCCCGTTGATTAAAACACCGCCCATGGTGAACGTGATACCGGGGATCACCCTCAAGCCATAGTAGGGCGGGCGCAGCGGTCTGGGTTTGCCGGTTCGGGGGATCCTTAACGAACTTGCATCCTTTGACGCGGCCGCGCGATTGTACTCTTGGATCGTCCCCGCTAAACGCCCGGAATCGACACCGATTGCATTCGCTACCCTTTCGATCTCCGGGTCAGAGAAAATCTCACCATCGTTGTCCATCAGCCAGGGATTGGGCGCCGGAGTTTTGACCGATTTCGCAAATACATCATCTCTGGCGGCCTCCCAGGATTCCTGGTCGAAGATGAGCGTGGCGCCGGTCGGGTGCTCGGCGCGCGCCAGCTCGTTGGCGACGGCGACATCGCCGCGGCCTTCGTCGACAAAACGTTCGCCCTTGCGATCGACAAGAATTCCTTCATCGACAAAAGAGTCGAGTCTCGGGTAAGGCCAGAAACGGTCATCGACCAGAGCTTTGCGCGAGATCAGATGGCCGTAGAAGTAATTCAAGTTGACCGCCTTGGCGCCGACTTCGAGCGCCATGCGCAAGCCGTCGCCGGTGCACTGCTTCGATCCGCGCAGCTTGCACTGATCGGCGCGGGGCCCGACGTATTGCCGCAGCATGCCCTTGTTGGCGCTAAAGCCGCCGGTCGATAAAATCGTCGCTCGGCTGTGCAGCTCGATTTCCGCCCCGCCTTTTTGGGCCGACACGCCGCAGGCTCGGCCGTTTTCCAATAATAGTTTTCGACCTTCCGTGCCGTTCAAGTAAGTCCCGCCGAGTTGCAGGAAGCGCTCTTTGAGCTTGGCAAGCGCGCGCGTACCGACGTCTTTCTTGTACACCGGTGCAAGCGATAGTTCGCCGGACTGATCGAGCCAGAGTCTGCCGGGCTCGCTCTCGGTAACTTTGACGGCGCTGCTGATGAGCCAGTCCACCGCCCGGCCGCAAGTTTCCGACCAAGCTTTACCCAGGTCCGGATACGCCACCCCTTCCGACATGACGAAACGATACAGTTCGGTCGGATCCGTTCTGGGGCTCTTGCCGCCGGCGCGCAGGCTTCCGGAGGCCATGAGTACATTGCCATCGCCCAGAGCACCGGGGCTCTTATCGATCAAGACGACCCTTGCGCTTTTTTCCGAGGCGCGCACGGCGGCGGTGAAGCCGGCCAGGCCGGCGCCGACGACGAGAACGTCAGAAGATATCATCTCCATCATTTTTCCGTGTCTGTCATCTTGAGGCGGTGGCGAAAAGATCTGAGTTTGCGCGCTTAACGCTCAGCGTTCAGCGCAGTGAGTCACCGCCAAATGCCCAAACCGATTCGCGATTGTAATAGCGCCGGTCCGCTTGCTTCACGGTTCGGGTCATTGTGTCACTGCAGCTTGTATCCCAACTCCTTCGCCACATCCGTCGCCAACCGATCATCGGCGATTTCGTTAAACGCGACTTTGCGGGCGACGTGGCGGCCCTGCGATTGGACCGCTTTGACCAAAGTTTCCATGCCGGCGCGGCTGGGAATGCCGGTCGGGCTGAGCGTGGTGAGAAACTGATCGTAAGTTTCGCTGGCGGCTTCCTTGTCCATCTTGAGCAGCTTGATGATCAGGTCGACGGTTTTCGGCTTCGATTTTCTGATTTCATCTTTCGCGAGTTGCAGCGAACGGATGACCCTTTTGGTCTCTGCGGGTCGTTCCTGAATCGTCTTCACCAAGGTCGTTAAGCCGCCACCGGGCATATCGACCGCGCCTCCGACATCGAAAATTTTGTTAAAGCCTTTCTTCTGGGCACCGAAGTTAACCGGCGGAGAGAGCAGTGCCGCATCGACGTAGCCGGACTCCAACGAAATGAGTTGTTGAATTTGCTGTCCCGGTATCGATACCAGGACATAATCCTTGGGGTTGGCGCCGGCCCTTTCCATCGCGAGATTGAATGCGACATGGACCGTACCGCCGAGACCGGTAATAGCAATCTTCCTGCCTTTCAAATTTTCGAGAGTTTTAAACTGCGGCTTGGCCATAAGCCAGTACGAAATTTTGTCGGAGGAGAACCAAATCGCTCTGGTTGCAAAGCCTCTCAACGTCGCGTTAACCGAAGCGGGTCCAACGCCGGCTTGATAGTCGATGTCGCCCTGGGTCAAAGCGGCGGGCACAATTGAAGACTGCATCAGAATGACTTCCATATCCAAGCCGTTAGCGGCAAACATGCCCCATTCCTTGGCCGCCAGAAGCGGCAACGCGGTGATAGTAAAACCGGCGTTGGAAATTCTTAACTTGTTCCCGCGCTCTTGGGCGCTGAGGGAATGCGCCATCGCAAACATCACGGCAATCGCCGTGATCGCCACTCGCCCTGAACGACACTGAGTCATCGAGGTCATCAATTTTTGACTCCTTTTTTTTGGCGTGACGCAAGCGATGCCAGTTTTCTATTTACGATAAATTAGTGTTGCTTGACAACCTATTCTTTCCTTGAAACTATCGCGCAGAGTTTTTGCCTCGAGGAGTACGTTAAATGAAAGCGGTGCCAGTTCAGGACTCGTCGACAAGCCCGGAAATTGATCCCATTACACTCGAAGTGATTCGTCACGGCATCATTTCCATTTGCGATCAGATCGACGCCAACATGACGCGCACCGCGTTCAGCCCGTATATTTACGAGTACAAAGATTACGCCGTCGGATTCGTCGGCTCCGAGGGCGAGTTGCTGGCGCAATCGACCGGCGGCATGCCGGTGTTCGTCGCCGATTCGGTCGGCATGGCGGTGAATGACGGTCTGAAGGTATATGGGCGTGAGCATCTGCACAAAGGCGACGTCATTGTCTGCAATCACGCCGCGGTGCAGGGACAACATCTCAACAACACGGTCATGTACACGCCGGTGTTCGCCGGTCCCAAGGGCGACGACCTGATCGGTTTTTTCGCGGTCAATTGCCACTGGATCGACATCGGCGGCTCGGCCATCGGTTCGGTTTCCTATTCGTCCACCGATATTTTCATGGAAGGACTGCAGCTGCGCTCGATCAAGCTCTGGTCCAAGGGCGAGCCGATCGAGGAAGTCTATCGCATTATTGAGAACAACACGCGCTTTCCGCTCGAACTGCTCGGTGACATCGAGGCGCAGCTCGGCGGCTGCCTGCTCGGCCGCGATCTGACGCAAGCCATGGCCGACAAATACGGCACGGCGGTTTTTCTCGGCGCGCTCGACATCATCCTCGATCAATGTGAAGCCGCGACACGGGAGAAGATTTGGGCGATACCCGACGGTGTTTATCAACACGAAGCGTTTCTTGATAACGACGGTGTGCGCGATGAAAAAATTCCCATCAAAGTCAAAGTCATTGTCGCCGGTGACGAAATGACCGTCGATTTCTCCGAAATGTCGGATCAAGTCAAAGGCTGCATCAACTCGGGCTACTACGGCGGCGGGCGAACCTGCGTGCGCGTAGCCTTCAAGTATCTGATCGCCAATGACGAGCCGGCAAACGAGGGAACTTTCCGGCCGGTGAAGATGATCCTGCCGCAAGGTAAATTGCTCAGCGCCGAGGCGACGGCTCCGATGGGGCTTTACAGCATTCCTTTTCCGACCGTCATCGATTGCATCATTAAAGCGCTGGAGCCGGCGTTGCCCGAGCGCGTCACCGGGGCTCACTTCGGGACCTTTTCTTCGCTGAGCTTCGCCGGCAAACGCTTGGATACCGGCGCGCTGTTCAAAGCCAACGACAGCGGCCATGGCGGTTGGGGCGCGTGCGCGACCCATGACGGCGCCGGCCCGTTTCGCACCATGGCGCATGGCGACACCAGACTCATTCCGATGGAGCTGCAGGAATCCATGTACCCGTTTCGGGTCGAAGAGTTCAGATTGCGTCAGGACTCCGGCGGCGCTGGCAAATGGCGCGGCGGTCTGGGATTCGACAAACAGTATATCTTGCTTGCTCCGTGCGAACTGTGGGCGAACTTCGACCGCATCGGTTGCCCGCCGTGGGGCGTGCAAGGAGCCAAGCGCGGGAAGTCGGGGCAAGTGCTGATTTACAACAACAGCAATCCAGAGCCTGAGCTGCTTTACAAAACCGAGAATCGCCAGCTCCAGGCCGGAGATCGTGTGCGTATGTCCACCGGCGGTGGCGGCGGCTACGGCGATCCGCGCGAGCGCCCGGTCGAATTGGTGGAGCGCGACGTGATTCGCGGGTTCATTTCGCCGGAGAGCGCGCGCACCGATTACGGCGTCATCATCGACGCAAACGGCAACGCCCGCCGCGAGTAACGTTCAAGGTTCAAGCGTTCAAAGGTTGCAACGTCCGGAAACTAAGACCCGAACCGAAGCATTGAACTGTTGAACCGTTGAACTTTTGAACGAGAGTTGTGCATGAGTTACGCCATTGCCGTCGACATCGGCGGCACGTTTACTGATTTAGTCGCCTTCGACCACGAAACCGAGAAAGTCATTTACGCGAAAAGTCCGACGACTTACGAGAATCTCGTCGACGGCATTCTCGACTGTTTCAACAAAGCGAAGATCAAGCCCGCCGGCGCGTCCCTGGTGAACCATGGCACGACCCTGGTGATCAACTCCCTGATTCAGCGCAAGGGGGCCAAGACCGCGTTGGTGACGAGCAAGGGCTTTCGCGACATTCTGGAAATCGCCCGCGGCAACCGGCCCGATCCGTTCGATCTGCACTATCAACGCGACGAGCCTTTGATTCCGCGCGAGCTGCGCCTCGAAGTCGCCGAAAGAACCGGCAGCAAAGGCGAAGTCATCACGCCTCTGGATACCACAGCGCTGGAAACGCTTGCCGGAAAGATCAAACAACTGGGCGTCGAGTCCGTGGCGATTTTTTTCATGAATTCCTACATCAATCCGGCGCACGAAGAAGCCGCCGCAAAAAATCTGAAAGAATTATTACCAGACGTTTACATCACCTTCAGCACCGATCTCGCGCGCGAGTGGTATGAATATGAGCGCTGTTCGACCGTTGCCGCCAACGCTTACGTCGGCCCGCAGGTGAGCACTTACATCCGGCGGTTGGACAACGATCTCAAACGCCAAGGTTTCGGCGGCGCCCTTTTCATGATGGGCTCCAACGGCGGCTTGCTCTCCGCCGAGCGCACTTGCCGGCAACCCATCGGACTGGTCGAGTCCGGTCCCATTGGCGGCTGCATCGGCGCCGCGGCGTATGCTGAAAAATTAGGATTCAAGAACGTCGTCGCCTTCGACATGGGCGGCACGACGGCAAAGTGCGCGCTGGTCGAGAACGGCCGCTTCTCAGTCAACTCCGTCTACTACGCCAACGGCTATATCAAAGGTTTTCCGATCAAGTCGGCGGTCATCGACATCGTCGAAGTGGGCTCGGGCGGCGGTTCCATCGCGTGGCTCGACTCCCAGAGACGACTTCACGTCGGGCCGCAAAGCGCCGGCTCGACGCCGGGCCCGGTGTGCTATGGCCGCGGCGGCGAAGAGCCGACGGTAACCGACGCGAACTTGGTTCTTGGAAGGCTCAATCCGGCGAACTTTCTCGGCGGCGAAATGGAGCTCGAAGTGCGGGCGGCGCAACAGGCCGTGGCAAGAAGAATCGCCACGCCGCTCGGCTATGCAGGCGACGGCGGCATGATTCAGATCGCTGACGGGGTTGTCTCTATTGCGACCATCATCATGGCCGGCGCGATCCGGAAAATTTCCGTCGAGCATGGGCTCGACCCGCGCGATTTTGTTCTGTTCAGCTATGGCGGCGGCGGACCTCTCCATTGTTGCGCGCTGGCCCATGAACTTAACATTCCAACGATGGTCATTCCGCCTGAGCCGGGAAATTTTTCGGCCATGGGCATGCTATTGGCCGATGCACGGCTTGACACCGCGGAGACTTTCGTCGGGGCCTTAAACGAACAGACGATCTCCGCGATGGCCGAGATTTTTGCCGCTTTGGAGAAGAATGCTGCGGCCGCACTGTCGGCGGAGTTCGCCAGTCGCGACATGTTTTTCGAACATCATGCCGAGATGCGTTACCGCGGCCAGCGGCACAATATCAAGGTGCCGGTTTCTGGTCTCAAAAACGCTGAGCAGATTCGCACTGCTTTTGAGTGCGACTACAAGCGCCGCTACGGTCATGCCGATGGGAAAGCGCCGGCGGAATTCCAAGCGCTGCATCTGTCCGCTTTCGCGCGTTTGAAAAAACCGGAGATCGCGCGCTTGCCGCGCGCCGCGGCAAAACCGCAGCCGGTGCAGACGCGGCACATCTATATCGACAACGCAGGTGGTTGGCTGGACGCACAAATTCTTAACCGAGATGCCTTAGAACCAGGGTTTAGCGGCACGGGTCCGGCGGTGATCGAGGAGTATGGTTCGACGACGCTCGTTTGGCCCGGCGATCGTTTCACCATCGGAGACTTGCATGAGATTCGGATTCAGTGCGGTGGCGCTTAGTGGCGTTCAAGGTTCGAGCTTCAAAGGTTCAAGATGTCAGCGAGGGTGATTCGCAGGGGCTAGGATCGGAGCACCGGCGCATCTAAATAGCGAGCCGCTTCGACCGCGTCGAGCGCCGGTGAAAACAGAAAACCCTGGCCGAGCTCGCAGCCGAGCTCCTTCAGAATGCTTAACTGATCGGCGCGTTCTATCCCTTCGGCGACGACTTGCATACCCAGGATTTGCGCCATCGCGACGATCGTGCGGACGATCTCAAACGGCCGCTTCCTGCCGCGGTCGTGGGTGAACTTGAGTCGCAGCCTGCGTACGAACGAACGGTCGATTTTCAAAACGTCGATGGGGAACCGGTGCAGGTAGTTGAGCGATGAAAATCCTTTGCCGAAATCATCGAGGCAAAGCTTGATATGGCGCTTCTTCAGCAGTGCCAACGTTTCTGCCGCGGTGCGGGTATTCTCGACAATTGCGCTTTCGGTGATTTCGATTCGAAGATGCCGAGGATCTAAGCCGGTTTCGCTGAGCACGTCGTCGAGCTCACCGATCAATTTGCCATGAGAGACCTGTTTGCTGGAGACGTTCAGGCTGATGAAGCATTCATCATCCAACCGATAGTGATTGCGCCAGTCGCGCATCTGTTTGCAAGCTTGGCGAAAAACTCTGCTGCTCAGCGGGACGATGAGTCCGCTTTCTTCTGCGACCGGAATAAACTGGGTGGGGGAAATCGCGCCTCGGCCATGGTGCTGCCAGCGCGCCAGAGCTTCAAAGCCGGCGATTTTGCCGGTTGCTAGCGAGACGATGGGCTGGTAGTGGACGTCGATTTGGTTTCGTTCAATCGCCCGTTTCAGGTCGATTTCCAAATTCATCCGTTCCAAGGCTCGGAGGTGCATCTTGCGATCGAACATCTCATAACCCGAACGCCGGGCTTTGGCTTGATACATGGCCATATCGGCATCGCGTAGCAAATTCTCAGCCTGTTTTTCGCCGGATAGGCTCAATGCGATACCGATGCTCGCGCTGACTGATACTTCGTTGTCGTCCAGGGTCAACGGTTCGGCAAGTCGTTTAAGGACACGTTCGGCGACGCGTACGGCGTCCTCCGGACCCCGTATCTGTTCGAGCAAGATCGCAAATTCATCACCACCGAGGCATGCCAGGGTATCTTCCTCGCGCGTGCATTCCAGAAGGCGCTGGGCCATCTCAATGAGCACTTGATCCCCGGCCAGGTGACCGAGACTGTCGTTGATGACCTTGAACCGATCCAAATCAAGGCAAAGCAGAGCGAACGGATGATGACCATGCCGTTTGGACACGGTATCGAGGCGAAGCAGGTTATCCAGAAAAAGGGTGCGATTGGGTAGACCTGTCAAGCGGTCGTGGAACGCCGTGCGTTTGAGCTCCGACTCGATACGCTTGCGCTCGGTGACGTCGACAACGGTCACCAACAATTCTTTTCCGGGCGGCGCATCAATTGGGTCTAAAGTGATCTCGATCGGGAACTCGGCGCCGTCTTTACGCAAGCCGTAAAACTCGTTGGCGATATTTCCGATCCCAGGGTTCGGACTGGCAAAAAATTTCTTGCGCTGTGCGGCATGGCGTAAACGGAACCTTTCGGGCAGCAACAGGTCAATGGACCCGCCCAGGAGCTCACTTCGTTGGTACTGAAACTGTTGTTTGATCTGCGCATTCACCACTCTGATCGTGCCGTTTTGATCGATGATCAGTATTCCATGGGGCGCTGCTTCTATGGCGACTTGAAGCTGCGCTTGCGCGGCGGCGCGATCGTTCGTGACCGCTTGCAAAGCATTGCTCAACCTGGCGATTTCAGCCATTGCTTGGCGCATCTGGATTTCTAGTTTATCGTGCGCCCGCTGGCGAGCGCCGCCGATCTCTATATCCACCGTTAATTCCCCCGGAACATGGCTCTAACTGGCCGCTGAAAGAGAAGTCTAGGGTGGCGCTCAATGGCTGGGTACAAGCCAGACGTGTCCTGTAGTACCAGAGTCATGGAATTGCCAATGACCCTAATATTCCTGTACTCCAACAAACCATTTCATCGAGTTCTCTGATATCCTCGTCGGCAGCCCGCAAATCAAAGTTTTTCAGCATCTGTAGGAACACTGGTCAATTTTGTTCTCCGAAGGAAGCCGCTTGTGGATCTCGCCGGAGAACGTTTGGAGCGATTCATGAATTCCAGGGATATCTTGGATCGTGTGTCAAGCGGATTGGATTGTGACCACGATACCCTACGAGTAACCATTCCAAAGTAGCAACCGAGGTGCCAGATAAAGATGGTTGGGCACTCGGTGTATTCACCAAAAAAAAGGGCTGCGTAACCACGCAGCCCTTTGGCAAGCACGATTTTTTCGGCTGAGCTAATTTTTTTCTTCCGCCCGGCGGATCGCTTGCCACAGTTTTGGCGCCGTATAAGGCATGTCGATGTGATCGATACCGAGCGGCGCAAGCGCGTCCATCAGAGCGTTGGCCACCGACGGCGGCGCGCCGTTGGTGCCGCATTCACCGACGCCTTTCACGCCGAGCGGATTGAAAGGATTGGGTGTTATCGTTTCACCCAGGACCATCGGCGGCATGTCTCCGGCGCGCATGATGGCGTAATTCATAAGCGTGCCGGTTTGCACCTGGCCGTCCTCTCCGTAAAGCATTTGTTCACGTGTCGCTTCGCCCAAGCCCTGGGCCACGCCTCCGTGAATTTGCCCTTCGACGATCATCGGATTGATGACCACACCGCAGTCGTCAACCAGCACCAGCTTCTCGATCGTCAGCTTGCCGGTGTCGCGGTCGACGCTGACGAGAGTGACGTGAGTACCGAATCCCCAGGCTTCGCGTTTGGGATCGAAGAAAGCGGTTTCTTGCAAACCGATTTCCATTCCCTTCGGCAGTCGTCCGCTGTAGGCAGCCGTCGCGATCTGGCGCCAACTGATTTTCCGGTCGGGAACTCCCTTCACGGCGAAACCGCCATCGGTCTGCATCATGTCTTCCGGCGCGGCTTCGACGAGATAGGCGGCGATCCGTTTGCCTTTTTCAATCACTCGCTCGGCCGCGACGGCAAGCGCGCCGCCGCCGACCACAGCGCTGCGGCTGCCGAACGTGCCCGTGCCTTGTGGGCTCACGTGGGTGTCGCCGTGGAGAATGGTCACGTGGTCCATCGTCGTCTTCATCAATTCGGCGGCGATTTGCGCCCAGGAGGTTTCATGTCCCTGGCCATGGGAGCTCGAGCCGGTCATCACGGTGATTTCACCCGTGCGCTCGACGCGCACGGTGCCGCTCTCGAACCCTGCGCCGCCGCTTGGTTCAACGAAGGTTGAAAAGCCGACGCCGACCAGTTCGCCGCGCTTGCGGCGCTCGTCGCGCTCGCGCAGCATTTTTTCATAGTCGGACATTTTAAGGGCTTCGCGCAGCGGCTTTTCAAAATCGCCCGAATCGTACTCGACTCCGGTACCGGTCGTGTACGGGAACTGCTCCGGTTGAATGAAATTCTTTCGGCGAAGTTCCAAACGATCCATGTCGAGAACTGCGGCGGCCTTGTCGAGCAGCCGCTCGATGTTCAACACCGATTCAGGCCGGCCGGCGCCGCGATACGGACCGGTCGGACAGGTGTTGGTGAACACTGCGATAATCTCGACGCGGCAGTCTTGGATCTGATAGCTGCCGCAAGCCATGCCGAGCATGCGCTGCGGCGGCCCGGCCGTGCTCGAGTGCAGATACGCGCCCAAGTTGGCGATCACTTTGACCTTCAAGCCGAGAATCTTGCCGTCTTTTCTGAGCGCCATCTCGGAGGTCATCGCCTGGTCTCGACCCTGGATGGTCGTGATGAAGTCTTCGCTGCGCGTTGCGACCCACTTGATCGGTTTGCGCATCTTAAGAGCGAGATAGCAGGCGAGCACATCTTCGCGGTAAACCGGTCCTTTGCTGCCGAACCCACCGCCCACATCCGGCGCGATCAGATGTATCCTATTTTCGGGAAAGCCGAGCACGTTCGCGATTTCGGCGCGGGCCCGATGGGGTCCCTGAGTGGAAAGCCAGACGGTCAAAGCTTTGCCGAACGGATCGGGATTGGCGAGGACGCCGCGCGGTTCCATGGCCAAGGCGACTTGGCGTGGGCTCGCGATGTGCATGGAGAATACATGATCGGCCGCGGCAAAAGCTTGATCGACGTCGCCGCCGTTTTTTGTCAGCGTATAACAAATGTTGCTGTCGATCTCTTCACGCGCAAGCGGCGCTCCCGGTTTGATGGCCTCTTCGGCCTTCGACACCGACGGTAATGCTTGATACTCGACTTCGATGGCATTGGCGGCGTCCTGCGCCTGGGCGCGCGTGCGTGCAACCACCGCGGCGACCGGCACTCCGGCGCAGTGCACGGCTCCGCGCGCCAGGATCGGATGCGGCGGAATCTTCATGTTCGGCAACATTTGCGACGACGTGAGATTTAATTTTTCGCTGAGGTCGTCGCCTGTTACCACGGCTTCAACGCCGGGCATGGATTTGGCCTTGCTAAAATCGATCGACAGAATCTTCGCATGTGGATAGGGGCTGCGCTGGAAGGCGAGATAGAGCATGCCCGGCAGATTAATGTCGTCAACGTAGCAACCCCTGCCTGTAATCAGCGGCGGGTCTTCGACTCGTCTGATGGATGCTCCGATGAGGCCGTTGGCTGAATGTTCGTTTGTCATGGGCTACACCTTTAAAATCGTGATCGTCTTCCTACTCGTGGACGAGATTTCATTTTTTCGACGCCAGTCACGATCACGGTTTCTAGTTTCGCGCTCTTCCGATCGCCGCTTCAATCGCTTTGCGCGCGTAAATCGTCGCCACGTGGCGCTTGTAGTCCGCGCTGGCGTAGGCATCGTCGTCCGGATCGGATCCATCGGCCGCCTTGGCCGCCGCCGCGGCGATTAACTGCGGCGTGAGCGGTTTGCCTTGCAACTCGATCTCGGTCGCACTGGCGCGGACGGGGCCGCTGCCGAGGCCACCGATGGCGATGCGCGCCGCAGCGCAGGTGCCCGACGCTTGGCGGGATATCAGCGCGCCGGCGCTGACGACCACGTAGCCCGACGCCGGATGCGGCAGTTTCGCGTACGCTGTGCCAGTTCCATTTGCGGGGATTGGCACCCGAATTTCTGTCAGGATTTCATTCGCAGTCATCGCCGTGGTGAAAAAATCGGTAAAGAAGTTATCCGCGCCGAGCACGCGGCGGCCGTTTGAGGACTGGGCGACGAACGATGCATTGAGCGCGGTCAAAATGACCGGCAGGTCGGCTGCCGGATCGGCGTGAGCGACGCTGCCGCCGATCGTGCCGCGATTGCGCACTTGCATGTCGCCGATGACGGAGGCGGCGTCCGCCAAACCGGGCATATGCTTGCGCACCAGGTCCGACGCGGCGACATCGGCATGAACGGTGAGCGCGCCGATAATAAGATGGCCGTCGTCCACGCGGATACCGCTGAGTCCGCGCACGGTGCCAAGGTCGATGAGCATGCGCGGCGACGCTAAACGCAATTTCATTGCTGGAATCAAACTATGGCCGCCGGCGAGCAGTTTTCCTTCCTCGCCGTGTTTGGCCACGAGCTGCAAGGCTTCTTCGACCGACCGCGCCGCGATATAGCCGAAACTAGCAGGAAACATGGGCACCTCCATTCTGTGTAAGGAGTGAGAAGTGAGGAGTAAGGGGTGAGCCAGGAGAAATTTCTAAACCTGATTTTGTCGCCATGGTTTAACTCTTCCTCATCTTTTCGGACGCCCACTTAATGGATTCAACGATGTTAACGTAACCGGTGCAGCGGCACAGATTTCCCTCGAGCGCGTGTTTGATTTCATCGTCGCTCGGATTGGGCTGGCTCTCCAACAAATGCACCGCAGTCATGATCATTCCCGGCGTGCAGTAACCGCATTGAAGGCCATGCTTCTCATGAAAGCCTTGCTGCACCGGATGGAAATGATCGCCGTTTGCCAGTCCTTCGATCGTTCTGACTTGAGCACCATTGGCCTGCACGGCGAGAACGGTGCAGGACTTCACGGCGCGGCCGTTGAGGTGCACCGTGCAGGCACCGCACTGGCTGGTGTCGCAGCCGACATGGGTTCCGGTGAGCCCCAGGCTATCGCGTAGAAAAAAAACCAGCAGTGTGCGCGGTTCGACGACGGCGTCGTGCTTTACGCCATTGACGGTCACACTGATCGGCACTGCCGCGTATTCGGCCTCAGCAGTCATACTTAACAATCCTCCGGTCGTATTGCTTGAATTGATCTCGGGCGAGAATATCGCGAGACCGTTCGTCCCCGAATCCACGTCGATATCGGGAGACACTAATGGGCTTCTTACACCTGATTAGTGGCGGTCTCAAGACTTGGCGCGAGGGGCATGCGTAAAATCAATCATGTCTTGACACCCCGAGGTGGTCTCGGTAACACCGTCGAAGAGCTCCCCGGACTGGAGGAGGAGTAGAATATGGACATCAAGGCTCTAGTCGACCCCGAAGGGGGTCTCCTGGACCGGCGCATCTTCGCCGATCGCGAGATTTACGAGCTCGAGCGCGAGCGCGTTTTCGCGCGCTGCTGGCTCTACCTCGGCCACGAGTGCGAGATTCCCCGGCCCGGTGATTTTGTCACGCGCTACATGGGCGAAGAGCCGGTGATTCTCTGCCGTGATCTGAATGGCAGGCTACGCGCTCATTTGAATATATGCCGCCACCGCGGCAATCGCGTGTGCCGCGCTGATCGGGGCAACACCAAGCTCTTTACCTGCTCCTATCACGGCTGGGCGTATACCAGCGACGGCAAGCTGGCGCTTGTACCCATGCTCGATGCCTTTGATGGCATGGACAGGGAAAAGTGGGGTTTAATTCCTGTGGCGCAGATCGACAGCTACAAGGGATTAGTTTTTGCGACTTTCGATCCCCAAGCGCCTCCGTTGCTGGAATACTTGGGGGACATGGCCTGGTATCTCGATATTCTGCTTGACCGGCGCGAAGGCGGCACCGAAGTGAGCGGTCCGCATCGCTGGGTGCTCGAGGCCAACTGGAAAACCGCGGCGGAAAACTTCGGCGGCGACGGTTACCATATTACTTCCACGCATGGTTCGGCGCGTGAACTCGGCGTCGATACCACCACGAGCCAGACGAGACAATGGAACAAAGGCTGCCAGATCGCCTGCGCTAACGGCCATATTCTGGTCTCCTGGATCACCCCGCCCGATGGCGGCCCGTGGTTTGCCCAACCGGACGATCAATTGGTGGATTACATGAAGGAGCACGCGGGGGAGATCGAAGTCCGGCTCGGCGCGGTGCGCGCGCGGCAAATCTCGCCTTCCGCCGGCACGGTGTTCCCGAATCTCTCGGTTCATTGGCTCACGCGCACGATTCGCGTTTGGCAACCGCGCGGTCCCGACAGAATGGAGATCTGGAGCTGGGCGATTGTCGACCAGGCGGCCGCGCCGAAGATCAAAGACGTCATGCGCTTCGTATCGCAATATCGTTTTAGCCCGAGCGGCGTGTTCGAGCAGGACGACATGGATAATTGGATACAAGTGACCGGCGCGGCAAAGAGTCTGATCGGCCGCCGCCATCCCGCCAACTATCAGATGCGCGGCAATGAGCCCCCGGTCGACGTCGACTTACCCGGTCAGGTGAAGAGCCGCTTTAGCGACAACAATCAATTGAGCATGTACATGCACTGGGCAGAGATGCTCCAAGGTAAGAGCTGGAGCGAAATCATGGGCCGCCGACATGGATAGCGACCTGCGTTTTAGTATCGAGGATTTTTTTTATCTGGAAGCGGAACTCCTAGACGATCGCAAGCTGCGCGAGTGGCTCGATCTGCTCACCGACGACATCCGTTACTGGATGCCGATTCGCCACAACACTTTGGATCGGCCCGACGAATTGACCGAAGAATTAGCAAAGCCGGGCGAGGGCTATTATTTTGACGACGATAAAAAGAGCCTGACGATCCGAGTCGAGCGGGTTTATGCAACAAATGCCTGGGCCGAGATGCCGCCGTCGCGCACGCGCCATTTGATTTCCAATATTCGCATCAAAAACGACGACGGCGTCGAAATCGGGGTTCATTCCAATTTTATAGTGTACCGCACTCGGCTGGAAACCGATCAGGATATGTTTGTCGGAACGCGCAAGGACATCGTGCGCCGGGTCGACGGCGGTTTTAAAATCGCCAAGCGGACCATCATCTTGGATCAGGCGGTTTTGGCCGCCAAAAATCTCAGTGTGTTTCTATAAACCGCCTGACAACCCGCGTGGTTCTTCTGGGTATGCGGACCGCTGGCGATCGCCATCGAAAAACTGAGACGATTCCTCATTCCGAGGGCGCGATGAATCGAGACCTAGCGCTTTTCGTTCGATTGCAGCGCGTCCAATGCCTGCTGCACCAATTTACGGCGCAGGTCCTTTTCTTCGGCGGGAGGCAGCTTGGCATCGCCGGTCACGTGCACGATACCAGTTCCCAAAACGACGCGGTTGGAGCCGACCATTTTAGCGATCGGCAAGGCGGAGGTGATCTGAACGACGGGGATGCCGGCCTTCTCCAATTCGGTCGTGATCGCAGCACCGCTGCGAGTACTGGTTCCTCACGTGGACGTGAGTATGACCGCATCGACGCCCTCCTGTTTGACCTTTTTCAGCATCTCGCGGCCCAGGCGGCGAGTGTTTGACAGTGGATTGGAGCGGCCGCAGGTAGAGAGAAATTCGTCGTGGAGTTTGCCGATGACGCCATTTTTCTCCATTTCGCGCAGGGCATCGAGCGGCACCAATCGGTCGGGATCTTCCTCGACAAATCTGGTGTCGTAGCCGCCGTGGGAAACTTCGTAATCTTCGGCCCGCAAGTCGTCGCGACCTTTGATGTTGTAAGAGCCCCAGCGGGTTGCGGCGGTACCCTCGATTCGGTCCGGATTGCCTTTAGGAACCAGGCCGCCGTCGGTAATCAGCATGACTTTCGCTTTCGACATGTCCTTGACCGCGGCAGGAATTGGCACCGGCACGAAGGCGGTCGGCGGCATCTCGGACTCGAAAGGCTCGCCCCGCATCTTCGCCAGCAGCATATCGACGAGCCGGGTCGCTGCGGTTTTCTCAACTAATTGATCGCGCAGCCAGCCGCGGCGAAAATAACCTTCCTCGGCCGGCACGCCGATCGCATCGCCGACAATGAGTTTGCGGCCGAGCTTCGCCATTTTCGCCAAGACCTCGCGCATTTTAACCGTGCTGGACCCGGAGTCGATGATGTATAACGCGTCGCGATGAAGGTCGACACCGGGATTTCCCTCGCTCATGGCCGCGACTGCGGGAATGCCGAGCTCGGATTGTACGGCGCGGCAGAGGGCGCCGGCAGCCATGCCGTAACGGCCGGCCTCGAAGCATGGGCCCGCGACAAAAAGATCCACCTTCTTCGCGCGGAGCTTTTCCAGGACTGCTGCGGTGAGCTCTGCTTGGTTTTCGACCGCATAGTTGTCGCCGCAGATAAAAGTGAAAACTACTTGGTCGTCGGCGCCGAGCAACGATTCAAATAACTTGCCCGGTCCGACTGCGCCGTCGCGAATGGTCAAACCCTTGCCGGCGTGCTCCTCCGCCCCGATGCCGCCGAAAAACTGATTGAGATAATGTGCGATGCGCATGATAAACTCCTCGGAGATGGTGAGGCAACAGGTGTAACAGATAGAGGCGTGGCGCGGCGTGCGCTTACTGTTGCCGAATGCCGATGGGCTGCTTAATAAACCATCGCTCGCATTCTTGACGCGCCTTGTTGATTGGTTACGCCGACGATGTTATTGGCGTCGATCGTCATCGGACCGGCGAGCAATTTTTCAAAGTCCGCGGTGGCGGCGATGACTCGCTCGACTTTGGGCAACTCCCATTGCGTGCCGTTGCCGCCGTTGTAGACAATGGCGTCGACTTCCGGAACATTGAAGAGCAGCGCCGACTCCACGCGCCGGTCTCTGGACACGTCCGATACCATGACGGCCGTGCGTATTTCCATCGTTTCCAGCAGGCGGGCGGTTTCCGCAAGGTCGGCGTGGGGTAAGCCGCCGCCGTATTTGGACATCACCGCGCCATCCGCGTTCAAGTTCCATTTGACAAGATTCGCGGCCGCGCGGCAGTGACGTTCGCGGTCGAAATTATCCGCCCCCGCGATGGTGGCGATCGTGCCGACGAAATTTATTTCACGGGCGTGATGCCTGCGATAAAGATCGAGAATGATCGGATGATTCTGATAAAAATAAGTCTCCGTGCCGCCAAACCACGAATGAAGTGACGGAACAACGGCGCCGTCAAGCCATTCGTCCGGATGGAGCATGACCGGCAGCATGCCGTCGGTGTTGGCGCCGTAGAGTATCGGTTCATCTACCTCCGGTTTTCGCTGCCGTGAAAAAATCTGACCGACGTAAGCGATGCGCGGCAAACCTTCGCGTCCGCCTTGTGCCGGACCCACCGGATCGAACCGGTGGAGCGATTCAGACGGTTGAGTCATGGCGCTCTGAGCAAGCGCAACCGCGATTCGAATGCCGGCAATACGATAAGCTCTCTCGATGGCCTGGCGCGACAGTCCTGGTTGGGTGTGTGGAATCACCAGCAGGTGGCGGAGCGTAGCGTAATCGCTCGCCGAAACCGGCGCGCCGCTCATCTCGAGAAGCCGCCCCGTTGCGCTTCTCGTAAGATCGGGTGAAATCTCCGCGAGCACTGATACCGCCGCGCCGGTCAGAACATGGGTCGTACCGAGCCCCGCAGTAGTTGGCGTACCCAAAATTCCGGGAAAATTCGCTCCTGCGCCAGGCGCTTTGGCTCTAGGCTCGATGACATCAAAGATCGGGCCTGCGCGACAGCGCTCCCCAGGATGGACGATCTCGAAATCGATGCCGCTGATGGATGGGTCGGCAAGCACGAGGCGGCGCAATTCGGTGGCATCGACGGTCAGTGTTGTTCCTGCGAGACGCGCGCTCTCGCCGAACTTGACCTCCTTGATTGGATGATTCGCTAAAGCTAGTTGCACGTGTTCTCTTTCACGAAATTATCAGGACGCGCTCGTGAGTCGCCAAACGATCTTATTCCCCGCCGGACAAACTTGTCAACGCGTGATGCGTGGGTTGCATGCCGGTGATTCTTGGCATCGAACCGTTGTGATCATCCAAAGGTGTGTTTATCTGCCGCGGCAAACGATGATATTAATGATGGAGCATCCCGAGCTGGCTTCCAATGCTGCGCTTCTCGCCCAATCCTAACTTGGCCCACCTGATCCATTGGTTCGAGTGGGAAGAGCCCGCCTTTAGCAAGGCGCGCGAGGAAAATAGGCCGGTTATGCTTTTTTTGTCGGCGTTTTGGTGCCGCTATTGCCAACGCATGGACGAAGAAGCGCTTTCGGACCGGGAAAACATGGCGCTGTTAAACGCCTATTTTGTCGCTCTCAGAGTCGAAAATGCCACCCGGCCGGATATCGATGCGCGTTACAATCTTGACGGTTGGCCGACGGTCGCGTTTTTTACTCCGCTGGGCGAGTTGCTCGCCGCCTCGAACTTTCTCCCCGTTGAGGAATTCAAAAATCTACTGCTCAACGTTTATCTGGCATATCGGAATAAAGAAGAAATTCACCCGGCTCAAACTGCGCAGATCGGCGAAGCTCTGCCGAATCCGCTTGCGGAAGCGCCACGGGAAACGGCTTTAAGCGAGATCACCGACTCGATCATGGGGCTGGCCGATCCCATAAACGGCGGCTATGGACGCGGCCAAAAGTTTATTCATGCGCAGGCGACCGATTTGTTACTTCGTCGTTATGAAGCGACCAAGGATCGAGCCTATCTCGACCATGCATGCTTGACCCTGGACCGCATGCGTGAGGGCGAGATCCACGACGCCGTCGAAGGCGGTTATTTTCGCACGACAACCGGCGCAGATTGGGCACAGCCGCATCGCGAGAAGTTACTGGCGGAGCAGGCCGGCATGATTTCGAATTGTCTCGCGGCGTACGGCTTCACGGGACGCAGCGAGTATGCCCGCATGGCCGGCGAAATCATCGATTACTTGAACCGCAAGCTTTTTGACTC
>Ga0210076_1000006_pt1 | contig 54790 bp, 79 predicted proteins | sample MayberryNW_Catta_3_FD_184876 | JGI IMG/M metagenome (GOLD analysis project Ga0210076, IMG submission 184876) | Wetland microbial communities from San Francisco Bay, California, USA, that impact long-term carbon sequestration -... | ecosystem: Environmental > Aquatic > Marine > Wetlands ... | reverse complement strand
ACACCGCGTGCAACGCCGCGAAATTGGCAAAATCGGGTTTTGGAGAAAAATGAAAAAGCGAACTTTAGAAATCAAATGCGTTGGCGCGGCAGTTGCCAAGCTGGAGGATTTAACGCCGCTACAAGGAAAACTCAAAAAGCTCGACAATGACAGATATCGCAAACTCAAGCGCGCGCTGCTGGAGCATGGATTTTCCTTTCCGTTTTTTGTTTGGAAGAACGATGGCGAGCTTTTTATTCTCGACGGTCATCAGCGCGATCGCGTGCTGCGCCGTCTTCAGGCGTCGGGCTACATTATTCCTCCGCTGCCGATTGCCTATATCCAGGCTGCGAACCTCCATGAGGCGCGGGAAAAAATTCTGCTACTGACCAGTCAGTACGGCGAGATGACTGACGAAAGTTTTATGCAATTCGTAGAGATGGGCGATCTCGATCTCGATGATTTAGCCGAAAAAGTCGATCTATCCCAGGTGGATATTGAAAAACTTCTGGAACGCTACGATCCGGACGGGGATGAAGAGGCGGGCAATCAAGAGATGAGTCATCAGTTCCAGGTGATTGTCGATTGCAAAGACGAGGATCAGCAGCTGCAGCTTATCGAGAAATTGGAGAAACAGAAGTACATATGCCGCGCATTGATCTTGTAAAAAAAATTCCGATATCCCAGTCCGGACGGGCGCGACAGCTTGAAGCCATGTTCGATGTGCCGCGCAAAACCCAATCCGTCGTCGAATGGCATGGCGAGCTGCCGATCGAGGACTTTGATTGGAGCGTAGGTCTGATCGTCGGCCCGTCTGGTTCGGGCAAAAGCTCCATCCTCGAAAACCATTTTGGCAAAGTCAAAGAACTCCATTGGGGCGCGGCGTCGGTCATCGATGACTTCGCGAAGTCCAAGTCCATGGTCGATATCTCCCAGGTCTGTCGCGCGGTAGGTTTCAACACGATTCCCTCATGGCTTCGCCCCTATGCAGTGCTCAGTAATGGCGAGCGCTTCCGCGTCGATCTCGCGCGCCGGCTGATCGAATGCGAAGGCGATATTGTGGTCGATGAGTTTACCTCAGTCGTCGATCGTCAGGTCGGACAGATTGCGTCCCATGCCGTGCAGAAATATGTCCGCAAACAAAAGCGGCGATTCGTCGCGGCAAGCTGTCATTATGACATCGTCGACTGGCTGCAGCCCGACTGGATATTCGAGCCGACAACGATGACGTTTCAACGGAGGGCGCTTCAGCGACGCCCGGAGCTACAGATTACGATTTGTCGGGTCCCATATTCCACGTGGAACATTTTCGCTCCGTATCACTATATGAGCGCCGATCTCAACAAAGCGGCGCGCTGCTTCGCGCTTTTCGTAAATGATCGACTCGCGGCTTTTTCTGCGATCCTTCATTTGCCGATCTCGCGCGGCAAATCGAATCAACCCATGTTCCGGATCTCGCGCGTGGTCACTCTGCCAGACTGGCAGGGGCTCGGGCTCGCCCCGCTGCTCGATGATACGCTCGGCGGGGTCTATAAGGCGCTCGGCTATCGACTGCGCGCCTATCCCGCGCATCCCTCATTTATCGCCGTCAGGAGTAAATCCCAGAGCTGGCAACTAGTCAAAGCGCCGGGTGTGTTCAAGGCCCGCAATCAAAGCGGAATGACCGGCATGATGGGCGGCCGCCCGTGCGCCATTTTCGAATACATCGGCCCGGCCGCAGCGCGAAAGATCGCGGAGCAGCTATTGTGTTAGAGCAGACGGAAAGTCAGACGACAAAGCGGCTCTCGGTTGTCGTAGAGGGTGATTACTTGCGCCGCGCGCGACTCGGCCAGGTCGACCAGGTCGATATCTTCCCGCGTCAGGATCTCCGCGCGCGCAAAGGGCGGGCGCGGACCGACAGTAAAAGCGACAACGTTCCCGGCGCGGAGCTTGCAGCTCCGGCGCCGGATCGTGTCAGTTTTCTCGCCGCTCAAAATCGGCGTCATATAGATTTGTTTGAACCAGAGAGTTTTCATTTCGATGCTTTCATTTCGATGCTCCGGCTTCACGGACCGGAGCGTGCGCGGTGACTAGCCGCTGCCGCTCCCCTCGGACGGGAGTCCGCCCGGTGGAAGTCCTAATGCTCGCGATGGCGCGTTCGCAGATCGGCCGCAGTTCTGTCGATCGTCTCCCAGTCGCGCTCGATGACGAGAGTGGCGATTACATACTCCCAGCCGCCGGCGCGCGGCATGGGGAAGTCATCGCCCGCCGCGCAGTCGTAAATCGCATCGGTGAGGGACGCGAGCACATCGCGTCTTTGCGTCTGCACATCGACGGGCGCCGTGAGATGCGCGCCCTCGGGCAATCCCATCAATCCGGCTCCGATCTCCATCATGGTTTTGACGGCGCCGTACTGCTCGTCTGTGCAATCGCGAATCACTTTTTTGAGCTGTTCGACAGCTTGTGTTTTGTGCATAATCGATCTCCCATTTTATGCGCGGCTCAGTCGAACCGCATGCGCAACGCCGGTCGCGATGACGGCGAAAACTCGCGCTGCAAGCGCGGCTCCCACCAGCCCTCGGGCACCTGGATCGGCGCGTGCTCTTCGTGCGAGAGCGTGCTGGGCTCGGAAAGCGCGAGCAGTCGCGTGCCGTCGGGCTGCTCGAAGACGTCAGCTTCGAGGACATGGGCATGTCCTGTCCGCTCGCCCGGTACGCGGAGCCCGCGCGACTCGATCTTTTTCGCCTCTGCCGGCGCCTCGCGCCGGATCAGCAATACATCGCCTTGTCGGATCATGTTAATCATAAAATTTTCTCCTTTGCCGGCAGTCACCCGGCTTTGTGGTCGGGACCTATTCCCTCCATGCTGCGCTCTATCAAAGACAGAGCGCAGGAGCAAGGAACTAAGCAGTCATCTGCGGGCGATAATCGCGCGGATCGAGGTCAAATGTCCAAGCGACAGCCGCGTGAGTGAGGTTATCGCTATCGAGATCATCGAGGCGATACCACCCCTCCTCCCCATGTTGTATCAACGTCGTGCGACACCATCCGTTCAACTGCTCGCAATTGGGGAGATACCAGCGCGGCGCAAACCGGCTCACCGTGGCGCTGGTATAGCGCCCGAAACGCGGCGGGATGCGCAACACGTGTCGATCGCCGCTCGTCGAGTCGCGCACGATCAAATAAGTCTCGAAGCGCAGATGATGCAGGCCGCCCTCGCCGACCGCTTTGTGCAAAAAGCTGCCGACGTCTGCATAGCAGATGATGGCACGCGAAAAATCGCGCGCAATGCTGGCAAAACTGACCTCGCGCCAGTCCCGCCCGGCGTGCGAATTGCTGGAATATTGATCGTTGTCATAGGTCTCGAAATAGCGCGTCTCGTCCGCGCGCGCCTGCTCGCCGGCGGCGCCGACACGGCGGAGAATCTCGTCCACACATTCTCCGCCGGCGGCGCGATAGTCTGCGAGAGTGACGCCGCTCGCTCGGAAACAACCGCGTTCGAGTTGCCGAACATTGAGCGAGGCAAGGAATCGCTCTTGAGTGAGCACGCGGAGCCGCGGCTGATAATCTTTTGCGCCGCGGACCTTACGCGGCTGACGATAGTGCTCGCACGTCAAAAGCCGACGGCGCGCGAGATCAATCGTATAGTCGTCGTGCCGCTCGACAAAAATCGCGCGATTGTAACTGATTTTGTAGCCGCGCGAGCGGAGATCTTTGATCAGCTTGGATTTGCTGATTTGTCCGTGCGCCGTGAGAGTAAGTTCCATTTTGTCCTCCTCCGCTCGAGAGTCAGGCGAGCGTTTGGTTTTGACGCGGTCAGCTCCGCGCGGGCTTTTTGTTTGCGCGCTCGACTTGCTTGAGCACGCGCTCAGTGATGCCGTCCCGGTGCGCGACGAGCAGGCAGCGGGCCTGGATCGCATCGAGGATAAACTTATTGAGCGAGATGCCTTCGTGCGCCGCGACGGTCTTGGCCGCCGCGTGCAGCGCGGAGTCAAAATTGCGGATCAGATATGCTTTGTGACTCATAGTGATTATGATTGTAATCAAGATAACAGTATTTGTCAATAGAGGCCGCTACAAAATCGTTGGAAATGGCTAAATATCGATAAAATCAGGGATTTTTGAGCAAAAAATGAGGGGAAGAAAGCCGAAACCGACGCGTTTGCGGGTGATCGAAGGCAATCCCGGTCATCGTCCGCTCAATGCCAAGGAGCCGGCCGTACCGGCGATCAGGGGTGCCGCCGCGCCGGCATTCCTCGATCCGGTCGCGCGGCAGGAGTGGTCGCGTCAAGTTAAAGATCTCATCCCGCTCGGTTTTGTCGGTCCCTGCGACCTCGGCGTGCTCGCGGCATACTGCGACGCGCATTCTGATTTCGTTCGTGCGAGCCAGAAACTCCAAAAAACCGGCGATTTGATCGTCGTCAAAGGAAAACCAATCACTAATCCGCTTTTGCGGATAAAACGCGATGCCAGGCGCGACATGATCCGCGCCGCCGCCGAGCTCGGCATTACGCCATCGAGCCGCTCGCGCGTGCAGACACTGGGAGACGATGAGACAGAAGAAAATCCCGCCGACGAATTCTTCAAGTGAGTTCGATCCGGTCGATGACTACGCGCTAAAAGTGCGTGCCGGGACGATTGTCGCAAGCCGCTGGGTGAGACTCGCCTGCGATCGTCATTTGCGCGATCGCCAGCGGGAGGACGATCTGTTTTGGGATCTCGCCGCGGCCAAAAAAATCTTTCGATTTTTTACTAATGTGCTGCGTCTAAACGGCGGCCAATTCGAGGGCAAGCCCTTCGATCTCTTGCCTTTCGAGCAATTCATCGTCGGCTCGCTCTTCGGCTGGAAGATGCCCGATGGCACCCGCCGCTTCCGCACTGCTTATATCGAGATCGGCAAAGGCAACGGCAAATCGCCGCTCGCGGCCGGGGTCGGGATGGCCGGTCTGATCGCAGACAAAGAAGCCCGCGCAGAGATCTATGCAGCGGCAACCAAGAAGGATCAGGCGATGATTCTTTTCCGCGATGCCGTTGCCATGCGCGATCAGTCCCCGGATCTCAGGATTCGACTTAAAAAGTCCGGCATTGGCGAAAAATGTTGGAACCTCGCTTATCATGAAACCGGCTCGTGGTTCCGACCGATCAGCTCGGATGAGGACAGCCAGAGCGGCCCGCGCCCGCATATGGCCCTTGTCGACGAAGTGCACGAACACAAAAGCAATATCGTTATCAGCATGCTCGACAAAGGTTTCAAGTGGCGCCGCAATCCGCTGATGATGATGATTACAAATTCCGGGACCGCCCGCGAGTCGGTCTGTTGGGACTATCACGAATATGTGAGCAAGATTTTAAAGCAAACAGTCGATAACGATCGTCTCTTCGGCTTTATTTGCGCGCTTGATGCCTGCGAGAAGCACTGGAATGAAGGACAGGAGCAGCCGGTGGATAACTGCGCGGAGTGTGACGACTGGCGGAGTTACGGCCCGCACTGGGAAAAAGCCAATCCTGCGATCGACAAAATCATCTCGCGAAAAACCATCGAGGATGACGTCGTCAAGGCGATCGGTATGCCATCGGAGGAAAATAATACCCGTCGCTTACATTTTTGCTATTGGACAGCCACCGGGGCGCGCTGGATATCGATGGAGCTCTGGGATCAGTGCGGCCAGCCGATCGACTTCAAGCGCCTGGCCGGGCGGAGCTGTGTGGTCGGGCTCGATCTCTCGATCGACAAGGATATCACCGCGCTCGTCCTGCTCTTTCCGCCTGAGGATCTGCCGCTCCAGGCGACCAACCCCGAGGCGCAGCCGGACCAGGCGCCGGAAGACGCCGGCGCCGCGCGCGTTGATTATATGTTCATTGACTTCAAGCAGCTGCGCGACGACTTCATCGTCGTGCCCTACCTCTTCATGCCAAAAGAGATTCTGCTCCGCGCCGAGCGGAGCGACAACGTCCCTTACACAGCCTGGGAGCGCGCCGGCCACATCCAGGTGACCGAGGGTAATACGGTGGATTATGGCGCCGTGCGCCAGAAACTCATCGCGCTCCAGGAAATCTACCCGGTCAAGACCATTTACGATCAGAAGACCTATGAGACCTCGCACCTGATTGGCTACGATCCCTACAACGCCCGCGAGTTTTCCAATTCGATGCAAAAAGACTTCGGCATCAACATGATCGAAATCCGCCAGGGCTTCCCGACGCTGAGCGAGCCGACCAAGCAGCTCACCCGCCTCCTCAAGGCCGGCAAGATCCGCCACGGCGGCCACCCGGTCCTCCGCTGGATGGCGGACAATGTCGTCACCAAGAGCGATCCGAATAACAACCTCATGCCCGACAAGCGCAAGGCGAAAAAGCACATCGACGGCATCTCGGCGCTGATCAACGCATTCTCGCTCGTGATCCGCAATCTTGGCGGCGACAGTGGGCGCAGCGTTTACGAGGACAGAGGAGTGCTGCGGGTATGAGCGCGCCGCTGACGGTTCTCTTCTGGCTCTGGCGGGCGCCGCTCTGCAAGGAGCAATACACCCCGGAGCGGGTCAACACCGCCGCGCGGATGATTGAGCGCAATCTCACCCTGCCGCACCGGTTTGTCTGTCTCACCGACTGGGAGGATGTCTCGCTCTTCGATCCATTGATCGAGCCGATCCCGCTCTGGAAAGACTGGCGCGAGCTTAAAAATCCCAAGTGGGGGCCGCAGAAACCGCACTGCTACGTTCGGCTAAAAAGTTTCAGCCGGGAAATGGCGGATCTCATCGGCCCGCGCTTTGTCTCGGTCGATATCGATTGCCTGGTGCTCGACAGTCTCGACCCGCTCTTTTCGCGGACCGAGGATTTCTTGATTTTTCACCGCTTCATCGACTCCCAGCGCGCGCGCATCGTCAACAATCCCTACAATGGCTCGATGTGGATGATGACGGCCGGCGCACGCGAAAGGGTCTGGAGCGAATTCAAAGGCGATGGCTCGATCGCCGCCGCCCTCGGCCATATCGGCACAGATCAGGCGTGGATCACTCACTGCCTCGGCCGGGACGAGGCCGGCTGGGGGGTCAACGACGGCGTATTCGGCTGGCCTAACGTCATGTCCGACCTGCGCTACGAGCAGACCCCGCCGCCCGGGGCGAGGATGATCTTTTTCTACGGCGAGGAAAAGCCCTGGCACTATCTGCCCGCGCCCGCGGGCGAACAACTGCCGTCAAACCACCGGCTTTCCCGGCGGCGCAACCGGGTCTTCAACCAGCCGCCACGGTTTCCCTGGATCGCGAGGTATTACAAATAAGAAGGGTGAGAAAGGAGGTTAAAGATGCCGCCATAAAAATTTTTTGTTGGCCAGAATTTGATGTTGGGAATTACTAACTTCAACCCTACCACCTACGGGATTGGTAGTCAGCCTACGGGCTGAAGAAAGAAAAGAGTTAAAAATGGCACCTATCGATAGCGAGGCAAAGAAAAATCCGGCTGCCATGGCAGCGGAAGAAAAACTTTTGGCCGTTTACAAAGCAGCGACAGAAGAAGATCGAACAGCGATAATGAAGTTAAAACAATCAGCAGTCGACGCCGGGCCGGGTACGCTACTCATTACATTCACGCCCGGCATGGCTGCGTTGTTGTTTTTCGATCATAACAAACAAAATCGCCGGTGGACATTTAGCGTTTCCGAAAGATATGCAAAGCAAATTGGCGCGGGAGAGTGGGAATTTACCAATCAAGGGATTGGTTTTCTTAAGACGGGTGATGTCGGCGACGGTCAACATCGGCTAGCAGCAATCGCTTTGTGTGGCCGTACTCTGCCATTCCAGGTGACGCTCGGACTAGATCAGAAGGCGATTCGTGTGATCGATACAGGGAAAGCGCGGCCGCCTTCCGATGCTCTTGAGATCGAACATCTTGATGATGCAAAGACGAAGAGCAGGATTTTGCAACGGGCATATTCCTATCTCAGCAAGACAGACGCAAGTAAAAAGCTCGATACCAATCCAGCCAAAATCAATGCTGTATATGAGAATAACGAGCTGTTGGTTCAATCAATCAAACTCGGCAACAACTCGATCAAAGGCATCGCGAAACCAACCTTTCCGGCGCCCGAAGCGCAGACTTTAGCTTTCATACTACTGAAAGCCGGTTGGCCCCAGGATCATATTGTGGAGAAGTTGGCCGTTTTTCAACTCGGTCAGGATCTTACTGGTGAAAATACTCCGCTATTCGTTGCCGCGAAGCAACTGGAGCGGGAGGCGGCCAAACGTGAGCGAGTGAGCATGATTGCCCGATTCGGCGCGGCAATCAAAGCCTTTCTGCTGGATGAACAGGGTGTAAAGGCTATCAAGGCCTCTGAAATCAAAGAGGCCATGAAGCCGAAGAACTTGCCGAACCCGACCTATGTTGTGGAGCAGGTAGCAGCCTAAAGCAGAGAAAGGAACAAGCGGAGGCGGATGTGTACGAGACATCCGCCTCCAGTTTGACTGATTATGAATAATATTACCTATTTGCCAGTCGTACAAGCCGAAAGATTGCGATCAGCCGTATGTAACTGGAAGACAGCAACGATCGAGTGGGGCAAGGCGACGCTCGCTCTAGCTGAAGAAATGTATCGCGCTCGCCAGGAGCATGCTTCGAATAGGGATTTTAGAATCTGGTTGATTGAAAACGATCTGGACGAGGAATTTAACGGTCATGATCGTGCCGCGCTAATCTCGATGGGCGAACATATTGAAATCACCCGTCTCGTGCTGGAAGAATCTGACCGGCGCTCGGTTCAGTTAATATGGGAACATGAAATCAAAGGTCGTCTTGCTAGCGCTAGCAAGACGGTCCTCAACCAAACTGAAACCGAAGAATCGCAAAAATCGGTCGAATTTACCGAGGAAAAAGCAGAAGAGCCGATCGAGGCAGAGACAAAATCGGATAGGAAGAAGTCAAAACACGGCGTCTTAGCTAAATTGCCCAAAGGCTCGCTCGTGATGGATTATGTGTTGAACTCGAACGTCCGTTCAGCGGTGGCCCGAATTACCAACAAACGCAAAGGGCCAGTTTGGGATTTGTTAGTTGAAGCAATCGAAAGTGGCGCTTTCGGAGACCCCGTGGCTAGTTATTACACTGTGCACCCTACTTTACGCCTTATCTTGCCTTGGGCTCCGACGGCATACGCTCACCGGTTTGATCTTACGAAATCCTCAGATCGCGACCTCATTCGCAATGATGTGCTCCCCGTGGTTTTAAAGCATCGCGATGAATTAAAGATCAATCCAGATAGGCTTCAGAGTTTGGTGCAAGATATTTATCGGTCTCGCCAGAGTGAACGCGAAGAAAAGCGCCGGCAAGAATCGATCGCGAAGATGCCGGAAGGGCAACAAAAAATCATTGCCTTCGGTGAAATCATTTGGCCGAGAATAAACGACGCCCCGTATAGCTATGATGAGTTGTGCCTCGCGATCTGGTTTTTCAATTTCACGGTGAATCAGCTTCAAACCAACTGGGATGCAAAATCTCGTGCACTTCAAATGCAGCAAATGCTCAAGTGGCTGACCCCCGTTTGTAAATTTCCAAATTGGCCGACCGCTGTGCGCAAACTTTGTGCGGTTTATAGTGCAAATCCAGACGGTAGGTGCGAATTTCCGCCGCCACCGGTCAATTTCGGGATCAGTTGAAAGAAATCGATGGATAAGACTCCGACGGCACCGGCAAAACTCCCGCTTGAATGTTGGGAATGGTATGGGAAGTACCAAACAATTTTCTGTCCCGTCCCTGGACACAGCTGGATGAGCGGTCACACGATACCGGAAGTTTGGGCATGCTGGGATTGAAGTAACTGGGGGCATGCTCAGGGAGCAATGAAACTCTTGTCGATCGAAGCGGCGGCCGACCTGTTGGGTGTATCCCGCCAGACTGTTACCCGCATGATCGCCGAAGGACAATTACTGGGGGTTTGTTTGCGCGCCGGTCGCCGCAAGAAGCTCTGGCGCATCCGAGCCGAGAAACTCAACGAATGGATCATGCAAAAAGAACGCGAGACAGCGAAGAAGGTTAATTTATGAAGAGCACACGAGAAGAACAAATCCAGATAATTCGGGGCATGATGCGGGAACGAGTGGAGAGACTCGGCTCGCATCATGGACAGCGGGCGCGGAGCAATAAGATCATAATCTCGCTCGAGTTACTGTCTGATGTGGGCATCGAGCCTCCCGGATTTAGTCCGGGCAGGGATTTGTTTGCTGTGGAAACCCGATACCACAACAATCATGGCAAATTGGTTGCCACCGATCATAGCATTTTGATAGCGCGCGATGCGATACTCGCTGCTGGGATGGATGATATCAAGTGGGAAGTTCTTTCTCTCGAGCTGGGCGAATTCATGGAAGCCGACTTGCCGACTAGACCACAAATCGATCCAAAGAGATTTGTCATGGATTTACCCCATAGCAAGCGCGTCGAACTCTACAAATGGATGCACGATGCGCTCGATTGCCGGATTTGAAGCGTAAAAATGAACCACTTTTATCATCAGATCCCGGGCTGGTTTAGCTTTCGCGGGCTTTATGAGCAGGCGGTGCGCGAGGCGCCGGACCCGGCGCGCTTTGTCGAGGTCGGCTGCTGGAAGGGGCGCTCGACCGCGTTCATGGCGGTGGAGATTTTCAACAGCAAAAAGGACATTACTTTTTTTTGCGTCGATACCTGGCTGGGATCGCAGGAACCGAAGCATCTGGCCGATAAAAGCGTCAAAAACGGCACGCTTTTCGATGAGTTTTCGCGCAATATCGGCCCGGTGAAGCACCGGCTGCAGATCTGTCGGGCGCCTTCGGACCAGGCCGCGGCGATCTTCGAGGATCTCTCGCTCGACTTCGTCATGATCGACGCCGCGCACGATTTTCAAAACGTGATGGCCGACATCAACGCCTGGTGGCCAAAAATCCGGCCGGGCGGCACCATGGCGGGCGACGATTACTACTTCAAGGGCGTCCGTCAGGCCGTAAACGAGAGTTTTTTTAACAAAGTCGAGGAGATTAAGGGCAGCGGCAATGGTATCCAGTGGAGGGTGAGAAAAGACTGTTCAAATGTTCAAGCGTTCAAAGGTTCAACGTCAGAATGAAAGACGGGGGGAGGACGTTGAACGTTGAACTTTTGAATAGCGAGCAGGGCGAGCGGTTGAACGGATCTTCCGCCCCGCTGACCATCGTTCTCTGGCTCTGGAGCGATCCGAATTGCCGGACGCAGTACACCCCGGAGCACGTCGAGCGTTGCGCGCGGGCGGTGCATGCGAACCTGACCCTGCCGCACCGCTTCGTCCTGATGACCGACCGCATGGATAAAAAATATGACCGGCTGATCGAGCCGGTCGAGCTCTGGGACGACTGGCGGCGGGTGAAAAATGAGGTCTGGCGCCCCGAATTCCCGCAGTGCTATGTCCGTTTGCGCGCGTTTGCCCCAGAAATGAAGCGGATTTTTGGCGATAGGTTTGTCTCGATCGATCTCGATTGTGTCGTCCTGGGCAACCTGGACGCGATTCTTAGCCGCGTCGAGGACTTCATCATCTGCAAGCGTGCGCGTGTCACCAAGGGCGATTTTTATGACCGCTATCAGGCGAGCATGTGGATGATGAACACCGGAGCTCGGGAAGATGTCTGGTCGTCTTTTCACGGCGAGGAGAGTCTGCGTAAGCTCGCCGGCAAGAAACATGAAAAGCTCTATCTCAAGACCGATCAGGGCTGGATGCTCTACAAACTCGGCCGCCACGAGGCGGTCTGGACCATGGAAGATGGCGTCTATCACTGGCCCTGGCTCAAACACAACGGATTGTGCGAGAATTTGCCGGCGAACTCACGTATAGTGTTTTTCAATGGCCGGGAGAAACCGTGGACGATAGAGAATCCGCCCCAGTGGCTGTGATGACGACCGAGGAGCTGCGCGTCTATGCGCGGACCTTCCCGTCCCAGGGCGGCGTCGAGATCGGGCCGTGGCTGGAAAAATATGCCAGTGAAGTGCCGCCGGCAGCCTTGATCGTTGAAGTAGGCTGTTGGCTCGGTGCAGGCACGGCATTTTTAGCTCTGGGCGCGCCGGATGACGCGATTCTTCATGTTTTTGACCGCTGGCATGCTACGGCGGAGGAAGTGGAGAAAGCGGCAAAGTTCGGCGTGAAGTTCACCGAAGGGCAGGACACGCTTGCAATGGTGGCCGAGCGCCTGGCGCCGTTTAACGCGGAGATTCGCTACCACCAGGGAAACATCAAGGCGATCAGCTGGGATAGAGGCCCGATCGCGCTTTACGTCGATGACGCGACCAAGGTGGCGCCGGTCTGGGAGCGCGCCATGGCCGTTTTCAAGCCGCATTTTGTACCACGTGAAACGATTCTCGTGCTGATGGATTACTTTTTTTTCGAGTCGATGCGCAAACAGGGGCGCGAGAATTGGGCGCGTTATCGCGCGCAGGCCGATTATATGAATGTGCACGCTGGAGAGTTTGAGTTGGTTGCGGAGCGGATTGGCGGGACGACTGCGGCCGTTTTCAGGTATATGGGATGAATGCTGAGATTTTAAAGATCATCCGCGAGCGTGAGAAAGACCAAATGGAGCTTCGTCGCTGGGCAAAGAAGGACGCCGCGGAGATCCGTACCGTCGTGCATGTTTCCGCGCATGTCCTCCGCGATCTCGATACCGGAATTAAGATTCCGGCGCAGGCGATACTGCCGGAGGATTTATCCATCGTGAGCCTTTGGAAAGAGAGCCGCGAGTGGATTGATTCCTGGCTCATATGGCGGCTGAATTCCCAGCAGCCGGTTGTTTTAGGCAGGATCCCGTTCTCATGATAACGATTGTGATGCCGTACTATGAGAACGGCGGGATGCTCGAGCGCCATTTCGAGGAGTGGATTCATTATCCGCTTCACGTGAAACAGCAGATGCGCGCGATCATCGTCGATGACGGGAGTCCGATCGATGCGGCGGTTGCGGCGGTGGATCATATTCCAACCTCGAACCTCCAACCTCGAACCTCGAACAATTCGATCGGATTCCCGATCGAATGTTACCGGATCAAGCAGAATATCCCCTGGAACGTCGCCGGTGCGCGCAATCTCGGCATGCACGTCACGCAGGAGGGCTGGTGCCTGCTCACCGACATTGATCACCTATTGACGCGCGATAATGCCGAGCTGCTGGTGTATCAGCTGCAATTCCTGAAGCCCACCGAGTTCGCCACTCTCGGGCGGCGCTGGGCCGACGGGCGAAAACTACATTCGCATCCGAATAGTTTTGTCCTACAGCGCTGGCTCTTTTGGCAGACCGGCGGCTGCGACGAGGACTGGTCGGGGTGGTGGGGCGCTGGCGAGCAGGTATTTCGGAAGACGCTCCACAGCATCGGCCACTGGGTCGACCTGATAAACGTGCACCTCACGCACTACGGCCGGGACGACATCGCCGATGCCTCGACGCGGGAGTGGGGCCGCAAAGGGAGCCCTTACGACTGGCGGAACAACCCCAAGCTCGTCGAAAAAGCCCGCCAGGCGCCGTACAAGGCGCAAAACCCGCTGCGATTCGACTGGGAGAGGCTGATTTGAGCAAAAGATTAAATCTTGCGATGGCGGCCTTCTGGAAACGGGTGAAGGCGAACTTCGATCTCGGCGATATCGTCTTTCTCGCCGCCGTCGCCGCCCTCGCCTACGGCGTGCAGCAAATCTATGAGCCGGCGGCGTGGATCGTCGTCGGGCTGATCTTCATGATCGTCACCGGCAGAAAACCATCAGGGGGTGAGCCATGAAATTCTTGAGTAACCTGGCCGAACGTCGCTCCACCGAGCTGAGCCTCTCGCTGCGCGATCCGGCGCTCAAAAATCTCTTCGGCGGCTACGAGTTGGTCGCCGGCGCGCACATCACGCCGGAAAATTCGCTACGGATCTCCGGGTGGTTCGCCTGCGTGCGCATCATATCGAGCGCGATCGCGAAAACCCCTCTGATCACCTATCGGCGTTTAACCGAAGGCAAGGAACGCGCTCTCAATCATCCGGTATATGCGATCCTGCACGACCAGCCCAATCCGCTAATGACGCCGATGGAATATTTCAAAGCCTGCCAGGCGCATGTGCTCAACTGGGGCAACAGTTTTTCCATGATCGAGCGCAACGGCGCCGGTAATGTCGTCGCGCTCTGGCCGATGTATCCGAGCAAGGTGAGAATGCAGGTGCTGCCGAACCGAATCTGGTACTATTACCGGCTCGAGGACGGCGGCGAGCAGCAGCTCCGCATGGAGGATGTCCTGCACGTGCGCGGCCTCGCCTCCGACGGGATTATCGGCTACTCGCCGGTCGATCTCATGCGCGAGGCGCTCGGCCTTGCCAAAGTCGAGGAGGAATACCGCGCGCGCTTTTTCAAGAACGACGCCCGCCCCGGCGCGATCGTCGAATATCCCGGCAAGATGACCGAACCTGCCTATGAGCGCTTCAAACGCGATTGGCAGGAGACTTACGGCGGGCTCGGCAACCGGTTCAAGATAGGCTTTCTCGAAATGGGCCTCAAGTGGCACGAGGTCGGCGTGCCGCCGCAGACCGCGCAGTTTCTGGAGGGCCGGAAGTTCCAGCTCGAAGAGCTCGCGCGCATCACCGGGACGCCGTTGGTGCTCCTCCAATCGACGGAAAAAAGCACGTCCTGGGGCACCGGGGTGGCCGAAATCAAGCGGGCATTCCTGGAAAACTGCCTGCTCGACTGGTTCACCGAATGGGCGCAGCGGATAACCGTGTCGGTTTTCACGCCGGCCGAGCGGCGCAGGTACTTCGTCGAGCACGAACTCAAGAACTACCTCCGCGGCGATCCCAAGACCGAAGCCGAAGTGCTGCAGATCCAACGGCGCAACGGGATTATCAACGGCGATGAGTGGCGCAGTATCGTCAACATGAACCCGCTGCCCGGCGGCCTCGGCAAAAAGTACATCGTCGAGGGCAATATGACGACGCTCGCGAAAGTCGGCAGCGAACCCAGTCCGAGCGCGCCGGGGGCGGCGGACGGCGGCAGCATATGATCATGGCTATGCAGAAAAAATCCTACCGCATCGATGAGCTGGCGAGCGAGTTCGACGTTTCCAAGGCGACGATTTACCGGGCGATCAAGCGCGGCGAGATCCTGACCTTCACCGTCGGCTCCGCCCGGCGCATCCGCGCCGAAGAGGTCGAGCGGTTAAAAAAAACGGAATCGGCCGTAAAAAGAGGCTAGATCCGGTCCGATAGGCGCCCTCAGATACGAAATTTCGTTGCAGGGCGTCGCACGACGTTGCAAACCCCGATAATTCACCGTTTACATTCCCGATTTCCTGCCTAATAATCCAGCACACTGAATCTGATTTTTCGCTCCGGCGCTGATCACGCCCTGGAGCGAGAGGATAGGAGAGGCCGACCCCGTCGACGGCGGAGTCGGCCTTTTTTTATGCAAACAATCAAATTTTTCTGGGAAAGCGAGAGCCGCGGCCGCGCATTCGTTCAAGACGGTGTCCTGCGGGCCAAAGGCGGCTCCAAAATCGTCGGCCATGCGGCAGTTTTCAATCAACTGTCCGAGGATCTGGGCGGCTTTCGCGAAAAAATTGCGCCGGGGGCCTTCGCCGAATCGATCAAGTCTTCGGACATCCGCGCGCTCTGGAACCATGACGCCAATTTCGTCCTGGGGCGAAACAAGGCCAATACCCTCAAGCTCGAGGAAGACGATACCGGCCTTGCCACCGAATACGATTTTCCCGACACCGGCTATGCCCGCGATCTTTTGAAACTGATCGAGCGCGGCGATGTCAACCAGCAGTCCTTCGGCTTCATGGTCCTGCCGGGCGGCTCGAAGTGGCGCATGGAAGACGGCGGCCTGGTCCGCACCCTCCTCAATGTCGAGCTGTTCGATGTCTCGCCGGTGACTTATCCGGCCTACCCGCAAACCGATGTCAGCGCCCGCGCCGAGTTGAGAAATCTCGCGGCCGCCAAGCTGAAAGAACTTCGCGACGCGGAGCCGCAAGCCAAGGAAAAAGCCGCGGCCGAATTTCAGGCCCGCATGAAGACGCGCCGCGAACTCATCACGCGGCTGACGCCGAAACCGGACCCGCTCAGTTATTCCGAAATCTTAAAATCATGCCGAGTAAAGGCGTAACCAGCAAAGGAGCGAAAACATGCCTCAGTTAAATGTCATAGAGATGCGTCAAAAAATGGGCGAGCTCGTGGCCGAGATGCGGCGAAAGCAAGACATCGTCGACGAGCGCGGCACCGAATCGGCCGAGGAAACAGAGTGGTTCGAGAACGCCAATAAGGAAATCTCCGCTCTGGAACATCGGATCGCGCGCGAGGAACAGATCCAGAAGCGCGAGGCGCAAATGGCCGCATCGCTGAACGACCAGCGTAGACCCGATGCCGGCGATGGGCTCCGCACCTGGGAAGGCATCCATACGCCAGTGATCGGCCACAGATCGCCGTCCTTGACGATGCTCGACACCCACGTCACGAACTTTATGCAGGCGTTCCTGCGCTGCGCCAAGGCCAATCCGACCATCGAGCAGCATCATAAAGACTCCGCGATGTTTCTCGGCCAAGATTTCCGCCAGCGAGAAGTGGTCGTCCCGGTGCTGAAAACTTATCGCGACTTCCAACGCGAAGTGCGCGGCCGGATGGAGCGGCGCGATTTGGATGTCGCGACGGGCACCAAGGGGCAGGAAACGATCCCCGAAGGTTTCGTCCGGACTTTGGAAATTGCCATGCTGGCGTTCGGCGGCATGCGCGCCGTCTCGGAAGTTATCCGCACTGACGGTATCGGTGATCTTCCCTACCCGACCAACAACGATACCTCGAACAAGGCGGTCATTCTCGACGAGGCGACCGACTTCGGTTCGAGCGTCGATCCCGCATTCGGCGCCGTGGTTCTGAAAACCTTCAAATATTCGAGCAAAGTGCTCAAGGTTTCGACCGAGCTGTTGCAGGATTCCGCTTTCGATCTCGGCGCGCGTATCGGCAGCATGCTCGGCGAGCGCATCGCGCGCGGCCAAAACGATCACTTCAGCACCGGCGCCGGCACGACCCTGCCGAAAGGCATCCTGGTTGCCGGGACCGCATTCGCGGCCGGGGACGATGCCGCAATTAGCGCCGACGATGTGATCAATCTCGAACATTCGGTCGATCCGGCTTATCGTTCCGGCGTCGGCGTGCGCTACATGATGCACGACCAGATCCTTGCCAAGATCCGCCTTTTGAAAGAGAGCACGACCAACGCCTACATATGGCAGCCCGGTCTGCAAGCCGGCGTGCCGTCGATGCTGAACGGCTATCCGTATACCATCAATCAATCTTTCCCTTCGACCGTGGTGGCGAGCGCGAAGGTTATGGCCTTCGGCGATTTCAGCAAATACAAGATCCGCGATCAGGCCACCCTGCGCTTGATCCGGCTCGACGAGCTCTATGCGGCAACCGACCAGGTCGGCTTCATCGCTTACCTGCGCTCGGACGGCAATCTCATCGATGCCGGCACGCATCCTGTCAAGTATTTGCAGATGCTCGCCAGCTAAAACCGCGATTTTTTGAAACCCATTCCCCCCTCGATGCCCGCGCACCGAGGGGTTTTTCAAAAGAGATCGAGCGGGGGAAAGAGATCAATGAGAGTCCGTTCTTTAGCTTGCATTCACGACGAAGAAGTCCGTTGCAACCTCGACGATGTTTTCGACATCCGCGATGAGATAGGGGAGATCTATCTCGCGCGCAATCTGGTCGCGCGCATCGACCTTCCGAAAAAAGTCAAAGCCGAAGAAGCTGCAAAGATCGAGGAAAAATCGGACATCGTCGAGCCGGGGGCAGAAGTCGAGACGGCGGCGTTCGAGGGCGCGCCGGAGACCGCGCTCGGCCGCGGCAGTCGGCGGAGCAGACGGAAAAAAGGGGCAAATCAATAAGTGGAGTCCTACCTGCTCATCACCCCGGCACCGAGCGAGCCGCTCACCCTGGCTGAGGCCAAGCTCCATCTGCGGGTCGAAACCGAGTTCGAGGACGACGACTCGCTGATTAACTCGCTCATCACCGCGGCGCGCAAATATACCGAGGACATTTCAAGCTCGATCTTTTTGCCGCAGACCTGGCGCCTGATCCTCGATGCGTTTCCCTACCGCTGCTACGAGGAAATCACCTTGCGCAAGCGGCCGGTCAGCCGGGTCGTCTCGATCAAGTACATCGATCAGGACGGCAACCAGCAGACCCTCGACCCGGCGCTTTACCAGGTCGACAACTCGGGTTTTCTCGCGCGCATCCGCCCGGCTTATAACCAATATTGGCCCTATGCCCGTTGCCAGCTTAACGCGGTCGAAGTGACTTTTATCGCCGGCTACGGCGACGGCAGCGATTACGACGTCGCGATCGTGCCGGACATCGCTTGGGTGACTACGGCGATCGTTTCCGCCAAAACCAAAAGCGGGTTTACCGTGACCTTCGGCACCGGCGCGCCGCTCGGTGGCAGCACGTTTACCTATGCCGTTTCCCGCGGCAGCCCGGCGATCGAGCTGATCGCGGCCACGACGGTCGCGGTCGCCGAGGCCGGCACGACCAAAGACATCGCCTTCGCGCAGAGCTTCGAAGGCATCCCGGAATATTTAAAGAGCGCGCTGCTCTTGCTCCTTGGTCATTACTACGAGAATCGCGAGGACGTGATGATCGGCGTTCAGCCGGCGACTTTGCCGCGCGGTTACGATGCGCTCATCGGCGTTGAGCGGGCGATGCGAGTATAAAAAAGATTTTTTTCACCACGAAGGGCACGAAGTTCACGAAGGTCGGAAAAATGCGCGCGGGGAGACTGCGATTCAGAGTCATGATCGAGCAGGCGACGGAATCCAAGAACTCGGTCGGCGAAGTGCTCCAGACCTGGAACTATGTAGGGTCGGTCTGGGCCGATATCGAGCCGATCCGCGGCGAGGAGCGTTTGAACATCGCGCAGGCCCAGGCGGTCGCCGATACCAAGATCACCACACGCGCGGGCGCGCTCCGGCAGGTAACCCCGAAAATGCGCTTTCGCTACAAAGACGACTCTTACGACATCGACGCGATGATCAACTGGCGCGAGCGCGGCGTCTTCCGCGAGTTCTACTGTAAGAGAGTCGCATAAGACGGGGGATTGTTTTTTCACCACGAAGGGCACGAAGGGCACGAAGGTCGGACATTGGAAATCAAGGTCGATACCAAGCAGGCCAAGCGTGAGTTTTTCAAGATCCGCGGGCGCTTTTTGAAGCTCCAGCGGACCGTTATCGGCGGCGCGCTGGAAGAGGCGGCCGAGCCGATGGTGATCGCCGCGCGCGCCAATGCGCCGCGCCGGACGGGTTTATTGCAGCTCAGCATCGGCGCGACCAAGCCGAAAAACTTTCGCGGCCGGCTCTCGGTCGGCGTCGGGCCGCTCAAGGCGAGCAAGAACGACAAGTCATTTGCTTTTTACGGCCGCTTTCAGGAGCTCGGCTGGAAGGCGACCGGCAGGGCGAATCGCCGGACGGCGAAAAACCCGCGTTTAATCCCGGGTAAACACTTCCTTCGCCAGGCCGGCGTGCAGAGCTACGCGCAGGTCGAACAGATCTTTGCCCGGCGGGTATTCGACGGACTGAGCCAGATCCAGGCGGCCGGCATCGAGGCAGGGATTGTTTAGTGCTGATCGAGGAGGCGCTTTATTCGCTGCTCAGCGCCAATAGCGCCGTCACGATGATCGTGTCGGACCGGATCTATCCGGTGACCATGCCCTCGCTCGAAAAGGGCGGGACCTTTTATCCGGCAGTGGTGTTCGACCTCGCCGGGCGCGAACGGCACCAGACCCATCAGGGCCCCGATGGCCTGGTGAAATCGCGGCTGATGATCCGCTGTCTCGGCCCGAAATACTTCGAGGTCAAGACCCTGGCCGACAAGGTCCGGCTCGCGCTGAACGGCAAGTCGGCGGAGCTGGCGGCGCTCTATCAGGGTCATGTCAAAGGCATCTTCCTCGAGGACGAGAGCGATGAGTACGTTTACGACGAAGTGGAACAACTTTCCCTCTATCACGTGCCAATGGATTTCCTGATCCAGCACAAAGAACAGGTCTAACGAAAAAGGAGAAACAACCATGGCCAGCGATGCTGAGTGGAGTATAGGCGACCATATCGAGATCGGCGACGGCGCAACGCCGCTCGAAGCCTTCACCGAGATCCCGGAACTGCGAAATATTCAGTACAACCCCGGGACGCGTACACGGGTGGATACCACGAGCCACACCTCGACGCCGCCCTACCGGGACAATATCCCGACGTTTTTCGAGGGCGGGCAGATCACCGCGGACGGCAACTGGCTGCCGCGCAATGCCGTGCACAAGCTGCTTGAGAGCAAGCTCGAAGCGAGCGCCGCGACGACATTTCGCTTTGTCGTCGAGTGCGATGTCGGCGGCGATGTCGTCTATCAGGGCAAGGGCTATGTCACCAGCATTCCGCGCACGAGCAACTTCGACGACGCCCGGCGCAAGCAATTGACCATCGATCTGACCGGCGCCTGGGTGCGCGTGGCCGGCAGTTAATCGCCGATGATCGAGCCGGTTGAAATAGTCCTCGACAAGCCGCGCAAGCTGTTGATCAACCATCTCGCGCTTTACCGCGCCGAGGCGGAGATCAACAAGCTGCGGTTCGCGAAACCGGAGGATTACGCCTCGATCGACGCGCTGATGGTCGACGGCTTCAATCATCTGTTTAGGAGCCGCGGTATGCTGCCGCTCGATCTGCTCCTCTGCATGCTCTGGGCCGGGCTCGTCTACGACGATCCGAAAAAGCCGAGGCTCTCAATCGAACAGGTCGCCGCGGTGCTCGACGAGGCAAAAGCCAACCGGGCCGAGATCAGCGGCGCGATCTGGGGCGCCTATTTCAAAGTCGCTGGCAGGAATTTAAAAGTCGTCGGCGCCGAGGATGGTGAGGCTACGGAAAAAAAAAATCAGGACCCACCGACTGGCTCGGACAATGGAGCACCGCACGGATTGAATTAGGGCTGGCCGAAGTCGAATTCTGGCAGCTCACGCCGATCGAATATCAGGCGCTCATGGATCGCTGGCAGGAAAAAGAAAACCGCGAGTTTCTCCGCGCCGGCACCATCGCCGCCGCCGCGCTTAATCCCTACCGCGACAGCAAAAGCCATCCCGAGCCGATCACGGCTTACGATATTTTTAATATCCCGCGACCACCCAAACCGCCCCGGCCCAAGCTCAGCAAGGCCGAAGTCATCGCCCGGCTCGACCCGCTCTTCAAAGCGCGCAACGCCCGGATCAAAAAGCTCGAAGATAAACTGGCGAGAAAGAAGACCGCCTAATGGCGACCCAAGTAGGCAACGTCATCTTTCAGATCTCGGCGGATCTGAAAAACCTCCAGGGGCAGCTCCGTACCATGGAAGGGAACTTCCAGTCGAGCTTCTCGAAGATCGAAAATATCGCCGGGAGTTTCGGCAAGGGCATCCTACAGGGGCTGATCGGCGGGCTCTCGGTCGGCGCGGTCACCGGCTTCGCGCACGAGATTTTAAACCTCGCCGACAGCCTGCAGAACCTGCACGACCAGACCGGCATCTCGATCGAGCTTCTCTCCGGCATCAAATCGCCGCTCGAAGAGGCCGGGAGCTCGATTGATACCTTCGCCAAGGGCGTTTTCAACCTGCAAAAAAATCTTGGCAACATCGACAAGGCGACCGATCCCGCCGCGCAGGCAATCAAGCGGCTCGGGCTCAGCGTGGACGATCTGCGCAATTCCTCGCCCGACGATTTCATCAAGAAGGTCACCGACGCCCTCGGGCAGATCGAAAACCCAATCGAGCGCAATACCGTTCTTTTCAATCTGCTCGGCAAATCGGCCAAGGAGCTCGGCCCGGCACTGCAGCAGCTCGCCGGCCGGTTCGACGAGCTCCGGGCGAGCGGTCTCACCGCCGCGGATGTCAAAGCACTCGACGACGTCGGCGATGCCCTCACCCGATTGAAGAACCAGGCGCTCCTGCTTGGCGCCGAGGGCGCCACCGCGCTTTTAAGATTCTTCGGCATCATGCGCGACGCGCCGAAGGTCGCCGCGCAGCTCGATGCCGCCACGCAGAGGGCCGCGGAGCGCTTCAACCTGCCGAAGGAGCGCATCGAGGGGATGACCTCGAACGAGATCATCCGCCAGGCCGAAGTGCCGACCCGTTCCGCCGATCTCGCCGGCCGGCGCTTCGCGCGCGACGAGCTGCTCAACCTGCGCGAGGAATTCAACAAGCTCAATGCTGTCAACGTCACCAAGCCGGCGGCGGTCTTCAAGGGCATCTCGGAAGGCGCCAAGACCGCCAAGAAAGACGTCGACAACCTGGTCGATAGTTTCCTCGGCGGGCTGGAGAAGCAACTTGCCAGCCTGGAAAACAAAAAGATCGAGCTCCGCTTCGGCGAGGCGGCCGGATTGTCGGCGAGCCTCGATGCCCAGCTTGCCGCGTTCAAGGATAGTCTCAAAGACAAACAGATCCCGATCCCAAAGGGGCTCGATGAGTTCTTTGCTTCGCTCAAGACCCGCATCGTCGCCGCCAATGACGAGCTGCGTCAAATGCAGTTCGAGATGGCGCGCATCGACGAGGCCGCCAAGGGCGCGAGCCAGGACTCGGCCGAGTGGCTGACCGCAACCGAGGAGATGGCCAAGCGCGCCGCCGACTCACTCGCCAAGCTCGAACCGGCGTTCCGCGATCTGCAAAAAAATCTCGCCGTCGAGATCTTGCCGCCCGATCAGCAGGCTACCGCAAGAGTGATCGACGAGTTCCGCGAGCGGGTGCAAGCGATCAATGAATGGCGCGCCGCCGCGATCGCGGCCGGCCAGGACGTCGCCAAGGCCAATGCCGAGGCCGGACAGGCCACCGCCGATGCCTGGACCGCGGCGACCGACAAAATGAAAAACTCGGCGGAAGATACCAGCGAATTTACCCGGCGCGCATTCGAGCGCGGCTTCGATGCGGTTTCCGACGGTCTGAAAGACGTTCTGGATAATGGTGTGTCGAGCTTCGAGGACTTCGCGGAGAAGATCAGAAAAATCATCAACTCGCTCGTCGCCGACTTTTTAACCCAGCAGTTAAAGACTCTCGCGCTCGGGCAGAACTTCGGCAACCAGGGCGCGGGCGGCAGCCAAGTGGGCGGTCTGCTCGGCCAGCTGATCGGCCTTTTCGGCGGTGGTGGCGGCGGCGCGCCGACCTCGCAGATTGCCGGCGCTTTCGACTTCGAACTCTTGGCCGGGCTCTATCATGGCGGGGGCTCGGTCCATCCCGGCGGGGGTCCTTCCGGCAGCCGCAAGGTCGAGCTGATCAAAATGCATAGCGGCGGCGACGTGCCGGTCATGCTCCAGACCGGCGAGTATGTCCTCAACCGCACCGCCACCGCCGGTATCGGTCGCGCGGATCTCGATTATGCGAACCGCAATGGCCGGATGCCGTGGAAGGGCGAGACCACGGTCAATTTCATCGTGCAGGGCGCCACCGACGCCGACAGCTTTCGAAGGTCGAAATCGCAGATCCTCGCCGATCTCACGCGCGCCGTGCACAAGGGGCAGAAAAATTTATAAGAAGTAAGGAGTAAGGAGTCAGGAGTAAATAGTAAGAAGCAGTCCGAAAACTACTCACTTCCTGATCTTTAAAAATGGCTTTCTCGATCACCACCGATAGCCTGCCGGTCTTCCCGACCGATATCAGTTTCGGCCGCCCCGGCGGGCCGGAATACCTGACCGATGTCAGCGTGCTCGAAAGCGGGCATGAGCAGAGAAATTCGTTCTGGGCCGAGCCACGCTATTCCTGGGATGTGGGATATACCGTCCGCTCGATCGACAAGATCTATGCCTTGCTAGATTTTTTTCATGCCTGCCGCGGCCGCGCCAAAGCGTTTCGATTCAAGGATTGGCTCGATTATAAAAGCTGCGCGATCAATCTCGACTCGGACTTCGACGACATCAGTCTCGGCGCGGCGACGGCCGGCCAGACTCAGTTCCAGCTCACCAAGACCTACACTCAGGGGAGTTACTCGACCACGATCGAGATCGTCAAGCCCAAGGGCGATACCATCCGCATCGGCGAGGACGACACTGAAGTCACCTCGGGATGGACGATCAACGAATCGACCGGGATCATCACGCGCTCGCCGCCGTTTTCCGGCGGCGAAGTGGTCAGCTGGGGCGGGGAGTTTTACCGCAAGTGTCGGTTCGACGTCGACAAGCTGCCGCATACTTTTGAAGCCTGGGAGGCCGGCGGCGTCGAGGTGCCCGTCATCCATCTGAGAGGAATCTAAATGCAAGTTCACCACGAAGCGCACGAAGCACACGAAGGTCGGAAAAAATGAAATCGGCATCCGGAGCGCTGCAGACCCATCTTGACGGCGAGCTGACGACACTCGTCACCTGCGTCAAGATTATCCTTACCAAATATCAGCCGCGCATTGTCGCGGTGAGCAACGCCAACCCGGGAGTGGTGACCACGCGCTGGGCGCACGGCTTTGTGTCCGGTGACACTGTAAAAATCCGAAACGTCCGCGGTATGACCGCGCTCAACCGCAATGAGTATCAGGTCACGCGAGTCGACGACCTCAACTTTTCGATCGGCGTCGATACCACCGCGTTCGGCGTCTACAGCCACAAAGGAATAGCGCACAAGGTGATCGGCTATACCGAATATTTCGATGATCTGGTCTTTGACGGCCTCACCTACAAATCCACGCTCGGCTACACGCCAGAGTCGATCAAGCAGGGCTCGGACATGGCCGTCGACTCGATCGAGCATCGCGGGATCTTGACCAACGCGGCGAAAAACGATCTCGCCAATCTCTTGATCGACGGCATCTCCGATGAGGATATGGCCGCCGGCCGCTACGATCATGCGCAGGTCGAGATATTCCTGCTGAATTACGAAGATCTGACGCAGGGCCGCGTCATCCTGCCGATCAGCGGCAGTCTGGGGGAAACAACTCTCCACCGCGGCACGTATGAGGCGGCCCTCGCTGGAAAGACCGCCCAATTACAGGAAACCTTCCGCGAAGTCTATACGGCGGAGTGCCGCGCCGATCTCGGCGATGACGCCGATGGTTCCGAGTCGGAGCATGAGCTGTTACCCGGCTTCGGCTGCAAGGTCCGGCTCGATCCGCCCTACTGGGCGGCAGCGACGGCTTACACGGCACGGCCGCCCGGCGATGCCGGCCTGGGGTCGGTAATCAAGCCCAGCGTCGAAAATGGCGCACACTTTATCTGCACGACGGCTGGGACCTCCGGAGTCACCGAACCGGCCTGGAATGCTACCGTGGGCGCCACCACGGCCGACGGCACGGTGGTCTGGACCGCGATCGAAGCACTTACGAAATCCGGGACGGTGACCTCGGTCATCGACCGGCGGCGCTTCATGGACTCAAACCGGGCCGAGGCGCCGATCATCGCCGGCGGCGGGACCTCCACCCTGTTTCCGATCACGGCGGTCAATACCGGAGCGAAGCGCTTCATCATCGCCGGCGAGCTCGCGAGCGAATTTCCCGCGCAGAGTCGCTTCACCGTGGTCGGTTCCCCGGAGAACGACGGTACCTATACGATTGTCTCGGCGACCGACTCGGCTGGCAGCACCCTGATCGTCGTCAGCCAGGACATTCCGGGATCTTCGATCGGCGGGTCGATCGTCGGTCGGCTGCCGGAGCTGGTCGGGTTTTTTACCTTCGGCAAAGTGACGTTTCTGAGCGGCCGCAATATCGGCATCGCGCGCGAGGTCAAGGCCTTTTCGACAACGTCATCAGATGGCGCAACTTTTTCCGGCCCCGGCCTGTTCGAGATGTTCGAAGTTTTCCCGTTCGATATCCAGGTCGGCGATACCTATGAGGCGCAGGCCGGCTGCGACAAGTCGCTCACGATCTGTGTGCAGCGCTTCGATAATGTTCATAACCGCAGGGCCGAGGACAATATCCCGGGCACGGATAAGGCCCTGCTGTATCCAGATGCAAAATGAGAAAGATTTTTTCACCACGAAGGACACGAAGTTCACGAAGGTCGGAAAAAAATGAATGAGCAACCCACAAAATCCCCCTTTGATAAAGGGGGACGCTGGTCGTTTTACGGTATGGCGGCGCCGCTGGCGCTGAACGCCCGGCCGATCAGTTTTTACCGCGATGAATGCTTTTACCTGGCGCCGCTGCCGCATTGGATCGTGATGTTTTACGAAGATGCACCTGCGGAGGCCGAAGGTCCGGCCGGACATGCGTGATTTACGGAAGAGATCCAAAGAATTATCTGGATACACGGCCGGCTCGCGGTGCTCGAAGAGCTGGCCGAAACGCACTGGCTAGAGGGATTTTTTATGTCTGATGAAAAAAAGGCAAAAGACGAGTGCTTACACCCGGCGCATAAGGCCAAGGCGGCTGTGCGCGGGCTTTGTAAGAGTTGCTATTCGGTCGCTTGCAAGCTCGTCAAGGACGGACAAATCACATGGGATGCTTTGGAGAAAGCCGGCAAGGCGCTCAAGGCCAAACCAAAAAACCGCACTTCACAAGCATGGCTGCTTGAGGGAAGCAACGATGCGCAAATAACCCCAGAGCCCGATCAAACGGCTGATCAGGTTTTGCGAGTTTTAAAGCGAGCCGAATCGTGACGACGCGGGCCGAGCTCATCGCCGAGGCACGGAGCTGGAAAGGAACGCCATGGCGGCATCAGGGAAGGCTCAAAGGGATCGCGACGGACTGTGTCGGCTTCATCATCAAAGTGCCGGCGGCCTGCGGGCTGATCGCCGCCGACTTCGATTACAACGGTTATTCGCGCTATCCGGATCCGGCTCTGATGAAACTTTTGCTGGACGAGCATCTTGAGCGGATCGAGCCGGCCATGCCGCGCGCGGGTGACGTGCTCTGGCTTCGTCCCAGACGGATCCCGCAGCATCTCGGGATCTACACCGGCGAGAACTCGATCATCCACGCCGTGGATGCGCGCAGGGGAGTTACCGAGCATATTTTGGATCAGCGTTGGCGCCGGGCGATTAGCGCGGTTTACAGCTATCGAGGGTTGGCGGATTGAAGAGTTCAAACGTTCAAACGTTCAAAGGTTCAACGTCGGAAATCTCCCTTAGTCCCCATTTGGCAAAGCGGGAGACTGGGGGATTTTTTAGGTTTGCGGGGATCCTACTGATCCTTACAGTCTTCTTTATCCTGCTGTTTCCCATCGATGCGCATGCGGGCCAGCTTGTGATCTCGGCAGTTTTCGGAGCGATAGGCGCATATTTTGGCGGCCCGCTCGGATTCACGATCGGTTGGGCGATCGGCAGCCTGATCGGCGGCCAGATCTTTCCGCCCAGTAGCCCGACGATAAGAGGGCCGCGGCTTTCGGACAAAGCCGTCCAATCCGCAGCATTCGGCACGCCAGTAACCAAGCATTGGGGCACCGACCGGCTCCCGGCACAAATTGTCTTCTGTAGCGACCTCAAGGAAACCAGCCATAAGATCCAGGCCGGCAAGGGGATGTCCGGCGGTTCGCAGAGCACTGTGACTTATACCTATGCCGTTGACATCATGCTCAGTTTTGGCCGGCGCGCCAAGGGAGTGCTGCGGATCTGGGCCGATACAAAATTGATTTACGATGCCACCGGCGAGGCCGATCTCAAAAAGCTCTGGGCCAAGGAAGGAAATAAATTCATCGTCCGCGACGGCAATGAGTCGCAGCTGCCCTCGGCGCTCGAGGAGAGCTATCACGGCGTCGGGCTTTGTTCCGCGCATCGCGGGCTCTTCTGTCTAGAGGCCGAGGACTTCCAACTCGCCAATTTTGCGAACCGCATTCCGAACTTTACCGCCGAAGTGTTCACGGAAGGCGAATCGAGCTTCGGCAAACTCGGCGCCTATACGCCACCGAATCCGCCCTATAGCAGTTGGAAGCATAGCGTCGGCTATATCGACCCCAACGGCGAGGTATGGGCGCTCTATCATCCTGCCTCGGCTCCGTTTTGGTATCCGGGATATTCGACGATCTTTCACTGGACCTTGGACGCCCCGAGCGATCCTGTCGAGGAATTCAATTCGCTCTGGGACGGCGTCTATGTGCAGCAAGCAAGCACTGCCTCATCGATCCGGCTCCGCTCCGATGAGCATGGCGCCGCGGTGTATGGGACCGGCGGTTTGCCGACTTATTTTGCACTCGAACAAGGCACCCAAATCCATCTCGTAGATGCGCATGGCTCGCCCGAGCTGATGGTCAAGTACGACAACCAGATTTATCTGGTCGGCGGCAATGCCGGGCTTTATCTCGGCCCGGATCCGCATCACCTGGAGCTGTTCGATTCCGGCGGCGTCAAACAAACCGAGACGGATCTGCTCAATACCGAGGGTGGCGGCCAGGACGTGCTCGACATGGGCCGATCGGAAAGTTATCTCTGGGCGCTCTTTCAAAATAAAATCCTCAAAATCGATCCCGACGATCTGAGTCTGATCTCGCAGATCGATATTTCCAGCATCACCGATTTCGTGCTCGCCATGGCGGTGATCAGCGATACCGAGATTCGCCTGGCAGCCGGATCCGCGCTCGGCGGCACGCAGTTCTATGTGATTAGCAATGAAGGCGCACCCGTGCTCGATCAGAGCGCCTCGGAGAATTATTCCGCGACCGGCTTTTTCGGCAAGTTTGGGCTGCACTACCAGAACGGCATCTACATGCTGGATTTCGCCGGATACGTCGGTGGCTTCGCCGCGTTCATTGATTTCTTCGGTCCCGGCGGCAATAGCGAAGACATCCCGCTCTGGAAGATCGTCCGGGACATCAACATTATGGCCGGGCTCGATTCGGTGATCGATTCGGCGCCGCCGACCGTCGGCGATATCGAAGTCTCCGAGCTCCTCGATCTCGTGCACGGCTACTCGCTGACGCGCGGCATGAGCGCGCGCGAGGCGTTGGTGCAGCTCCAGCTATGCTACTTTTTCGACTGCCGCGAAAAAGATTTAAAGCTCGACTATCCAAAGCGCGGTCACGCGGCGGTGAAATCGCTGCCCGGTGCCGACCTTGCGGCGCGAAGCTCGCTCACCGAAGATCTGCCGGACCGGCTCACGCAAACGCGCATGCGCGAGACCGAGCTGCCGCTGCGGGTGCACGTCATCTACAACAACTTTGAGGGCAGCTACCAGCCCGGCCATGAGTACGCGCCGCGCCTGGTGACCGACGCCAAGTCGACCCAGACCGTCGAGATCGCCGTGGCAATCACCTCGACCAAGGCGCGCCAGATCGCCGATACACTCCTCGCGCTCGCCTGGCTGGAGCGCGAGAGCTTCCAGCTCCGCGCTTCGCGCAAGCATATGCGCATCGACGCAGCGGATAATATCGAAGTCGTCATCACCGAAGAATGAGTCTATGATCTACTACGTCAGCCCCTCCGGCTCCGACTCCAACCCCGGCACACTGGCCTCGCCATTCCTGACGATCGCGCACGGCCTCGGCGTGCTTACCGCCGGCGATACTCTCAACATCCGCGGCGGCACTTATGATGAGACGATCTGGGAGTCCATGGTCGTCACTGGCACCCTGGCCAATGCGATCCTGATCCAAGCCTATCTCGGTGAAGCGGTCATCTTGCAGCCGAGCGCGGAATGCATCGCGCTACGCTTTCAGACTTCGGCGCGGAGTTACATCACGGTGCGCGGTCTGGTCTTCGATCAGTCGCTCGCTACCTGTACCACCGAGTCGGTCGCGCTGATCGATGACAATCAATCGAATCTCACGATCGAGGATTGTGAAATAGAAAACGGCGCCGCCAACGGCATCGAGATCGGCGGCAGCAGTCATTTGCTCACCGGCCTATTGATCCATGATTGCGCGGGCGATGGCTTGAATGCTGAGGCGCAGGACTGCGCGTTCGAGGATATCGAAAGCCATACCAACGGCGGCGACGGGATCCATGTCATCGGTAATAACAACAGCATTGAGCGGTGCTCGACCCACGGCAACACGGGCAACGGAATCGTCGTCGAATGAGATTTGAGGTGGATCTGACAATGAAAAAACTACGGTACTTAATTCTCGCGTTGTTGCTTGCCGCAACCCCAGTTTTTGCGGCGGACTCCAAGCTCACGGACTTGAGCGAAGATGCCAGTCCAACCGCGGACGACCTGCTCTATACGGTCGACGATCCGGGTGGAACGCCGGTTTCAAAAAAAGCAACGATCTCCAATGTTCTCGGGATTCATACCCAAGATACCACCAACGCCCATGCAGCGAGCGCGATTGGTTTCACGCCCGCGGGTAATCTGGCAGCGACCGACGTCCAGGCAGGTCTTCAAGAGCTCGATAGCGAAAAACTTTCCACGAGCGGAACGGCCGCGCTGGCAAGCGCACTGGCGGCTAATGGCGCGAACTGTTCTGCGGGGAGTTTTCCTCTCGGCGTCGATGCAGCCGGCGCGGCGGAATCCTGTACCGATGCGGCGACTCAGACCGAGCTTGATAATCACTTAAACGACACTACAGATGCGCACGATGCTTCGGCCATTTCGGTCGATTCGACCAATCTAACCGGCACGGAGATAACCGTCCAAGGTTCGCTTGAGGAAATCGACACCCAGATCAACGACCATATCGGGAGCACTACAGACGATCATGGCGTGATTTATGTCAAGTATGAATCTTCTGCGGGCGCCCCATCGGCTGGGACTTGCGACAGGGACGGACAAATCCAATTCGATACTACCAACGAAAAAATTTACGGCTGCTACAGTAACGGCGGCAATCCGATCGACGTCGGCCTACAGGGTGATGGCTATCTGCAAGTCACCGGCGATTCCGGCAGCGCAACAGCAACCGGAGCGAGCACTCTCAACTTTGACGGAATTGCGCCGATTGTAACCAGCGCGGCGGACGGCTCACCGGATAAGATTACCATCACGACCTCGATGGCGCCTGACCGGCTAATTGGCCGAACTACGGCATCCACCGGTGTCATGGAAGAGCTGACCGTGGGCGCGGGCCTTTCTCTCGGCAGCGGATCGCTCAAAGCGGGAATCAAGGCTGTTCAAGTTGTTCCGTTTGATTTCACCACCGACGTGGCGGTAGGCGACGGCGCTTTTTATTTCCGCGTTCCTTCATCGCTGAACAACTGGATATTGACGGGCGTGTCGGCCAACGTCGTTACGGCTGGAAGCACCAATGCGACGAATGTGGACTTGGCGCGGTGCGCAGCGACGACAAGCGGAAATGTCTGCTCGGGGACGGTCTCGGATATGCTCTCCACTAATCTGACGATAGACAGCGGCGAGAACGATTCGGCGACGGCAGCAGCGCCAGCGGTAATCGATACCGCAAATGACGATGTGACGACCGGGCAGATTATCCGTGTCGATGTCGATGCGGTTTCGACCACGGCTCCAAAGGGGCTGATTGTCAACATGGAGTTTACCGCTCCATGAAGAAATTACTAACAACTCTTTTTCTCCTTCTCGCCTCGCCCTGTTGGGCTGCGATCACGGCGGTTGGCGACCTGGGAAGCGTCACATCGGCTGCAAGCAACAATGCGACGGGCGTAATCACCACCACCGCGACGGCGGAAGTAAACAATCAAATCGTTCTTTTCATCGCAAAGGACAATTCCGGGACCACCGACACCGACAATAGCGAGGTGACCGGAGTGGTTGATTCCGCCTCGAATAACTACGCGAAACTCTGTGAATTCACCAACGGCAATGCCGGGGTTCAAATAGGAGCAACCGTTTCTCTTTGGCTTGCGCGCGTAACCTCGCAGCTTAGTAGCGGCGGGACGATCACCGCAAGTTTTTCAGTCGCCGCTGATGTCGATGTCTTTGCGATGCGGGCTTTCGAATTCACGGCCACCAATGCGCTCGAATTAGTCGATACTTGCCAACAGGACGCGGGTGATAATCTCGATCCGGCATCGCAAACGATTTCCGGATTGAGCAGTGCTGAAACGCTTTTTCTCAGAGCGATAGCAGAAGAAGAAGGCAATGCAGGGGATTTAACCGCAACTGCAAATTACACGAGCATTGTAAGCGTAACCGATGATCGGCCTGGGACTGGCAGCGGCGCGATGAGGCTCCATGGCGAATATAGAATCTTCCCGGCGGCCACAGGAGACAGTAGTAATCCCTCCGACGCGAACGACGCGGATTATGCGTCCGTGTATGTGGCACTAAGAGAATCGGCAGCTCCATCAACATCAAGAAAGGCAGTGGTAATAGTCGAATGAAAAAAACAATTCAAGCGCTCACAATTATTGCACTTCTCTGCGCAACACGAGCCGAATCGGCACGGTTTATCCCCTCGCCTGAAGTCCCGGGCGTAACCTGCGCCGATGGGATCGACAATGATGCGGATGGTCAAGTTGACGCCTCCGATGCGGACTGTGCCGCCTCATCTCCCTTCAGCGCGAATGGCAACGGATATCGGGCCAACGTCAAGGATGGTTTGCTCGCAGGTTGGACAACCGCTGCCGATGCGACGGCGAGCAGCGGCAGTTATGCCAAAAAAACCGATCAATCAGCTGCATTCTTTGACGGCGAATTGGCGCTGCACAATAATTTTACCAACGCTTCTTACTACGCCTGGATTCGTTATCGATGTTCGGAAACCACTTGCGCCGCCTGGTTCGATACCGCCCCGATCAAATTCGACATTAACAATGCGACTCAGGCAATGATCTTAACAAATCAATCATCGTTTGCCTGGGCGCAAGTGCTGGTCACTGGTAGCAACACCAACTTCGCATCATTTCTCAACGGCGGCGGCGTGCGGACCTTCGCCTTAAACGGCGACGGGGCGATTTTCATCAAGTCGACGAGCGGCCTGGAGATCGATTGCGTCGATCTGGACCCCGACGCTGACCATATGCCGGATTGTCCGGCGACAGGCGCGAGCCAGCCAACAGCGAATTATGAAATTCTCGAATTAGGTGGGAATTCCGCACCTACGGATTGGGACTCTGCGGCGTTCGACAATGCCAACATCCTGCAGTTTTCCGGCAACGACACGACCAGCAGCCTCACCTGCACGGTCAAAATTATCTGGGACAACAACACAACCGATCGGGGTTACATCTCAGCGGATTGCAACGATACGGACGCGCAAATCGCCAGCACAGCGAATGACACATTTTCGACTCAAGAAGACGATGTCGATTTTCGCTGGCGCGGCGATCTCTCGCAGGTGTTCGATACCGGCATGAAAATGGTGACGGGCAATCTCCAGCCGATTTACACGGATGCGGATTGGAGCGGTGTTGGCGACACCCGTGATTTTGCAACGAGCCTCAACACCACCGTTGTGAAAACCGTAGCTGCAGGATCAAGCTGGAAGATTTTTCTCGCCTTCGATTTGGGTTCGAATATCACGCCTGATGATCTGGGAATTTGTAACCTAGTCATCAGAGACAAAGACGCAGGTCTTTCGGCAACTCAGAAGCATTTCTTTGGAACTACGGGTAGCGCGCTCACAAACGCGGCGGAATTTGGTATCTGCAAATTCAGTTCGACTGCTCTGCCGGGTTCCCCTGATAGCACCGATCCGGTTGTGACCAATACCACTGAGGCAAACATCACGACCAGCGCCGCGACGATCGCATTCGATACCGACGAAGCCGGAACAGCAGCTATAACTTATGGAACTTCAACCGGTAGCTACCCGTTGACCTCGGCAAGTCAGCAAGTGACGACATCTGGTGCGATTGCGTTAACCGGGCTCAGTTCGAGCACGCAGTATTTTTATAAAGCACGCGTGTGCGATGCGGCCGGGAACTGCGGGCTTAGCGCCGAGGATAGTTTCACGACTTCAAGCGCCAGCACGGCTGATTTGTTTGCCTCATCTACCGGGTCAGGTACGGCATGCTCGTCGGGTTCACCTTGCAGTCCCGAAACATTGTTAAACCAAATTGTGGCGGGGCAAATCGGTGAGTTTGCTGGCGGAACTTACCAGGGGTCTAGTAAGCATATCGCGCCGCCATCCGGGAAAAATGGCACTTCTACAAATAAAATCACGATCCGCTGTGCGACGGACGGCGGCTGTTTGATCGATGGGCAGGGTTTGCGACAACCAATTAGACTATCCGATAACGACTGGTGGGTCATTGAGGGATTCAACGCGGCAAATAGTAACGCCGATGTCGTGAACCTGGCGACGGGCGCGGATAATAACACTATCCGCAGGATCTGCGCATGGAATGCTAACCCCGATGCGAACGCCAGGGTTTTCGGCGTATCCGGCTCGTCCAACACCCTTGAAGATGTTTGCGGTTTCGGAACTGGCCGTCGGATCATCGGTCTCACTCAGGGCGGTGACAACACGATTGTCCGTCGCGCCTGGGTGATTTGGGAGCAACAGAATCTCGTTACAGGACCGCAAACTCCCATCCAGTGTTGTTACAACTCGTCGCGAAATCTGTTTGAAAATGTGATTTCAACTTCGGATTGGACTGGCGCGGGTTCGTCAAATTTCAACGGTGGAGCCATCGGCTTTCATATCGGAAGCACACCAATCGGCCATCGCGTCCTGGGCTCCGTTTTTTATGCTCTTTCAGGAGAAAATGTCGCTCAAGGTATTCTGGTTAGAACTGATTGGGACCCTGGTGTTGACGTCCAGGTAATGATGAAGGATGTCGTCGCCTACACCGAACAGGCAAAGACACCATTCAATTTAGCGAGTCAAAATTGCACGGCTTGTTTTTTGACGAACACAACCGAAATCGGCGGGAACGCATCAAGCATCGGTGGGGCGTGGATACAGACCAACCGCGTCGATGTGGATACGGTAGGCGCCGCACCGAATATCTGGAACGGCGCAGGAACCAGCGGAGCGCGAGTCTGCAAACGCTACGTGAACGGTAATCTCACAAACGATCCGCTTTGGCCGTGGCCGATGGATGCCCGCATCCGCGCGGCTCTGACCGCAGCAGGAAAAGACCCCGATGCGATCTTCGGTGGTGTGGGAAACGGCGTGACCGAACTGATGGAAAGCATCTTCGGGACGATACCTGCCGCATGCAAATCATGAGATGTTGGCTGCATGAGATGCGTTTAAACTTCAGAAAAAACCTCGCCTCGATACCACAGTGGCCATAGACAACCTGCTCACAGAAGACGGTGGAAAGATCGAGCTTGAGGGCTCATCCGACCACCTGATTCTGGAGTCGAGCACCGCAGATGCGGTTGGTTCGAGCAGCGGATCGTCCACCGTCAGCGGGATCAGTTCTCTTCACTCTGGAACCAGGGTCGTCAACTGTCTCAGTTATCTCAACACGCTATCCGGCATCAAGGTCACCCAGAGCGCCGCGCAGGTTTTCAACAACACCGCAGCAAAAAATACCGAGCTTGGCATCCACATCGCCGGCGGCTCGGGCTCGGTCGAGTTAAAAAACAATATCGCCTGGAACAATACCGGCGGCGAGATCAATGATTCCGGTATTGGAACCGTCGCATCGAATAACCTCACCACCGATCCGGACTTCACCGACGAGAGCGGCAACGATTTCCATCTCGAAAATACCTCGGACGCGATCGACACCGGCATCGATCTCAGCGCCGATGGCGTCACCGATGACAATGCCGAGAACCCGCGGCCGATCAATGATCTCTATGATATCGGCTGTTACGAGTATTTTTCCGAGTCGGCGCCGATCTCGCATGAGGGCGCGGGTGCGGCTTCAGGATTATCGACCGTCACCGGAGTGGGCGCAGCGTTGGGGACTGAAGGAGTGGGCGCGGCCTCCGGCTCGTCCACGGTCATCGGTGTCGGTGCAGCGCTTTCGAGCCAAGGAGTGGGCGCGGCTGCCGGCTCATCGACGGTCACTGGTATCGGCCAGGTGGTCATCGCGCAGCAGAGCGAGAACCCCAAGACCTATTTGCTCCGCGTGCGCGACGCTCGGATCGGCGCGAATGGCATCATCGAATTCGATCTCGTCCGCGAGGATTTGTCAATCTATGACGCACACGGGCAAAATCCGCTACTCGGCGCCGGCAATCTCGGCGGTAGCCCGCCGCCGCCCGACCCCAGCACCGACGATTCGGATCAGAGCAAGCCGGGCTCGACGACTCTAGTATTGCTCGATATCCCGCAGCTCCTCGGCGACCACGACGGCCCCGGCTTTTACGCCGCGGCGACCGGTCCCCACGACAACTGGGCCGGCGCCATCCTCTATGAAAAAGTCGGCACGGAATATTTCGAGATCGCCCAACTCGGCCAGCGAGCCGCGATCGGCACGGCCAACACCACGCTGCCGAGCGGCTCGGTCACGACCTTCGATGTCTCCGGCCGGACCTACGTCTATGACGATACCAGCACCGTCGATATTACGCTGAAAGATGGGGTCTCGGCGCTCGTTAGCGTGTCGGACGCCGATCTCCTAGCAGGAGTCAACGCGGTGGCGCTCGGCGCCGCCGGCCGCTGGGAGATCCTGCTTTTCGGCACCGCGACGCAGCTCGACACCCGCAAATGGCGGCTGTCGCATCTGCTCCGCGGCATGAAAGGAACCGAATGGGCGGTCGGGCTCCACCAGGCCGGCGATACCTTCGTGCTGCTCGATACCTCGCTCCGGCGGGTCAGCGATGGTTTCGCGAACTTGGATGTCAGCCGGACTTTTCGCCCGGTCTCGATCGGCAACCAGTTCGATAGCGGCAGCAACCGGCCTTTCACAAACAACGGCGTCTCTCTCAAACCGCTCTCGCCGGTTTATGTGCGCGGCGAAGAGGATCCCGACCAGAATCGAATCCTGCGCTGGTATCGACGCTCGCGCTTGGATGGCCTAGCCGGGCGGGACACCTACGACCCGGCACCGCCGCTCGGCGAGACCACCGAGCGCTACGAAGTAGACATCCTGAACGCGGCCGGAGACACGGTGCTGCGAACCTTGAGCGCGACGACCGAGCAGGCCTCCTACACCGCGGCGCAGCAGACCACCGATTTCGGCTCGCCGCCGGCAACTCTCAAAGTCTGCATCTACCAGCTGAGCGAGACGCGCGGACGCGGCTACAGCGGCTGCGCGACGATCAGTTCGTTCGATTCAGTGGGTAGCATCTTTCCGCCGGACCCAGAACAGATCTATATCGTCTCGGCTTTTTACAAGGGGACGGTGCCAGCAAGCGAGATCATCGTCTTTCACCCAGTGACCGAAGATATCACGATCCCGGCGAGCGCGCCGAAATGCCATGGCAAGGCGCTCGTTGCGGCGACAGCCCAGACCGATTTTGATTTGCAGAAAAATGGCGTCTCGTTCGGGACCATGCGCTTTGCCGCGGCGGCGACTGTGGCGAGCTTTATCGTTGCGAACGACGCGATCTTTTTGCAGGCGTCCAACGACGATATTCGGGTCGTGGCTCCGGCGTCGCCCGATGGGACGCTTGCAACTGTGGCTTTTGGCTTATGGGGGATCAGATAAAGTGGCGACTTTTGAATATCTCGACAGTTTTGGCTATTCAACCGTGGTCGCGGATCACTGCGATCTGGTGGTGACGAGCGGTATCGATGTTACAAAATCGATCACCGCAAGCAGTGGCGCGTCCGGTGGGCCGAGCATGCGCTTCGCGGATGGCAGCGGGTCAAGTGATCAGGCCCACGGGATTCGACGAAATTTAGCGAGCGGTGGCGCTACTAGATATATTGCCTTCCGTCTTCGGCTGAGCGCCTTGCCTCCAACTAACGATGTCTCGTTCTTACATCTGCTCGACGATGCCTCGGTGCAGCTTGATTTCAGGGTCACCGCGCTTGGGGCGATCAAGGCGACGCGCGCCGGTACGCTCCTGGGTACATCCTCGAATGGCATTGTTGCGGCCAATGTCTATCGTCATTACGAAGTGAAAGTGCTGATCGCAAACTCGGGCGGCACGATCGATATTTGGCAAGATGGCATCAACGTTTTGTCCTTGTCGGGCTTGGATACCCAGGTGACGGCCAATGCGAGGATAAATCAAGTCCAGTTGAGCTACTATACGAACGGAACGCACGTTACCGCGATAAATGCCGATTTCTGTGATTGGGTCGTATCTGACTCGCAGATCAATCAGGCAAGAGTGGATTATTTTCCCGGCAATGCTGTTGGCAATTCGAGTCAGTGGACGAAAAGTGCTGGCACGAACAACTATGAAAACATCGATGAGACCGGCAGCAAGGACACGGCCGATTACAACTCGACAGCTAACGTCACTGATAAAGATACATTCGGATTCGGTAATGTTCCAGCCACTTCGACTGTGCTGTGCGTTGGGCTGATAGGGCTGGTCGACAAGCAGGATGCCGGCACGGCAGGCGTAAAGATGGGTGTGCGGCACAGTGGGACGGACTATTTTGGCACTGAGTTTGCCCCACCGCTTGGCTCGATCATCTACATTCGAGATTTTCTTGCGCAAAATCCCGGAGCCGGACCTGGCGATTGGACGCCGACCGATGTCAATGCGGCCGAGATTGGCTATGAGAGGTCTGCATGACCGACACGAGATTTTATCAGCATGGCGCGGATATCGCGCGAACGGACACGCCGGAGACGCGCATTTATCAGCATGGCGCGGATATCGCGCGAACGGAAGCTCCCTCTGAATCCCGCACCTATCAGATGGGCGCGGAAGTGGTCCGAACTGAACCGTCTCTTGAGGTCAGGATGTATCAGTTTGGATGTGAGATCTGTTATATCCCACCACCCAATATACAAAATAGCGGGATGTTTGTGACGGCGTAAAAATGAGCGATGCGACGGCACATAAATCTTTACCAAAGGGAGATGGAGTAGGATTGCCGATCCGGCGCTGCGCCTGCGGCCGCCGTCTGTTCGACGGTTTCCTCGTCGGGATACTCAAGTGCCCGCGCTGCAACCGGCTGAACAAATTCATTGATAAAATCAGGGAGGATCTATATGATGACGCGCAGCTAAGATAGACTATCCCGATTCTTTGTTTGAGGCGTACCAAGCCCGGATGGGAGCAAACTCCCCTCCGGGCTTTTTTTTATGAGGGAACGCAAATGTCCAAGGGCAATACCTTTGAAAACGATCTGCTCTTACTGATCTTCAACGCGGTGGCGATTGCCAACCTGGCCGATGACGCCGCCTCGGCGCCCCTCACCGATCTCCAGGTGAGCCTTCACACCGCCGATCCCGGCGAGGGCGGCAGCCAAACCACCAGCGAGTGCGCTTACACGAGCTATGCCCGGGTCGCTGTGGCGCGGGATAACACCGGCTGGACAGTCTCAGGTAACACGGTCAATCCGGCGTCGAATATCGCTTTTCCGGCCTGCACCGGTGGGTCGGAGACGGCGACACATTTCGCGATCGGCACCGCAGGGAGCGGCGCAGGCAAGATTTTATTCAGCGGGACGATTACCCCGAACATCGCGATCAACACGGGGGTGACGCCGACTCTTACCACCGCAACCAATATCGTCGAGGACTAAAGGCGAATCCAAACTTTTTATCGGAGGGCATCATGTACCTGAAACGATTATTCGATCACAGCAGCGGCAAGCCGGTCCCGGCGGGCGTGAAACTGATTCGCGCCGGCAGCCGGCAAAACTTCTCCCAAGGCTTTATCGACGGCGGTCTGGCCGAGGGCTGGCTCGCCATCGGCGGCGGAAAGCTCACGTTTACAACGGACAAGGGTCCGGTTGTTTATACGATCGCGCGCCAGCCGGGCATGTACTGCTGCACTTGCGAGCAAAAGCTCGACGACAGCCGCTCGGCGCAGATGCACGTCGCCGCGCACAAGGGCGCTTCGCCCGATCCCTGCAACCCTGCCGGCTACCGCGTCGATAATTTCTACGCCTGCATGAAAGCGACCGATCCGGTAAACGCCATGTCGAAAGACGAGGCGGTAAAAGCGGACAAGAAAATCCGCGCCGCGCTGATCGAGAAGCTGAGCAAGAAATACGGCGTCAAAAAGGCGAGCTGAAACTTTTCGCCACGAAGGGCACGAAGCTCACGAAGCTAAAAGTAAAGGAGTCTGCAAATGGCCAATTTCGTATTCAACATCGCGCTCGGCCGAGTAGCCGAACTGTATAACCGCGTCGATCTGAGTGACCCGACTAATGCGGTTCTGGTGATCCTGGTTCTTGCCACCTCCGGCGTCGAGTCCGATGCGACCTTGAAGGACAAAGACGACGTCGCCGCGCTGGTTTCCGGAGCGACCAATGAAGTCACCAACAGCGGATATGCACGCAAGGTACTTACCGACGCCGATATCGCCGCGTTCGCGCCGGACGATACCAACGACCGGGTCGATCTCGATATTCCCGATCAGACCTGGACCGGGGTGGCTGCCGGCGATGGCTGGAACGATCTGGTGGTCGCCTACGATAGCGACAGCACGGGCGGCGCCGATTCGGCCATCGTCCCGATGACCCAGCACGACTTTGTCGTGGTTCCAGACGGTAGCGATATCACCGCGCAGATCGCCGCGGCGGGCTTTTTCCGGGCATCGTAAGGCTTAAAGCGATCAATGCGAGACGCCTTGATGCTCATCCTCGACATGGCCGGTCTGTTCGGCTGCTATGGACTCATTTCCTTTTTCAATGTGCGTCGCGAGTTCTGGGGATTCCAGGCGCTGCTGTTCGTATTTTGGGCTTTTCTGCTGGGCTTTGCCTGGCTGATTGCCGGCGATATTTTTCGCATGAGCGGGGTGGAGGATTTGAGCGCGATCTGGAGCGATCCGATGCGCCCGGCGGTCTACCGATCCATTTTAGTGCTCGGGCTTTGGATCGGTAACTTCTGGCTGAGACGGCGATGGGCGCTCGCCAATGTCTGATGAGACCAATGACAAGCCGTCGATCGCCGCAGGTATTTATCATGAGCTCGGGAAGATCTCGTCGGCCTCGGAATCGATGATCCGGGAGATGACTGCAGTTCGAAGCGAAATCAAGGAGCGAACAAGCGCAATAATAATGAAGCTCGATGATCACGTTAGAGAGGATAATATCCGCTTCAAGCCACTCGAGCGGATGCACGCGACGATTTATGGCGTGATTGCCGCCGTGAGTGTGTTCTGGATCGTTGCCACGACGGTTGTGGTGATCTGGCTCAAGCAATAGGAGGGCTTTGACCAATGGATCTAGGAAAACCCGTTGCGGAAGCCGCCAAAGCGGTGAACGAACACTTCGCCTCCAAGGTCAAGGCGTCGTTTGTCGCCGGCCTGGGCGCGAGTTTTCTTTTCGCGCTACTCGCCGACATGCACATTGTGACTCTGTCAAATCTGACGAGCAATCTCGGCGTCACGTTCGCCGGCGCACTGGCCGGCTATCTGAAGGGCGAATGATCGGCGATTTCTGGGGTCTGGCCGGCTGGTTCGGAAGCTCGCTTGTGATCCTGGCAATCGCGGCGTTCGATGCGCTCGCCTACCTGATCAAAGTTTTCGGTCCCCTTGTCGGCTGGACGGTGCAGACTCTGCTGCTCTACGCGATCCTGATCGCGCTCAAAAAAAGGCCATGGCGATGACGAAATTTTCACCACGAAGGCACGAAGGACACGAAGGGTTTCGTAAGGGCGAGCGGCGCTCGCCCTTCCCCATCTTCTTCGCCTTCGCCCTGGCCGTGCTACTCTCGATTACCTGGGGCTGCGCGGCCGTCTCCACGCCCAACCTGCTCGACGAGCTACAAAACAAAAAGCAGCTTCAGAGCGTCTCGGTGCCGACCGAGCTGACTGATCTCGGCGTGCTCCGCTATGGGGAAAAGGTTCTTGCTTCCTGGGGTCTCCGATCCCAGGGCGCAGACGTGCTCGGCGCAACCGGCGCACTAACTCTCGCCGGGCTGTCTACCGGAGCTCTAGCCTCCGCCGGAAACGGCGCTGCGCCGGGCACAATCACTGCGATTGTCGCAAGTTTCAATTTTATCCTGCAGGCGCTCGGCATTCTGCGGCCGGCGGAGCGAAACGATGCCCGCCACGAGGGCGCCTCGATGATCCTCGATGCGCGCGGCGCGTTCCTCGAAGCGCTGGCGGCCAAGCACATTTATCATATTTCCAATCGAAGATTTACGCCGCAGGGCGCTCTTTATTTCAAACAGATCGGCGCCGCAATCAAGATCGTCGATCGGCTGATCGTCGGCTTGGCACCACGCATGGAAGATCTCCAAAAACTGCAGCCGGTGCCGGTAAACCAACAGCCCGATCCGGGCCCCGAGCCGCCGGCCGTGAGTGTGCCATGATGGAAAGAATTTTCACCACGAAGGGCACGAAGGACACGAAGGTCGAAAAAACGCGATGCGCCTGATCGATCGACCGAATATTCAAACGGCGCCGGACATGTGGCCGGGGCTCACCCTGCTCGCCGCGACCGTGTTCCTCGAGGCGGAGAATCAGCCCGAGCTCGGCCAGCTCGCCGTCGCCTTCAATCCGGTCAACCGCGCGCGCCTACAGAGCTGGGAACTTCACCGCGCGATTCTCGGGAACGACATGAAAGCCTACGACGATGGGAAGATATATGAAGCCTACTCCTGCTGGAATGATGACTATCGCCTCCAGGCGCGGAGCCGCTTACAGTATATGAGCGATGAGGGTTGGGAATATTTCTACGGCCTCGCCGCGGCGGCGTGGTGGCAGCTCAGAAAAGATCCCACCGGCGGCGGATATTTTTATCTCAACCCGGCGCTTACCCGCCAGATACGACCGGACCATGATCTGCCAGGCTGGTGGGAAACCGATGCCGACCCGACAAGTGAGATCGTCCTGGGCGATCACGCCTTCAGGCGGAAGCGAGTTTGACAGATGGATGTGACCGCACTGCGCGATCGTGAGGACCAGGGCGTCAATGCGGTCAAGGATCTGCCCGATTCGTCTAAATGGGCAGCGCTTGAAACTTTGATGAACGATCTGAAGCTCCGCCCGCTCACCCAGGTAAATGTCTCGCAGGAAAAAATCCGCGCGTTCAAAAAGGAGTGCTTATGAAAATTTTCAGACTGATGGCGCTTGTGATCGCGACTTTATGCGCGCTTGCCGGCAATGCCACGGCGCAGACTTCGAACGTAACATTTCGACTCACTTGGACCGACAATTCAAGCAATGAAGAAGGTTTTTACGTCTATCGCGACGGCGTCAAGGTCGGCCAAGTCGGCGTCAACATCGTCACTTACACCGAAAGCGTGACTGGGAACTGGGGCCAGCAATACTCATATCAGGTCTCGGCTTTCAACCATGAGTTTGTCGATGGCAGCGGAGCGCTCCAGGAGTCGCCAAAATCGCCCGCCGCAACAGGGACAATCCCGATCCCGAGTCAGCCTGCCCCGGCAGCGCCTAGCGGCCTGCAGATGTCGGCGGTCTCCAGCTCGGCGCTTGATCTCAAGTGGATCGATAACGCCAATAATGAGACCTCACAGGAGATCCGCCTGGCGCAGTCGGCCCCGCCGCGCGAATGGACGATTCCCGTCGCCGCCGATACGACGAAATACCGCATCACCAAACTAAAGAAAAAAACCAACTACCAAGCCAAAGTCCGCGCCGTCGGCGATGGCGGCGTATCGGAATACAGCGAAACCGCCAGCGCTGCGACCAAGCGTTAACGCAGACGGCGAGAAAGATGGAACGATATGCTCACGCAATCTCAGTTAGCGACCCTCAAAGCGGCGATTATAGGTGATCCTGAATTATCGGCATTCCCTAACAACGCTGATGGAGCGTTTGCTATCGCTGCGTTTTTGAACCTGCCAGCCGTGCCGGACTTCTACGTCTGGCGCACCTCGGTCGGCATTACGGAAATTATGCAAAACGGTTTTGACTGGACGCGCGTCGACAATCTCACCGTCGGCAAGGCGCGCATTTGGGAGTTCATGACGGCTGCGGGTACGGTCAATCCATCGCAGCCTAATGTGCGCGCTGGGTTCGAGGCCTGCTTTTCAGTTGAGGCCGGGGATCAGAGCACGCGGCAGGCGATTTATAATCATTCGCAGAGACTAGCAACGCGGATGGAGCGGCTCTTTGCCACTGGTATCGGTGCACCTTCAACCGATCATGGTGTCGGCCCCGGGACTCTAGTGTACGAGGGCCAGGTTAGTTTTAGCGACGTATCGGATGCGAGAAACTCATGAGCGATATAAAAATAGCCTATGGCTCAAGCGGCGCGCTGACCCAAACCAATCTTGACGGCCTGGCATCATCCGCTTCGCATATAGCGGGATGGGAATCTGCCGCGATCGACAACAGCAGCAATCTGTACCTCGATTACTTGATCAGCGGAAAATTCCAGGCGGAATCAGCCGGGCTCTCAGCTGGCGAGATACGAATGTATATCGTCGCGGAGCTCGAGGATAGCTCATGGCCGGACGTATTCGATGGTACGGAGAGCGCGGAGACTGTCACCGATACCGAGATCCGGGACGCGATTTGTAAGCTCGGCGCGATATCGGCAACCGATACGACGGCAAGCAGGGTGTATTATCTCGGCCCCTTCTCGGTGGCTTCTCTATTTGGCGGAGTTTGCCCTAGAAAGTTTGTCGTTTTTGTCACGCAATCGACTGGCGCCGCACTGGAAACGACAGGTGATCCCAATCAGGTCTACGCAAAGGGAGTCTACGCATCGGCTAGTTAAAAAATGGCTATCGAAATTCTCAAGACTAGCTGGCAATCGATCAAACCGCCTCTCGGCAGCCGGCCGAATCGTGGTCATCCGCGGTATCTGGGATGCATCTGCCATTGGCTGATGAACGAGGGGGGCGGTGCATCGCTATATGATATCAGTGGATATTGCCATCACGGAACTTTTGCTGCGGCGACGGCCACACCTAGCTGGGATACTGGAAGATTTGGCCCGGCAGTCAATTTCGATGGGGGCGACTATGTATCTACCCCGTCCACAGCATTACTCAGACCGACCACAATTAGTCTCGCGGCTTGGATCAACGCCAATACGTCCAGCAATACTCACGGAAAAGTTATCTGTCATCCATACCGTACAAGCGGATGGAGTGACCCGTATATCAGTTATAGCTTGGCGAGATCTCAAGCGTCGACAAGCGCAGCCTTCTCTCTCAACATAGGCGGCTACAGAGAATGCATATCGATTAGCGCGGTTTTTGGCCAGGGGTTGATGCACGTTGTCGGCACGTACGACGGCGAGACGATGTTGATTTACGTGAACGGTGAGTTGGATAACAATAATACTGTTCCCAGCGGTCCAATCATTTATGATGCCTCCAACCCCGCAATTGTCTCAGGACAACGCAGCACAACAAGTACCGGCGAGTTTTTTGCTGGCCTTACGCACGACATCCGCATCTACAACCGCGCCCTCGCTCCCGACGAAGTTCTAAGTCTCTACCAAAACCCGTTCCTGGAGTTCGAACGGCCGCAGCGGTTCTGGTTCATGCCGCCGTCGGGCGCAACGTTAGTACCCGTTGATCAGACGACAGAAACTGATCTCGCCCAGTCCATAACTAGTTTAAAGATTGTAGCGATTGGCCAAGTAACGGAGAGTGATTCGGTTCAGGCTATTGCACCATTGAGGACATACACCGTTGATCAAATTTCCGAAAGTGATTTTGCACAAGCGTTAACCTCGCTGAAGACGATAGGGATTGCGGCGACGAGCGAGACGGACGAAGCCCAGGCCATCGGGAACGATCCGCAGGCAAGGCTCGTCGGGCAGGCATCCGAGACCGACCTGGCACAGCAAACCGCGGCGCTCAAAACGGTTGACCTTGGACAGACACAGGAAACCGATTTAGCCCAGGGAATCACGATCAATCCGCAGGCGCGTTTGATTGGCCTGGCCGCCGAGACCGACCTAGCGCAGTCACTCGCCAGCGCGAAAAATCTGGCGATAGCCCTAGCCACTGAATCTGACGAAGCGCAGACCATTTCCTGGCCGCCGACGCGTCTGGTGACAGCGGCGGAAGAAACGGATCTCGCCCAATCGATATCCTTCGCCGGCCAAAAAATCATATCAGTCGATTTGGTTAGTGAAACCGATTTGGCGCAAGCGATGGCGCCAAACCCGCTCCGGCGGCTGCTCGGTCAGGTGACCGAAAACGATCTCGCGCAGGCGATGGCATCCTTGAAAGAAAAAGCGCTGGCGCAAGTTTTGGAGAGCGACAGCGCCGCGGCGCTGGGGAAAGCCAAACGCAAATCAATCGATCAGATTACTGAGGCGGACTTGGCCCAAGCAATCTTGGCGCTGAGAGTTCTCGCCGTTGCGCAAGTGACGGAGAGCGACCTTGCCCAGCCGTTCACCTGGGCGCCGAAGATCCGCACTCTCAGCCAGGTGACGGAGATAGATCTCGCGCAAGCGATCGCGATAAAGATCACCGGCCGAGTCGCGACGATTCTTTGTGCGGACGTTGCTATTCGCCCTGCGCTCGCGGGAGTGGTGACGACGGCGCCTGCGCTCGCGGGAGTGGTGACGACGGCGCCTGCGCTCGCGGGAGTGGTGACGATGAAAGGAACCTGCTGATGGATGCGCCGCAGTTTTACTATTACAAGAACGACAACATGCTGGAGCTGAACGGTCTCAAAGATGAGATCACCGAAGAATTCGTTAACGATGCCGATGTGACCGCCTCGGTGAAAGATTCCGAAAATGTCGAAGTCACCGGCCAGACCTGGCCGCTCACGCTCGATTATATAACCGCCTCGGACGGCATCTATCGCGGCGTGCTGGAGGCAGCGTTGGATGTCGCCGTCGGTGATAAATTGACCGTGGAAGTCACCGTGGACGGCGGTGTCGGCCGGGAAGCATTCTTTGCCATCCCGATCACCGTGCGTCAGCGCGGCAAAGTCTATTTCTAGTCAGGAGTAAGGAGTGAGGAGTAAAGGAGCCAGAAAACTACTGACTACTGACTCCTAACTACTTACCGTATGCAATGCCCTACTCCGCCCCACGTCTCTGCGCCCGACCGGGATGCTTGATCCTCGGCAAACATTCGCACCGCTCACCCTACGAAGAGCGCCGGCCGAGCTCGGCGCAGCGCGGCCTGGGCGGCCTCTGGCAGAAGCTCCGCGCGCGCAAATTATTGGAAGAGCCGCTTTGCCGGATCTGCAAGGAGGTCCGAAAACGGATCGTCGCTGCCGACACCGTTGATCACATCATCCCGCGCACCCGCGGCGGGACCGATGACTGGGACAATCTTCAGTCGCTCTGCTATAGCTGCAACAGCGCCAAGGGCGACCGCGACAACGCCGAGTTCCGCGCCTCGATCTCGCGGAATTGATTCACCACGAAGGGCACGAATGTGGTAAAAAGGCGCCGTGATGTTATCGCTGCTGCTCGCCGCTCAGATCTTTCTCGCCGAGTATTCGGCGCAGGTCGTCCGCGTGGTCGACGGCGACACGGTGGCCGTGCACGTCTACCCGTGGCCGGGCATGATCGTCGAGACGCGGATCCGGCTCCTCGGCATCGACACGCCGGAACTGCGCGGCCGCTGCGATGACGAGAAAGCCAAGGCGCGCGCGGCGAAGCAAACCACCGCCGGCCTGCTGCCGCCCGGTGCCACGATCAAACTGCGTAGAGTAAAAAGGGACAAGTTCGCGGGGCGTCACGACGCAGAGATCATTCTGAGCGATGGCCGCTCGCTGGGCGACGTACTCATCACCGCCGGCCTGGCGCGGGCATATGACGGCGGCAAGCGCGCTGGCTGGTGCGCGGTCCCATGAAAATTATTTATGACCGAGTAGCCGGCCGCTCTCTGGCGGCAGATCGCTATCCTCGGCGCTTTCCTTGACCCGCCCCGCCGCGGGTATCGGGTTTTCTGCCACGCTGTCGGTCGCCGCCCAGATCGCCGCGGCGATCCAGCCGAGCACGGTCCAGCCGAGCGCCAGATTGATGAGAAAGATCATCCCGCTCTTTTGCGCGCGGCGTTCGCAGGCAATGATCGCCGGCAGGAAATAAAAGATCAGCACCAATAGCGCGCCGAAAAATCCGAGTAAACTCATTTGCAACCTCCCCTTGAACCTCAAAAATCGTCGGTTTTGCCGTTCCAATTGTCAATATTGACAGGATTGGTATGGATCCTTTTGTCGATCATTTTACTTTTTCTTGCTTCGCGAAGAATCTCGGCGATTTCGCGGAGGAGAAATGGATATCGATAAACTGGGATTTTTTCGAGAGAAACCTGCAGTCTTCTCGCTAACATTCGAAACATCGGCCGATCTGGGATTTTCCTGTTGCTCATAATGTTTGATCACCGCTTCGATTTTCTTGATTGGCCGGGGCTTTTGTTCTTGCACGAGCTGTACCAGACCGGAGATGGCCAGAGCCTTAAGATCGTGGGCACTGTGGACGAAGCCGAGCAAGAGCCAATCTGCCGAAATCTTGAGATGCTCGCAAATATCAATGATCTTTTCCGTCGACGGACATTCCTTTCCGTTTTCGTAGCGATTCCATTTCGGCACGATTAAGCCGCCCGCCTTCATCCGCGCGATAAAATCCTGGATATTGTCGCCGGATTCTTTCCGAATGGCGCGGAGTCTCTCGCCAATCATGCGCGCTATCGCGGGGTTAGAGGCCATTAAAAAAATTTTTCCACCTTTCCACTTGACATATTTTGTACGACATCGTATAAACGATACCGTACATGGAAACTATCAACGGCATTGTTAACGCACTTTCCTAGCATAATGAAGCGCAGAAAACTAACGCCTTTGATCCCTCTCAAAAAGCGCCGTTGCGCGTATGAACGCTGTAACCGGATATTCAAGCCGAACTGGGTGACCCACGTATATCACCGCGAATCGTGCCGGATCGCGGCGTTCAACTTGAAGCGGGCCAAGGCGATTCATGAGCTTGAGACGATCAAGGCACAGATGCGCCATGTGCAATGAGCGAAAAGGCGAAACCGCATTATGCGCGGGCTATCCCCACACCGCCGGGCAATTGTCCCCGCGCAGGGATAAAAAACTTCGATGGACACACCCATGAAGAGACCGCTTCATCTGGCTGTGCAGGAACTGACCCGCGAGCTCGGCGGCCCTTCCGCAGTGGCGCGCCGGATCGGTATCAGCGAGGGGCATGTCTATCGTTATGGGCAGGACCCGAACGGCAGCGGCAAGGACATCCCGCTCCGCTCCTTGATGGAGCTCCTGGCGGCGACTGCAGATGCGCCGCTCAATCTCAAGTATCGCACCCTGGCGCGCGAGATAGCCGCCTATATTACCTCGCCGGCGGGCCTGCACCTGCGGACGGAAAACGCGCTCGAAGAGCTACGCTATGTGATCGATTTGCTCGAACAGCGCGCCGGCCTGCCGCCGGCGGTGAAGCCCTACCACTGCCCGGAGTGCGGCGAGCAACTAAAGGTCGAAGCGTTTGTGTCCGGTGTCCCGGTATTCGGCAAGTGCACAGGCAAGCGGCATCAAAACATGGAAAGGAAGAGGTGAATGATATGGATCTACAACTTTCGCTGCTCGCTTTTCTCAGCGATGAGTTTTATCTCGGGGTGGCTGTGTATGCGGCGTTTCTGATCATTACACTTGTCGGTGCCTGGTCGGCGGCGAGCATCCTGAAATGAGCCTGATGAACGGCAACGAAGCGCGCTTATTGGCGCCGGACAAGATCACTGCGACGTGCATGCTCTGCCCGAATGCTGGTGTGCGCGCCGCGATGAAATCCTTCGGTAATGGGGTCATTTGCTACGCCTGCGCGATCAGAATCAAAGAGGCGCGCAATGAGTGGGCTTGGGCGCGGCGATATTTAAAAGACCCGTATGACGACCGAGCATCTGCGTTGGGCTTTTACCGGGTCCCGATCGTCGAGCCGCTCTGTGTGCGTCAACAAAAAAGATCATGGAAGCCGTTCGCCGAGTTTGTCGCCATGGCGTTTATCCTTACCGTGATCGTTGCCGTCTTTGTCATCGCTGGAGATTAATTTTTATGGCCAAGTCTTTCGAATCGCCTCTGACATTGACTCCGCTCGATGTTCTGAGCCTGGAGAAAAGTCTCACGGAGCTGGAGAAGATCATCGCTGATCTGATTCTTAAAAACGCGCAGCTCCAATATGCCAACCACCGACTGAAAAAACAGATCGCTGACATCATGAGCCAAAAGGGGCACCACGATGGATATTAAAGTTTTTATCGATGACCGCGAAGCGGACGAAGTGGAGACCGAGCGCTGGCGCGAATGGTTGCGGGCAAACGGCTGCCAGATAAAGCCGGTGCTCCGACACTTCACGCTCGATTATGCGCAGCGGCGCGTCACGCGTCTCCCGCTCCCTGGTAGAGCGCGGCTCGGAAGGGAAAAATGAAAACAGCCGAGATCATTATAGGAACACGAATACTTAAAGCAGCGGTCTGCCCGATATGCCCACGCGAGCCGCGCTTTTATCCTCATGCGGCCTTCGACGCGCACATGCTGCGCCATACCGCGGGTGGGTTCGACCACGATAATTGGCATACACGTCAGAAGGCGCGGGCAAAAAAGGCGCAAACGGCACTCAGACGGTCGCGAAAGGTGCATTGATGGCGATCCGGCTAACGAAAAATCTGCGACGCATCATCGCCGGACAGTTCAAGCTCGGCGACTCGATGAGCTATCTGGCGAACATTTATGGGGTATCACTGCCGCGGATCGAGCAGCTGATCCGCATGGTTTTGCTCGAGCAGGACAAGACGGATAAGCCGTTAGAGCTGGACATTGATCATGAGAGACAAGATTAAGAAAGCGGCTTATACACGCCAGTATTTCAGCCTGGTGCGCGCAACGGTTCTGCCCGTACACGAATACACAAAGCAAACCTGCTGCCGCGACTGCCTCCGGCAATACAATCGAAAAAAGATGAACGAATATCGGGCAAGATCAAGAGGGGAGAACCTGACCAGTGCCACGAGCAAAGCGATGGTTTCCGGTAACTCAGGACTTTAATGACGACCCGCAGCTCTGGGAGTTGACCGATCTATTCGGCGACCGGGCGCTCCGCGTCTGGTTTGAGATCTGCGCTATTTTGGACAAGACCGAGAACCGCTTCGAGGTCACCGATGGAGCGGTCAAAAGCATCGCGCGGAAGTGCCGCCAATCATCCGCCAAGGTGTGGCGGATACTCCGCCACGCATCCGCCAAGCATTGGCTGATGATTCCCGAAGCGATTTCAAACTCACCATCAACTATCCTGGGAGCACCTAATTACTGGAAATATCACAGGACTGCGGAACCTGAACGGTTCCTTTTATGTTCCCTCCTTCCTTCCGAGACTTCCTTCCTTCCTAAGAAAAGCCCGGCAGAAAACGCCGGGCCTGTGGATAAACCTGTTGATAAGATCAGGACGCTGCACAAGCAGACCGAGGCAGATCAGCTCGTCAATCTGGCGGTCGAGATCGGCGGGCGGGACCAGGAGCTGACCCAGAAGCTCTGTCAGTGGACGATCTCGATGGTGCGCTGCCAGAAGGGAGAGCCGGCCGAGCGGGTGACTGCGGTGACGCGGGCTTGTCTGGAGACCGTGCGGGCTAAGGTCGCCGTAGGATACGAGATCAAAAGCGTCTGGGCGCTATTAGAGACGATCTTTGCGAAAGAGCGGACCAAGTATATGCAGGGACCGGAAAACGAGCAGTACAAGCGCGCTCCGATTGCCGCGCCGGTCCGGGACCTGATGCGGGGGATCGGCAATGGATAGCGAGGGATTCGATGCGATCCAGACGCTTGCCGCATGCGCCGACCCCCTCGAGGGCTTCGAGCAGCTCGACAAACGTTGGCCTGGCCGGGGATGGGACGTCGAGGCGCTACGACTAAAGCAGCTGCGCGCGACGATCGCGGCCGCCCAGCCGATTAGATATCAGCCGGCGATGTCGAAGCGCGAACCGGTGATCCGACACGAGCGGGAATTCAAAGACGTGCACGAGAAGGCGGAGTTTTACCAGGATCTTTTCAGCAAGGCGAAACAACCATGAGCGCGGGGCCAAGCATCCGGATATCGAGAAAAGGCCAGAGAAGCGAACCGGTCAAACAGGAGGGCCTGCTGGAACGGACGATCAAGTGCCCGCATGGCTGCACGGCGATGTTCCGCACGATCCACTGGCGCAACGAGCACGTGAAGCGGTTTCATCTGCATCTTCTGAAAGATGAGCAAACAAATGAATGAGATGAAGCGCGACAAATACGATGAACAGGCGGCAAAGTTAGCGCACAACGAGAGTGATATAGCCGCCGCCCTGCGGGTTTTGGGCGAGGAGCTACAGGGCATTAAAATCAAGCTATGGCGCTTGGCTGGCTATAAAGCGGACCGCTGCGCATGTGTCCTGGACGAAACTGACACGGCGCTCGTTGAGTGTGATCTTCATCGTGGTATGCGCGAGGAAATCGATAACCTCAAGGCGGAAAATGAGCGGATACGAATCAAGGAGTTTTGGTTGGATGATCAGCAAGTCGTGCGAAATCAATTATACAAAAATTGTGCGATCAAAGATGGAGAAATAGACCGGCTTAAAGTCCAGTATGAACTCGCGCAAAAGCAATTAAGACATGATCGCCAGCGCATCATCGATTTGGAAGCGGAAATATTCGGATTGAGAATGCGGGAAGTCGGCCGATGAAAAATGACCATTGGACCGTCGAAGAATATCGGGCTTACCTGTGCACGGGCATCGCTCCGGGTGACCATCATCCTGCCATTCCGGCTGCCGACGCAAAACCTGCTCGACGCGCTGAGCCTGCGGCGGAGGATGCGGCTGAAAAAATTCATCCGAGATACCGTATTGACATCCATCATCGCAGCCGGCGGCTCGCAGACGCCACCGGGCGCAGTCATAAGGCCGCGGTGGACGGCATTGTCAGAGGCGGAATACTCCCAGATGACGGCCCGGAATATCTCGAAGAGATCCGCGAGACGCGCCGCCAGGGGGAAAGGGACGAGACAGTCATCGAGGTCTGGGAAATAATATGAGCCGTCGCCTCGGCGGTTTGCGGCTAAAGCAGCGGCCGGTGTTTTGCGCGAAATGTCGCAAGCGGATGAACGAACCCGGGTTAACTCTTAAAATGCTGCATGAAGCGACCTGCAGAGGAAAAATAAAACTGCCCGCGGCGAAGCCTAATAAGTCATGATCGACGAGTATCTCGATCTAAATCAGTTGACGCAGCGCATCCCGCTGAGTAAAAGAGCGATTCAGGAGCAGATCGCGGCGGGGAATCTTATCGAGGGGGTGCATTTCCGTCGGCCGACCGGCCCGGGCGGGAAAAAGATTTTCTTTATGTCGGCGATTGAGAAGTGGCTAAAGGGGCAGGACTTTGACCTGCGCCGAGAGCATATTGTGAAGCGGAGCGCATGAGTTATCGTCGCCGGGATGGATTCTATCACCTCGATTTTCGCTGGCGCGAGAAGCGCTACCGGATCAGTACGGGTGTGCCGGATACCGATCAGAACGAGAAGTTCGTTAAAGATTGGGATGCGACCATCCGGCGAGAGATCGGGCTCGGGACATTCAAGCTGGAGAATCATTTCCCGACGCTCGCCGAGGCAATGCCCGCGCCCGATACGTTCAAGGCTAAGGCGGAGGCATGGCTGGCCGCGCATAAGAACAGCTGGGCGGAGTGGACCTATCGGAAATTCAAAAACAACCTGGAGAGCCGGGTCTTAAACAAGGCTTTTGCCCGGCTGCCCTATACCGAGATCCGGCCGGGGGATCTGCGCGCGCTGCAGGCCGAGATCATCGAGGAAGGACGCCAGGGTGGCGGGAAGCTCTCGAACCGATCGGTCAACAAGATCATGCAGCCGGTGAAATCGCTACTGATCGAGCTCTTCGAGGACGGGGAAATCGGTTCGAACCCGGTGCCGAAAAACAAATTTAAGCTCAAAGAGAAACGCGTCGCGGAGATCGACCCGTTCACAGAAAAGGAGCTCGCCATTCTGTTCAAGAAGACGCGGGAGCTGCGGCCGCATTACGTGCCGTACATCCGGCATTTGTTCGAAGCGGGATTCCGCCTCGAGGAGCAGAACGGGCTCAAGTGGGAGCAGGTGAACCTGGCAACGGACCAGATCGCGATCCGCGCGGCGCGCGTGCTCGGTAAGCAGAAAGACCCTAAGACCGAAGACGCCTCGCGCGACGTCGACATCACGCCGGCGATGCGCGCATGTCTGATCGAGCAGCGGGCGAAGTCCTATCTCCGCTATGCGCACGTCTGGGTGACCGAGACCGGCCGGCCGATCGACATCAGCAATTTCCGGGCGACGGTCTGGGTACCGATCCTTAAGGCGTCCGAGCTCCGCTATCGCTGGCCGAACCAGGCGCGCCACACCTTCGCCACGCACAACATCGCGGTTGGCAGGGATCCGCTTTGGATCGCCAACCAGATGGGCACCAGCCTGGAGATGCTCTTCGGGACATATGCGACCCAGTTTCGTCGGCTGCGCGGCGAGCAAGACAAGAAGCCAGACAAGGGAAAAAGGATCGTGAGGATATGGAGATGACCGACGCGAAGTTCACCAATGAGGGGCTGAAAATGTTTGACCGATTTGGCCAATTTGATGAGCCAGAAAGCCCATTTGAAAAACACGGGGAAGTTATTTTTGCGAAATTCGACGCGCTGAAGATTGTGAACGCGGTCGGCGGCAATTCTGTCGATGTATTATTCAATTGGCACGGAACAGCGATTTTGCGGCTTAGGGTCGAGGGCACGCAAATCAAAATAGACACGGAGCTGAATATCGGCATCGAGGGCCGGCAACGAGTTTTTGTGACTACAGATTAGTGAGCGGTCACGCACAACTGTCACGCGGCCAAAAGTTAAAGCGATGGATGATCGGCACCTTTTAGCATATTCTCCAGGGATCGCGAGGCCTTATCGGATGGCGCGCCCGACAGGAATCGAACCTGTACTTAGGGTTCCGGAGTCCCTCGTTGTACCCGCTAAATCATTGAATAATTTGAAATCGCCTATGCAGAATCGTGCAAAAAAGCGGTGGATAACTGCACCATTTGGTCACGTTTTGGTCACGCGGCCTCCGGAAAAAAGGGGAAACCAACTCCACAGCCGAGGGGGTAGGGGGGGTCAAAAGTCCAGCGACATTTTCTTGTAGAC
>Ga0210076_1000004_pt1 | contig 56783 bp, 51 predicted proteins | sample MayberryNW_Catta_3_FD_184876 | JGI IMG/M metagenome (GOLD analysis project Ga0210076, IMG submission 184876) | Wetland microbial communities from San Francisco Bay, California, USA, that impact long-term carbon sequestration -... | ecosystem: Environmental > Aquatic > Marine > Wetlands ... | reverse complement strand
AGTTTTCACCCGCCCGCCAGAGGCCGTATCTCCGCATTGGCGGCGGGGCAGGCGTCAACCCAGCGCCTACGCACATATCAAATGCCGCATCGAAGGCTTGCGGCCGGAGCACGCCGCGAGGCACGACCCCGGGTCCGGCGCTCTCACCTATTTGAATCGCCAAGTTTAATTAATGATCGCGCGGCGATTCGGGCCGGCTAATCCATTTGCCGGCGCAGGAACGTCGGAATATCGTACTTGTCATCGTCTTCAGAACTAGCGTTGAAATCGAAATTGTTTTTGTTCAACGTAACCGTTTCGACTTCGTCGCTGCCGCTCTTTTTGCGCTGCCAAGTCGGCGTGTCGAGATCGTCGACGATTGTCCCCAGATGAACGACCTTCTTGTCTTTTTTCGTGGCGTTGGCGAGGTTGGCGACGCTCGCCAGAGGTGACGGCGCGGGTTTTCTTTCCTCTTTCTCTTCGCCGAAGCCGGTGGCGATCACTGTGATGCGGATCTCGTCGGTCAAGCTTTCGTCGATGACCGCGCCGAAAATAATGTTGGCGTCGTCGTGCGCCTCTTCCTGGATCATGGACGCGGCTTCGTTCACTTCGTGCAAACAAAGATCTGGGCCGCCGGTGATATTGATTAACACGCCGCGCGCGCCCTGGATCGAGATGTCTTCGAGCAGCGGGCTCGAGATCGCTTTTTGCGCCGCTTCGATGGCGCGGTTCTCACCCGAGGCCGCCGACGCGCCCATCAGCGCCAGGCCCATCTCGGCCATCACCGTACGCACGTCGGCAAAATCAAGATTGATCAGCCCCGGCGTGATGATCAGATCGGAGATGCCGCGCACTGCCTGCAGTAGCACGTCGTCGGCCTTATGAAACGCTTCGAGCATCGTTGTGGTCTTGGCAGCGATGCTCAACAAACGCTGGTTGGGAATCACGATCAGCGTATCCACGCTCGCCTTTAACTCGTCGATGCCGTCATCGGCCTGACGCATGCGCTTTTTGCCCTCGAAGAGAAACGGCTTGGTCACTACACCGACGGTCAGCGCGCCTGCTTCCCGGGCCACGCGCGCCAATACCGGCGCTCCGCCCGTGCCGGTGCCGCCGCCCATTCCCGCGGTAATAAAGATCATGTCCGAACCTTCGAGGTACTCTCTGATCTTCTCCTGGTCTTCCAGCGCGGCACGCCGGCCGATTTCCGGATTGGCCCCCGCGCCCAATCCCTTGGTGACCATGCCGCCGAGTTGAATGCGCACCGGCGCCAGGCTCGCTTCCAAGGATTGTGCGTCGGTGTTCGCCACCATGAAATCGACCCCTCCAAGTTTGGCGCCGATCATCGTGTTAACGGCGTTGCTGCCACCACCCCCGATGCCAATCACCTTGATGCGTGCGGTCAGACTATTCTGTTCGACAATCTCAATCATAAGCTCTCCTCCTCCGGAAAGTCGTTAAATTTCGTTTGTTGATTAAAAGAACTCGCTGAACCAATCCGACATGCGATGCTTGACCTTGGAGAGAATCTTATCCTCGCGAATGCGATAAACGTTGCGCTCGTGGCGCTTCATGCCGTGCAAGACCAAGCCCACGCCCGTGGCATAGGTTGGATTGCGGATGATATCGACGAGGCCGCGCACATGCGCCGGTAGACCGAGCCGCACCGGCAAGCCGAAAGAGCGTTCGGCCATTTCCACGGCCCCCGGCAACAGCATCGACCCGCCCGTGATCACGATTCCTGAAGTCAACGCCCCTTCGAAGCCCGATTTGACGATCTCTTTTTGCACCAGCTCGAAGATCTCATCGAGGCGCGGCTCGATGATCTCACAGAGAATTTGCCGCGACACGCTGCCGGCGCCCTTGCCGGCCACGCCCGGCACTTCAACCCGTTCACTAGCCGGCACCATCACCGCTTTGGCGGAACCGTACCGCTGTTTGATTCGCTCGGCGTCGTTGAACGGCGTCCGCAGTCCGGCAGCGATGTCGTTGGTCACATGATTGCCGCCGATGCCGACCACCGCAGTGTGCTTGACCGCGCCGTCGTGATAGATGGCAATGTCGGTGGTGCCGCCACCCACGTCGACGAGCACCACGCCCAGCTCGCGTTCCTCGTCGCTCAGCACGGCTTCGGCCGCCGCCAGCGGCGCCAAGACCATCTCGGCGACATTCAAACCAGTGCGGTTGCAACACTTCACGATGTTCTGCGCCGAAGTTGCGGCGCCGGTCACGATATGGACCTTGGCCTCCAAGCGTACTCCGGACATACCCAGCGGCTCACGAATGCCGTCCTGATCATCGATGACGTAATCCTGCGGCAGAACGTGCAGCACGTCACGATCCATCGGGATCGCTACCGCGCGCGCGGCATCGATGACCCGTTCCAGGTCGCGCTGCGTTACTTCCTTATTTTTCACAGCGACGATACCGTGGCTGTTGAAGGCCTTGATATGCCCGCCGGAAATGCTCGTAAACACAGTGTGGATCTCACATCCCGCCATCAGGCCCGCTTCCTCGACGGCTTTTTTGACGGAGTTCACCGTGCCTTCGATGTTGATGACCACTCCTTTGCGCAATCCCTGCGAGGGATGCGAGCCGACGCCGATGATCTCGACCCCCTGCTCGCTCATCTCACCGATGACGGCACAAACTTTGGACGTACCGATGTCCAATCCGACTACAATGCTGTTTTTCTTTGCCATAGCTCCATCGATGTTTAAGGTTAGCGTTGCGCGCGGCGCAAATGCGCCACTACTTGATCACGGAAACTCATATCCAAAGATCCCAAACGCTCTTCGTTGCCCCGCCAAAGCGCGAGCAGGCGCTCCATCCGGTTGAGCTTCTCCGCCCAATTTCCCCAGCCCATGTGCAGTGCGATCGGATTCGCGTTCGTGTAAACCACCAGCCGATCCGATTTGTCGAAATGAATTTCCGATAGCGAATGCGATCGCTGTACCATCATCTCGCTGAGCCGGATCGCTTCCTGAATGCGCCTGCGCGTCGATGAATCCGGCGTCGTCAGCTGTTCGGGGCGCAGGCCCGTCAGCAGTGGAAAATTGACCTCTTCGCCCGGACCAACTTCCTTGAAGAGCACGCCGTCCGCATCGACGTAGTAGAGTTTGCGCAGCGCGACGATCGCTCTCGGCGTGCGCTCCTCGACCTCGATCACGACGCGCCGGGGAAACTCGCGCCGGACATAAACGCGGCGCACCCAAGGGTGCTTGGCGATTTTTTTTTCGATGCTGGCGAGATCGAGCCTCCAGATGCTCATGCCCCGGCGCAGCCCGGCAATGGCAACAATTGCGTTGCCGCTCACCTTGTCGCCGCCGCGCACTTGAATCTCGCTTACGGAAAAATAGGGACTCTCCAACACAAATTCGCTCAGCGAAGCCGCGGCGATCCTCAGCGGTTCGCTCAGCGCGTAGAGTGCAGCTCCGATCGCCACCACAACGAGCAGCGCGGTCGCATGCAATTTGCGCTGGCGCCGGCTGCGCTGATCTTTTTTTCGGTTATCGCGGCGATAAACTTTCAGCTGCATCGTAGGTCGCTCACTCGGCCGGCCACTCGCCTAATAATTTCACTTCCGACGCCAACTCGACGCCGAATTGGCGTCTCACCTCGGCCTGCGCCTCCTGCATCAATCGACGAACTTCACTTGCCTGGGCGCCGCCCAAGTTGACAAAAAAATTGGCGTGACGCTCGGAGATCTGGCACTGCCCGATGCGTTTGCCCTTGAGACCGGCGGCTTCGATCAGTCGACCCGCGAAATCGCCCGGCGGATTACGAAACATTGAGCCCGAGTTGGGAAGGCCCGACGGCTGGCTGCTCTTTCTGCGTTGGGTCAACTCGCGCACTTTCACGACGACGCCGACCATTGCCGAGCGCTGCAGACGCATCTCAACGCGCGTGACCACCGTGCCATTGGGCAGATGCGAATCACGGTAACTGAATCTCATTTCGTCGCGCGAAAACTCAAGCGGTTGTCCGCTGCACGTCATCGCCTGGACTCGCCCGACAATTTTTTCGAACTCTGACCCGTAGGCGCCGGCGTTCATGAACAACGCGCCGCCGACGGTGCCGGGAATCCCTTCGGCAAATTCCAGGCCGGCGTAACCCCTACGCGCCGCTTCGCGCACCAATTGCGTTACCGGATAGGCGGCCCCCACGCGCGCGTGCACCCCGCCGTTCTCTTCGCGCCATTCAAGCCGTTTAAATTCGCCGGCCAGGCGAATCACCGCGCCGCGCACGCCCCGGTCGCTGATCAAAACGTTGCTCCCGTTACCGAGCAGGCAGAAGTCGATTTTATGAAGCTCGAGGACGCGTAACAGGTTGGCTAACGCCGAGTCATGGGCCACTTCGATGAAATAGTCCGCCGGCCCGCCGATCTTGATTGAGGTGTAGCGCGCCAACGGCTCGGCGATCTTGAGCGTCACACCGGGCATATGTTCGAGCTCCCGCGCCACCGCCGATTCCCTGATTGCGTCGTTCATCACCAACATCACAACTGAATTGGAGTCATGGAGTATTGGAGGGAAAGGGTGTTGGGGTTTCCCCAATTCCATTACTCCAGGACTCCATCAGTCCATTTTTCCAATCCCCTCACTTCAGTGCCTCGACCAACGCTTCACCGACTTTGTAGATATCGCCGGCACCGAGGGTCAGCACCACATCGCCGCTAGATAGTTGGGCGGCGAGCTGCGTGACGATGTCGTTCTTGTCGGCAATATATTGTATGTCGAGGTGGCCCTTGCGCTTGATCGCCTGGTAGAGCGCCTCGCCGTCAGCGGCGGCGATCGGATCCTCTCCTGCGGCGTAAATTTCGGTCAGCACCAGCCGATCCGCGCCTTCGAAGGCGGTTAAAAATTCATCGAAGAGGTCCCGTGTCCGGGTAAAGCGGTGCGGTTGAAAGATCACCGTCAGCGGCCCCTTCCAGCTATCGCGGATCGCGCCGATGGTGGCGCGAATCTCGGTGGGATGATGACCGTAGTCGTCGATGACCATAATGCCGCCGCGCTCACCTTTGACCTCAAAGCGGCGATGGATCCCGGTGAAAGCATCGAGCGCGCCGGCAACCTGCTTGAAAGGAATTTCCAGTTCGTGAGCGACCGCGACGGCCGCCAAGGCATTCGTTGCACTGTGCCGACCCGGCAGATGCAGTCGCAATTGCCCCAATGGTTCACCCCCATGCGTCACGGTGAATTCGACGCCGGCTACCGTGGCGTTGAGATCCTGCGCGGAGAATTCCGCCTCAGACGAAAGTCCGTAGGTCGTGAAACGCTTCCTCACCTTCGGCAAAAGCCCGAGCACGCGCGGATCGTCGATACACAGCACAGCCAGGCCGTAGAAAGGAATCTTATTGATGAACGTGAGGAAACTTTCGTCGAGCCGTTCCATCGTTCGATGAAAATCCATATGCTCTTTGTCGATATTGGTAACCACCGCGATGATCGGCGACAGCAGCAAGAAGGTGCCGTCGCTTTCGTCGGCCTCGGCAACCAGCATCTCACCCTGGCCCATTTTGGCGTTGGTGCCGAACATGCGCACCCGGCCGCCGATCACCATGGTGGGATCGAGTCCGGCCGCGCTCAACACCGCGGCGATCATCGAGGTCGTTGTGGTCTTGCCATGGCTCCCGGCCACCGCAACGCCGTATTTCATGCGCATGAGCTCGGCGAGCATCTCGGCGCGCGGAATGACGGGGATATGGCGGCGGCGCGCTTCGAGCACTTCCGGGTTGGAATATTTGACCGCTGTCGAAATCACGACCACCGATGGATTACTGGCGAGGTTTTCCTCCTGATGGCCGACAAAGACGAGGGCGCCAAGCGAACGCAGTCGCCGCGTCGCTTCGCTTTCCTGAAGATCGGAACCGGTCACCACGTAACCTGAATTCAACAGTACCTCTGCGATACCGCTCATGCCGATGCCGCCGATACCGACAAAATGAATTTTATGCTTCTTCTGCAGCATGAAATCCGCGCCACCAAATCACTACGTCCGCGCCATCGCATAGCATTCATCGACGATCCGCGCCGCCGCATCCGGCCGTCCCATCTCTCGCGCCGCCTGCGCCATCCGGGCGACTCGCACGCGATCGGAGAGGTAGCCCCGAATCTTTTCCGCCAACAAGGGGCCGCTCAAGTCCTGGTCCAAGATCATTTCGGCCGCACCGCGCTCGACGAGCGCCCGAGCATTGCCGCGCTGATGGTCGTAGACCGCGAACGGATACGGTACCAGAATCGCGGCTTTGCCGAACGCGGTGAGCTCCGCCACCGTGGTTGCGCCGGCGCGGCAAAGTACCAAATCTGCGAGCGCATACGCCTCGTCCATGGCGTCGATAAACGGGGTCACCTGGGCGTCAAACGGCAGGCCGGCATAAGCTTCTTGGATCGCCGGGTAATCCGACGCGCCGGTCTGATGCGTAACAAAAAAAGCGTCTTTAAGATCGGTCAACTGCTTCAGCGCGTCCATTACAGCGTAATTGATCCGCCGCGCGCCGCCGCTGCCGCCGAAGACCAGCAGTGAAAATTTTTCGCGCTTGAGAACCGCCGGCAGTCTCTGCCAACGCACCGGATTGCCGGTCTGGATGATCCGCGCGCGGGAGAAAAACTCGGCGCTGCCGGCGTAGGATGTGAACACCCGCTGCACCCACTGGCCGAGCAGCTTATTAGTGAAACCGGGGCGAAGATTTTGTTCCATGATCGCGCAGCGAACGCCGGCCAACCGACCGGCCAGCAACGCCGGCCCTGAAGCGTATCCGCCCAGGCCGATGACCCAGTCGGGAGAAAATTTTCTGATGATTGCCAAAGAGCGCCACAGGCTCGCCGGCACGCCGTAAAGCGCGTCGCACCAGCCGCGCACGCCGCGCCCCTTGATCCCTTTTACCGTCAACGTTTCCAGTTTGAATCCTTCTTTCGGTAACACGCGAAACTCGATCCCCTGGGCGGTGCCCACGAACAAGATTTCCACGTTGGGATCGCGCCGCTGAAATTCTCGCGCTACCGCGAGGCCGGGAAACAAGTGACCACCGGTTCCCCCGCCCGCGAGAATCACGCGCATTTAAAGCCTCCGGCGTGAAAGCCCCAGTAAAATCCCGGCCTCCATCAAGTTGATCACCATGGCTGAGCCGCCGTAGCTGATAAACGGCAGCACCAGTCCCTTGGTCGGCATCAAGCCCATGACGACGCCCATGTGAATCAAAGCTTGCAGGCCGATGAGCACCGTCAAACCGAAGGCTAAATACTGATCGAAGGGTTCCTCGATCTTTGCCGTCAAGCGCAAGCCGCGGACGATGATCACGGCGAAAAGCGCCAACACCGCCAGCGCGCCGAGCAATCCCAACTCCTCGCCGATGACTGAGTAAACGAAGTCGGTGTGCGCCTCGGGCAAATAGAGAAGCTTCTGCCGGCTTTCGCCGAGGCCGCGGCCGAACCATTGGCCGGAGCCAAAAGCGATCAACGATTGAATGACATGGAAGCCGCTGCCCGATGCATCGCTCCAGGGATCCAAAAACGTCATCAGCCGGCGCAAACGGTACTCGGCCGTCATCATCACGTAAGCCAATCCCGGCAATGCCAACAATGCGGTGGCGAGCAGATGGCTCATGCGCACGCCGCCGATAAAGAGCATGAAATAAAGCAGCATCGTCAGAATCAGCGCCGTGCCGAAATCCGGCTCAAGCAGCAGCAGACCGGCAAACGCGCCGCTGACGAGCAAATGGGGCAAAACGCCGAAAGAAAAAGTGCGGATCAGCTGTTCCTTCTTGGCCATCGAATGGGCCAGGTAGAGAACGATGGACAGCTTGGCGAGCTCCGAGGGCTGGAACGTGAAGCCGGCAAACATGATCCAGCGCCGCGCGCCGCCCCGGCTCACGCCGATGCCCGGGATCAGCACCATGGCAAGAATGATGAAGCTGATCGCCAGAAGCGGGTAAGCGAATCGACGATAGAGCGCGGATGGCGCCATCGAACAGGTGACCAACGCGAGCGCACCCGCGGCCATGGCGATCAGTTGTTTGCGAAAAAAGTAGATGCCGTCGCCATAGCGTTCTTGCGAATGCAGATAACTGGTGCTCAAGACCATCGTCATTCCGAGCGCAAGCAGGCCGGCAATCGCGAGCAGCATCCACTTGTCGACTGCCAAAGTGTCTCTCATAAATTTTGCACGATCGTCTTGAAAATCGTGCCGCGCTCGGCGTAGCTGCGAAACTGATCGAAGCTCGAGCACGCCGGCGAGAGCAAGACCACGTCGCCGGAGCGCGCATGCGCCGCCGCATCTTCGACCGCCGACTGTATATTCTCCACCATGACCGTGTCGGTGAGCGATCCGAGAGCGCGGGCGATTATTGCTTTCGCTGCACCAAACAACACCAGCCGCCGAACTTTCTGCTTGACTGCTTCGGCCATGGGAGCGTAGTCACCGCCCTTGTCGACTCCGCCGGCAAGCAAGATCACCGGTGCGTCAAAGCTTGCCAGCGATTTCACCACCGCTCCGACGTTGGTTCCCTTGGAATCGTTGTAGTAATGCACGCCGTCCTTCTCGCGAACGAACTCGAGACGATGCTCGAGCCCGGGAAAGTCCTCCAAGGTTTGTTGGATCACCGTGTTGGCAATCCCGGCACATTTGGCCGCGGCAACCGCCGCCATCATGTTCTCCAAATTGTGCACGCCGCGAAGTCGGACTCCTCGAAGCGAAAATAACGCTTCTGGGTTCGCTCCGTCGCGCCAAACAATCTCATCGCCGGTCGTCAATACGCCCGCCGGCACTTCCGAGAAGCCGAATGAGATGACGCGCGCCTTAATCTGTTGGTGCGCCGACCAAACCAACGGGTCGTCACGGTTGAGAATCGCCACATCCGCATCGCTTTGGCGCTCGAAGATACGCTCCTTGGCGGCGCGGTAAGCGGCAAAGCTTGAGTAGCGGTCGAGGTGATCCTCGCTAATGTTGAGCCATAGAGCGATGCGCGGGCGAAACTCGCTAATCCATTCCAATTGAAAGCTGCTGATCTCAAGGACGCCCCAATCCCACTCTGCACCGAGCGCGCCGACGAACGGGATGCCGAGGTTGCCGCCAAGAAAAACTTTTTGCCCGCTCGCCTGGATCATCTTGCCGATTAAGGTAGTCGTGGTGCTCTTGCCGTTGGTGCCGGTGATCGCCACCAAAGGCGCGCCGAAAAAGCGGTACGCCAGCTCGATCTCGCTGAGTACTGAAATTCTTCGAACCGTCGCCTGTTGCAATAAGAAATTCTCCTGCGGCACGCCCGGGCTCGGGACCACGTAGTCAATGCCGTCGAGCCAACTCGCTTCTTCCCCCCCGAGTCGATAACCCACTTCGAGACCGGCGAGGTTGGCCATTTCCGGATTGAGGTCCTCGGCGCGGCGTAGATCGCTAACCCACACTTTGGCGCCTCGTCGGGCGAGGAAACGAGCGCACTCGCTGCCGGTGCGCGCCAGCCCGATCACCAAAAATCTTTTGCCCGCCAAATCCATCGATCATCGATATCTTCATCTGAGCTTCAAGGTACTCAGGCCAATCACGGCGCAGATAAAAGAAATGATCCAAAAGCGCACAATGATTTGCGGCTCCTTCCAGCCCTTGAGCTCGTAGTGATGATGAATCGGTGCCATGAGAAAAACCCGCTTGCGCCGCATCTTGTAAGAGACCACCTGGAAAATCACCGACAACGCTTCCATGACGAATACGCCGCCCACGATGATCAGCAGGATTTCATTTTTGGTCATTACGGCGACGACGCCGAGTGCCGCGCCCAGAGAAAGCGATCCGACATCGCCCATAAACATCTGCGCCGGATAAGCGTTGTACCAAAGAAAGCCCAGGCCGGCGGCCACGACCGCGGCGCAAAACACACTGAGCTCGCCGACGCCGGCGACGTAGGGGATCTGCAGATACTCGGCAAGCTTTAAATGGCCGGTAACGTAGGCGATCACGGCGTAAGTGCCGGCGGCGATCATCACCGGCCCAATCGCCAGACCATCCAACCCATCGGTCAGATTGACGGCATTCGACGTGCAAACGATGACCAGCGTGGCGAAGGGAATGTAAAAAAGCCCGAGATCGAAACGGAAGGTCTTGACGAACGGAACGGCGATCTCGGTACTGAAGCGTGGCAGAAAATACAGCGCCAATGCAACGATGAATGCGACGAGAAATTGCCCGAGCAGTTTGCCGCGCGGCGAGAGCCCTTTACTGTTTTTGCGCGTCAGTTTCAAATAATCGTCGGCGAAACCCACAATACCGGTGCCGACCGTGGCGACCAGCGCGAGCAAGACATAGCCGTTGGCGATGTCGGCCATGATCAAGGTCGACAGCAAAAGCGCCAGGATAATCAAGGCGCCGCCCATGGTCGGCGTCCCGGCCTTGATCGCGTGGGTGGCCGGACCGTCTTCACGAATCTGCTGGCCGATTTGCTTCTGCGTCAACGTACGGATCAGCCAAGGTCCCAAGAGAAATGAAATCAGCAGCGCCAGCAAAGCGGCCATCGCGGCACGAAACGTGATGTAGCGAAAGACGTTGAAGCCGGAATAACTTGCGGAAAGGGGGAACGACAGGTAATAGAGCAAATCCAATCTCCTATGCCCTTCCGTGTCGAAGCGTTTCTAGAACTCGTTCCATTTTCATGCCGCGGGAACCCTTGAAAAGCAGCCAGTCACCGCGTTTTACCCGCTCACGCAGTTTTACGGCGACATCCGTGTGGTCGCGGCCGATAACAATTTGTTCCGGCCGCATGCCGCCCTCCAGGGCACCGCGGCGGACCGCAGCGGCTTGAGCCCCGAGCAGATACAGGCGATCGAGCGCCGCCGTCGACGCGGTCTGCCCCAACGAGCGATGCTCCTTTGCGCCGTGCCGGCCGAGCTCGAACATGTCGCCGAGCACGGCGATTCTCCTGCCACGGCAATTCACTTCGGCAAGCGCTTTCAACGCCGCTTTCATTGACGCCGGGTTGGCATTGTAGGCGTCGTTGATAATGCAGGCGCCGCGCCAAGCTTCGATCTGCATGCGCATGGGAAAAGGTTTCGCTTTCTCAAGCCCGCGGCGAACGGCCGAAAGCGTGACGCCGGCACCCAATGCAAGCGCCGCAGCGCCCAACGCGTTGGAAGTATTGTGCCCGCCGAGATAGTTAAGCCGCACCCGACAGCGCGCCCGGCCGGCGAACAACGTAAACGCGGTTCCGCTCGCGCCGCGCGTAACGATCGATCGCGCGCGCAGCCAGCCGCGTTTACCATAGGTGATTTTCCTTCCTTTAAATGTCGCGGCAAGCTTCTTCACTCGCGCATCGTCGACATTGACGGCGATCATGCCGCCCGCGCGAACCTTCCGATAAAGCGCGCCTTTTTCCCGCGCCACTCCGGCCAAGCTGTGCAAACCTTCGAGGTGGGCGGCGGCCACCGAAGTGATGATGGCCCCGTCGGGATCGGCGATTTCGGCCAACCGCTCAATCTCGCCGGGACGGTTGGTGCCGAGCTCGACAACGGCAATGTCGTGTTTTCTTCGCAAGCGCAAAAGCGTTAGCGGCAAGCCGACCAGGTTGTTGAAATTGCCTTCAGTTTTTAAAACTCTGCCGCGCAAGCTCGTGCCGCCGAGTGAAGCTTCTTCGAGGATCGCCGCGACCATTTCCTTGGTAGTGGTCTTACCGTTGGAACCGGTAATGGCCAGGACGTGAGTTTCGAGCCGCTCGCGGCGGTAATGCGCCAGATCACCCAACGCCCGCAGCGTGTCGCCAACCCTAACGACGGCGGTCTTGCCGAACACTTTGCGCGGCAACGCGCGGTCGACAATCACGCACGCCGCGCCGCGTCCGGCCGCGTCGGCGATGAAGCGATGACCGTCATGGCGCTCGCCTTTTAACGCAACGAAAACCGCTCCGCGCTTCACCTTGGTCGAATCGGTCACGACTTCTCCGAAACGCGCTGTCTTTCCCGGCCGCACAACCTTGCCGCCGGTCGCAGCGAGAATGTCATTTTGGCTCCACCCCATCCCTCGGGCCGTCTAAGCGTTCGAAGCGCGCGCCAACTCTTCGCGAGCCACTTGGCGGTCATCGAAGTGAATCTTGTTGACGCCCAGAATCTGGTAATCCTCATGTCCCTTGCCGGCGATCAATATCAGGTCGCCGGCGAGCGCCATGCCGATCGCCACACCGATCGCTTTTCGGCGATCTGCTTCGACCAAGTAGCCGCGCCCCAGGTGGCTGTTACGGACCGGAGAACCGAGACTCGATTTATCCATTTTATTCGACAGCGTCCCTCTGACGCCGGCCTCGACCTCATCGAGAATCGCCGCGGGATTTTCCGTGCGTGGGTTATCGGAGGTCAACACGACGATATCGCTCAGTTGCGCCGCAATCTCACCCATCAATGGCCGCTTGCCTCGATCTCGGTCACCGCCACACCCGAAAACCGTGATGAGCTTCCCTTGACACAAGGGTCGCACCGCACCAAGCACTTTTTCCAGCGCGTCCGGCGAATGCGCGTAATCGACCAAGATGGTAATACCGCGGTCATTGGCAATTTTTTCCAGCCGGCCGGGAACCGACCTGAGCCGAGCGATTCCCTGAGCGAGTTCGTCGGCGCCGATTCCAAGCGCGCGGCCGACGCCGACTGCGCCAAGAATATTCTGCAGATTGGCCGCGCCGATCAGTGGTGAGTCGAATTCGATCGTCTGTTCCTTCGCTTGAATAACACCGCGCAACCCGCCGACGTCGTTTTCGACCTTGACGGGATGAACGTCCCATTGCAGGCCTTCACCATAGCTCCAGACCTGCACGTCGGTCGAGCGCACGTTTTGAATCAAATCGCGTCCGTGCGGGTCCTCGCCGTAGATCACCGCCGCCTTACGCGGCTTGGAGCTGAACTGTAGGTAATCGGTAAAAAGGCTCGATTTGGCCAAAAAATATTCTTCCATGTCGCGGTGATAATCGAGATGATCGCGCGATAGGTTCGTGAACGCTCCGACGTCGAAGTCCACCCCCCGCACTCTCTCTTGGCCGAGCGCGTGCGAAGAAACTTCCATGGCGACCGCTTTAACACCGACCGCAACCATTTCACCTAACATCGCCTGCAAGTCGAGCGACTCGGGGGTCGTGTGGTGCGACGCGACTTCATGTCCGGGATAGCGATAGTTGATCGTTCCGATTACGCCGGGTGTGAATCCTGCAGCTTCAAAGACCGACTCCACCAGGTAAGTCAAAGTCGTTTTTCCATTGGTGCCGGTCACACCGACAACTCGGAGATTCCGACTCGGCCGGCGGTAAAAATGCGCCGCCCATAAACCAAGCGCACGCCGGACATCGTTGACTTGCACCGCAGCCGCAGTCGTTGGCCAATCACCTTTGCGTGAGAAAACGATGCCGGTTGCGCCGCGCCGCACCGCTTCGGCGATAAAATCGTGACCGTCGGACTTTTCACCGGGTATGGCAAAAAAAACCTGACCCGGTCCCACCTTTCGCGAGTCGTATGCAAGCCCGCGCACTTCCTGCTCGAGATCGCCATCGCTTCGTTCCACTCTATCGAGCAAGAGAAACTCTTTGATGCGCATCTTCCTAACCTTGCAAGCTCAGCACCAGACCCGCCTCTTCGCTCCAACGCCCGCCTGGAGCGGGCGATTGCTTGATCACGTAACCACTGCCTTGGAGCCGCACTTTGACTTTTAATGCCTGGGCCTTTTCTAAGGCTTCGCGCAGGCTCAAGCCGACAAAATCCGGAGCTGCTTCGGCGCTGTCCTCCACCTGCTTCACGTTCGGCCGTTTAACCACGTGGCGCGGCGGCGCTTCCGGCCGCAGCGGCGCGGCGGGAAGCGCCGCCGGTTTTTGCGGAGCGACCGCGAAGTAACGCAAAGCTCCGCGGGCGACATTACGAAAGACCGGCGCCGCAACGACACCTCCGTAGACATTGACCTCAGGCTCATCGATCAGCACCAGAGCAACCAGCCTCGGTTTATTGGCCGGCACGAAACCAATAAAGGACGCCACTCGTTTTTTCGCCGCATACCCGCCATGAACCGGATCAGCCTTCTGCGCCGTGCCAGTTTTCCCCGCCACGGTGAATCCTTCGATATTGGCCATCGTCCCGGTGCCCCCTTCAGTGGTCACGTCTTGCAGCATCGATGAAAGCAGCGTCGCGGTTTTCTCCGAGATCACCCGGCGCACCACATGCGGCTGGTTTTGCATCAAGACCTCGCCCTTCGAGCCGACGGCGCGCCGCACCACATAGGGGCGCATCAGGAAACCGCCGTTGGCGATCGCCGCATAAGCCATCACCATCTGCAGCGGTGTCGTCGAGATTCCTTGTCCGAAGCCATGAGTCGCCAGATCGATGGCCGCCCATTTATCCGGTTTGCGCACCAGGCCCGCCGCTTCTCCCGGCACATCGATGCCTGTCGGCTCGCCGAAGCCAAACTTTTCGATGTACTTAAAGAACCGCTCCTTCTTGAGCTTCTCGGCAACCTTAGTGAAACCGATATTGCTCGACACCTGAAGGATTTTTGAAAAGGGCAACCAACCGTGAGGGTGCGTGTCGTGGATGATCTTGCCGGCGTAGGAATATTTGCCCATTTCACAATAAAATAGATCTTCCTTACCGACCACGCCTTCTTCGAGAGCGGCAGCTGCAAGAATCGTTTTGAAGGTCGAACCGGGTTCGAAGCTATCGGTCACCGCTCGGTTCCGCCTTTGCTCGGCCGACTGCTTGCTGTAGTTATTCGGGTCAAAAGATGGATAATTTGCTAGAGCGAGCACTTCGCCGGTAAACGGTTCGACCACGATAACTACGCCGGCCTTGGCGCGGTATTTGCGGATCGATGCTTCTAGCTCTTTCTCCGCCATATGCTGAATCGAGGTGTCGACGGTCAGATGAAGGTCGCTACCGGGTGGAATGTGCAGCCCCTCGACTCCCTGAACCAATACCCGGCGCCCGAGCGCGTCGCGCTCCGCGACCGATGAACCGGTTTCACCGCGGATATAGTTGTTGTACTTAAGCTCCAAACCTTCGAGCCCTTCGCTGTCGAGCCCGACAAAACCGATCACCTGACCTGCAAGCTGACCCTGAGGATAGTGACGGTTGGGTTCGTAGAACATGCCGATCCCATCGGCGTTCAGTGTTTGGATTTGCTCCGCCTCGCTCGAGGACACTTGACGCTTGACCCAGACGAAAGGCTTTTCTGCGCTGATTTTCTCTTTAACATCGGCGGCGCGCAGCTTGAGGATCCGAGCCAAATTATGACTTAATTTTTCGACGTCGTGAATACGGCGCGGGCGCGCGTACACCGATTGCGATTCCATGCTCAACGCCAGCGGTTCGCCGGTGCGATCGAACAAGGCGCCGCGTTTGGGCAGCACGATCCATTCTTTCAAGTGCTGTCGGTGGCCCAGCCGCATGAGCTTTTCGCCTTGCAGCACTTGCAGTTGAATGGCGCGCCCGCCGATGACCAAAAAAAGCGCCAAGAATAAGATTCGGGCGATGCCGAGGCGATGCTGACTGCGACGTGCCGGTCGTCTCATGGCAAAACGATGACCTGGCCTTTCTCGGGCGTTCTGAGGCCCAACCGTTGTCGGGCCATTAATTCAAGGCGCTCAGGTGAAGTGAGAGTGGCCAGTTCGATTTTCAATTCGCGATTCTCCTGTTCCAAACGGCTTTGCAGCTTGCTCGTGGTTGAGAGCACATAACCGGTATGGACCACCTGCAAGCGCAACCAAACGTGGATCAGCACTAGAGCGACCAAACCGGCCGTTAAAATGCCGATCAGAAATACGTGCCGATGTTGCGTCCTGCGGGTATGGGGCGCCGGTCGTTCCCGTTTAACAGCGTTGCTCTTGCGCGCTTGTGCGCCGGCCGGGGCCATAAAAATTTTTAGAGTCTCTCGACGATGCGCAATTTCGCCGAACGCGCTCGCGGGTTGGCGTTCGTTTCACTTGCCGCCGGAACGATCGGTTTTTTGGTTATCATTTGGACCTTCTGGCTCCAGCCGCATTGGCAGCGCAGCATGCGCGGCGGACAGAGGCATGCACGGCTCCATTTTCGAAACGCTGTCTTCACCAGCCGATCCTCGAGCGAGTGGAACGAAATGATCGCCAGTCGTCCACCGGGCCGAAGAATTTCAAACCCGCTCGCCAGAAAGTGTTCGAGGTGCTGCAGCTCTTGATTTACGGCGATGCGGAGCGCTTGGAAGATTTGCGTCGCGGGATGGATTTGGCGTCGCCCTTTGCCCTTCACCCGCTCGACGATTTTAACAAGTTCTTCCGTCGTTTGAATCGGCTTGTGCTTTCTTTCTGCGACAATCGTTTGTGCGATGCGGCGCGCTGCGGAGTCCTCACCGTAGTCGCGAAAAATACGTTCCAACTCATCGCCGGAAAACAAATTGACGATCTCCTGCGCGTCCAGGTGCTGGCGCCTGTCCATGCGCATGTCTAGCCTGGACGGCGTGCGGAAGCTGAAGCCCCTTTCAGGAGAATCGATCTGGTGCGAGGAAATGCCTAAATCCAAGACAACTCCGTCAACCCCGTTCCAACCGATTTCGGTCAGAATCTCTTTCGCATCGGCAAAACTCGCCTGGCGCGAAAGGAATCGACGACCGAAGCGACCCAACCGTTCCTGGGCCGAGGCAATCGCTTCGTCATCGCGGTCCAACCCCAGAACCTGTCCATCGGGACTACTCTTGATGAGAATCTCTTCGGTGTGGCCTCCCCCGCCCAGCGTGCCGTCAAGATATCGCTTGCCTGATTCCGGATGGAGCGCCTCGATCAACTCCGCAACCAGGACAGGAACATGCGCGAACACGGCTCAGTGACTGGTGCCGTCACCCTCCCAGTCATCATCGAAGCTCTCGATTGCATCTTCGAGTGATGTGTAGTCTTCGAAGAAACGATCCATACCGACAACTTTAAAAATATCACGTAGGAACGGGCTCATGCCTGCAAGCTTTAGATCACCGTTCAAATTGCGCAAAAGTCTCAATCTCTCCAGAAGTACGCCGATGCTCAGGTAATTGATGTGGTCCACCGCCTTGAGATTGAGCACCACCTTGGTCTGCTCCTTCTCGATCAATGACCCGATCGCATCCTTGATGCGAATCATCTCCCGAAAATCGATATCACCGGTAAGATCGATCACCGAAATATCCTGAATGGGTTTTCGCGCTAGCATTCGTGCTCCTTTCGGCGACCCAGCCGCTGCGTTTTACAGCCCCAAGTCACCGAGGAAATCAGGATCCTGCATCAGTTTGTCTTCAGATTCGGTGAAAATTTTCTTCCAAGCCTCGCGATCCAATACGCGAAATTTTTCCAGCGCCGAGACCAGGACCACATCGCGTTTGAGATCGGCGTACTTTCTCAGTCCGGGTGGAATGAGAATGCGCCCGTGCGTATCCAAGCTGCACTCGAAGGCGGACCCGAGATAATAATTTTGAAAGCGCACCATGCGCGGATCGAACTTAGGCTTTTTACGAATTTCTTCCTCGAATCGGAGCCAGGCATCGATCGGATAGATATCGAGGCAACGTTGTCCCTCGATGACGAAGTTCGTCATGACGATTCGTTCGTCACCCTTACCTAGAAGCACGTCACGGAACTTTGCCGGAATGCTTAGGCGACCCTTGATGTCCAGCGTGTGTTCAAAGCTGCCACGAAACATGGTTTCTAAAACACGACAGGCAAACGTCGGAAATTTTTATCCCACAACATCCCACTAAGCGCCACTTATAACTTGCGATCCCCCACCTGTCAACAAAAAACGATTCGGAATTACGAGGTTTTTTTAAATTTAGTCGAAGATCTCAATCTATATGTTGGAGCTTTCAAACACGTCTTCTACTAGCGGTGGTAAAATGGACCAACTCCGGTCAACTTACACGTTCACCGGGGCGAGTTCAGACGGCCGAATTTGACCAAAATCAAAAATCGTTGGAATCCAACGGCAGCACACTCGGGCAAGCAGGAGGGAGCTGGCGGAATCGGAATGCAGGGTAACGTGGGCTAAAGTGGATCGGTAAGCCGGATTCTGTCATGGCTCATAACTGGGCCACAGCGATCATTCATCTTGCCCCTCGATTGCGCGAGGGGTCGAGCGACCGTACCCGAGGGCTATGGGCGGACCACCCAACCCTCCTATTTGGCCTTGCTCCGGGTGGGGTTTGCCATGCGTTCACCATTGCTGGCGAACCGGTGAGCTCTTACCTCGCCATTTCAACCTTACCGGCCGCCGAAACGGCCGGCGGTATGTTTTCTGTGGTACTTTCCCCCGATCACTCGGGGCCGTCGTTAACGGCCACCCCGTCCTTTGGAGTCCGGACTTTCCTCCCCTCGCGTGTTAGCACGAAGAGCGATCGCTTAATCCACTTTAGCCCACGGACGTGGGTTTGATTGCTTGATCGATGCCTCGATTGGCCAATCGATCGGCTAATTTGTTCATCTCACGCCGCACATGAACAATACGATATGAACCAAACTGGCGCAACAAACGCGTCGCTTGCGCAAAAAGCACTTTGAGCTTCTCATCTCTCACGCGGTACTCGCCGTTCAGCTGCCGCACCAGGAGCTGTGAATCGCTTTGGACGACAATATGCTTCTGTCCGAGCTTGAGCAGCGCTTCGAGCCCCATCAATAATCCCTCGTATTCGGCAACGTTATTGGTGGTACGGCCCAGATAGCGGCTTAGTTCCTTCACAACCACGCCGTTTTCGTCCGCGATCACGGCGCCGCAACCCGCCTCACCCGGATTGCCGCGCGCCGCACCGTCGACCATTAACAGCCATTGCTTCGGTGCTTCGGCCATGAGTGAAAAATTTCCGTCCTGTTCAGTCGGGAAGTGCTAGTGATCGCCGCGTATTCGTGATTGCAGAATTGAAGTTAAAACGCGAGAAAGGATGCGCGCGTAGGTAACCCGGGAGCCGACTCGTGACCGATGATCGCCTTGCTAGGCTGGCTTAACTTGCTGTTCCTCGATCGGCTTCACGAAGAGAATGCGCTGGCAGCTCGGACACAGATGCAGTTTTTCGTTTCTGATGATTTCGTTCCACAACTGCGGCGGAACATTCATAAAGCACCCCTGGCAGATACCCGCGGCAACCTCGACAACCGCCGTGCCGCCTCGACGGGAAAAGATCAAGTCGTAACGCGAAATCAAATCGCCGGTCACCTGGGTGGCAATGTCTTGGCGGCGCACGATGGCCTGGGACACAGCGGTATCGATTCTATGAATTTGCTCGTCCAGTTCCTTTTGCTGGTTTTGCCACTGTTCCTGCATCGTTGAAATTTCCGTTTCTTTCGCTTGAATTTGCGCTTTGATCACGTCGAGCTCTTGCATGATTCGAATCAGTTCGTCTTCCAGCTCGCCGTTATTTTGTCGCGCCTGATCGATCTCGCGTTGCAGCGCCTGAAGCTCTTTGACGTTCTTGATGCGGTTCATGCGCATGCGCTTTTCCATCGCCTTCTTGCCTTCGTCTTGAAACACCCGGTCCTTTTCCAGGCGCAATTTTTCCTTTTCTGAAAAGCCGGCAACTAATGCGTCGATCTCGCTCTTCTTGGCGCGAATCTCTCTTTCTTTAATTCCGATCTCGCTGAGCAGGTCTTGTTTGCGGCCTGTTTGTTCCTTTATTTCTCGGTCGATAGTTTGTAGCAATGCCAGGATCTCAATTTGTGCTTGCAACTTCGGCTCCCCCGTTTAGAAAAAAAAATGCACCCATTTGGGTGCATTTTTGGAAAAATGCTGGTGATAAAGATACTTTAAGTCTTGCTTATTCACTCCGATTAAAAACCCTGGGAAATTATTTATCGCTAATTTTGCCTGTTGTCAAAGCCGGATTTGGCGCGTCGGCGGATCGATCACAGCGCCAATTTGCCCGGGTTCAAGATGTTGTTGGGATCAAGCGCGATCTTCATTTGACGCATGATCTCAAGCCCGTAGCCGTGCTCCTCGCGCATGAGCGGAGCCAGCTTGATTCCGACGCCATGTGTATATTCCATCGATCCGCCGAGCTGCTGTGCCAAACGCAGCAGCTCTTCGATGGTTTCCTCAAGCGCAAGCTGAGCGTTGGCCAAGCCGCGGTCTTCCGCACCGAGGCGCATGGAAAACAGCTCCGGCTGCACCCACAGGCCGCTTTCCTGCAATCGCACTCCGTTGCGATCGATAACCTCCTGCGCGGCACGCTTGAACGTAAGAACTTTCGACGCCGGCAGCGCGACGTGAATCCAATCACGATAGACACCGTCCCGGCCGCGTTCACGGCGCTGCCGGCGGTTACGGATGAAACGGCGCGCGATCTCATGGCGTTCGAGCCAGAACTGTTCCGGCTCTTGCCGTCTCATTTCTCGACCGCCGTGGAACGAACAGATCCGACTGGCAAGCGCTTCTTCCGCGGCGATGACTTCACCGTTGCCTTCGAACATTAAATACAATAACGCCCCGGGATCATGCTTGTCCTCATCATCGCCGAAGTCGAGCATCGCGGGCCTCAGCCGTTGCTGGAACATCTGCTGGATCGCCGCGTATCCCTGCTCGAAAGAAAGAAATAAAAAACCGGCAAAGAGTCGCGCGTCCGGTTTCGGGAAGATTCGAATCGTCGCCTGCGTGATAATTCCGAAACAACCTTCGGCACCGATCAAAAGAGAATTGAGATTCACGCCCGCTGAATGTTTTGACACGGCGCGCGTGCGTAGGATCTCGCCGTTGCCCAACACCACCTCCAGGCCCAAAACCTGTTCGCCCATAGAACCATAGATGCCCGCACGGTAGCCGACGCTGTTCGTCGAGATCGCGCCACCGACAGTCGCCACCGGGACCGTCCATGGATCGTGGCCAAGAATAAACCCGATTTCGTTTACTTTCTGATCCAAGGACTCCAGGACGACACCAGCTTCAACGCGTGCCGCACGCGACGCCGCATCGATCTCCAGAATATGATTGAGTCCGCGCAAATCGACGGCAATGCAGCGCCGAATCGACAATGCCCCACCCATAAGTCCCGAGCCTCCGCCGAACGGCAAAAGCGCAATTTTTTCATGATTGGCAAACTGGACAACCCGGCAAACTTCGTCCGTTGACTCGGGTCGGACGGCGCAGATCGGTGCACACACTTCCGGATATCGCCGCGGATGGATCCGTCCCTCACTCAAGGCATCCCAGGACAGCTCGTCGAGCAATGCGGCATCGGTGGAGATGCGCCCGGGATCGATCCAAGTCGAAAGCTTACTCACCAGGTTGTTCATGGTATTGATCCCCAACCGGTTACCGTCGGCTGTGGTGGGATGATATCGCAAACTCGAAAGGCGAGAAAGCGGGGCCTGAGAGCATTGTCGTGACGGTACGGACAGGATCAGCGGTCACGAAAAGCGCAGCGATCTTCGGTGTAACTGCCGTAATAAATCGGGCTGGCAGACAAAGGACGCCGGGAAGCGATCAGTAGGGCGGAAAAATACAATTTTCCGCGCCGTCTGGACAAAGCGATGCAGCGCCGTCCAACGGAATTCGATGCCTGCCCGACAGGTGGTCGAGCAACCCGACACGGCTGACGAAGCCGTGATTGTGGAAGAGGCAAAAAAACGGCGTGGTCGCCACCACAGGGGGTGGCGCGTAAAAATAGTGTGGATATGGCGAGATAATGACCGGCGGATGATAATTCCGCCAATAGTGGTGGGGATGATTGAATGGCGCGACCCGACGGCCGTGCCGATGCTTGAACCTGCCGGGCGCAATCCGGGCGCGTGAAACCGAACGGTGGGTGCTAGTTATATGCGTCCCAGTAACGTGACGTTGTCCCGCTAACGACATCCCATCGAGCCAAAACGATAGGCTGAAGATTATCGCCAAAATCAGCGGCCGTTTCATTGAGTCCCATCCAAGTAGAACCCCACAGAAATCTACTCGCACATGGACTGAGCGCAAGCCATAGGCATCTTAGACGTTGCAACAACGCATTTGTTACCGCTCCCGCCTGATTCAGTCTTGGTTATCGCTTCCGAAAGCCGAGCTATCAGTCTGCTTGAAAAACCCTGATCCAGGCTGCTCAAAAAGAGCGGACGGTAGGCACGGGTCTACCCTACAAGTCAGGCAGAAAACGCCAACCAATGACAATGTAGGGACAACCCTCTGTGGTTGCCCGGCGATTGAAAGCACCGTTCGACAATCTCAGGGCGATCGGCCTGTGTGGCTCTTTCAGCAGCCTGCTATTTGAACCGGCAACGGTCGCGGGTTAAGGTCGCTGCGAAACATCATGGTCGCGATCACCCTCGCTCTTTTGGCCTCGCTCACGTTCGCCGTCTCGATGGTCGCCATCAATCGCGGGGTGCTCTCGGTCGACTACTTTCGCGGCCTGCTCATCAATCTCGGCGTCAATTCTTTGTTTCTTTGGATTTACGTTTTGATGTTTACCGAGCGGGTCGATCTTTGGCTCCCGGCCAATCTACTTTTCGTCATGGTCGGAGTCTTTGTTCCCGGCGTGGCGCGCTATTTTATATTCAAAGGCATGGAGCGGCTCGGGGCATCCATATCCTCCTGCTTGACAAACGCCACTCCGCTGTTCGCAACCTTTTTTGCGATCGCATTTCTCCGGGAGCGGCCGACCCCGACCAATCTGCTGGGCACAATGTCCATCGTCGCCGGCATTGTCTCGCTCTCCTGGCGCGGCTCGGCCAAGAGATGGCGCACGCGGGATCTGCTGTTTCCGCTCGCGGCCGCTTTTTTGTTCGCAGCGCGCGACAATCTGGTTCGCGTCGGTATGCTTCACATCGATTCGCCGATCCTCGGCGCCTCGATCGCCGCCACCACCTCGTTTATTACTATGGCGCTGATGTATTTGACGGTCGAAGGAAAAAAGCCGCTCATCAAGTCCGCCCCGCGTGGCTTTGCTTTGTTCGCCGCCGCGGGGTTCATGAATTTTTTATCCTATGCCTTCGCCTACACCGCGCTCAGCATGGAGCGGGTATCGATCATCTCGCCTTTGATAAACGCATCTTCGCTGTTTGTCCTGCCGCTTTCGGCCTGGTTCCTGAAGGATGTCGAGCAGTTGACACCGCGAAAAATCGGCGCCGTGCTTCTAGTGGTATTGGGAGTGGGCTTGATTTCGTGGGAGAAGTTTTAAGCGAGCTCGGGTGTGAGCCAAAAAATATTTTATGCGATCAGTGCAGCGTCGGCTTGTTTCCGTCGTCTTTGCCGCCCGGATAGACTTGGAAGCGGCGCTTGAGACGATTGAGGCGGCGGCGGTCGAAATAGTCTTTCACATGATCCCAGGGATTAAATCCGCGCAAATAGATATAGCCAAACGCCATGCCGCCGAGATGGGCCAGGTGGGCGATGCCGCTTTGGCCAGCGGTGAGCGACGAATAGAGCGCGATCGCGCCGATGATCATCACGAAATATTTCATCTTGATCGGGAAGAGAAAATAGAAATAAACGATTCGATTCGGATAGATCAGACCATACGCGAGCAGAATGCCGTAGACTCCGGCCGACGCGCCGATGCTCGGGCCGAGTTGATTCGGTACGAACAGCGTATTTAGAATACCGCCGCCAATGACCGAGATGAAATAGTAGCGCAGGAAAAAATGACTGCCCCAGCGCCGTTCCAGATCGCAGCCAAACATCCACACCGCGAGCATGTTGAACAAAATATGGAACAGTCCACCGTGTAAAAACTGGTAAGTAAAGAGCTGCCAGAGATAAAACTCCTGCAGCACCAGCCCCGGTACCAGACCGAAGTAAAAAGTCAGGCGATAATCCGCCACTGTGCCGAGCACCGTTTGCAAAACAAAAACCGCGATGTTGACGATCAAAAGAAACTTAACCGCCGGCGTCACGCCGCCGGGACCGAACATGATCTGTCGAGTTTGGTATTGCACTGCGCTTTAGCTTATCCGTTCGATCGAGCTGTTTAAAGAGCGCGCCGAGTTTTATCCGCCCAGGTAGGCCTGGCGCACCAGATCGTTACCGGCTAGTTCGCCGGCGGTGCCTTCCAGAATGACCGTGCCGGTCTCCAGGACGTAACCGCGGTGCGAGATCGCCAGCGCCATGGCAGCGTTTTGCTCGACCAGCAAAACCGTCACTCCCGCGTTATTGATCGTCCGGATGTTTTCGAGAATCTGTTCGACGATCTTCGGCGCCAGCCCCATGGAAGGCTCATCTAGGAGTAAGAGCCTGGGCTTGGTCATGAGCGCCCGACCGATCGCAAGCATCTGCTGCTCACCGCCCGAGAGCGTACCGGCGTATTGTTTCTGCCGTTCTTTAAGGCGCGGAAACATTTCGCAGACAAATTCCAGCTCCGGCGCCAGCGCATCTCTGGCGCGAGCATAGGCGCCGATCCGAAGATTTTCCAGTACGGTGAAGCGCGGAAAGACTTTTCTGCCCTCCGGCACGTGGGCCACGCCGCGGTGGACGATGTCGTGCGCCTCGAGTCGATCGAGTGCTTCGCCATCGAGCTCGACCGAACCGTGTCGCGGCCGCAATAAGCCTGACAAGGTCTTCAGCGTCGTGGTCTTGCCCGCGCCGTTGGCGCCCAATAGCGTTACCAGTTCGCCCCGTTCGATGGCGAACGACACCCCTTTCAATGCGTGAATCGCGCCGTAATAAACATGGAGGTCGTTAACTTTGAGCATGCTCCGCCCACGAACCCTGGCCCAGATAAGCTTCGATCACGCGCGGATCCCGCCGTACCTCGTCCGGAATGCCTTCGGCGATCTTTTCGCCGTAATCGAGCACATGCACTCGATGCGAGATCCCCATAACGACGCGCATATTGTGCTCGATCAAAAGAATCGCCTGGACGTATTTGCCGATGAGATCAGTGAAAAGCGTCATCAGCGAGCGCGCCTCGCTGATGTTCATTCCCGCCGTCGGCTCATCGAGCAGTAAAAGCTGCGGCGCCGCGGCCAAAGCGCGGGCGATCTCCAAGCGGCGCTGCTCGCCGTAAGATAACTGCTCCGCCCATTCGCTCTCGCGTCCCGCGAGACCGGTAAGCTCGATCAATTCCATCGCCTTGGAGCGCGCCGCTGTCTCCTGAAGATGAAATCCTCTGGAGCTCAACAGAATCGCCGGCAAACTCGTGCTCAGGCGCGAGTGCATCCCGACGAGAACGTTTTCCAAGACCGTCATATGCCCAAACAGGCGAATATTTTGGAAGGTTCGGCTGACGCCGGCGGCGGTGATTTTATCGGGCTTTAATCCGACAAGTGAACGTTTTTGAAAAAGAATATCGCCCTCGTCCGGCCGATAGAGACCGGTCAAGGTGTTGAACAGCGTGGTCTTGCCTGCGCCGTTGGGACCGATCAGCGAGGCGATCATGCCGGTGTCCAACTCCAGGCTCACTCGCGCGAGCGCCTGCAAGCCACCGAAGTGTTTGGAAATGCCCCGCAATTCGAGCAGCGCCATGCTACTTTTTGCGCTCCTTACTTGGAGGCAGCACTCCCTGCGGACGAAAGATCATCATCACGATGAGAATCAAACCGAAAACCATGCGCTCGTATTTCGCCGGCTCGAACTGCGCCGGGATCTGGCTCAAGGAGTAGCTGCCGAGTAACGGGATCACCAGCTCCGCGCCCGACTGGCGCAAGCCGTTAAGCCAAAGCGATAAACCTTTGAGCAACTGTAAATTGAGAATGGTCACTCCGGTCGCGCCGAGAATTGCGCCCGGGATCGAGCCCATGCCGCCGAGAATCACCATCGCGAGGACGCCGATGGATTCCATGAACGTGAAACTCTCCGGATTGATAAAAACCTGCTTGGCGGCAAACAGCACGCCAACGGCTGAAGCGAACGACGCGCCGACGGCAAAGCCGAGCAGCTTCATGCGCACAACCGGAACCCCCATAGCCGCAGCGGCAACTTCGTCTTCGCGGATCGCTTTCCAGGCGCGCCCGACACGGGAGCTTTCTAGTCGGCGCGTCACCCTGATGATCACACCGACGATAATGAGAATGAGAAAATAAAAATAGAGCGGATAAAGCTTGGCTTCGGAAACGTCCAGGCCGGAGTATTCGAGCAGCGGCTGAAAAAACAGCGGCGGCTTGGTGATCGGCGCAATGCCGCGCGGGCCATTCGTCAGGTTCACCGGCTTATCGAGATTATTCACCAGCGCGCGCACCACTTCGGCAAAGCCGAGCGTGACGATGGCAAGATAGTCGCCCCGCAGGCGCAACACAGGCAAGCCCAACAAGACGCCGGTCAGTGCGCCGAGCGCGACGCTTAAGATCAAAAAGAGAAAGAACCAATTGGAGGATAGTGGAAACAAGCCCCCTGGAATAAATTCGTTGGCTTGCGGCGAGCCGAAAATCGCCCACAGATAAGCGCCGATCGCATAGAAGGCGACAAACCCGAGGTTGAGCAGCCCGACAAAACCAACCACAATGTTAAGCCCAAGTGCCAGAGCGACGAAGATACCGATCTGAATAGCAACTTCGAGGTAATAACCGTTCATCCAGCCGAGGATAGGCAAGAGCACGATCAGCAATAGCGCACCGATAAATAATTTGATCTTCTGCGGCGCATCGACGTAGTAGAGCCACAGCAGCGAAGCCTCGACCGCTAAAAACGCCAACACGGATTGCGGGAACCAAAATGCGAGCAAACAACTGGCGGCGATGTAACCGCACAATCCCAGTACTGGCAGTGAACAGATCACGCCTTGCTCTCCCGTACGGTCTCACCGAGCAGCCCCTTGGGACGAAAAATTAGGATGAGAATCAAAACCAAGAAAGCGAATACATCTTTGTACTCGGCGCCGAACGCACCGTCGGTGATTAACGAGAGATACGAAGCGGCGAAAGCCTCGAGCAGGCCAAGCAGCATGCCGCCGACCATCGCGCCGGGTATATTGCCGATACCACCGAGAACGGCGGCGGTGAACGCCTTTAGGCCCGGAATGAAGCCGCTGTAAGGATTGACGAGGCTGTAATGGATGCCGAAAAGCACGCCCGCAAGCCCGCCGAGCGCGCCACCGACGAAAAACGTCAGCGCGATCACCCGTTTCACCGGCACGCCCATCAAGGAAGCCGTGTCTGGATCTTGCGCGACGGCGCGGATACCCATTCCCAATTTGGTGCGGTTCACGAAAACATGCAGTCCGGCCAGGGTTGCCAATGCGGTGACGATCACCAGCATCGACTTCACCGGGATAACCAAGGTCGCGGTCAGCGGCACGATCTGGTCGAGAAACTCCAGACTCGGATAGCTCAAATAAAAAGTGTTGCGCCATAAGCTTTCAAACAAGCGCAAGCCATCTTGCAAAAAAAACGACGCGCCGATGGCGGAGATCAGCGCCACCAGGCGAGGCCCGCCAAGTAGCGGACGGTAAGCAACGCGTTCAAGCGCCATCGCGGCAAACCCGCTGATGACCATGCCCGCCGTGATGACGAGCAGAAGCACCGCCGCAGGATGAAGTGTGTTGAGAAAACCGGCGCTCTCCAGGAGCAGCATGACTTCGACGCCGACAAACGCGCCGAGAACGAAAATTTCGCTATGGGCGAAATTGATAAACTCCAAGACGCCGTAAACCATCGTGTAGCCCAGGGCGATCAGCGCGTACATGAAGCCCAAGACGATGCCATCCAAGAGAACTTGAGGCAGGATTTCCAGTGCGATTTCCAATGCGGCGCGGACCCTTCAGAGGGGGCTATGCTAACAAATAGTTGTTTCCGCCGCCACTGTTGGATTCGCTTGGCGGCAAATTGAAGTCATGACAGTCGAAGAAAGTTCTGGCCACGACCAAGACCTCGCCGCGAATTATTTGGAAACCAGCGCTAATCGCGTATAATGCGCCACCGAAAGAGTGTGCTATGCCCCGCGAAGTAACATCACCGACTTTGGCGCTGCCGTCTTGGAGCTACAAGATCAAGAGGGCCGCATGGATCGCTCTTGCGGTCTTGGGCTTCTTACTTGCCGCCGTCCTCCTTGTGCCCCATTTCATCGACCTGGCAATATTCAAGCGCACCTACCTGCCGCGAATCGAAGAGTCCCTAAACCGACGTGTTGACGTGAGCGAAGTTCGGCTGAGCCTCATTCCCCTGCCTTCGATCCGTTTATCGAATCTAAGAGTCTTCGATAGCCCTCCGGCCCATGCGGATAACACCTTTTTCTCGGCCCAACAGGTGCAACTGCGGCTTCGATTGTGGCCGCTGCTGAAGGGCCGCTTCGAAATTTCTGAGCTTGTGCTCGATAAACCTCGCTTTAACTTGATCAAGCAACCTGATGGCCGATTCAACTATTCCGATATCTCAGAGAAAAAGACTTCGCCGGCCGGTCACCGCGAAGTCCAAAAACGCGGCGAAGCGCCAAAAGCGGCGGAGACGCCGCTCGCCGCTCTTTTGATTCCAGGCAACCTGAGCATCCGCGACGGTCAACTCAATCTAATCGCCAAAGGCGAGGCACCGATCAACATCAAAGATATCGATTTCTCACTCCGCGACTTTTCGTCCGGAGCTCCGTTTCCGTTTCGAGCATCGTTCAATCATCCGGGGCTGAAGACCGTCTCCCTGACAGGCGAGCTCGATTATCACGAAGAAAAAGCTCTCCTCGAGCTTAAAAATAACCGTCTCAAGATTGATGATCTGACCTTGCCGCTACAGGGCAACATAGGCAACATGACGACTATGCCGTGGTTTAGCCTAAATCTAACTAGCGATGACGTTGACGCTAAACCGATCTTTCACATCCTGTCGGTTTTCGGATTAGCGCCGCGCGATACCGAGGTTTCCGGTCCCATGGGCATGCACATGAACGTCACCGGCCCGTTGAATCATCTCGTCATGCAGATTCGCGGCGTATTCAGAAATGTGCGGATTCACGGCAAGCGAGCTTTGAAAGGCCGCCTGAACGGCGAAGTCTTGATTCGTCTGCCGATGGGAGTCGGCCCGCTCAGCCAGCGCTTACAGGGCAATGGCAAGCTCATTGCCCGAGACGGTGAGCTGACCAACGTCAATGTGATCAAGAAGATCGAACGGGTGACCGGCGTAATCGGCCTGTCCAAGAATCAACAACGCCAAGCCACGACGTTTAAGACCATGGAAGCGGACTTCATCGTTGGCGGCGGCTACGCGGAATTTACCCGTCTATATCTGCTGAATCCACAGATGGAAGTTAGCGGCGGGGGGACCATGACCATCGAAAAAACGGTCTTGGACGTAGCGCTCAGCACTGCGCTTTCGCCGCAAGTTTCGGCCCGCGCCGGACATGGCCGAATGACGAGCTATTTCAAAGACAAGCAAGGGCGAATCGTCATACCGTTAAGAATTAGCGGGCCGGTGGAAAATCCCTCGGTGGATTTAAATGCCGGCAAGATCGCCGGGGCCGGCTTGCCGCAGAATGTCGAGAAGGGATTCAGCTCGTTTTTTAGACGCGTCTTGCGTAGTCCCTGAGCAAGCTTCATGCATAAGAAGCAGGGGTGCAAAGCTGCACCACTCCAGAGAGCGTGGCAGGCGTTGTCCATCCTGGATGCTCAGAGTCATACAGTTGGGATTTCCATCAAGGGCCAGACGCTCGCCCGAACTGAAGAGGTCAGCGGTTTCCGATGATTCAGCCAAGAAGCAGCGCCTGAAGATTTTTTCCTTCCAAGACTTTCGCTGCCGCCTTATCGACATCCAGCAAAATGTCATCGATCACGCTTTCTTCTTTGCTTCCGTGACGCTGGGCTCTGGCACTTCTTCCGGAGTTTCTCACGCCATCGAGGATTTCCTTGACAGCGATTGTTTCCGGAGCGCGCGCTAAAACATAGGTGTCTTCCTCAGCCAACGGCAAGACCAGCTTGAGATCGGCAAACATCACCATGAACTCCTTGACGATACCGGCGGGAAGGCGCAACTGCGCAGCGATTCCGGCTACGTTAAGCGGATCGCGCCCGTGATAGAAATTTTTGCCGATCAGCAGCATCAGGTGCAGCGCCAGCTTCTCCCGGCCTGCCGGGGTTTGGGCTAGAAGCTCGCGGTCGCCGAGATAAAAATGGATGTGCTGGTGCGCGTAAGCGACTTGTGCCCCGAGCAACACGATCAGCCAGCCGATGTGGAGCCACAAGAGAAACAACAAAAGAATAGCGAAGCTCGAATAGATCACGTAGTAACGCGTCGACGAGGCGACGAATACGGCGAACCCCCAACCGACCGTCTGCCACAGAACCGCCGCCACGAGGCCGCCGACTACGGCCGAGCGCAACCGCACGTGCGTGTTCGGGATGAACATGTAAACGAAAGTAAAGGCACCCCACAACGTGATGTATGGCACCAAACGCAGCAGGAACAAAATCACGGCGCCGAGCGCCTGGAGCGACAACAATGACTGAACGATGGCATTATTCTGCAGCGTCGCCGTAATCGTCACCGCGGCAAACACCAGGATCGGTCCGACCAGTATGGCACTCAAATAGTCGCTGAACCGGCGCGCTAGCTTGCGTGGCGATTTGACCCGCCAGATGTGATTGAACGCCTCTTCGATGGTCCCCATCAATGACAAGACGGTGATGAACAAAGTCACCAGGCCGACGCTGCCAAGCGCACCCGCGCTCATCTTGTTGACGAATCCGATCAGGTGAACCGTGATTTCCGCGCCCTTGTCGCCCAGCGGTGCCAGCGCTTCGGCCAACGCCGGCTCCATGCGATTGTGCACCCCGAACGCTTTCAGCAGTGAAAAAACCACCGCCAGCAGCGGCGCAAGCGACAGCAGTGTCTTGAAGGCCAGGGCCATCGCCTGGAGCTTGACCAGGTTTTGAATAAAATCGCGCCCGACCATGAGGACGATCTTGAGGGCGAAATGAAGCAGCCGTTTAAGGCGCGTAAGCTCGGACAGCTCGACATCGAGAACCTCATCGAAGAGTTTGCTCTTCATCGATTGAAGCGAGCGTTTTCGCGCTTTAACGGATGGTCTCATGGCAATCTCGACCCGGGGGACCGATCCTCGGTTGATGGAGTTTAGCAGCTTCGCCGGCGAGCGACAAAGTCATTCTCAGCATGATGCTCTGGAATACTTACGGGGCTCCGGCCGCATGCCGCGCGCGAGGCGCTCCCGCGAATGCGCGAGGGCCTCAATGAAAAGATCGATGGAATTCGCGAGCCTGCCCGCAGTTCGGACAAGCGCGCCATTCGGCGTCGATGGCGTAGCCGCACTGCGAACAGCGATGGCGTGGAATGAATCTCGGTCTCGGCTCTTCTACTTTGGGCCCCTCGGCCCAGTAGACCCCCGTGAACAAGCTCGTTTTACAGTTCGCCGAAGCGTTGGCACCCGAACGGTCGGTGTAAGTTACCGAGTAATGACGCTCGGTCTTTTCGAAGAACCATCCGCGCCCAAAGGGATTCCAGCGAATCGAGATGACCCGGCCGCCGTTTGATTCGATTTCCTCCTTGATGCGCGATTTGTCGATGAAATGCATGATGACGCGGATGATGAGGCCGGCGCCGACAGCAAGGAGAAAAACATGCAAACGATCCATGGACGACAAATGATCGGCGCCTATTGTCGCCCTCTCGCTTTTAAAGCGCAAATGCTTTGAACGGCGCGGTGCTCGCCGTTGGTCGGGCCGGTCCCGCGCAGTTGCCGGTCAATGTCTAAACGTGTTTCCCGGCTTGTTCATTGCCAAAGCTTTTTGATGAAGCCACTCTTCTCCAGCTCATCGATAAAACTCGTGTCCATAAATTCCGCCGGCCGACGGCTCTTGGCTTTGGGATTGCTTTCGCCGACGAGTTGAAGCGCGTTCTCGACGGCTTTGACGGTAAGGGTGGGAACCTTTTTGATGTACTTCGACGTGAATAAGTCGTAGGTCGCCGCGAGTAATTCCTGATCGTTGATACCGCCGTATCTTTTCAACGCCTTGATTCCCATTTCCCGGTCGGTGAGCAGCCGGTGTGTCCCCTCCAGATAGGCCCGCATATATCTCAGCACCAGATCCCGATGCGAATTGGCATACGCCCGGCTTACGGCGATGGTTGTGGTCGGCACTTCGATGCCCGACTCGGACAGATCGTACAGTGACTTGAGCCCCAGTTTTTCCGCAAAAAAAGACGTCGGAAACGACAGCATGCCGGCGGCGATTCTCCTTTGTTGAATCGCCGGCACGATGTCCGACAGGCGACCGATTTGAACCAGACTCACGTCCCTATTCGGTTCGAGCTTCCATTGCTCGAGCACCGGCCTGAGCGCAAGATCCGTGAGCGAGCCGAAGCGGGTAACGCCGATCGATTTCCCCTTGAGTTCTGCGGGAGTCGCGATGCTCGGATGAGCGATCACTTTCATCAAGTGGCTTTCGATCGAGTTGGCCAAGAGTATCAGATCCGAACCATTCACTGATGACTGCAAGGTGACGATGCCCGAGGTGCTAGTAAAATCGAGTTGGCCCGCAGTGTGCACCTGAACCATCTGCACGCCTTGAACATAAACGAGCTCGGCATCCAGGCCGTATTTTTCGAAGATTCCCGCTTCTTTGGTGACAAACAGCGGATACATGCTTGCGCTCGGCGAAGGATAACCGACGCGGATCTTGGTCAAGCCGGCCGACGCCGCGTTCGAATCTGACTGCTGGATACAGACACCGAGCAGCAATGACAGCACCACCGCGTAAATCCTTTTTGTCCACATGAGCGATTCCTCCCTTCGGTTTGATATCGTCTCCCTCTCTAAACAAGTTGAATATCAGGCCCGGTTTATTGAAATATCGTCTCCGCGAATTTGCCCTCCAGTGACTCAAGCATTCCGTCACGCGCCAGTCCCACGGCCGTACCGGTGCCGACGATCAGCGCATCGAAATTTCATTCCCGCGTTTTTCTCGGCCGCGATCCTACTGGCGTTTTGCGGCCCGGCCTCCTCGACGCATTTTCCCATTCAGGCGAGCGCTGCACTCCCGCCGCCATGGCGAGTTCGTCACAGAGCACGGCGGGAGAAAAACAACAACCAAGACCATCAGGTATTTGGTGGTTTTCTCCAACACACGTTTCTCCCGCCAATGAAGTAGACGTGCTTGTCTCTTAACAACTTAGCCGCATTGACGCAAATCTCACGGGCGCACCGAGTGGTGCAATTTTCTTGACAGGCTTGCACCCTGAGGGTAGAGCATCGTTGGGGAACAGATCAATGATCACGCGAATCATCGTTCAACGTCGGGAGACTTTTGCCGGAGGTCATGCATTTCCCATCACCGGTCCCTACGAAAAGCTCGTCGGAAAAATATATGGCGAAGTTGATCCCAAAAACCGGCTGAACAGAATCATTGTCAATCTCGACCAGGCGCCGCGTAATCGCCGAGGCAGAGTCGAGTACGTCAGTCATTTCTGCATTTTGAAGCCGGTCGACCTGGCGCGCGGCAACGGGAAAATCTTCTTCGACGCGCCTAACCGTGGCAGCAAGCGCATTTTGAGTTTTCTCAACGACGCGCCGGCGGCCAACGATCCCAGCATGCTGGCCGACGCCGGCAACGGCTTTCTCATGCGCCAGGGTTATACGATCGTCTGGTGCGGCTGGCAGGGCGATCTCATGCCGGTTAAAAATTGGCTCGTACTGGACGTGCCGGCAGCAACGAACAACGGCAAAGAGATCGTCCGCAAAGTTCGCACTGAGATCGTCGTCGACCAAAAGGGCGTGAAATCACAGCCGCTCAGCGGCGATGAGCGAGTCAAAAGCTATGCCACCGCATCGCGCGAGAAGTCGGAAGCATCGCTCACCGTGCGCGAGAAATCCTACGGCCTACGAATTCCCGTGCCGCAGTCGGAATGGGACTTTGCTGCGTGCGTGAAAGATCCGCGCACAAGAAAAGAAAAGGTCAAGCCGAGCGACAAAGATCTTTATCTGCGCGCTGGTTTCAAACCCGGCCATATCTACGAGTTCATTTATCCGGCCAAAAACCCCCTGGTGCTCGGATTAGGCTTCGCCGTCACGCGCGATTTCGTTTCGTTTTTACGGCACCGAACCCAAGATAGTTTCGGCAAACCGAATCCGCTCTCCGCCGACGGAGGAACGCTCGGCATCAGCCGCGCCTATGCCTGGGGGCGCTCGCAAAGCGGGCGCTATCTGCGCGACTTCGTCTATCATGGATTCAACGAGGACGAAGCGCATCGCAAAGTGTTCGATGCGGTTGCGCCCCATGTCGCCGGCGGCGGCCGATTATTTTTGAACTATGAATTCGCCCGTCCGGTAACTTCGTCCCAGCAACATACCAACCAGCTCGATCCCGAGCTCTTTCCCCACGCTTACAACGTGATCGAAGATGCGCAAACGGGGAGACGCGACGGTATTCTCAAGCGTCCAAGGACCGACCCGCTGGTTTTTCACACGCAAACGTCAACGGAGTACTGGCAGAAGCGCGGCTGTTTGGCTCATACCGACGGCAAAGGAATGGACCTTCAAATTCCTGGCATTGTACGGATTTACGTTATTGCGAGCGCGCAGCACAACAGCCCCTTTGGCTCGGAAGCCCTAAAGGATGACAGCCAACTGCCGATTAATCCGCTGCCCGCGGGCGACATCCTACGCGCACTCATGGTCGCGCTGGATCAGTGGGCGACGCACGGTATCTCGCCGCCACCAAGCAAGTACCCGAGGGTGGATGCACGCACGCTGGTTCAGCCCAAACGAAACAGCGTTGGCTTTCCGAAGCTTCCGCTCGTACGCTTTGCCGCCTTGCACAACCGCCAGCTGTTCCTCGACTATGGACCGAATATCGCGCGGGGGAGACTGACGATACATCCGCCGCAGCCGGTCGGTGACGGCGCGTATACGATCCTTGTCCCCAAAGTCGACGACGATGGGAACGATCTCGCGGGCATTCGCCTGCCTGCCGTTCAGATTCCCGTCGGCACGTACACCGGTTGGAACCTGAGCCCGCGCGGATTGGCGGAAGATGAGTTAGCCGGCTTGCTTGGATCGTTCATCCCGTTCGCCAAGACCAAAGCCGAACGTCGGAAAAACGGCGACCCGAGATTATCACTCGAAGAACGCTATAAGAACCGCGGCGTTTATGTGCAGCAGATCAGTCGCGCCGCGCGGCAACTCGTCGGAGAGCGCTATCTACTCGCCGAAGACGCCGAACGGATGATCACCGAAGCCGCGAAGTGTAAGCTTGTCCCGGCGTAGAAACTGAAGAAGAATGCAAAAGCAGATTCTTTGTCGCGCGGCTCCTCAGAATGACACGCGCAAAAGACAGTCGCGGATGATCCGATACGCTATTCAATTTTAGTGGAGTTTTCATGTCATTCATCCGGGTCCTAAGTGTCATCCTGAGCACCAGCGAAGGATCGGTTTTTTCTTTGACACTTATAGCTATTCGTCCTCCCGTTTTCACGACTATTTTTGTCCGTACAACTTCTTGATAAAGCCACTCTTGTCCAGTTCCGCGATCAAGCTCGGGTCCATGAACTCCTCGGGCTTGCGACCGCGAATCTCGGGTCTGGTCTGGGCCACGTAATCGTAAGTGGCCTCGAGGCCGTGCATGATCGGGTAGGGCACCGAGATGAAATCCTTGCTGAAAATTTCATAGGAGCCTTCCAAAAGCTCCTGATCGTTCGTTCTTAAGTACTTGCTCAGAACCTTCATGCTGAATTCTTTGTTGGCCTTAAAATAGGCGATGCCTTCAACGTGAGATCTGAGCATGCGCATCACCGTGTCACGGTCTTCTTTAACAGTCTTGCGCCGGGTCACCACGGACATGGAAGGATAGACGACTTCTTTTCTCGCGTCCCAGAGAACTCGGTACCCCATGCGCAGCGCCTGAGCGTCAGTCGGATAAGACAAGTCGGCGGCGTCGACTCGTCCCGACGCCAACGCCTGAAGCCGCTCCGGTGGCGTTCCGATCGACAGCCAAACGACGTCGCGAATCGGATCCATGCCATTTTTGCGAATGATATACTTAAACAGAAAATCGCCGAGCGAGCCCAAGCTTGAGGTCGCGATCCTTTTCCCCTTGATATCTTCCGGACGTTGAATCTCTCGCTTGACCAGCAGTTTGCTCTGAACTCCGGGGACTGTGTGAGCGATGTTGACCAAATCGGCACCACCGAGATTCGCCATCATCACGGTCGGCACCGCGACCGGCGCGGCGAACAAACTGCCACCGAGAATTGCCGTCGAAGTTTGGCCCGAACCTTTGACCAGGATCAACTCGACCTCCAGCCCGTTCTTCTCGTAGATTTTCGCTTCTTTGGCAATCCAGGGAATCCAATTGGATGCGGACAAGGACGTCACACCCCAACTGATCTTCTTAAGCGACTTATCCTGCGCTGGCACGGAGCACGGCCAGCCGAAAGAGCCGATCACAAGCGCGATCAAAACTATCTTTCCCGCCAATTTTCCGATCATGATTTGCAGCCTCCGATGCCGTTGCCAAATTGCCGTTCGCCGATCGCCTGTTCTCCCGCGCCTCACGACGATTTATTCTTCTTCGTACTGCTCTTTCAATTTGGCCACGACCGTAGAGTCTGCGAGGGTTGTCGTATCGCCCAGCACGCGCCCATCGGCGATGTCGCGCAGCAAGCGGCGCATGATCTTGCCGCTACGCGTCTTGGGTAATTCCGCCGTAAAAAGAATCTCATCGGGCCGGGCGATTGGACCGATTTTCTTCGCCACGTGGGCTTTGAGCTCGTCGACCAGCGCATGGCTTCCGTCTACACCCGCCTTTAACGACACAAACGCGCAGATCGCCTGGCCTTTAATCTCGTGCCCTTTGCCGATCACCGCGGATTCCGCAACCTTCTGGTGATCGACCAACGCACTCTCGACCTCCATTGTGCTGATGCGGTGGCCGGCGACGTTCATCACGTCATCGACCCGGCCGAGCAGCCAGAAATAGCCGTCTTTGTCGCGCTTGCAGCCGTCGCCGGGAAAATATTTTCCAGGGAACCGGCTCCAATAGGTCTGAACGAAGCGGTCCGGATCGCCGTAAATCGTCCGCATCATCGCCGGCCAGGGTTTCGTCAGAACCAGATAGCCGCCGCCGCCTTTGGGAACGGACTTGCCGCCCTCGTCGACGACATCGGCTTCAATGCCGGGAAACGGCATGGTCGCCGAGCCTGGCTTCAATTTGGTAATGGCGGGGAATGGCGTGATCAGCGGATGGCCGGTCTCTGTCTGCCACCATGTATCCATCACCGGGCAGCGCCCGCCGCCGATATATTTGTGGTACCAAACCCAAGCCTCCGGATTAATCGGTTCGCCGACCGTGCCGAGCAGCCTCAAGCTTTTTAAATTGTGCTTGCCGGGAAACTCCGTGCCCCAGCGCATGAAGGTACGGATCGCGGTCGGCGCCGTATGAAAAATCGTCACGCCGTATTTTTCCACAATGCGCCACAAACGGTCCTTATCGGGCCAGTCCGGCGTGCCTTCATACATGACTTGGGTCACGCCGTTTGCCATCGGCCCGTAGACGACGTGCGTGTGTCCGGTGACCCAGCCGATATCGGCGGCGCACCAGAAGATATCGTCTTCCTTCATGTCGAAGATCCACTTGTTGGCAAGAGCGACCCCGGTAAGATAACCGCCGGTGGTGTGAACGATCCCTTTCGGCTTTCCTGTCGTCCCGCTGGTGTAGAGGATGAACAACATGTCTTCGCTGTCCATCTGCTCCGGCTCACACCAGAGCGGGGCATCGGCCATCAGATCATCCCACCAGTGATCGCGGTCCCCTTTCATATGCGCGCCGGAATTTGCGCCGACCCGCTTGACGACGACGACATGCTCCGTCGAAGGCGTATGGGTAAGCGCCTCATCAACGTTTTTTTTGAGCGGAACGACCGCGCCGCGCCGGTAGCCGCCGTCGGCGGTGACGAGCACTTTGGCCTGGGCGTCATTGATACGGTCGCGCAAAGCTTCCGCGCTGAAGCCTCCGAAAACTACGCTGTGCGGGGCGCCGATGCGATTACAAGCATGCATGGCTATGACCAGCTCTGGAATCATTCCCATGTAGAGACATACTCGGTCGCCTTTCTTGACGCCGAGTCGTTTCAAGACATTGGCGAATTTGTTGACTTCGCGCCAAACATCGCGGTACGTCAGCACGCGCTCGTCGCCCGGCTCGCCTTCCCAGATGATCGCCGCCTTGTTTTTGCGTCCTGCATTGACATGGCGATCGAGGCAATTGTAAGACGCATTGAGCTTGCCGCCGATGAACCACTGGGCCCACGGTGTGTTCCATTGCAAAACTTTCTTCCACGGTTTGAACCAGTGAAGCTCTTTGGCAGCCTTGGCCCAGAAGGCTTGCGGATTTTTGCGCGCCGCATTAAAAACGCTCGCGCTTCTCATGTTGGCGTTCTTTTTAAAATCTTTGGGCGGTGGAAAATTTCGTTTCTCATTCAGCAGAACCTCGATCGCCTTGTCCGCCATGATGCAAACCTCCTTCCAAAAAATTGCAGCGCACCCTCGGGAAAAACGTTTCGGATTCTATTTGAGCCTCCACAGGTTGGCAAGAGCCCCCCGAGCGCCAGTTTAGACGGGTACGCGTCAGCATGATCACGTACCCTGGGAGATTGGACGAAAAAAAAAGGCCGGAAGAGTAGCGTGAAAACTTCCGGCCTATTCTTGCAAACTAAGTAAATCGAAAGGGCTGCCTATGGCGCCGCCTTTCGCGCAGCAATCACCTCGAGCATTTTTTCATCGCTGGTGTATTTGAAGTCCCAGGTTTTTCGCGCGCGGGCTTCTTCGTGTTCAGCGCTTTCAAGCAGCTCGATGTCTTCTTTGGTCACGAGCGAAACACCCTTTTTTTTAAGGTCGTCCATTAAGGCTTCAATTCGCGCCTCCATCTCGCCGCTCGATAGGCCCTCCTTGGTCGCGAGATACTCGTTGACGACCTTCATGCCGCGCTCGGCGTCTTGCTTGGCAACGCCGACCAGACCGACGCTGGCGTTGCGGGACCAGCCGGCCACGAAAATGCCGTCTAGCACCTGTTTGATCTCGGGATCGTAGGGCTGGTAGGCGGCGGGATTCGGATCGCCAGGAAGCTTTCCCGGGTTAGTGACGAAAGCCCCGCGGGAAAACGGCAAACCGAGCGATGCATCGACTTGGTCGCCGATGGCGTAGATCACGCAGTCGACGTCGATCCGCCGCATCACACCGGTTCCCTTGGCGACGGGCTTGCCATCCTGGAGCACCATTTCGTTTTCTTCGGCTTCAAGACCTGCAACACGTCCTTGCTCATTGGCAATCACTTTTGTCGGCGAGCAGAGATAGCGAAAGGTCAACCGGCGCCCCTCCGCGGGCGCGCCTTCCTTGACGAACTTTTGCGTGATCTCGTCAATGCTTTGTCCCACCGCCGTAAGTTGCGGCGAGATGCGAGCGATTTCTTGCGTCATGTCGGCGTTGTCGAGGTACGGTTCGACCACTTCGAATTCACTGTCGTCGTAGGCCTTTTCAAGCGGACCGCGGCGAGCCACGACCAGGACCTGATCGATCTTTTTATGGTTGAGCAGCCAGTTGGCGATATCCACCATGACATTGCCCATGCCGATGATCGCCACACGCCGGCCGATTTCAAAATTCCGCTGGCTGAACGGCGGCAAAGAGTTAAAGTGATAAACCACGTCCTTCGCATGATAGACGCCGATGCAATCCTCGCCCTCGATGCCTAGTTTCTTCGTGCCCTGAGCACCCGCAGTAACGACAACGGCGCCAAAACCCATGCTCTTCAGCTCTGCCAAAGTAAGCGCTTTGTCCTCTCCTACGCTAACGTGGCCGAAATAAAAGACGTTGGGATTGGCGAGAATTCTTTTGAATTGCTTGCGCAGCCCGGTTTTCATCTTTTCCTTATCGACGAAAATGCCGTACTCCGCCAAGCCGCCCGGCTTGATGTCTCGATTGAGCAGCACCACGCGATGGCCTGCTTCGGTCAATTTGCGAGTGCCATAGATTCCCGCCGGGCCGGCGCCCACAACTGCGACTAAGTGGTGTTTCGACATCTCCCTTTCCTCGACACCGTCAGGTTAAATTTCTCTCCCGCCGCGAGAGAAGGACGAAAGTGAAAGCTTAGAGAAGGGAAACGAAAGAGGTGATTTACTGAAGTTCCCTTTTTCCTTCGTATTCCAATTCGGTGCCTCGGGAGTCTTTATGCGTGAACGAAACCAACTCCCACGAGCCGTCGTCCAACGGGCCCTTCAAAATGTAGGAGTTTTCGTCATTCCCGAGTACGCGGTAATAACATGCCTGCTCGCCATGCCAGCGATCGACGCATGCCTCGACTTCAATCGTTCGCGTTCCAAGCGTAAACCGGGTAGGACCTTTTTGTCCCTTGGAATCGGACTGGGATTCGACTTTAATCTTCATGAACACTAACCATTTGCTCGATTGATCGGACAACGTAATATAACGCAAAAATAATCTGTTTCAAAGGTGCTTCATGGACACGCTCAGCGGTTTAAGACAAGACATCGTCAGTGCCTGCGGAATTCTTTCCGGGAGAAAACTCGTCGAAGGATTCGGCCACGTCAGCGCCCGCATCCCCAATAGCGAGCTTTTTCTGCTGACGCCGAGGATTGGCCTCGCGCTGGTTAAGGAACCTGACCTGCTGACCATGAATTTCCAGGGTGAAGTTGTCGAAGGCCGCCGGCCGCCACCGTCCGAAGCCTGGCTCCATACCGCGATCATGAGAGCCAGGCCTCGGATCAATGCCATCACCCGGATCCACGCCCGTGTTGCGAATATCTTTTCTGTGACCAACCGGAAGATCGAGCCGGTGCACAATCACGGTAGCTTTTTTGCCGGTGGAGTGCCGGTGTTTCACACACCGGATCTAATCACGACGAAGGAATTGGGCGATCGTGTGACTCGGGCAATGGGCGACAAGCCGGCCATCCTTTTGCGCGGGAATGGACAGGTCACGGTCGGTCAAAGCATTCCCGAAGCGGTCATGATGGCGATCTATTTGGAGGAAGCCGCGGAAGTTCTTTATGGCGCCCTTCAGATCGGCACGCCAATTCCGCTGACGTTGGATGAATCAAAGCAACGTCAGGTCGAGGCGTTACCTCCAGTGGATTTGGAACGGGCGTGGAATTTCTTCAAGAGCCGTCTAGACGGCTGAACAGTCGCTTGAGCTGGATTCTCATGAGGCGGTCGGTAAAAAACACGGCGCCCAACCGGGCGCCGTGTTTAGAAGGATCAAAGCGGGCGAGGTTATTTGCCGGCCATTTCAAAATTTACCTTGGCGTCTTCCTTCGCCTTGACGCTCACCTTCTGCGTGCTCTTGCCGAGCTTCTCATGCCATACTTCGACGGTGTAAGAGCCCGCTGGCACGTCGGTGAGCTTGAAAGCTCCCGAGTTATCGGTGACCGCAACATACGGCGTCGGCGCCGAGACCAACCAGCCGTGCATCCAGCCATGAACATCGCATTTGAGCTCGATGACCTCCGGCTTGTCGATCTTAACATCGAGGGTCTTTTTAAACTTCGGCATTGCCTGGTTGAATGGGCTATTTACCTTGCTGTAAGAATGCACGTTGTGCAGGATGCCGTCTGGGTTCAGAATCTCCACGGTCGTACCAGCAGGAAAAGCCAGCACATGGGGTTGGTACTCGCAGCCCTTTTGGTCTAACTTAACTTTCTGCGTAGCAATCTTCTTGCCTTTTTGGATGTCAGTTATCGTCACCACCGCATTTGCCAGGTTCCCATTGCTTACGATCAAAGACGGATCCGTCTTCGGTGTCTTGCCGCACACTTCTTTATCTTTGCTCACGTCGAGCTTTTTCGGCGCCGGGGCCGTGCCTTTGAACTTTACCGTACCGGAAATGGTTCCGCCGTCTTTGACATCGCCGGCTTGATAAGCCGCCATGCCGCTCACCGGCACGGCGATCAGAGCCGTTGATAGAACCCATACACCCAATTTTCTCATTGTTTCCTCCTTCGCTTTAGCCATATATGTATTCTGACGAACCGCAGTTGTCGCTATTCACTATTGCGCCGGTTTGACTTTCACCGGTGTCGTAGCGGCGGGTGCCGGAGCCGCGCCATTTCGGCCAAGTGTGACCAGATAGTCTCGTAACGCCTCGATTTGCAAGTCTTCCTTGCCGCCAAGAATATTGTCCGGGCCACCGGGATAAAAAGACGGCATTTTCGTTCCGGGTTGGACCTTTTGCGGGTCCTTTAGCCATTTGATGATCCAGTTCGGATTGAGCCGCTGGCGTGCCATTGCCAAGTCGGGCGCCCAGCCATCCTTCGGACCCTCCGGAGTTCTGTCGCCCTGCATATGGCAACTGAAACAGTCAAAATAGTCCTTCGATACCATCATCTTCGCAGCGTCGATGTGTTCCGGTGGAATTTTCCTATCGTCGATGTAGACATAGGGGATCTCGATTTTGGAAAGCCCGTTGAAGTAACTGACCAGCTGGTTGGCGTGCTCGTCGGATAGACCGAATGTCGGCATGCGGATCTCCAGCCATGGCCGCAGCGTAATCGGCGCCTTGAGAAAACCAAAGAACCAAGGCGACTGCACTTTTTCCCCTTCGCCGTTCAGTACCGGCGGGGCTGCCGTCGGGTTCTCCTGGTAGTACTTTCTAACAAACCCGCCGCGGTTTTCAATCTCGTGGCAGCCGACGCAGTTGTACTGCTGCATCAAGCGCCGGCCTTCGACGACCTGCTGTACGCGTAATCCTTGGTCCGCAAGATATCGCTGGCCGACCCTGCGCTCGCGGAAACCTCCGAGCAGAATCCTCAGAGCCTTGATGTCTTCGTCCGCCAGGTTGAACTGCGGCATCAGTTGGTCCACTCGCGGGGTCGCATAGCCGCGCGGCGATTTTAGCTTATGGTAAGTCCAGTCATCCCAGGTATGCGCGACATCTGTTCGGTTGCCGAAAGCAAGCTCCTCCACCGTTTTCGACCCGAAAGTGGTGAGTTCGGCGCCGATGCGCGACTCCTTTTCCATGCCCTTGATATCGTGGCAACCGAAGCAGCCCCATTTGCGCACGAGACCCTCGCCGCGTTTGATATTGGCCGGATCGCCGAGCTTTTCCTCGATCCCTGCCACTGGCGAGGTTTTCGAGCCAAGCGTCATCAGGTACGCCGTGATTGTCGCGGCTTCATCGTCGGAAAGCCGCAAGCTCGGCATGCGCGTTTCCGGGGAAAAGTCCCGCGGATTCTTTATCCAGTGATAGATCCACTGCGCATCGGTTTTAGCCGCGATGTCTTTTAGGTTCGGTATGAGATCCTTTTCCTTGCCGAGCGGCGTTGAAAATTCGCCGTCGGCAAAGCCGTGGCAACCCTTGCAGCCGATCGTTTCGACGAGTTGCTTTCCTTTGGCCGCGGCGGTCTGATCGCCTTCGCGGAAGCTTGCCGGTAGCGGATGTTCTTTGCTCCACTTGTCGCCCTCGTCCTTGGATTGGCTCCATAGATACGACGCGATCGCCAGCGCATCCTGCGGCGGGAGCTCGAAATTCGGCATGCGCGTGCGCGGCCGAAATTCATGCGGGTTTTGGATCCAGCGCACCATCCAGCTCGGATCGACCTTGGCGCTGATCTTCATCAGACTCGGGGCGACCTTGGGTATATCCTCATAGCCTCTGACCAGGTGACAACCGGTACAGCCGATCTGTTCGAAGAGTCGCTGACCCTCGGCGAGCAGCGGCGCGTCCTCGGCGAATTTCTGCACGTCGAGATGACAAGACGTGCAACTCGATTGCGCTTTATCACCGCGCAGCAGAGGAAATTCCCACAAATGAACTTCGCCATGCGCCTGCTTGACGCTGTTGACGGCAACGCCTTGGCCTTCATGACAGCCGGTGCAGCCGAACTTCTCCGGCGGATGAGCGTTGTCCGCGAGCAACACTTCGCGGCGCGGATGTGTCCGAAAAGGATGAGGTTCCTTTTCGAATCCGGCGCGGTTGATCGCGAGATGGCAGGTTTGGCAACGATCGACGCGCGCTACCGGCTGGTCGAAACGGTTACGATCGAATTCATCGAGCGAGACCTGCTGAATCTTGGGAATATTAGGTAACGTGACCGGTCCGAGTGTTAACGTTGCATTTTCCATCACCCGGATCCACTTGTCGCGCTCGGCCGTCATCTTAGCGAGCTCATCCTCGATCGGCCTGGCGCCGGATTGGATTTTTTTGATTTCTTCTTTCAGCTGGTTGCGCCGCTCGCGCGCCGGTTCGAGCTCTTTTTCCAGCCGGGCTTGTCTCTTATCGAGCTCGGCGATGATGTCGAGGTAGGGTTTCGGGTTACGTTTTTGTTGAACCGCATGATCGTGCTCGTACCACGCTTCTTCCAGCTCGCTCTTGACGTTCTTAACTTGCTGATCGATTTCCTGGAAGCGGACCGTCGCTCGCTCCTCTTCGCTTTCAAGTGCTCTGAGCTTCTTGCCTAGCTCGCCACTGTTGAGACTTGCCTGGAAGGCGGCGAGCTTCTTCGTCAACTCCTGGTACGTGGCGTCGGCCTGAAGCTTTTTGTCCTCTTCGTCGTAAGCCGCTTTTGCCCGGTTGTAATCGAGGCGATAGAAATTCGCCTGCACGGCTTTCCATGGACGACGCGTGATGTTGTCATCCCAGAAGGCCCACAAGGACAACGCCACCAGCAGACCGCTGCCGATGACAAATGCGCTGCCGTAGGATTTCTTTTCTTCTTTTTGATCGATGCCTCGCTCCGCCATCCCGACTCCCTTACACTACTTTGCGCTCAAGAGCGCGGCCCAAAGAAAAAACCCCGAGACCGATGAGCGTGAGTACGATTTCTTCAGCCATGGAAGAATTCTTCATGATGCCTACATAGAGGGCGTAGCCGATATCCGCCAGCCCCAAGGCTTGGAGTATCTTCGCGACGTAAAACATCTAAATATTGATCCAGGGCGTAACCAGAACGTATTTGACGTTAAAGACGAGGCGCAGAAACATTTTTACCGGCAGCGACATCATGAGCACCAGCAAGAGGCCGACAATTGTAAAGCGCACCATGCCCCAGCGCTCGAGAAAATCTTTGCCCTTGACTCTGAGGACAAAAAAATAGAAGCCGATCATTCCCACGACAAAATAGAGGCCCACGGCAAAAAGACCGAAGACCGCGGAAAGCCAATAATCACGAAAGCCGAGAAGATAGGGAAGATCGACGTTGGTCAGAGCCACCACTTTATGCGCGTCCCATTTTTGCCACGGCCAGAACAGGTTCCACCCCGGACCGCGGAAGAAGGTTCCGATGATGATCATGACGATCCAAAGCACATGAAAGCCGAAGAAAAATGTCAGGATTTCCCACTGGCGGTCCTTGAAGCAGTAATAGCCGTTGCCCTTGGGATTGATGTCGATGTAGGGAATCACCATCAAGCCGACGATAATTAAGCTCGGTAGCACCACACCGGCGTGCCAAGGGTCGAAGTAAACCAGCATTTCTTGGAGTCCGAGAAAATACCAAGGCGCTTTCGAAGGATTCGGCGTGCGTGTCGGGTTTGCCGGTTCTTCCAACGGCGCATCGATCCCTATCGACCATAACGTCAATACGCCGATCACGAATAGTGCGACGAGGAACTCCATCCGCACCAAGTGCGGCCAAGTGTGGACCTTATCGTCCAGCGGTAGCTTTCTTTCGCGAGCGGCCTCTGCCATTTGCGTCCCCTCGATTCGTTATCGCTTCGTAATTAATTATAACGACGGACCGGAGAAACCGTCACGGCGAATGCGCCAGAAGTGCACCGCCATCAGGATGCTGGCCACGAGCGGGATGAAAATACAGTGCAGGATGTAGAAGCGCAGCAGCGTGTGCGGGCCGATTTCTCCACCGCCGAACAAAAAGGCCCGGGCATCGTAGATCGGATTGGCGCCGACGAATTCGGCGAACGGGCCCTCATACCCCAACAGCGGGGTGGCGCGCGCCATATTGGAGCCGACGGTAACGGCCCAGATCGCCAGCTGGTCCCACGGCAGCAGATAGCCGGTGAAGCTCAATAGCAGGGTCAAGACCAGCAGCAGCACGCCGACGATCCAGTTGAACTCGCGCGGCGGCTTGTACGAACCGGTGAGAAAGACACGAAACATATGCAGCCAAACGAATACGACCATTGCGTGCGCCGCCCAACGATGCATGTTGCGCATCAGCATGCCGAAAGGCATGTCGAACTCGAGATACTTCATATCCGCGTAGGCGTATTCCGCTACGGGACGGTAATAGAACATGAGGTAGATGCCGGTCACCGTGGTAATGAGAAACATGAGAAATGTGAGCCCGCCCATGCACCAAGTAAAGCGCATGCGTACCGCGTGGCGGCGCACTTTGGCCGGGTGGAGGTGCAAGAAGACATTCGCCGTCACCATCATCACCCGATTGCGCGGCGTGTCTTCGTAACCGTGACGAAAGATCGACTTCCAGACGTGACTCTCGACGATATCGCTTTTGATCTTATCGATAAGGCTCATGATATATGATCCGTTAGACTTTCAGGACGCTTTCGGAAAATTGCTCATCGGGCTCCACCCCCGGTCCCATCTTGAAAACTTTGCTCTTGTCGACGACTAGCTGACCATCAACACCAACCGTCACTTCAAAGCGGTCAAGCGGGCGCGGCGCGGGCCCCTCGAAATTGAGGCCGGATTTGAAAAAGCCACTGCCGTGACAAGGACATTTGAATTTGTTTTCGGCGGCGAGCCAGCGCGGCGTGCAGCCAAGGTGAGTGCACTTGGCGAAGATCGCGTAGAAACCGGTTTCTTCACGGACGATCCAGACGCGCTGGTCCTGTTTATACTTTTCGCTCACCTCGCCGATCGCGTAATCGGTAGGTAAGCCGGCTTTGAAAGTCGATGGCGGCTGGAACAACACGCGTGGGAACGCCGAACGCAAGAAGCCTAACAGACCCAGCGCGCCGAAGATGCCAAAACCGCCCCAGCCCAGACGCGTAAAAAAATCCCGCCGCGACCAAATGCCGCGTTTTTCTTTCTCCCGCTCTGCCATAATGCGCTATCCTTTAAACCAGCTGATTAGGGCGCCCCAAACGACAAAAACGATTCCACCCGCCATCAATACCAATCCCACCGGACCAAAAACGAATGACAGCCCCGCCCCTAAAACAAAAATCAAAACTCCAGTTCCCAGCGGATTGAACGGCGCCGGGATCGATCCTGCCGCGGCGCCGCGACCGTCGCCGGCCTCATGGATGAACTCCTCTCGGATCAGGGCAAACGCGAGTTCTTTGAGATCGTCGCGCCGCTCAGGGTCGGCGCCCTGAATCAGACGGCCAAGCTCTTGAGCTAACCTTTCGACCTCTTGTTCACGCGCTTCCGGCGCTAGATTGGCAGGATCGGATGTCACCTGGGATTAGAGTTGTTGATTATTATAGAAATTTTTCATTGTCAATAAACCCCGCCCCGAAACTATTGCGACCGGCTGAGCAAAACTACCGCGGTGGCCGCCATCCCTTTGCCCGCGCCTGCCCAGCCAAGCTTCTCCGTTGTTGTTGCCTTGATGTTGATGCGGCTCTCAGCAACATCGCACAGGCTCGCTACGCTTTTTTTTATCCGGGCGTAATGCGGCGATAGTTTCGGCCGCTGGGCCACCAGGGTAACATCCGCATTAACCAGCCTGAAACGCTTGCGGCGTACTATTCGCAGCACTGCTTTTAACAGTTTACTGCTGGCGATGTTTTTGTAGCGGGGATCGCTGTCGGGAAAATGGCAGCCGATATCACCGTCGCCGAGCGCGCCAAGAATTGCATTGATCAGAGCGTGCAGGACGGCATCGGCATCCGAGTAGCCAACTAGGCCCCGATCGTGAGCGATCTCGACGCCGCCCAGGATCAACTTTCGCCCGCGCTTAAAGCGGTGCACATCAAACCCATGTCCAATGCGAAACTCTGTTGCCATGACTTCGAACGCTGCTGCGTCTGCTGTGCATCATCACCTGAACCCGGCAAACATTCAATCAGGCGACCGCCGCGGATGTAGAAGAACGGCTTCCGGCCATTGGAGTTGAACCGCGCCGCGGGTTATAATCGGGCGCAAGTCAACGCCCCATGCGATCACGAATGCTGCTACTGTTCCTGCTCATCTTTGTCGCACTGCCGCTCTACACGGTGCTTTCCGGACAAGCGCCTTTGGGACGCGATTATCGCACCGCCGATCGATCGAGCGCCGGCATCGCGCCGCGCGCCGAAACCACTCCCGAGGCCGTCGTGCAACTCTATTACGCCCGGGCACTCAACTGGCGCGGCATTTTCGGCGTCCATACTTGGATCGCCACGAAAACCGAAAACGCTGCTGAATATGTCGTTCATCAAGTGATCGGCTGGCGCCTGTACCGGGGGCTTCCGGCGGTGGTTTCGGCGCCGGGCATTCCCGACGGCCGCTGGTTCGGCAACGAGCCGACGTTGATCACCGAACTCCGCGGCGACGCCGCCGCGCAAGCGATCCCGAAAATACTGGAAGCCGTTAGCAGCTATCCCTATGCCAACGAATACAACGTCTGGCCCGGCCCGAACAGCAATACTTTCATCGCCTACATTGGACGCCAAGTGCCCGAGCTGCGCATGGATCTACCGGCGAACGCGATCGGCAAGGATTATCCGATCAACGGCTCGCTTATCGACCGTACGCCCAGCGGCACGGGCTATCAAGTTTCCATGTTGGGCGTGCTCGGCGTCGCCATGGGGCGCGAAGAGGGATTCGAGCTGAACTTCCTTGGCTTGAATTTCGGCGTCGATGTTCTCAAGCCCGCGCTTCGCCTGCCGTTTATCGGCCGCCTCGGCATGGGCCAGCACTGAGCCGATCTCTCCGCGATTCATTGCCTGTCGCCGAATTGACGGAAAAATCCACTTGCATAAAAAACTTCCCCGGATCCTGATTTTTTTTGCCACCGCGTGGACGGTGACCTCGTGGATGTTCTTAGTCGACACGAATCTCTTTTCCCACCGCGAGAAATTTCAAGAATCCGATTTCATCATGACCTTTTACGTTGCCGGCAGATTGGTATCGGGCGGGCGCAATTCCGAGCTCTATCCTGCGCCGCACGCGGACTCGTTCGCAAATTCTCCGTTCGACCATGCCGCGCATGAATTTCTCCCGCATCTACCTAAGGCATCGACCGGCGCGTACATGTACATACCCCTGGTTGCCGGCTTTTTCGCACCTTTGAGCTTAGCGGGCCCGAACCTATCGTTGTTTATCTGGCAGACGCTTTCGGTCTTGGCACTGGCTTTTTCCTGCTGGGTGATGGCGCAAATTACAGCGACCAAGACCAGCAACATCTTTTTTCTGTCCTCTTTATACGGTCCGGTCTTTCTTACTTTATGGGCCGGTCAACTCGGTTTGGGATTTGGGTTGGCGCCGCTCTGCGCCGGCTATTATCTCTTGCTGCGCCAGCGGCCATTGGCAGCAGGCTTGGTCTGGTCGCTTTTGCTGCTCAAGCCTCAATACTTTCTCGCCGCGGCTTTTGTCGCGCTGATCCTCGCGATCATCGGCCGGTATCGGCCTTTTTTTGGCATGACGATGGGGCTCGCCATTCTCCTCGCGCTGACCGTGCTAATTTTTTCCCCCGAGTTGACAACCCAATGGCTGCTAAGCCACCGGGTAAGCGACGCGACCTATTCCGGCGGCCTGCATGCTATTCCCGCGCATCTGATCACCGGATTGCCCGCCAATCTGATGATTCTTTTTCCACCGAGCATGAGAGGGGTTCTAAAGTGGCCGCTTTACGCGGGGGCCGCGCTACTCTGGATCGCGGGACTTTGGTACGGCGTTAAGCTCGCGCGCGCCGGGCTTGACGAAGGCAAATGGATTTCACTAGCACTCGTCACCGGCGTTTGGCTTTGCTCGCTAACCCTGCCGCATTTACTCTATTATGATCTGTGCGTCCTGATGCCGGCAGGAGCCCTGCTGCTGGGTAAGAATGGGCCCTTGCCGGCTGGACAATGGTTTCGCCGAATCGGCTTAGCCGGTTGGGTAGTCGTGAGTGCATTCCTGCCGCTCCTGCTGACATTTACCGAGCAAAAATTGCTGCCGCTGATCTTGGAAGTCATTTTGTTGATTCTTTTGGGAGCATTTTTGCGCTTAACCGCACCCCGCCAATTCCCCGCGCTGGGCGTGTAACCCTGAAAACGGCTTTCGCCCTTGCCACGAAGGTGATCAGTTCAAGGCTTCTTTACGCGCCGGCCACAGGGCGACGAGCGCGCCGGCAAACGCAAATGCAGCAGCAGTCAGAAAAGCACAACGGTAGCCGCGCAGAAAGGCAGTAAGAAGGCCCGCATCAGCGGTGGTCGCCGACCCTTCGCCAAGGTTTTGCAACGATGCCTGCCCTGTTGACGCCAGCAAAAAGTGACTGACGATAGCTGTCGCGAGGGTTGCGCCGAGGGAGTAGCCGAGGCTGCGGACGATCGACAAAACCGATGACCCGACGCCCAGGCGGTGGCGCGGCACCGAGCTCATAAGCAAATTATTGTTCGGCGTTTGAAAAATTCCCATGCCGACGCCCATCAGCGCCAAGCCCACGACAACCTCGATAGAGCTCGAGCTCGGTCCCAGAAAACTCAGAAATATTAACGCAACTCCGTTAACCGTGAGTCCAAGCGCGCAGAGCCGCTCGGGCGAGAATCTTTCCGACATCCAACCCGTGAGCGGCGCCAGCAACGCCATGGCGACCGATGTCGGCGCCACCAAAATTCCCGTGCGCAGCGGGTCCAGTCCCATTCCCAACTGCAAAAAAAACGGCATCAGTAGATTGCTGACGCTCATGGTGATGAAACTGAACCATCTGGCGATGTTACCCAACGTGAAGGCTGGAATGCGAAAAATAGTCAAATCGAGCAGAGGGTAGGCAAAGCGCTTCTCCCACCAGATAAAAAACCCGAACACGCCCGCGCCGGCGAGCGCCCCGAGCGCGATGAACCAATCTTGCCGTTCACCCCTTTGCGCCAGCGCCAGCGAAGACAACAGCGCTGAAATCCCGAGCGCGAAGCTGATCACACCGATAAAATCAAATGGCTCTCTCTTCGCGCTCGTGCCTTTAAAGCTTTCCTGTGGCAGCAGAGAGCGCGCCGCCATGAAACCGATCAACGCCAGTGCACCTGATAGATAGAAGTTCGAGCGCCAGCCTAGGGCATGCGTGAGGAGTCCGCCTACTACGGGCCCAAGCGAATAGCCGACGGCCGATACGGTGCCTCCGGCAATGCCCATCGCCCGGCCGCGCTCCTGCGGCGGGAAGAGCGCCGTGACCAAGGCGAAATTGTTGGCCATGATCAGCGCGCTGCCCGCCGCCTGCAGGGCACGGAACAGAACCAGTTGAGTCGCGCCCTGGGACACTCCCGCGGCGAACGAGCTTAGCGAGTATAAAATAAAGCCGGTAAGAAATAGTCTCCCGAGGCCGAACAAATCCGACAACCTCCCGCATGGGAGATAAAGGGAGGCCGTGATCAAAGCGTAAACGAGCGCAATCCAGCTTGCCAAAGCCAGGTCGGCATCGAACTCTTTGATGATCAACGGCAGCGCGATACTCAGTTGTCCCGTATCGACGGTCACGATTAACGTTGCCAGAGACGCAACCGACAGCGACCACCAGCGGTTGCGGACGGTGATCGATGAATCCTTCTGTGGTGAGGTCATCTACAACTTTGCCGAGAAATAAAGCGCCGAGCGGTTCAACCGTTGAGACCAAGCTCAAGTGTTTAACCGCTCGCCATCCGAATTTTGAACATTTGAGCCTAACAACCGATGCGCGCGCTTTGTTGCGATTCAACCAATAGGCCAATAGCGGCCTCTTCGCTTTAGGACCGCCAGAGAGACTCCGTACAATTTCCTTAAAACGCCGGGCTGGAGCACTTGGCGCGTCGCTCCGGCGTGAACTACCTTGCCATCACACAACACGAGTGTGTGGCCGAACAGCGGCAGGATTTCTTCAACGTGGTGAGTCACGTAGATGAGCGCGGGAACTTTCTTTTGTTTGCTGATTCTACCCAGCGCGGCGAGAAAGCTCTCCCGTGCGCCCGGATCCATGCCGGCGCACGGTTCGTCGAGAACGATCAAGTAGGGCTTCGTCATCCGCGCTCGCGCGATCAAGACTTTCTGCTGCTCACCCTGTGACAAAGTGACAAATTCCTGCTCGCTCAAGTGCGCGCAGTCAAATTCCTGTAGATAGCGCCGCGCGCGCGCGTAGTCCGATTGGCTCGCCTGTCCCCATAAACCGCCAACATAGCCGATTTGCGCGAACTTGCCTGAAACCACCGTGTCGAGAGCTTTCTCATGCGCCGGTATGTCGCCGACCAGCGCCGCGCTTACCCACCCAATGCTTTTGCGAAGCTCCGGCAGATAAGTGAGTTCTTCGCCTTTGCGCCGAATGACGCCGCCGGCATTTGGCCAGAGATAACCGCAGGCCAATTTAAGCAAGGCGGTCTTGCCCGAGCCGTTGGGCCCGAGAATCGCCCAGTGCTCGCCGGGTTGAACCGTCCAACTGATCGAGTCCAGAATTTTTTTTCCGCCGGCTACATAGGAGACTTTGTGAAGTTCGAGCGCTGGGGTTTTTTTCACTCGGGGATGGGATCCTTAAGACTAGGTTTGCTACCTCTTAGATCAAAAGCCGGCTCGGATGAACTTTGCCTCGCTGTGCCCGCGCACAAAGGCGCCCCGGCTCCAGCGGAGAAATTCGTCGCAATCCAAGACATCATCGACGCGGCGAAGATGACTCCTTATTGGACGGAAATTTGCCTGAGTCAGAGATAGCTCGCGGAATCCAGCTAGGGTTCTTTGGAATTCAAGATCCATTACCTCGTTCAGCGACTTCCTTCTGAGCGGAGCGAAGAATCTCCCGATTCAGAGCTAACCAACGCCGGTTACCGAACGAGATCACCTGCCTTGATCAGGTCCACGACCGTTTGCTTTCCTAGATCGACGACCGCGACTTCATTCGTGCTCTCGCAGCCAATGAATGCGCATTCGTTATCGGGGCTAAAGGCCACGTGCGCAGGCGCGCCGCCGACTTGAAGACGTGCTCGTGGTTCGTGCTCGTGTGCGTCAATCAAACAGATACTCGATTCTCCGGTGTTGGAAACTACGATCCACTTCCCATCGCTGCTGAGAGCAAAGAAGTGCGGATAGATGCCGACTGGAATCGTCGCGATTACCTGATTATTCGTGCAATCCCACACGGTCAGATCGTCGGAAGCAAAGTTGGCGACGTACCCATACCGCCCATCTGCGCTCAGCGCCGGAAGATGCGCGCCTGCGCCGGCTGGGAGGGTTGCCACGACTTCATGATTGGCAGTGTCGATCACGCTGACGTCGTTGGAGATAGTATTGGCGACGTATGCAAAGCGGCTCTCGGGATCGAAGACGATGTGCCCTGGACCCAAACCAACGTTGACCTCGCCGACGGCAGAATAATTCTTACCGTCGATCACAGTCACCGAATGCGAAACGGAATTGGGCTGGTAAGCCCAGCGGCTATTGGCAGACACCGCAACGTCATGCGGCGCTAAACCCACCGGAACGGTTTTTTTGAATTCACCCCTCGCACCAATGACCGTTACCGTCTCATCGGGTCCACTCGGCAGGTAAATCGAACCGCCATCGGGCGCGACGCACGGAAGCAGCGGCCGCTTGCCGGCCGGCGCGGTCGCAATCACCTGATCGCTGGCCGTATCGATGATCGTCACGTCATTGGAACCGGCGTTAGCGACGTAGAGCCGGCACCCGTCATGGGATAGCTCAAGATGCGAAGGATCGTCGCCCGCGCCAATGTGCTTAAGCACCTTGCGCGACGCGCCGTCGATCACCGCAACGCGATTCTCCGTTGTGTTGGTATAAACACGCCCGTCGGTGTGGCTGGCCACAGAATGCGCGCCGCGGATCCCCAAGCGCGGCGTCGAGTCATCCGGTCGAAGAACCAAACCGTATCCGTCGTTTTCTCTTTCCAATGCAACTCGGTAACCGCGCTCGAGCAGCGAAATATATTGTCGTACGGGCAATTCATCCACGCGAGCTCGAACGACCGTCCCTTTGCCGCGCAACAAAACATATTGCGCTTTGAGCCGATCCACCTGCTGGTCCGGCGGGAGCGCGGCGAGATCTAGACTAACAGTCTCAGATGACATGGGGCAGAGTTCCTGGAGTGATGGAGTGAAGTGGTGGAGTGGCGAATTCAAAAATCCAGCATTCCATCAACCCGTTTTTCTACTGCTTGAACCTCGTGAACACCTGCTCGGCGTTTTTCTGAAAGATCTTTTCCTTATCCTCTGCCGTGAGCCACGGAATACTTTCGATATTCGGCCGCACGTCGTCGTACCACTTGCCGGTGCGCGGGTCGGTCTTCGAACCGGCGCCGGGCCGTTCCGTGCCGAACAGGCATCGGTCGGGGCCGACAACGCGAAAAAGCAATTTCAGCGACTCGACATTGTAAAGCGCGGTGTCGAAGTAAAGCTGTCTGAGCCTCTGATCGAACGTCTCCGTATCATTGGGCCCGCGCAACTGCGAGCGCCAGCGGCCGACCTGATAGGGCACCGAACCGCCGCCATGGGAAATGATGAGCTTCAGCTTGGGAAAATCCTGAAACACTTTGGAGTCGATCAGCGACAAGATCGCGATACTCTCTTCGGTAATAAAGTGGCCATGAAATGATTCGCGCGGATTTTTGCAGCTAGCCGCGTGAATTAGACCGGGAATATCCATCTTCACCATTTTCTCGAATAGCGGATACCAGTATTCGTTTCCCATCGCTGGTGTCTGCCCATCACCTTCGCCCGGGTCCGGGTTGATCATGATGCCGACGAAGCCCAAGTCGTTGATGCAGCGCTCGATCTCATCAAATGTGTTCGTCACCGGCACCCCGCCGTTTTGCGGCAGGCCCGCGATCGCGCGAAATTTTTTCGATTCCATTTTGACCTGCAGCGCCAAAGCATCGTTTACCGCCTGGCAATACCAGTGCACGATTTTCTCCGGCTTTGCCGAATGCATCATCGTGTAAGGACGCGGGGAGATAAAAGCATAATCCGTTCCAACCTCGGTCAAAACTTCGGAATGCCGGTGGCCATGCCATTTTGCTTCCTGAATATGCCTTTCCGTCACCACGGCTCCGCGCGGACGATGGAAGCCGGCGCTATTGATCAAACCGGCCTGAAAAGTCTGCAACTGCTCGCCGGCGACGATATGATTGTGAACGTCAATGATCATGACGCGGTCCTTTCTGCACGAATTGGGTATACCTATCAGAGTCCAGCAACCGGCGGCAAGACACGAGGCAATTGGAGTAATGGAGTGCTGGAGGGTGGAGCACTGGGTTCGGCGCCCCCCCCCAAATGCTCCATTACTCCACACTCCGTCACTCCATCATTGTTCTTTTCGGTGGCCGCAACATCAAGCTCAATACCGCCGAAGTCGCCAGTGCGCCGCCGAAGATCGCGAACGAAAGCCCGTAACCACCCGTGATGTCGAATAAGAACCCAAAAAATGGCGGACCGAGAGCAGCGAGCACTTGAGAGATCAGCAATCCCAGACCGCGAATTTTCCCGAGCGACCGGCGACCGAAATAATTGGCCCACAAGAGATCGGGCAAAACCATGTTGCCGCCCAGACCGATGCCGTAAAGAAAGAATCCTGCGTAAAGGCAAATGAGGTTGCCAGTTGCAATCGCCAGCCCCAGACCAATGCCTTGAACGATGAAGCGCAGCATCGCGGCGATGCGAGGATCGATTCGTTCGGCGAGAAATCCCCATGCCAACGGCGAAGCGAGCTGCATGGACGCGATCACGCTCATTACTGTCGCGGCGACCACCGGCGAATGGCCAAGATCGGTAACGTACGGATAGACGTGCAAGTTGAGCCCCGTCACGCCGACACTCGAGATGCCGAACGTGATCACGAGCAGCCAGAAGGCGGTTGTGCGCACGGCTTCGGCACGGGTCCACAGCATTTCGGTTTCATTCGCTGATTGCTGGTTCGTAGTTCTCTGACCTCGTGCACTGCCACCGTCGTTGGCGACCGGCTCGGCCGCACCGTCGGGGCGAAGGCCCATATCCTCGGGCGTGCGCCGGACGACGAGCAATGCGGGTAACACCAGCAAAGCCATGGTAAGAATACCGAACACCATCCAAGTTTGCCGCCAGCCGAGCGCGACTAGAAGCCACGCTGCCAGGACTGGCATACAGACTTTGGCGAAACCAACACCCATGCTGGTGAAAGCGAACGCGCGCCCGCGCTGTCGAATGAACCACTGCGCGACTACGACATTGACGACCATGTAACCCATCAAAGCATCGCCGAAGGTGACGAGCGTCAAGCGAATCGCCGCAAACTGCCCAAAGCTGTCAATGGTGCCGAGAAGAAGAAAGCCTAAACCGGTGATTGCGGAGCCGAAGACCATAAGCCAGCGACCGCCGTAGCGATCCACCAAGGTACCTACCACCGGCGCAAGACAAGCACCGATAATACCTTCGCCGGAACGCAACAATGAAAATACGCCGCGCGAAATGCCCAACTCGGCAGTCAGAGGCTTAAGAAAAATGCTAAGGGTACTGGCGAGTGCAAAGGACGACGCGACGTTAGCGAGAAAACCGACGCCGACGATATACCAGCCGTAAAAGATGCCCGGGCTCTTGAGTTGATGCTCGCGCCGCGCCGCCGTTTCCACACTTCGATTTAGCAGGATTCTCTCCGCGCGCGCAATTCAACAGCGTTCTTCGTTTTTTCTTTTGTCGTTCTCCACTTGTAAATGCGTTCGTTTCGTCTCGGTCTAAGATACCGAGTTCATTCGACACGCCGGCGGATCGGTGGGCAGGATCATTGCCTGCACCATTTTTGACGCTACCGTCAAAAACATTTTGTGCCCTGGTTGGCGAGCTTTAGGACCGGAGCCGTTTTAAGCCCTTCCTCGACGCTCCGGTCGAGTTTGCGGTGTGTCGCGCAGGCGGTTCATAAAAACAGAAAACCGCATGGATGAACTTTTTCATTGCCGTGCAGTCTAAATCTGCAACCGCTCTCCG
>Ga0210076_1000003_pt1 | contig 58842 bp, 58 predicted proteins | sample MayberryNW_Catta_3_FD_184876 | JGI IMG/M metagenome (GOLD analysis project Ga0210076, IMG submission 184876) | Wetland microbial communities from San Francisco Bay, California, USA, that impact long-term carbon sequestration -... | ecosystem: Environmental > Aquatic > Marine > Wetlands ... | reverse complement strand
GCCGAAATACAATTAAAGAAGATGAAGTGATGGAGTACTGAGGGAGTTTTGGAGTAATGCGAAGTTTCCAACACCTAATACTCCGGCACTCCAATAAGCCCATGATTGTTACCCATGAAACTTTCATTTGAACTGAACGGCAAAGTTCAGCAAATCGACTGTGAACCTGCGGACACTCTCGCCGAGGTTTTACGCAATACCTTGAATCTCAATGGCACCAAAGTTTCCTGCGAGGTGCAGGTGTGCGGCGCCTGCACGGTGTTGGTCGACGGCGCGCCCGTGAGCGCTTGCACGTATTTGGCCTACGAGGCGCGCGATAAAAGTGTCATGACCATCGAGGGCCTGCAAAAAGCGGACGGAACGCTTCACCCGCTGCAGCAGGCTTTCATTGACGAGTTTGCTTTTCAATGCGGCTACTGCACGCCGGGCATGATCATGTCGGCCAAAGCATTGCTCGATGAGAATCCAAAGCCGACGCGCGATGAGATTATTCATTATATGGACGGCAATCTCTGCCGCTGCACCGGTTATGTGCCGATCGTCGCGGCGATCCAGCGCGCCGCCGAGGTAATGGCTAAGGAGTCGAAGAAGTGAGCGCCGATAAAAAGACCGATTTTCATGTCGTCAATCATTCGCTGCCGCGCCGCGACGGGCGGGTCAAAGTCACCGGCAAGGCTCAGTACGTCGCCGATCTGAAGCTCATCGGCATGGCCTACGCGAAAGTTCTGCGCAGCCCCTACGCTCACGCCAATATCATTTCCATCGGCAAGTCGCGCGCGGAAGCGTATCCGGGAGTCTACTGCGTCGTCACCGGCTACGATCTCGACGGGATCAATCCGTATTACGGTCACGCGGTCAAAGATCACCCGCTCCTCGCTATCGATAAAGTGCGTTACGCCGGAGAAGCGGTGGCGGCGGTCGTGGCGGTGGACGAGCGCACCGCCTTCAAAGCGCTGGAGTTGATCGAGGTCAAGTACGAAGAGCTGAAAGCCGTGTTTACACCGGAGGAAGCCGCGGCCAAGGACGCGCCGCTCCTGCACGAGAGGAAATTCGAAGCAGGCGCGCTGCGCGGCTTCGAAGGCGAGGTCACTGCCGGCAAAGGAACGAATATTTGCCAAACCCACAAAATCCAGTGGGGCGATGTTGACAAAGCTTTCAAGGAAGCGGCGGCGGTCATCGAGGGTGAATATTATTTCCCGATGACCTACGCCTACGCGATGGAACCCTACGTCGCCATCGCGGAGGTCAACGACCAGGGCGTGACGATCTACTCTTCGGCGCAGCATCCCTTCATGGTGCGCCACGATTTGAAGTCGGTCTTCGATTTGCCGGTGAGCTCGGTGCGTTTGATCGTGCCGTTCGTCGGCGGCGGTTACGGCAGCAAGTCGTATACGAAGATTGAGCCGCTCGTCGCCGCCTGTGCTTGGAAAGCCAAGCGGCCGGTGAAGCTGCAGCTCACCGTCGAAGAAGCGATGCTCACGACGCGCAGCGACGACGCCTACACTTGGATGCGCACGGCGGTCGATAAAAACGGCAACATCATCGCGCGCCAGGCAAAAATTCTGATGAATACCGGCGCGTACGCCGAGAATAGTCCGCTGGTTGTCGAAAAATCGACCAACCGCTGCGTCGGTCCCTACGCGATCCCTAACGTGCTGATCGAGAATTCTTCCTATTACACGAATACGGTGCCAGCCAGCTCCTATCGCGGCTTTGGCTGCGCTCAGGTGACGTTGCCGGGCGAATCGCAGATTGACGAGCTGGCGAAGAAAATCGGCAAAGATCCGTATGAATTTCGGTTGATGAACGCTGCCAAGCCCGGCGAAGAATTTTTTCCCGGCATGCGCCCGTTCGACGGCACTCTCAAAGAAGATTTGGACACCGCCGCGAAGGCGATCGGCTGGGGCAAGCCTTTGCCGAAAGGGCATGGCCGAACGGTGGCCGTCTCCGGCAGCGATGCCGGAGCTTATCCGCTTACGTCGACGGCCATTCGCGTCCACGCCGACGGCTCCGTAACGATCATGACCGGCAGCACGGAACTGGGTCAGGGAAGCCATACGGTTTTGCCGCAGATTGCCGCCGAGGAGTTGGGCGTGCCGTTCGACAAAGTTCGCGTGGTCTCCTCGGATACCGCAATTACGCCGTACGACCGCTCCACCGGCGCGAGTCGGACGACGACATTGATGGGCAGTGCGGTCCTCGACGCAAGTCGCGACGCGATCGAGCAAATGGCCGTGATGGCGGCCGACGTGCTGAAAGTCAAAGCCGAGCAGATCGAAGTCGTTCGCGGCGGCGTGCGTTGCGGCGAGGCACAGTTAAACTGGTCGGAGGTCATCAGCAAGTTCTACGCTCTCCCTGACGGGGAAGTCATCGGCCGCGCCTACATTCGCAAAGCCGGCCGGTTTGCCAAGCTGCCGGTTTTTTGGGAAGCCGCCGCCACCGGATGTGAAATTTCCGTGGATGAAGAAACCGGAAAAATCACCATGGAAAAACTCGCGACTGTCGGCGATGTGGGTCTCGCGATCAACCCGGCGCTTGCTGAAGGTCAAGACCTCGGCGCTGCGACCATGGGGATGGGCATCGGACTCTTTGAAGAGCTCGTGTACGAAGGCTCGCAACTAGTCAACGGCTCGATCCTCGATTACCGTCTGCCGCGCTTTTCCGACCTACCGAAGCAAATCGAATTGCATCTGGTGCAGAATCGGGACGGTGTCGGCCCCTACGGCGCGAAAGGGGGCGGCGAAGCATCGTTGAATTCGATGGCCGCTAACATCGCAAACGCCGTCGACAGCGCGGTCGGCGTGCGCATCCGGGAAGCCCCGCTCACGCCGGAAAAAGTCTGGCGTGCCCTGAAACAGAAAAAGCTTCAAGGTCCAAAAGTTTAAAAGTTCAAGAAATACAATCCAAAGCTCTTACATCGATGTTTGAACCGACCCAGAACTCGTTATGATGCCCTTAAGAGATTTTACTATCCACCAACCGAAAACCTGCGCCGAAGCTTCGCAGATGCTCGCCGAGTTTGGCGAGAACGGGCGGCTCTATGCCGGCGGCACCGAACTTCTGCTCGCCATGAAGCATGACCTGCTCCGCTATAAGCACTTGATCGACGTGAAGACTATCCCTGATCTTAACAAGATCGAGTTAAGAAATGGTACGCTGGTGATCGGGAGCACGGCGACACATCGCGCGATTGAGCGCAGCGCGTTAGTGCGCCAAAACTTGCCGGTGCTCGGTGAGATGGAAACTAACGTCGCCAACGTGCGCGTCCGCACCAGCGGCACACTGGGCGGGAACCTCTGTTTCGCCGAACCGCATTCGGACCCCGCGACCTTATTGGCGGCCCTCGGCGCCAAGGCGCATGTTCAGGGCAAGTTCGGAGCCAAGACAATGACTATCGACCAGCTCATCACCGGCGCTTACGAAACTGCCTTGGCCACAGACGAATTACTCGCCGCCGTGGAGGTTCCGCCGTTGAGTAAATCCCAGCGCGCGGCTTATTTAAAATTCCAGCTCAAGGAACGACCAACGCTGGGTTTGGCCTTACTCTTGAATTTTGATGGCGATACGATCAAAAACGCAACCGCCGTCGTCGGCGGCGTCAGCACCGTGCCGACGCAGTCGGATCAAGCCAATCAACTCCTCACCGGGTCTAGGACGCAGGTTGAAAAACAGTTGAGTGTTGCCGCCGAGGCGCTTGCGCAGGCCGCGGATCCGGTCGACGATCTCGAAGGCAGCGCCGATTACAAGCGGCATCTGATCGGCGTGTTCCTGCGCAGAGCTTTCATTAAGGCGCTTTCGTAATCTCGCAGGCATCGGTTCGAAGCTCGACAATGGTTGGGGCGCGCTCCCCGGAGCCTTTCTAGCGGCAGCCCAATTATAATAATTAATGCCATTGGCGGCGGCGATTCGACCAACGCGCACTGACAAAAAAATTAATCTGACACAAACGTCCAACCCTGACGTATTTTGGAATTTTTTGCGTCATTTGATGATGCGGTAAAAGTATAACGTCAGCCGAAAGGGCCTTGCTTGGCGCCGGCACCCCTGACTATTATTCAAGGTAGCTTCTAGCTCGTACGCGAATAGTTTCCCGGAGGTGGTCACATGGACATTATCGGGGAATACGCAACAGGGCTGTTCTCTAATCTTCGGCCATTTCTCGATTGGGCAATAGGAAACTGGGCAATCACTATGCTCGTGCTGGGCATGCTGATCTACGGTGCCGGAAAGCAAAGACGACACCGTAAGCGCCATTCCTAGTTCACTGTCTTATCCCGCTAATTTCCTGGCTCGGTAAGCGGTGAGGCAGGAAAACGCAGCGATCCTCTGCATACGCATTGCAGTGCGTGATGCTCGGGTTGATCCGTGGTCAACGGCTAAACTATTTCTTTTAAACAACTGATGCTGTCGGCTCAATCGGTCGGCGGCATTATGCCGCAACCGGGTAGTGGAGAACCGATGGCAGGTGAAAAAACCGTAAAGGATATTACCTTTCGCATCCGGCATACCATGATGCTGGTGAGCGACCTCGACCGCAGCATCGATTTTTACACCCGGCTTCTCGGCATGGACGTCCAACGCATTCGCCCGGCGCCGGAGAAAAGGGAGCGAGTCGGCTACCTCGGTTACGGCAGCGAAGATGAACATCCGGGTTTGGAGCTCATCGAGACCGGCGGCCCGGGTCATATCAAGGAAATGCCCAAATGGCACGGCCACGTCGCCCTCTACGTCTCCGACCTCTACAAGCTGAGCGAAAAACTACACGCCGCTGGCGTCAAATTCACTCTCGGTCCACAACCCAATCGCCACGGCAGCCAGGATCACGTTGCCTTCATTCAGGACCCCGACGGTTACGTCATCGAACTCACCGAGCGCCATTCGAAGAGTGGGCCGCCGCTCAAAGCGGGCTGAAGAGCATTATTCCGTCGCCCCAGCCGCCTCAAGAACTTTCGCCGCTTCAGCATGCTTTCCCAACCGCGCCAGCGTGAGCGCGGTTCGGCCCTGCGAGTCGCGCTCGTCCAGAGGCGCTCCGGCCGCGATTAAATCCTTAAGCATAATGGCGTTGCCCATCGCCGCCGCAATGCGCAAAGCAGTGACTCCGGTGGCGGCGGCGTTGGCGTCGGCGCCACCAGCAATCAAGACTCTTACGGTCAGGACATGACCACCGCCCGCAGCCATCAATAACGGGGTAACGCCGCTGTTTAATCCTTTCGCGTTAGCGTCGGCACCGGCATGAATGAGTGCCCTGACCGCGTCAGTATGCCCCCGGCTCCCGGCCGCATGTAAGGGACTCGTACCCGATTTATCGCGGCTGTTCGGATTGGCCCCAGCAGCGACTAGCGCGTGAACGACGGCGGCGTGACCCTCCCAGGCGGCCACCTGCAGCGCCGTTTCGCCGGAATGATTTTGGGCGTTTGCGTCGGCTTTGAAAGCGAGCAGCAGCTGGGTGGCCTCGACATCGCCGCGACGCGCCGCCAGCGCGAGCGCGCGATGACCGTTTGCGAGCTCGAAGTCAGCCGAAGCACCGCCTTCCAGCAAGGCTCTCGCGCTCGCCAGATGACCGCCGAGCGTCGCGGCCGCCAATGGCGATAAGCCACCCTCCGTAAAATCGGGGTCGGTTCCTCCAGCCATCAATTGCTCGACTCGGCCAGCGTCTCCGGCAGCAGCCGCCGTCATGAGGGCGCTTTTCCTGCGCTCAAATGTTTCGATCAACGTTGCGCAGCCGGCAACTTGAATGGAGCAGCAGATCCCGAGAAAGCACAATACGTTTCGATATCTATGCAACATCGATTCTAGTCGACGGGTTCCTCGCACGCAGCAAGGGGCAGCCACGATCCAATCAATACCCGCCAACAGTAATTTGCCCTATCTCAGCTGTTGCCGGAGAGCGCCGGAAACGCCGCGGAGATCTCGCCCCAGTCACGATAACGGCGGATCCGCACATGCTTCCCATCGAACTGATTCCATGGACGATCAAGCAAAACAACCGGCACCTTCATTTCATTGGCTAAATACTGCGCCATCGGCAGGGAATCCTCAACTGCCCAGCAAAACCGTCGCATGGATAATTCGGTCAAAGAAATTGCCTTAGAACTGTCCGGCGTAAAGCGCGAGTACTTATCGACGACTGTAAATGAACTGTGCGCGATCCGATGCTTGGCCAACCACTCACGCGAGACTTCAGAACTATCCGGTGGTCGGCCGGTAACGATGGCGATGTGGAATCCCCGCTCGTTCCATTGCTTTAGGACCGCGATCGCCTCCTCGACTGGCGCCATGCTCAACAGCTCCTCCGGCCGATGGACGATACGATACAACTCATCGCGCTCCTCAGAAGGTAAGCCGCAGGAACGGCCCACATCGAAGTTGATCACTTGCTCGTATCTAATTCGTTTACCGAACTCGCGCTCGACAATAAGGAGAAAATGGCGCGCAGATTGACACAGCACATCGTCCAGGTCGACGTAGATCGTTTTCGAATCCGTTCTCATCCTGGATATCGACTTGATTCGAACAACACACGGCAACGGCTCACTAGCCGTTCATCAAACTTTTGAAACAAACTCGCTACCGCGAACAAGAAATCGATAGGGCTTGTTCTTCCACCTGCCGGCATAGTCGACCCCGATCCGTGGTGTAGCTTGAAATCTCGGAGTGGGCTCACCGCGATCCTCGACGTAAAGAAGACCACTGCACAAATCCGCCCCGTTCAGCGAACGGTCGATGGCAAAAGCTTGGCAGAGTTTGCCCGGCCCGCTGGCAAGATTGAGCAGTTCGCCGTTTTTCCTCCGCGTTTTCATCAATTCGATGCCGCCCACGGGTTCCGCGGCGCGAATTAAAACAGCGGCTGGATAGTCCTGTTTTTCCGTAACCAGATTCAGCATGTTGTGAAACCCATAGATGAAGTACACATAGGCGTGACCCGCCGGGCCAAACATCACGTCCGTACGGGCCGTGCGTCCTTTAGATGCGTGGCAGGCAAGATCCTGGGGGCCAACGTAGGCTTCGGTTTCGACGATGCGCCCAATCGTGTTGCCTTCGGGATGTTTTCGCACCAGATACTTTCCCAAAAGCTGCTTGGCGACGTCAATCGTGGTTTGTTCGTAGAAAGAGCGCGGAAGTTGCAACGCTGAATTTGTGTCCAGTTTCAAAAGTTCGTTAAACAAGGGTGTCGATTCTCGTCCTGCTCGCGCAAAGTTCCTGGATTCGATTTCGGTCCGGCTTGCGCTGGGAGCTAACATCCAACTTACGTTAATTTCGCTCAAAGGAAATCGACCAGGACTTCTCTGGCTATCTCTAAATAGTCCTTAGGGACAAGAAATCTTACGGGTATGTTGCGCGCTAAGTTAAAATTCTCACCCTGGGCAAGATAGGGTATTTCTTCCGCTTCAAGAATCGATTTAATCAGTGGAATCTGGCCTGCGTCGGCCATGGTAAGGACCTCGACGAGGTCAACAAATGCTGCGGCTTCCTCGGGCGGCAATTCGACTATGAGCGCAACATCACAATCATTACACCATGTGAAACCAGGGCGGTACTCGGATCGGCATTTTGGACAGTACATGATTTCCCATTCGACCTTCGACGCCAAACTCATCCGCTTCTATTTACTAATCTCCTTCACCAGACTCCAATCCACCAACTGGCTCAAGGGAATATCTTTCGTGAGCTTGAGTCGTTCTTTCGTCAGCTGCACGTCCAACAGCACTCCCTTATCCGAAATGATGCCGTCGTCGGTGAACGAGTTGATCGAAGCGTCGTAAGCTTTGGCTGACTGCGCGGGCGTGATTTTGAGATAGTTGGAGAGCATCTGCACGGTTTCGGCGCGATTCTGCTTCATGAAGCGCGTCCCGCGTACTGTGGCACGGACGACTCTTTTCACTTGCTCCCGTTGCGTTTGCAGCTTCTGGTCCATCACCGCGATGCCTGACAGCGGCAGCTCGATCAGATCGCCCAAATAGATGAGCCTGCGGAAGCCTTCATCCTCCGCCTTTACAGCGAAGGCGACATCGATCGGCGTCGCATCGATGGAACCTGCGTGCAGCGCAGCCAGCCGTGTCGGGCTCTCGCCGGTGACGATGATCTTAACGTCCCTTTCCGGCTCGAGGCCGAAATGGCGTACGGCCACGCGCGAGAGGTAGTCTACGGTGCCGGCAACGGAGTCGACACCGATCACCTTTCCCTTGAGGTCCTTCGGTGTCCTGATTTCCGGCCGGGCAACCAGCACGTGAAGGGGTCGACTGGCGAGCCCGACGACTGCTTTGATCGGCACGCCGGTCACGGCAGCCCTAAGCGCCGAACCCCACGCGAGCAGATAGTCGACGTCACCGGAGATCAAAGCTTTGACGCCGATTGCCGGCTGCATCTGAATTTTATCGACGTCTATGTCTTCGTTCTTGAAGAAACCTTTGCGCATGGCGACGACCACGGGGAACTCGAACAAGCCACGGCTGGGTGTCGCCATGTTGATGCGTTCCGCGTAGACCGCCGGCGGCAAACCGAGCAGATTCCCCGCCAGAGCTAGAGTGAAGAAACAGATGAATCGAATGGCGACTAAAGTGCATGTCGTTTTCATGGCTTTAGGAATTCTCCTATTCGAGCCGGACGTTCTTCGAGAAATCGTAGTTCTTCGAGTAAGCACTTTCATAGGTGCAAACGATTCGCTCGCTGTCCCAGCCGCCAAAGCATTTTTTCAAAAACGACATGATCAGACTCCAGGCATCCTTCGCCGCTTCCCTGCGATAGCGACCCGGCATGGTGTCGTTGAGCCAGCCATGCGGTGCCTCAGGGTATAGACGAATGTGGCAATTCTTTTTGGCTTTTTCCAACGCGTTGCGAAAACGCACGACATCGTCGATCGAAATGATATGATCGGCTTCACCGAAAACGCCTAAAATCGGACAATTCACCTGCAAGATTAGCTCTTCGATCGGCGTCGGGCGAAGATCGTTGGGGAACCATTCTTTTCCCCCAATGGCGCCGTAGAGCACCACCGCGCCGGCGATATCGTTGCGCTTTGCGGCGAGCAGCACAGGTTGGCGCCCGGTTTGGCACACACCGATGATGCCGATGCGCGAGTCATCGACTTCTTTTAGCTTCTTCAGATAATCGACGGCGGCGTTCAGATCCTTTAAGGCGCCGTCGTCGGTAAGATCGACGCGCTGCTCACCCCGTAGCACGGCCTTGCGGTCACCGCTAAAGCGACGAAACAAATCCGGCGCGAAACCGATAAAGCCGGCTTGCGCCAGTCGCGCCGTTAGGTCTCTAGTATGCGGGTCGATGCCGTAGCGCTCGTGGAGAATGATGACCGCGGGACGCTTGCCTTTGCCACTGGGCAAAGCGCGAACGGCACTGATGCCGCGGCCATATTTGACCGTCGTTGCCTTAATTCCTGCCGGGCTTTTCTGTGCCATTCGCTTCCCCAAAGTTGTTCTCAAGTGGATGCCCCTTGCGCGTAATTTCGCCAACTCTATCGCCGCATAAGAGAAGGAGTCAAGGCGACCGGAACATCGCTTGTCTCGATGCCGGGGCCGCCATATATTCGCGATCATGAATCTAAAAGACGGATCCAGCATCGTCGCCGATGTGACCACGATCGGCCGTAAGACAGGCCAACCAAGGACTGTGGAACTGCGCCTCATTTACCAAAATGGCTGTTTCTTTGCGTCATCGAGCCGGGTACAAGGCAAGCACTGGTGCCAGAATATGCTGAAGAATCCGGCGGTGGATATCGAGGTCCGAGGCGCGAAACTTCCTTGCACAGCGAAGCAGGTAACCGACGAACATCGCCGCCGGCAAATCCTTACTCTGCGCGATTCGTCGCCGCAGTTAGACCGGGTCGTGTTCGAAATTAAACCGAAGAGTTAAGGTCAGCCGTGGCTCAGAACGAACACCCCGAAGACGATCAGCGCGGCGGCCACTCCGTCACGGAAGGTGACGACCTCGACGCCTCTTAGAGTGAAGCGAGCCAGCGCAAAGGTAATCAGCGGGGAAATTCGCCAGATCGGCGACAGCAGCGCCGCGGGCCCATAGCCCAACGCGAAAAAGGTGAAGAGCGAGCCGAATGCTTCGGTCGCGCCGGAAAGCGTCAGAAGCATCAAAGCCTTTGCCGGCATCCGCTCCCATTTCGGTTTCAACCCCATGAATTTGCCTAGAAAAATCATGAAGACCAAAGCTGTGGTCTGGGTGATCAGGGCTCCCAGCACAGGCGCATTAGCCGCGTCCATTCCGATCTTTTTGAAGATCGGATTGATACCGAAACACATGGCCGCGATCAGCGGAAATAAGTAATATTGCAATCGATCGACGCTGCGCCCGCCGCTCTCTTTGGTTTGCGTCAGCACGGCGATGCCCAGGATGATGGCGAGAATACCAGTGACGATAAAGCCGTTCACGTCTTCACCGAGAAAACCCATGGCCAGAATCGCCGTTAGAAGCGGCGAGCTATTTTTAACCGAAGTCGCCTTGGATGCGCCGACTTTATCGATGCCCCGGTAATAGAAGACCTTGCCAAAGCTGGCGCCGACAGCGCCGGCGAGAAAAAAAGCCCAGAACGCCTGGCCGGTAAAATCCACCGCGCTGATCTCGCCCTGGTGGGCAGCCAAGCCGGCGAGCAGAGCCACCGCGACATGCTGTTCGACGACCGTGGCATTGCTCACGTTGGTATACTTGATGGCGCGTTTGAGCAGTAGTGGGGTCAGCCCCCACAGAAAACCCGCCAACAGCGCATAAGCGACGCCGGTTTGCAATTCCGCGCTCACCGCAAAAAACCTCGCCGCTATTTGGCTTGTTGGTCGGACATTTTCTTCTGGGTATCATCCACGCCCTTTTGCATTCCTTCCATCATTGCTTTTTCTTTTTGCATGCCCTGCTGAATCGCCTTTTGCGCTTCTTGCGCTCTATCGGCGGACTCCTGTTTGTCGCCGCAACCCGTGACAGCGAAAGCTACCGCCAGAGCCAGATAAATCCTCGCGACGTTTTTCATGGTTCACCTCGGCGTAGTTTTTTCATCCATTCTAGTTAACAGAAAAACGAGCGAGCTGGCAATCGAGCCGGTTCGTGTTGGATTTGCGCTTTTCTTTCGTCCGTCGTTTGTTATCCTGTGCGGGTATGCTCGCCCGATTTTTTGCGGCACTCGTGACTTTCCTCCTGCTCCTCCACTCAGTGGGAGACGTTTTTTCGCAACGCGATAAAAAGGCGACGGTTGGTAGGACTCTCGCCGTCACGGATGCAGGAACATGGAGAACGATTCAAAAAGGTCTGGAGTTTCGTAGGATCGTCATGGAGCGTTCGGAACCTGGCTATGAGGTCGAGTTCAAGCTGCTTCGCGTTGACAGTCAAATCATCGTCCCGCGGGTCCTTTCGGCGGACAGTTTTCAATTGAAATCGGCAAACGCAAAAACGTTTGCCGAGAAAGCCGGCGCCATCGCGGCCATCAACGCCAACTATTTCGATGAAAAAGGCCGCCCGCTCGCCTATCTGAAGACGGCCGATAGGGAAATCAACCGTGTTATATCCAAACATCGCCTTTACACCGGCGTCTTCGGCGTGGGTGAGTCGGGACCCTTCGTCACGCATCGCGACGAATTTGAGCCGGGACAAGCGAGTGCCGCGCTGCAGTCGGGCCCGCTGTTGCTACATCACAGCGCACCCGTTGAAATCATGAGCGGACCGGGACGTTATGCGCGCCGCAGCATCATCGGAACGGATAAAGAACGCCGCGTTCTCATCGGTGTCACCGATGGCGTGATCGGCGGGCTCAGCTTTGCCGAGTTACAAGAACTCTTTACTCAGCCCAAATGGCAACTGAATGCTGTGGAATTGTTGAATCTCGACGGCGGCGGCTCGGCGCAACTTTACGTCAAGTCAGGCAAGTTCGAAGAATGGCTTCCGGGTACGGCCGAAGTCCCGGTGGCCATCGGTTTCTTTTATAGAAAAAATTAAATACGGCTTCGCGCAATTCTCCCGGACTATTCGAGCGACGACAAGGCAACGCGGCTCCAATCAAGGCCCACGGCCGGCAGAACGCCAAAGTAAACCGTGCCGGCTGCCGCGAGCGCGATCGTGATGTAGGTATAAGGGTTTTGGCGAAAACTTTTGCCTTTGCTGCCGCCCTCTTCCATGTACATGGCAACGATCACACGTAAATAATAGATCACCGACAATAGACTATTGAGCACGGCAATGACCGCCAGTGTCATTTGGCCGGAGAGCACTGCAGCCCTGAATAGAAAAAATTTTCCGGTAAAACCAGCGAGCGGCGGGAATCCGGCGAGCGACAGCATAAAAAGCGACATGGCCACGCCTATAAACGGCCGCTTGAAACCCAAACCGCCAAAGTCATGATAGCTCTCGCGCGGCTCATCCCCTTCGGCAAGGCAACTGAGCACGGCGAAGGCACCGATGGTCATGAAGGCGTACGTCACGATATAGAACAACAGCGGCAAGCCGCCCCACTCCTCGCCGACAACAACCGCGATCAGCAGATAACCGGCATGGGCAATACTCGAATACGCAAGCATGCGCTTCACGCTGTTTTGGCCAATGGCCAACAAATTCCCCAAAGTCATCGTCGCGATAGCGATAATCCAGAGTGGAAAACTCCAGTCGCTGTCCAGCGGCGACAGCTTGTGCATTAGGATTCGGGTCCAGGCAGCGAAGGCGGCCGCTTTCACGGCAACGGACATAAAGCCGGTGACCGGCGTCGGCGCACCATCGTAGACATCCGGAACCCAAAAGTGAAAGGGCACGGCGCCCACCTTGAAAGCAAAGCCGACCAGCAAAAGGAATCCACCGCCGACCAAATAAAGTGGCCACTCGCTCGGCTGTTCAAGCAAATAATCGGCGATTAAATCGAGGTTCGTCGAGCCGGTGGCGCCGTAAATCAACGCAATGCCGTAAAGCAGAAACCCTGTGGCGAAGGCGCCCATGATAAAATATTTCATCGCGGCCTCGCTCGACCGGGCGCTGCTGCGCCACATGCCGGTCAACACATAAACCGCGACCGACATCGTTTCCAGGGCGAGGAAGAAAACCAGCAGATCATTGGCGGCGGCCATGAGCATCATGCCTACGGTCGCGAAAAGAATTAGCGCGTAAAATTCACCCTCGGCGATCGCTGTCTGCCGGACGTAGTGAATCGACGAGAGAATCGTCAGCGCGGCCACCAACAGAAAAATAAGCGAGAAAAACAGCGCAAAGTTATCCAGTATCACGCTGTCGTTAAACGCGCTTTCCTGCGCGCCCCACAGAGCGACCGACTCGACGGCGGCAAGACCGATACCGATCTGGCTGATTAATGCCAGGAAACCTTTAGGTTCGTGGTCCTCGATGAAGAGATCGCGCAAAAGGACAACTAGCGCGGTAAGCAGCACTTGAATTGCCGGGAGCAGCGGCAAAAGATTAGTGTCCATTTTACTTCGACTCTCCGGCGCTCGCCGGCATAGCGGTCGCGGGTGCCGGCGAAACAACGGAGATTCTTTTCAACGTCAGCTCGATAGCCGGTCCCATGCGCTGTAAAAACGGCTGCGGATAAACGCCCATCAGGACAATCAGGAGCAAAATCGGCGCAAGCAGAAAGAGCTCACGGGCACTTAAATCTTTCAGTTTTGCGTTGGCCGGATTTGTCAGTGGGCCGAAAGTGACCCGGCGGTACATCCAGAGCATGTAAACGGCGCCGAGAATGACGCCTGTGGCCGCCGCGGCGGTCCAGAGCGGTGTCACCCGAAAAGCGCCGAGCAAAATCAGAAACTCGCCGACGAATCCGTTGAGGCCGGGCAAACCGATGGAAGCAAACATCACCACCAGAAAAATCCCCGAAAACAACGGTACCTGTTTCCATAGACCGCCGAAATCATCGATCATGCGCGTGTGGCGCCGGTCGTAGATCATGCCGACCAGAAGAAACAGCGCGCCGGTGGAAAGACCATGGCTGACCATTTGAAAAATCGCGCCCTGCACGCCCTGCAAGTTGAACGCGAAGAGGCCGAGCATGACAAAACCTAAATGGCTCACGGAGGAGTAAGCGACCAGTTTTTTTATGTCGCTTTGCATCATCGCAACCATCGCGCCATAGACAATGCCGATGACCGATAGAGCGACGATGATCGGTGCCGCCGCCAATGCCGCGTCGGGAAAAAGCGGCATGGCGAAACGTAAAAATCCGTAGGTGCCGAGCTTGAGCAAGACTCCGGCAAGAATCACCGAGCCGGCAGTCGGCGCCTCGACGTGGGCATCGGGCAGCCAGGTATGAAACGGAAAGAGCGGCACCTTGATCGCAAAAGATAAGGCAAAGGCAAAGAAGAGCCACGCCTGCTGATCCAGCGGCAGGCGCAGGCCATAGAGTTTTAACAGATCAAAGGTCAGCACCTGCTCGAGTTCCGCGTGGCGCGCCGCGAGGTAGATAATCGCAACCAGCATGAGCAAGCTACCAGCCATCGTGTAAATAACGAATTTGAGCGCGGCGTAGATGCGCCGCGTGCCGCCCCAGACACCGATGAGAAAGTACATCGGCACCAGCATGACTTCCCAAAAGACATAAAAAAGAAAAAGATCGAGCGCGACAAAGGCCCCGAGCATGCCGGTTTCCAAAAGCAGCATGAAAATCAGGTATTCCTTGACTCGGTCCTTGACCGACCACGACGCCAGGATCGCGATCGGCATGAGCAAGGTGGTAAGCAAAACCAAGAACAGACTGATGCCGTCGATGCCGACGCTGTACTCGATGCCGAAAGCCGGCATCCACGGGACGCGCTCGAGCAGTTGCATCTCGCCGCTGTTGGCGTCGAAGCGATTAAAGATATTGAGCGACCAGAGAAAGTTGACGCCGCTGGCCAGGAGGCCTAAGGAAAATAGCGTTTCCATTCGACGCCGGGGAATGAACACCAGCAACCCCGCACCGATTACCGGGATGGCGAGCAACACGCTCAGGTCTCCGATCGCGAGTGCGGACATTTTTACAATTCGCCGATGTAGTAGGCCAAGAGCGCCAGTGTGCCAAGCAGGAAACCGGCCAGATAATGCTGCACGTTGCCGGTCTGCAAACCGCGCCATACCCAGCTAAAGCCACGCACCGAAGCGGCGATGCCATTGACGGCGCCATCAATCACCGATGGGTCCACGAACCGAGCGAAGAACCGCGCGCAAGCGGTAAACGGCCGAACGATAAACAAATCATAAAGCTCGTCAATGTAGTATTTGTTGAGCGAGAGACGATAGAGCAGGCTCGCCGGCTCTTGACCGATACCGGCCGCGGCTCGGGCGTACTTCACATAGGCGCAGTAAATTCCCGCAGCCACGACCGCGAGGGTCAGCAGAGTCACCATGATTTCGGTGATGACGGAGCCGTGATGCTCCTCTACGCCGAAAACCGACTGGAGAAATTGATTCCACCGGCTGCCCCAGAGATACTCCGGCGCGCCCAGCCAGCCGGCGAAGATCGAACCGGCGGCGAGAATAATCAACGGCAAGGTCATCACAGCCGGCGATTCGTGCGGATGTGATCTTGCGTGCTGCTGGGCGGAGCGCTCGCCGTGAAAGATCATCAAGAGCTGGCGAAACATGTAGAACGCGGTCAGGCCGGCGGTAATCAAGCCGATGCCCCAGAGCGCCAGCTCACCTTGATCAAAGGCCTGCCACAAGATCAAATCTTTGGAAAAAAAACCCGCCGTAAACGGGAGGCCGGCGATCGCCAACGTCGCCAACAGGTAAGTCCAATAGGTCGTCGGCATGTGGGCCTTGAGCCCACCCATGCGACGCATGTCCTGTTCGCCGTCCAGGGCATGAATCACGCTGCCAGCGCCGAGAAACAAACAGGCCTTAAAGAATGCATGGGTAAAAACATGAAAGATCGCCGCGCTAAAAGCACCGATGCCGATGGCGAGAAACATGTAACCGAGCTGGCTCACCGTCGAATACGCCAAAACTTTCTTGATATCGTTTTGCGTCAGCGCGATCGTAGCGGCGAAAAACGCCGTCGCCGCGCCGACCCAGGCGATCGTGGACATTGTGGTCGGCGCCAGCGCAAACAGATAATGCAGCCGTGCCGTCATGTAGACACCGGCGGTGACCATGGTGGCGGCGTGGATCAAAGCGCTCACCGGTGTCGGCCCTGCCATCGCGTCGGGCAGCCACACGAAAAGGGGAAGCTGCGCCGATTTACCGGTGGCGCCGACGAAGAGCAAAAGCGTAATCAGGCCGATTGCCGCCGGGCTAAGCAGCCGCACATGGTTTTGCAACTCGGAAAAATCGAGGGTCCAGATCCCCTGCCTGCCCAATTCGGTGACCAATAACAACATCCCCAGAACAAAACCGAAATCGCCGACGCGGTTGACGATAAAGGCCTTGTTGCCGGCAATCGTATTTGCGTGATCGTGGTACCAGAAGCCGATCAAAAGATACGAGCACAGGCCAACGCCTTCCCAGCCGATGAAAAGCACGAGCAAATTGTCGGCCATCACCAGCACGACCATGAAAAAAATAAACAGATTTAAGTAAACGAAAAAGCGCACGATCCCTTCGTCATGTCCCATATAGCCAAGGGAATAGACGTGGATGAGAAAGCCGATGCCGGTAACGATCAACAGCATGACCGCCGCCAGCGCGTCGACGTGCAAGGAGAGATTGACGTTGAAAGAACCGGACTCAATCCAGGTATAGATCGTGTCCCGAAAAATTCCGGGCGCCGGCAATTGAAAGAAAACATATAACGCGATCGCGAACGAGGCGCCCACCGCCGTGCAACCCAGCACGGCGGCGTTCTTTCGGCCCAGCGCTCGACCGGCAAAAAGGTTGACGACGCTGCCGAGTAAAGGAACTAAAGGAATCCAGCGCAGAAGATCGTAGGCGAATACGGCGGGTTCGGAAGTCACCATTTAAGCAGCTGCATCTCCTGAGGATCGAGGCTCTGATGATGACGGAACACGGAGATCACAATGGCGAGGCCGATGACGGCCTCGGCGGCGGCGACAGCCATGACGAAGAAGACCGCGATCTGGCCTTCGATCGAACCGAGATAGCGCGAAAACGCGATGAAGGTAAGATTAACTGCGTTGAGCATCAATTCGATTGACATTAATACCACGATCAGATTACGCCGAACCAAGACGCCGATTACGCCGATGCTAAACACAATCGCGCTGAGAATCAGATAGTAATTCAGCGGCACCGTCCGCATCAGCTCCCCCGCTTCGCCAAAACCACCGCGCCGACGATCGCAACCAACAACAGCACCGAAGCGATCTCGAAGGGCAAAACAAAATCGTTAAAGAGATTCCTTGCCAGCATTTCCGGGCTGCCAAATAATTCGGTTGCGGCCACTGGATCCGCGGCGGGCTCGGTTTGGGTTAACATCGCCGACAACACGCCGCCCAGCAACAACGTCGACACGCCAGCGAAACTCAGCCATGCGCGGCGCCGTGGCTCGGACGCAGTGAGATTAAGAAACATGATCACGAAAAGAAACAGCACCATAATGGCGCCGGCGTAAACCAACACCTGGAGCACACCGACCATCGGTGCCTGCAAGATCACAAAAAAGACCGCGATAATAAACAATGCCGCCACCAGCGCCATGGCGCTGTGGACGACGTTCCTGAGAAAGACCACCAGCAGTGAAGCGCCGATCAGCAAAGCGGCGAGAGAGAAGAAAATCACTGTCGCGACGTCCATTCGGCCCTGCCCTATTGCGCGGCAACGATCATCAGCGCCGTAATCAGCACATTGACCAACGCGAGCGGCAGCAACATCTTCCAGCCAAGTCGCATGACCTGATCATAGCGAAAGCGCGGCACGCTCCAGCGCAATAGAATCTGTAGCCAGCAGAAAAACAGCACCTTGAGGGTAAAAGCACCGACTTGAAGACCGACCACCGCCAGATGCGGCAAGAGCCATTGCCCGCCCCAGGGAAAATAAAAACCGTCTCGCATGAGGTAAGGCACTTGCCAGCCGCCGAAGAACAACGTTGTTACCAGCGCCGCCGCGGTCACGATTTCGGCAAACTCACCGGCGAAGAACATGAGAAACTTGCCGCCGGAATATTCGACGTGATAACCGGCAACCAGCTCCGACTCGCCTTCCGGCAAATCGAACGGGATGCGTTTGGTCTCTGCCACTGCCGCGGTAAAAAACAGCAAAAAGGCGAGCGGCTGGAGAAACACTCCCCAGGCGGGCAGCCAGCCGACCAATCCTCCGAGGAACGACAGCCCCTGCGGCAAGAGCTCGCGAATCAGCGTGCCCTGACCGCGCGCGATCTCTTGCAGATCCAAAGTGCCGTAAACCATCAAAATGCCGATCACCGAGAGCCCCATGGCGATCTCATACGAAATCATCTGCGCCGACCCGCGCACACCGCCAAGCAGGGAAAATTTATTGTTCGATGCCCAGGCGCCGATCACGATGCCGTAGACTCCCAGCGATGCCATGGCGAAGACGTAAAGAATACCGACGTTGAGGTTGGCGACTTGCAAGTTAATCAAGCGATCGCCGATCTGCAAAACGTCGCCGAAGGGAATCACGGCGAAAATTACCAACGCCGGGAACAGCGCCATGCAAGGCGCCAGAGTATGAAGAAATTTGTCGCCCGCAGGCGGTATGAAGTCTTCTTTGGTGAGAAACTTGAGCGGGTCGGCGATCAGGGTGTTCACCAGCCCCAGGCCGGCGAAGCCGAAGATCGACGCGCGGTTGGCGCCGATGCGATCTTGTATTAGGGCACTGCCTTTGCGTTCGATCCAGCCAAGAATACCAGCTAGATTGAGAACCATGAACAGAACGATAAAAGCTTTCGCGGCGATTATCGCGAAATCAACGATCATGATGCTCCGCCACCGCCACTGCCGAGTTCGATCCCCTGATCACCGATCGCGTCATAGTTCAAACCGCCGTAGGCCGGTATTTCTCGAGCCACGGCCGCAAAAACGTCGCCGGCAGTTTGAAAGCCGTTTCGTGCTCCGGCGAGATCCAGCAAGCGAATAAAGATGTCGCTGTCTTGCATCACGCCTTCGGGTGCTATCACGGCCGCATTGAGTTTCTGGATACGGCCTTGGCGATTGGTATAGGTCCCTTCTTTCTCACCAAAGTGAGTCGCCGGCAAAATTACATGCGCCAGTTCTGCCGTTGCCGTGAGACGCGTATCCTGCACCACCAGAAAAGACATTTTCTCTAGGGCCGCCCGAACTTTTTCGGGCTGTGCCGCGCTCGCAACCAAATCTTCGCCGATGACGTAGGCCGCGGTATAGTGACCGTTAATAATCTTAGCCAGCAAGGCATCGAAGCCGTCGTTGGCGACACCCATGTCGCGCGCGCCGCGAAAATTCGGCGAGCGATCCGGACTCACCAGAAGTTTTTGCACTGCAGTGAGCTCGCGCTCCTGATAGAAAACTTCCAACGCCGCCTCGATGCCAATCATTTTTACCAGTTTGGCAAACAGGAAAGCTTCTTCGTTGGTGTTTCTGCCGGAGAGAATACCAGCCAGCGGCCCGGCAGAGCGAAGGCCGGCAAAAACCATCTGCAAAGCAACATTCCAGCTCGTCGGCACCAAGCCGCCCTCCTGGCGGATCATCGGCGTGGTCAAGCGTTCGCCGGCGGTCAAATCGTGAAAGCAGTAGCGCCCCTCATCGCATAACCAATGGCTGTTCACGGCTTCATTGACGCGCGGCTTAAATCTCGCAATCCGGTTCTGATAAGTTTCGACACTGATGTTGCAGCCGGTACTGCAACCGGGACAGATGGAGGATGTCTTCTGCAAGTACCAGACGCGAACCTTAAAGCGAAAATCGCGGTCAGTGAGCGCGCCCACCGGGCAGATGTCGACGACGTTGGCCGACAAAGGATTGTCGAGGGTGGCGCCGGGGAACAAATCGATGGTGGAGTGGTCGCTGCGGTTCACCACCGTGAGCTCGTCGGTTTTGGTGATCTCCTGGCAAAAGCGCACACAGCGTGTGCATTTGATGCAACGCTCGCCGTCAAAGACGACGTTCGGGCCAAAGATGGTTCTTTTGCGATCGTGCACTTTGCCGACCTCAAAACGGCTCTCCTCCCGATCATGCTGCATGTAGTAATCTTGCAACCAGCACTCGCCCGCCTGATCGCAGATTGGGCAGTCTACCGGATGATTGATCAGCAGGAACTCGAGCACCGCTTTGCGGACGGCGAGTACTTTCGGGCTTTGCGTAAAGACGCCCATGCCCTCCGCCACCTGGGTATTGCAGGCGATTTGCAGCTTGGGCATTTTTTCGATCTCGATCAGACACATGCGGCAATTGCCCGCGATGGAAAGTTTCGGGTGATAGCAGTAGTGCGGGATCGCCACACCCACTTCGGCGGCCGCCTGTATGACAGTTTTGCCCTTGGAGGTGACGACTTCCTTGCCGTCGATGGTGATCTTTACCGGATCCATAGCCGAAGATTGGAGTGATGGGTTAATGGAGTTGTGGAGTATTGCTTCCCGCCCATCACTCCATTACTCCATTCCGCGCACCGTGCATCTTTTCTCCGCGACATGGGCCTCGAATTCATCGCGATATTTCTTGATAAATGCGGCCGCCGGCATCGCCGCGGCGTCGCCGAACGGGCAGATCGTATTGCCCATGATGTTGCCGCTGATGTTCAAAATTAAATCCACATCGCTCCCGTCGGCCTCGCCATGCTCGATCCGATGGAACAGTTTTTCCATCCAGTGGCAGCCTTCTCGGCAAGGAGTGCACTGCCCGCAGGATTCGTGGGCGTAGAAGCGCGCGATGTTCCAGGCCGCGCGCACCATACAGGTCGTCTCGTCCATAACGATGACGCCGCCGGAGCCGAGCAAGCTCCCGGCGGCTTGCACCGACTCGTAGTCAAGTTTGACGTTTTCGATTTCGTCCGGGCACAGCACGGGCATGGAGCCGCCCCCGGGAATCACGCCCTTGAGCTTTTTGCCGTTGGGCACGCCGCCGCAATCCTCCTCGAGGAATTTTTTAAACGGATAACCCATCTCCAGCTCATAGACCCCCGGGCGCGCGATGTGGCCGCTGACGCTGAACAATTTCGTTCCCTTGCTCTTCTCCGTGCCCATTGCGGCGTAGGCCGCCGCGCCGTGCTCGATAATCCACGGCAGCGCGGCGAGTGTTTCGACATTGTTCACCACGGTCGGGCAACCGAATAACCCGTGGGTTGCCGGAAACGGCGGTTTCACTTTGGGCCAGCCGCGGCCGCCTTCGAGCGAGGAAAGCAGCGCCGTCTCTTCTCCGCAGATATAAGCGCCGGCGCCGCGATGCACAATCAAATCTAGATCGTAATTCGAGCCGAATATCTTCTTGCCAATGTAGCCTGCCTGATAGGCTTCCTCGACTGCGCGTTCCAGGCGAATTGCGCCGAACGCCAGCTCGCCGCGGACGTAGATAAAGGCGGTGTGCGACTGGATCGCATACGCCGCCATCAAGGTTCCTTCGATGATCGCGTGCGGATCCTGCTCGATCAACAATCGGTCTTTGAACGTCCCGGGCTCGCTTTCGTCCGCGTTGCACACGAGATACTTCGGCTTGGGATTATCTTTCGGCACGAAGCTCCACTTGGTGCCGGTGGGAAACCCCGCGCCACCCCGCCCGCGAAGCCCTGAAGCCTTCACGAGTTCTATCAGCTGCTCCGGTTGCATGCTTTCAACGACCGTGCGCCAGGGCGCGTAGCCGCCGTGCGCTGCATAGACGGTCAAGGTATGCGAGTCGCAAACACCGATATTGCGGAGCAGAACCTTTTCCATTTTTATCGAATTGAGACCACGCCAGGGGTTTACAACTGTCGCCCGGCTCGTTTTTTCTATTTTAGATCATCAAGAATCTCAATAACTTTTTCTTCGGTGAGATTCTCGTAATAATCATCGTTGATTTGCATCATCGGCGCCGTGCCGCAGGAAGCCAGGCACTCCACTTCGCTCAGGGTAAACCATCCGTCCGGCGTCGTCTGCCCCGGCTCAACGCCCAGCCGTCGTTTGATAAAAGCCGTAATTCTTTCAGCACCGCCGAGCGCGCACGGCAGTGTGCGGCAAATTTGGATATGATGCCGGCCGATGGGCTTCATGTTGAACATGGTGTAGAAGCTCACCACGCCGTGCACCCGCGCCGGTGGCTGGCCCATCAGCTTGGCCACGTACTCGATCGCTTCGGGTCCGAGATGGCCGAACTCCCGCTGCGCGAGATAAAGCACCGGCAGCATCGCCGCTTCCTTTCTCGGATAGCGCGCGACGATGTCTTTGAAATGCTCCAACGCCGCGGGAGAGAAGTCTACAGCCATAATCCTCGACGTTGATGATCCAAGACCGAGTTTTGAGAATCGTGGCGGCGCGCGCGCTGCCGCGTAGTTGTTCTTGTCATTCTCAATCCTCGATCCTCAAATCGTTCACGTGCTTTTTCAGCGGTCGCATTCTCCGCCGATCATATTCACCATGCCGAACGTCGGCACAATATCGGCGACCATGTGTCCCTTGATCATCTCGTGAAAAGCGCCCATTGCGATAAAGCAGGGCGGGCGTACACGGATTCGATACGGCCGGCCGCCGCCGTCGCTGACAATATAGAAACCGAGCTCGCCATTGCCGCCTTCGACGGCGGCATAAGTCTCACCCGGCGGGACTTTAATGCCCTCCATGATAATTTTAAAATGATGCATCAACCCTTCGATGCTGCCGTAAACTTTCTCTTTCTCGGGCAACACAAAACGTGGATCGTCGATCCATACCGGTCCCACCGGCAGCCTTTCCAAAGCCTGCTCGACGATTTTCATGCTCTGCTCAATTTCACGAATCCGGCAGACAAACCGGTCGTAGTTATCGCCTCTGCTTCCAACCGGCACTTCAAACTCGAATTGGTCGTACACCAAATAGGGAAACGCCGTGCGCACGTCGTAGCTCACACCGCTGGCACGCAAGATCGGGCCAGTCAGGCAGTAGCTCAACGCGGTTTCCTGCGAAATAATTCCGACATTCGACATGCGATCGAGAAAAATCCGATTGCGTGACAGCAGGCGATCGCAATCCTCGAGCAGCTTGCGAATCGTTTTGAACGTCTGGGCGACGCGTTCGGCGAATCCCTCGATCAGGTCGTGCTTGACCCCGCCGATGCGAACGTAGGTCACCGTCAGCCGCGCGCCGGTCAGCGCCTCGACGATCCGAATGATCAGCTCGCGCGCTTCGATCATGTAAAACCCGGCCGTGATCGCGCCTAGCTCGGAGGCGGCCATGCCGCAGCAGGTCAGATGATCATAAATTCGCGCCAGCTCGCTGACGATCACGCGAATATACTGGCAGCGTGGCGGCGTTTGCACGCCGATCAGTTTCTCCACCGTCAACGCATAACCGATATTGTTGATCAACGATGAGGCGTAATTGAGCCGGTCAGTGTAGGGGATGACTTGCGTCCAAGTCGCTTGCTCGCAGCTCTTGTCGAAGCCACGGTGCAGGAAGCCAACCTCGACATCGCAATCCAGGACCTTCTCGCCTTCGAGCTTGAGATTGAACTTGATGGTGCCATGGGTCGCCGGATGAGACGGTCCCATCTGCAGTTCCATGATATCCAGCGGCAGACCTTGATTTTCAGTTTTCATGGCGGTTGACGCTGCCCGTTAACTCGCTCCGAGCGATTTCTTCAAACTCAGAAGTTTATTATGCGAGCGTTCGTCGACGAAGGTCCCTTCGACGGTGCGCTCAGGAACTCGCGGTTGCACGAGGTTGACCGGATAATCCTTGCGCAAGGGATAGCCGACAAACTCATCGTAGAGCAAGATCCGCCGCAGGTCGGGGTGACCGATGAAGCGAATGCCGAAAAGGTCCCACACTTCGCGCTCGAGAAAGTTGGCGCCGCGCCATAGCGGCGTCACCGACTCGACGGCTGGATCATTTTCCGGCACCGGCACCCGCAGGCGAAGACGCCGGCGCCGGCGACGCGAAAGAATTTGATAGACGACTTCGAAGCGCGGCTCCTTCTTGCCCCAGTAGTCAACGGCCGTAATGTCCGACAAAAAATCATAGTCGAGCTCTTTGTCGTGTTTAAGCAGACGAAAACTCTCGCGCAACCCAGCACGATTCAGGATCAACACATCGTCACCCTGAGCCTGCGACACATCGAGGATCATTGGTCCGAGCTGCTGCTGGATACTGGCGATATCAGGGCGAGTCTCAGCCACGCAAATTTAGTCCCAGTCCAGGGCTCCTTTCTTCCACACATAAACGTAGCCGATCGTCAGAATGCCGAGAAAAATTACCATCTGCACCAGTCCAAACATTCCTAATTCGCGGAAATAAATCGCCCAAGGATAGAGAAATACGACTTCCAAGTCGAAAATCAGAAACAGCATCGCAATTAAATAGAATCGGACCGAGAAACGGCTGCGCGCATCACCCTTGGGTGGATTGCCGGATTCGAACGGTTCCGCTTTGGCCTGATTGCTCGATTTCGGCCCGGCTTTGCTAGCCACCAGCAGCAGTGCGCAGACAATCCCCGCCGCCAGTGTAAACATCACCAACAAAGGAAAGTAAGGATGCTCCATTAATTCTAAGTATAAAAAAACCATACCTAGTCGTCTCGAAAGGTATGGTGCAAGTTCGAGTCAACCCATTAGGATAATTAAACTTTTCTATGAAAAAAGTGGGTTGAAGTCAAGATAACGCGGAAGTGATTTGGTAAAGCCAGGTACGCTCGCCTTCAAGGAGACAGAGACAGGGTATGGTGCGGCAGCGGTGAACTCAATGACGTGCTAAGAAAGACCAGCGGCAAAGACTCTGCGACGCTCGCGAAGATCAAACGAATATCAAATTCACCTTCTCGATAAACGTACCGATTTGTTACTTCATGCCGTTACTTTTTTCGACCGCATCAGCAAGGATGAGGGACCGCCAAACGTGATGAGGTTGCTGGCAGCACCAACGACTGCCATAGACCATTTGAATTACCTAGCTGGGTTTCTTTTCGCCGACCGGCTCAACCGTCAGGAAACCGTGCTCGGAAATGTCGAAGTAGTTGCCATCGATGTCCGAACCGCGTGTCTCTGCGTACGGCCGGCCGTTGGGGCGCCGTTTGGGCAGCTTGTTAGGATTGAACTTTTTCATTCTCTCGACGATCTTCTCGCCGCTCTCCACCTCGAATCCGAAGTGATAGAGGCCGTTGGGCGATTGCTGTTCGTGGTTAGGCAAGATCGCCAGATTGAAATAACCGTCGGTCAGATAAATGGCGCCACCCTCGTTTTTATCCTTGTGGAGGATCTGCATCTCAAACACATCCATATAAAACGACGCAAGCTTTCCGGTGTCTTCGGTACGGATGGCCAAATGGCGAATTTTGGGCATAATCACCTCCCTGCAATGTTCAGTTCCTCCATCCTTTAGTCCGCTGGAGCCGGAGTTGTCAAGGAATGAACTGCCGGCAAAGTTTGAATCCAAAAATGTGGGACTAATTCAGTTGCAGCTCGATTTGATCGCGATCGACGATCATCGGCAGCATCGCGTCGCGAATAACTCTTTCGCTCACCTCGCCGAATCTGCCTTTGAAGCGATCAAGGGGCACGACGGCTTTCGCCATGGCGCGGTGGCCGCCGGCGCTGCCAATATCGTCGTAAAGCTTTTTCATAATCTCACCGGCACTTTTGACGTAACCGACATTACGCACGGAAATGACCACGCGGTCTTTGACCAGGGCAGAAACGACGGCCCAATCGACGCCCTCAATTTGCAGGCAAAACTCGGCAACCTGGGATATTACGTCTTCACGGTTGATCTCGCCCAAGTGGATCACGGCTAGACCGTTATCGACCTGCAGCCGGCTCAGCGCTCGTCCCATCGCTTCCAGGTCTTCTCGGGGCAAGGCTGGCCGCTCGATCCTCGCGATCATCGCCTTATTGGCAAGCGGATAGAGAAAATTGAACGCGCTTAGGTCGGCGAGGTTGCTGCCGCGTTCGAGAAACAGCGTATCGGTTTTGATACCGTACACTAAAGCCGTAGCCAGCCGCTGCGAGGGCTCCATACCCGCCGCGCGCAGATACTCCGTAAAAATCGTCGAGGTCGCGCCATAGGCAGTCCGCAGGTCGGCGAATCTGGCCCTGAATGCAACCCGCCTTGGATGGTGGTCGACGACGAGGTCTACCCTTCCCAAAGGTTGGCCGAAATAAGGCGGCTGCACGTCGACAAGCGCTAATCGGGCCCCGTCCTTATGAAGATCTTCAGGTGTAATCCGGTCAATCTGGATATCGAGCAACCGAATCATGGCCAGATTTTCCGGACGCGTGATTTCACCGAAAGTGACGATCGGCGTCGTCGCCCGGTTGCGTCCAAGCAGCTCGCGCAGCGCCAGCGCGCTGCCGATCGCGTCGGGATCGGGATCGTGCTGCAGAAGAATGTGGATCTTCTTGCCTTCGGCGAACAGTGAGCGAATGCGTTCGACCTTTTTTATGTTCAGCGTATCGAGCAGTTGCGAGGCGCAAAATTCTTGAAAAATATCGGCGAGCTTTAGATGGCGTAAGAGCGGATCGGCCGATTCGAGCTTGCCGTTGTTACCCGACGTGAGGGAAACAATCGATACACCTTTATCCAAATTGCGCAGCAAGCGGCAGACGCGCTCTTGAGTCTCCGCGTCGCGAATAAACACGATCGCCTGGTCGACGTGGTGCAGATTGACCTTTTTATAGGTTTCTTCTTTGAGCAGATCGCCCTGGCGCACCGCGCCCCCTTGCCGCCTAATCGACCTTGCAACTGATTCGTTCGCGACCAGATAGCGCACCTCCCCACGTTCCGCCGCAACGTTGCGCATGAACTGAAATAGCAGGTCGTCCTCGCAAATAGCTAGGTACTGCATGGAGCGTGTCCCTGACGTGACAGTGCTAGGGTCGGCTGCGTAACGTGGAAAGTACGGATCGGTCCCTAATCAGCACGGCCGGCAGTCTAGCATCGGGGTACTGCCAATGCTAGAGCGTTTTGGCCGAGAGTCTCTGGAAGTGTCTAAGCAGGCAATTAACCGAGAAAATTTGCCGCAGGGCCGGCTCTCCAGGCCCTGGACCCGGCGCTTGCTAATCTCGGGACGAGCAAAAATGACGAGTCCAGGATGGGCTTATGGGAATCAGCATTAGAGGCGACTGGTTCTCCAAGCTCCGCTATTTTCTTGCCATCATCAGAGTCGTCCCGGGCAGCGTTTTAGGAATGTCGCCATGGGTCTCAATGGAGTTAAAGCCGGCCTTTTTTAGCCAGTCTGAATACTGCGATAGTGCCCAGCATTCGCCTTCCGGCGTATGGGTCAGTGTGTAGACGGAAAAGCGCAAGGCAAACGTGGGTTCGGTGCGCTCTTCGTTGGGCACGAAGTCGTTAACGACAAAGATACCGCCCGGCTTGAGCGCCCCGTAGGCTCTGGCAAAAAGATCCTGATTGCCCTCCGGTGATTCAAAGCGGCAGAAATTGCTGGCGAGAACCAAGTCATAAAATTTTGCTTCGATCGCCGCCGTATGGTGCTCGCCGTCGATAAAGCGGATCTTGCCGTCTAGCCCGCGCTCCCTGTTAGCCTTTTTGGCCACCGCATTGACGTTCGGCCAGTCGAGTTGCGTGACCTGCGCGGTCGGGTCACGGGACAAGATCGTCATGCCGAAAATACTCGAACCTCCCGCGATATCGAGGACTTTGATGCTTTTGCGTTCGCTACCGATTTTGAGCAGATCACACAGAGCCTTGGCAGCTGGCTCGGCGATCACAATGATGCCGAGTACGAGCTTTTCCCACACCTGCAGCTCTGTACCCGTGTCCAAGCGGCTGAAAGGCTTGCCGGTCTTAAGCGATTCCTTGAGATGGGCCATCCCGTCCCAAAGCGCCAGCGCCACGTGACGGAAGTCGCCGACGTAAGATGGTTTACCCTTTACCAAAAAAACCTCTGCCATTCGCGTCAGAAAATATTTGCCATTGCGCTTTTCCAGCAAGCCGAGCGCGGGGAGGCTATCGAGCACGATGCGCGTCGCGCGCGGGTCGGTCCCGGCTTGCCGCGCGATTTCTTCCGCGCTCTGCGCGCCTTGGTGAATCAGCGTAAAAAAATCATACTCGATTGAAGCGTCAAGAATTTGACTGTTGGCAAAATCGCCCAAGATTCGCATCAAGGGCCGCGGTGAGATCTCGTGCGCTGCGGCGGCTTCGGACATGATCAAGCTTTGTAGAACCCTTCTTGGTTAATGTACTGGTAAACCCCTTCGAAGAACCAGGCGAAGTATGCAGTGCCGCTGCGCAGGCAATATTCCAAATTGAAGCCCGGCCGCGTGTCCGCCTTTCCGGATTCGAGCAGCTTCTTCAGCACGGTCCAGTCCAAGTCGGCGTGGGCCATCACGCCGTCGTGCTCTTCGAGATCGGCCTGCGCATGCATACGAAAGTAGACGATTTTGTCTTCCGGGATGTTAAAATTTTTGCGCAGCGCCCCGCCGAAGAATTTTGCCCAGTGCCCGACCGCTTCTTCGACGCAGAACGAAGCCCACCACTCGGCCATCGTGCCTTCATAGAGCACGCCGCGATAGTATTCGAGAAACGCCCGGCACTCCGGCAACATCTCGTACTCGATCATCTCGTCATTGGTCAGGCCGAAATTTCGTCCCTGCTCAAGAACGATTTGAATATGGCCGGGCGGCTTGGGATGGATCATCTCATCGGCGACGTGATTGGCGAAGTGTTTTTGTAGCTCCGGATGGCGCTTGAAGAACGGCAGGTGGCGCTGGTAAGCCACGCCGTGAAAATTATTGATCTCGGCAACGAAACCGTACCAGTTCTGCCAAAAAACTTTGATCGCTTCCATCGGCAAGGTGCCATTGGCCATATCCGTGTGGAAGCGTCCTTTCATGAGCCAGCGCTCGGCGATCTCCATCAAGTATTTTCTTAGGTCAGCGATCACCGCGTCAGCTTCCGGCGGCGCCAGCTTTTTGCCGGAAAAGTCCTGTTTTCCGAGTCCCATACACTACTCCTTTGCGAGCTAGCAGCCGTCGAAAACTTGAACTGCAGGCTGCTCAAAAAAGATCACAGCGGCAAGGCCGGGCAAAAAATCCACGAGCATCCGCGTGTTAGACCTTACTTTCGGCGCGCGGCGATTGAACGCAACGAAGCTACAAATCTTTTTCAGCAGTGTGTTAGTAAAGCGCTCCCGGGTTCAAAATATTGTTCGGATCGACCAGCCGTTTAATTTCTTTGATCACGTCATACAAGCTACCCAGCCGCCGGTACGGCAGTCCCCCCTTGGTGCTGAGCGTCGGTGCCGTCCAGACCACACCGCGTTCGTTACTGAATTGCTGCACCAGGCCCATCCACCGGCGCAGCTTGCCGACGTCCTCGTCGTCGTATGGGTTGTAAAAAACGAAGTATTCCTCCTTAATGCCGAAGTCGCGCGTGACATAGCTGTCGTGCTGCGGTGAGTGATCCGCGTCCCAGAGACCGCACTCGCGCTTCGCCGCCTCGTCAAGGTCGTACATCTCTTTTAAAAATGTCAGCGGGTACATTTTCGATGTGACTGCGAACATGCCGGTGTGGCGCACCACCGTGCCGCACCATCCGTCCGGTCCCATGATATGCCAGTCCGGCCAGCCGTGTAGACCGTGTTCCTGCGCCTTGGCGCCCATCGCCTTATCGGCGATCTCCGGCACGTCGACGCCGCACGCTTCCTGATAAATCCGCCGCATGCGTTTTTCTTTAAACTCTAACTCCTCGGAGTCGCGGGCCAGCAGAACCGTTTTCAGAAAAAACCAGCCGTCGTCCGGAATCTTGCTTCTGTCGTACAATCCTTCCTCCATCGGCCAGTGGTATTGCCACCGGTCAGTGAAATGGATGTCGTAGACCCCTTCGCCTTTGACCTGTTGTACCAGTGCGTCTTGCACCGCCGCCAACTGATCACGGCGAAATGAATAACAATAGTCGTGCAGCCACTCTCGTTTGGCCTCAATCACGCGCAGGCAAACCTTGGTGACGATCCCCATCGAACCGGCCGCCAGAGTAAAGAGTCCAAGTAGATCGGGCAGATGAATCCATTTTTGAAAGGGTCCGAATGTCGTGCCCTGATTGGCCAGTGCGCCGAGACGAATGGTTTCGCCGCTGGCGAGGATCACCTCTAATCCGAGAACCATATCAGCAATCCAACCGTAGCGCGTCATCCCATACCCGATACCGCCTTTGTTGATCATGGCGCCAATGACAACAGCGGGTCCGTAGGTCCCGAAGTTAGGCAGAATGAGTCCATGCTGTCTGAGCGCGTGATGAATGCCGTAAACGCTCGCGCCGCCTTCGGCGATCACGTATTGCAGGGTCGAATTGACTTCGAGGATCCCATCCATACCGAGCATGTCGAGGAGAATTCCGCCTTGGAGCGGTGAACTGATGCCCATGCCGACGCCGCCTTTGGCGACGATCGGAATCTTGTACTCGTTAGCGAAGCGTAGAATCTCTGCGAGTTTGTGATGACCCGCCGGGTCCGACTCGACGCGCACGATGATATCAGGCAACGCCTTATACGCACCGTAAGCGAGCGTGTGCTGATAGTTGATCTTGTCGATAGGGTTCGTTGAGACCAGGCGCGGGCCGACGATCTCTTTTAGCTTCGCGACAATCTCATCGAGAGTTAGCATGGAAAGTTCAACAAGGAAAAAAAAGATTCGCACGAGTCAGCGATGACTGCGACTGCCCCGAAGAAGTTTGCAACTTTCACTGGTTTAATTAGAAATTCCTTCAAAATTGCAGGTGACTTCCGCCGGTAATCAGAATGTGGCTGCCTGTTAGCATGCTGGCGTCATCGCCGGCCAGGAATGCGACCGCGCCCGCGACATCTTCGGGATAGAGATGCTTTTTGAGTGGCCGAGTTTCTCTGACGCGCTCTCTGAAGGCCTCCGGCATGATCATTGACGCATCCGTGAGGGTGAACGCAGGCGTAACGACGTTGACCGCGATGCCCAGCGGCCCTAGTTCAATCGCCATCGTGTTCGCCATCGATTCGAGCGCCGATTTGGCAGCAGCGTAAGAGCCCAATCTTGGCAACGGCTGTTGCGCCAAGCGCGAGCTGACGACGATAATCCGTCCGCTCTTATTTTGTTGCATCGCCGGTAAGCACGCGCGCACGCAAAAAAAGAATGCGGACACCTCATGCTCGACGGCGCTGTGAAAACTTTCCCAGGAAAGATCGTGCAGCTGGCCGATTTCAAAGGGAAAATAGGCATTATTGACCAATACGTTGATCGTGCCAAGCTCACGAGTCGCGGCGCCAACCATCTTTTGGATCTCGTTTGGGCGCGTCACATCCGCTTGAAAAATCATCCCGCGGCCGCCAGCGTTCTGGACTTCTCGCAGGACTTTTTCAGCCGCTTGCCTGTTCTGGTGATAATTGATGAGGACCGTAGCGCCGCCTTTGCCCAGACGAACCGCGGTGGCTGCCCCGATGCCCCGGCTTGCGCCGGTGACCAGAACGACTTTTCCTTCAAGCGGCCGACTGTTCAATGGCTCAACCATTCTGAGGTTAAAGCTAAATGGCGACGGCGTCTTCAGCGGCGCCCTTTTCGTATTTGGCGGCGTTATTTTTGAACGACAAAAACTTCATCTTGACATAGGGAGAGCTGTAGCCGTTCAAAATGCGCTCAACTCGGCCCGGCTTGCTGTAGAACGACTGGAAAGCCCATCCCGTCAGCTCGCCCAATTTTTGGCGCGTGAGGTGCTTGGTCGGCATGACGCAGTGCTCGAGGTCATACAGACTGAGATTGTCGATTTCGATCAAGCTTTCTTTGACGGCCTTTTTATAAATCGGCGAGCCTGGGATCGGGTTTAGCACCTGAATCATGACGATGTCAGGGTCGATTTCATCGACGGCTTTCGCGCGCTGGCGAATTTTTGCTTCGTCATCGTCCCAGAAGCCGTTCAGATAAGTGGCAATTGTCGAAATGTCATTTTTACGCAGAAATTGAACTAGCTCCTTAAGTTCCTTGACGCCCACTTTCATATGACCTTTGCGTGCCTCAGCGATTTCTTCGTCGGTGCCGCCGTCAATGCCGATCAGAACCTGATACATGCCAACTTTTCTCAATCGCGGCACCAGGTCAGCATCGCGAATCAGGTTCTGCGCCCGGCTCAGACAGAACCAGCTCATGTCCAGTTGCTTTTCTTCGAGCGCCTCGACCAAATCGAGCATTTTTTGCCTGTCCGAATTGAAGTCGTCGTCCATAAAGGTGAGCGCTTTGACGCCGTACGTTTTATTGAGCAGCTCCATCTCGTTGGCCACCGCCCGGCCACCGCGCGTGCGATGTGAGCTGAAATCGCGCGGATTACGCGGATCGACCAGCCACCACTCATAGCAGAAATGACATGCGCCCTCGCAGCCTCGAGATGTAACCGCTTCGTTGTAGTTGGGAATTACCGAGTAACCGTAATATTTATCCATTGGGAAAAGATCGTAAGCCGGCATCGGCAGTTCGTCTAAGTTTTGGATCAACGGACGCGGTGCGTTGAGCACGATCTCGTCACCTCGCCTCCAGCTAAGGCCTTTGATCTCGGCGAATCTAGGCGATGCGGTCTTAAGCTCTTCCAGCAGCTCCGTCAGCGTGTACTCGTTGTCCCCGAACACGCCGACGAGGGCGAAATCGAGCTGGGGATTATCCGCCATAATTTTTTGCGGCACGGCGGTATACATCAAGCCGCCGCCGATGGTGACCGTTCTCGGAGCGATATCTTTGATCTTCTGCATCGCCGCATGAAATCGGTTCAACGTCGCAGCGCCACCCGCGGCGGCGATCATGGAGCCGAAAAATACCGCATCGGCTTTCCGTCGGCGGATTTCATCCAACATTTCATCATCGTTAAGCTCAAGCGCACGGCAATCCAGCACCTCTATTTTCGCCGCCCCTTTTTCTCGGACGAACGCCGCGAGCTGAGAATACAACGAGTTGACGGCGAAATGGCGGTCGCCCCAGGGCGCCCAATTGCCCATCGGTGGGGTGATAAATAGGAGTTTCATGATATCTCCTGACGAGGCGGGATAGTGAAGTTAAAAATATTTGATACTTTAACGATTGTCAAGAAATAGGGGCCAGATCGGCGTTTGTAGCCAAATCCAGGTGGCGATCGAAAAGCGGCTTTTCAGCGTCGAGTTAAGTATTGACAAGGTTCAACCCTTTTGTTACTGGTTCCCAGGCGTGGTAGCTTAACAGGGCGTTTTCAAAAAGGAACAGGGAGGGTCACGTTTATGGCTCAATCCGCTCAGGAGGAGCAACTATTAGACATACGAGTCGCAGAGGCATCCGCCGCGTATAAATTTTACCTCAATCAGGAGGCAAAGATTCTGGGTACCGTCTCGGTGGCGATCTTCCTCACCGTCTGGGAGTTGGTTGGCAACACCTTGCAGCTCATCAACCCGATGTTCATGAGCGCGCCCTCGTTGATCGCCAAAGCCGCGTGGCAGTTATTCGCGTCCGGCGAAATTTGGAATGATTTGTACGTGAGCGGCATTGAGTTTTTCTGGGGCTATCTCCTGTCCATTGTATTCGCCATCCCCTTCGGCATCGCCATCGGCTGGTACAAAAAGTTTGCCTATGTGTGTGATCCATTCGTCAATGCGATGAACGCCACCCCGCGCGTCGCGCTGTTGCCGCTGGTTATCATCTGGCTCGGCATCGGGATTCTCTCCAAAGTCGGAATCATCTTTCTGGGCGCCGTCTTCCCCCTCCTGATCAACACCCGGGACGGCGTTAAGACCACCCCAGCCAACCTCCTTACTGCGGCGAGAAGCTTCGGCGCCTCTGAATGGCAAATTTTCAAGTCTGTGGTCTTGCCCTCGACGGTACCATTTATCATCACGGGTCTGCGTTTAGCGGTGGGCCGCGCGCTGATTGGCGTGATGGTCGGCGAACTCTACGCTGCCACCGCCGGTATCGGTTTCATGATCACCGTTGCAGGTGCAACATTTCAAACGGACAAGGTTTTCGTCGGTGTGCTGGTGTTCGCGATTACCGGTATGGTAATGACTGAAGTAATCAACCGATATGAACAACGGTTTAATCGCTGGCGTCCTCAGGTTGGCCACGAATAACCGCTTTATAAGCGATTTGAACCAAAATGGCGCTAGAGTAATCTAGCGCCATTTTTTTTCCAGCCTCTCAGCACGAGCGCCAACGAAGTTATCGACCTAGGGCAACTTTACTTTTTACTGTGGCAAAGAAGGCCAAGAGACCTTTGCATTGAGGCTGCTCTAGAGCACTGGCCTCAGGGGTACGACAACAACGCAAAGACGCCTGCGAGCAGTCATGGACTAGCTAAGCTAGGCCGCTTGCTCGAGCCAACCTAAAAAACGAAAAAGGGAGGCCGTTGGTCTCCCTTTTTTCGTTACGGTTCAGGAACCTGTTTAGTGCACGTTGATTTCAATCTGCCGCGGCTTGGCCTGTTCCGCCTTGGGCACGCGAATCTCGAGGATACCGTCTTTGTATTTGGCGTCGATGCCATCCTGTTTCACGGTTTCGGGCAGAACGAATGAGCGGTAGAATTTTGCGGAGATCCGTTCGACGTGACGGTATTCAACCCCTTCAGCCGGTTTCTCCGATTTGCTTTCTCCGCTGAGAACCAGTGTGCCGTCCTTTACTTCCACATGGATGTCTTCCTTCTTCATGCCAGGGACCTCAGCACGAATGACATACGAATCCTTGCTTTCTAAAACATCCACCGCGGGATACCACTTTGATCTACTCGGTTGTGTCCACGAGCGATCAAAGTTCTCATCGAATAAGTCATTAAACACAGAACGAACGTTGTCAAAATCCCCAAAGGGCTCCCATCTTACTAGTTCCATAACTGTGACCTCCTTATTTCGAAGTAAGCACTGCCTTTAAAGGCGTCAAGTCGGTTGACAAACGTAAGCGGCGTGCTTAGCGAGTGAGATCCGGATCCAGCGGCCCTGACGTTGACGACCCAACACCCGCAATTGGTCAAGATAATATTAGCCAAATTGTGTACTTTCGTCAGATACATCATTTTCTGCCTCATGGGCTTTGCGATTTTGTCCAACGGATTTTCCCCGTTGCTCGATTCTGCCACCCGTTTTTCGATACGTAAAATAATTCCGGCTAACGTGCGCTCGCGTAGTACTCGACGCGCCGCTCGAAATAGGCGACGGCCTCGGAAACGGCGAAGGCGAACATAAAGACGATAATCACCAGAGCCCAGAATTCCTCCATTAAAAAATTTTGCGAATAGAGCTCGAATAGCTCGCCGACGCCGAGAATCGCGATCAGAAGCTGGCCGATGACGACTCCCTTGACGCCGCGGATCACCCCCAAGCGCACGCCGGCGAGAATCTCCGGCAGAGCACTCAGAAAAAGCACTTTGGTGTAAAGTTGATACCACTTGGCGCCGAAGCAGCGCGCCATTTCCACCAGCGAGCGGTCCGCCTGCTTTACACCCACTTGGGTGTCTAGGATTATTACGAATACGGCGAAGAGGAAAATCGTGACTACCACCGTGGTCTCGCCGATGCCGATCACCGCCATCAAGATCGGCACCAGCGCCGAGATCGGCGCGCTGACAAAGATGTTCACCCACATCCCTAGGATTTTTCCGACCGCCGGCAATCTGGCCATGAGGAAACCGAGGGGAATACCGACCAACAGCGCTAGCGCCATGCCGATCGCGAAAGAGCGCAACGAAATGACGACCGCGGCGCTGAATTTTTCAGTGGGTAGGATCGTCATTCCGGCCACGATTACGCGTGAAACTGGCGGAACGATCGTTGATAGCTCGGCCCGGCCAACGATCTCCCAGACGAAAAACCAGACCGCCAGCGAGAATAAAATCGGAATTTTTCTACCGAACAGGATCATGAGAGCTCACCGGGAATGCGCAGGATAAGACATCCCAGGCAGTGGAGTGACGGAATATTGATGTTGACAGATCGCTCCCGTAGGCTTCTTTTTTTCAGACGTAATGTTTCAGGATCTGCCATATCTCGTCAACGGCATCGAGATAGTTCTTGTCGCGTCGGATCTCGTCGGGACTTCTGCCTTCGCGATGGATATTAGGCTCAACAATCTTCGATAAAGTTCCCGGTCGCGGTGATAAAAGCACGATTTGATCTGATAAATAGGCCGCTTCTTCAATGCTGTGGGTGACGAAGATCACAGTCTTTCTTTTGTGCCGGAGCAGAACCAGAAGCTCCTCCTGAAACTTCCGCCGCGTCTGCTCATCGACCGAAGAAAAGGGCTCGTCCATCAGAATTATATCGGCGTCGACCGCGAGGGCGCGGGCGAGACCGACACGCTGGCGCATGCCACCGGAGAGCTGATGCGGGTAACTTGACTCGAAAGACGCGAGGCCAACCTCGCCGATGTGTTTGCGGGCGATGGCGTCGCGCTCCGGTTTGGGCAGGCCCCGCAACTCCAGGCCGAAAGCAACATTGCGTAGAACGTTGGCCCACGGCAGGAGCGCGAAATCTTGAAACACAAACGCCCGTTCCGGGCCCGGCCCCTCGACCTTTGTGCCCTTGACCCAGATCTCGCCGCGGCTGGGCGGAATCAACCCGGCGATGATTTTGAGTAGGCTGGTTTTGCCGCACCCGCTTGGGCCCAACAGCGTGCTGAGCTTGCCCTGGGGCAGCGCCAGACTGATGCTCGCAAGCGCTTCGACGCCACCGTCATAGATCTTGCCAACGTCTTTCACCTGCACGATCGCGTCAGCCGACATTTTCGCTCCCGCGCATTTCCGGGGGAAAGAGCTTGCGCTCCAGGCGCTCGAGTCCCTGGATAGCCAGGGCCGCGACCAGGACGATGGAGGCGATCGCCGCGAACATTCTAGGATAGTCGGCGACCGAGCTGTTGTAAGTGATCAAATCGCCGATGCCGGTCGGCGTGATCAAGAGCTCGGCGATGACGATGCCGATAAAGCCCATGGCCAGCCCGAGACGCAGCCCGGCGAAGATCAAGGCGGCGGCGTGGGGCAGGATGATCTTGACGACCTGTTGTCTTCTCGTTCCCAAAAACGCGCGGCACATCTGAATCAGCGACGGGTTGGTATTGCGGATGCCCTTATAAGAATTCATCACGATGACCGGCGCGGCCAAGACCACTACGGCCAACACTTTGGCGGTGATGCCAATGCCATATATGTAGGTGATAAGCGGGATGAGCGCCGCCATCGGTGCCGCTTGAAGCACAATGAAAATAGGCAGGCTGAACCACTCGATCGCGCGGGACAGTCCCATGCCGATGCCGAAGCCGATGCCGGCGATGCTGCAGAGGACGATGCCGATGATGAGCGGTTGGAGGGTCAACAAATACGCCTTACCGAGACTGCCGTCGGCGATCATGCTCAGCAGCGCGACCAGAGTCTTGCTAAACGGCGGAAAAGCGAAGCTGATCGGCCAGCGCCCGGCAAGCTCCCAGAAACCGAAGAAGAGTGCGAAGGAAACCAATTGCCAGAAGAGAGGCTTGGCGATCCAGCTCTGTCGCTCCACGGCGTCAGTTACCAGCAGGCCGGTTGAAATACCCGGGGGGCTGAGTATTGCTGCTTGGAAAAAAACCGCTTCGATTCGTCAACCAGCCAGCAACACTCCATCGCCGCCGTTTCACTTCGCCTTGGCGAGCGCGGCCTTGAGCGGACTGAAATGCCAGAAGTCTCCCACCTTGAGGTTCTCGCCCTTGAGCGCGCCGGAGAGACTGTAGAATTCCAGGTCGTTCTTGGCCGCGCTCTCGCCACCCCCGTCGTTGGGAAAGACGCCGTTTCGCGCCGCTTCTTCGAAGTAGGGAAGAATTTCGTCTTCCATCTTGGCCGGCAGATCCTTTAGCAGGGCGAGCTTTTTACGGTCGTCAAGGACCCGCTTGGGGTTGGCGTTGATCTGCCGATTGACTCGGATCAGCTCTTCCAGGAAGATAGCGACGGCCGTCTGGTTTTTATCGAGAAACTCCCTGGTCGCGAAGAGTGCCTCATCGCTGGCTTTCAAATTACCCAGCGGCAGAATAATAAATTTATCGGGCGCTTCTTTCATTACCCTGTTCTTGTTGGGCGCGTCTAAAATGGTCGCTTTGATATTGCCCTTCAAGAGCGCCAATGCGCGCACTTGAGAGCCGGGCACGTAGCTTACGCTCTTGTACTTGATGCCGTGCTGCTTCGCCGCGAGCAGCATGATCGCCTCGGTACCGGATCCTCGTCCCTGTAAGGCAATCTCCTGCCCGTCCAGATCTTTCCAGCTCTTGTAACTGTCCTTGGCAACCACCGGGAAAAACAGCAGCGCGCTCAACTGGTAAAAAAACCGGATCGGCACGTTCACCTTCTGGATTGCCGCGTAAGGCGTGCCTTGGCCGACGTCGGCCTGACCGTTGATCACGGCCTGAGTCGCGACTTCCTCGCTCTTAAAAGCGGTGACCTCGACATCAACGCCGCGAGTTTTCGCGCGCTCGATGGCAATCAAGAGCGGCAACTCGTCAATCGATATGACGTCGCCCAAGGCATATCTGATTTTGGTTCTGCCCTGTGCCGCCGCGTCGCCTCCCGGAGCGCCAACCAGAGCGATTAGGGTCAGAACACTGATAATCGATTGCGCTAATCGGGTCGTCATAACTACCTCCTCTATTTGTTCGGGGACTGGCGCGTGAGTATCGCAGACGCAGGTCACGTGTCAAGTTGCCTTTTTAGCAGTTGCCTTTTTAGGCAGGAGGATCGAACCTGGGTCAGCCGTCATCCATTCAAAATTTTCGAAGGGGTTGGCGATGTAGAATTTCCCCGGATTCCTGCAACTTGAGATGGCGCGCTGTGAGCAAACCGGTCGCGATGCGAATTCTACAGAAGCGGCTAGCTAGGTGCCGGCAGAATAGAATGAAGACAACTACGACGGAGAAATCGCCTCGGTCGATTTTAGACCTTGCCATGCCGGCGGCGACATGAGAACAGATCGAAGGAACACGACAAATAATCTATGGTCGTGACAGTGTCATTTCATTCTGAACGACGGCGGCACGACTTCGTCGATTGACTTTCCCGTCCAGTGCCATTTGGGCAAGCTGTCCCAAACCTGTTCGCCCTTGGCTTGGACTTTGTCGAGCAACTCTTGTTCGTCAAGGCGGAGATACTTACCGTCTTCAACCAGCGTTTCGCCGTCGACGATGACGGTGCGAACGTCCCGGCTGACGGCGGTTTCCATCAGCGAGCGGATCGGATCGCGCACGGCGCCGAAGGCCATATCGCGCAGATTCACAATCGCGATGTCTGCCTTCGCGCCTTTTTGCAGCCGGCCCAAGTCATCGCGGCCGAGCATCTTCGCGCCGCCAAGGGTGATCGCATTAAATACGTCGCGCGGGTGGCCGGACAGAAAGCTTCTATCGGCGACGCGGGAAGCGAGCGCCGCGTAGCGCATGTCGGAGAGGATATCCTTCGGAAACGTATCGGTGCCGATGCCCATGTTGATACCTGCCTGGCGATACTTATCGAACGATTCCATGACAATACCGAGCTTTAAATATTTCAATGGGCTGTACGCCACCGATGCACCGGAATCGGCGATGATTTTCAGATCGTCGCCGTAGGGATAGGCGAGCCAGCTGTGGCCGCTGACGAAGATACAGTGAGATAGCGAAACCTCGGGATCGAGAAAACCAATTTTCTTCAGTAGCTCGATCGGCGTGCAGCGCTCACGCCGCATCACCGTATGAAACTCAAAGAGATTGATCGTGGCGTGAATCTGCAACCGCACCCCGAGTTCTTTAGCCGCCTTGCGAGTGTCCTTGAGTAGCGCTGGCGTGCAGGAGTCGACATGGCCGGGATACAACAATGCGTTCATGCGGCCGCTGCATGCGCCGTCGAATTTCTTGGCGAATTCGACCGCGGTTTTTAGCCCTTTGCTGCCGCGCTCATCATTCCAGTCATACTCGATCCGCCCTTCACGGTCATGAAAAAAATTGACGTTTTTGTAGCTCGGCCCAGCCGCGCAACGAATGCCGACCTGATCGATCATGTCGACGTAACGCTCCGGCTCGCCGCCGGCGCCACCGATGTCAAAGGTCGTGGTCACACCGCTCTTCAAAACATGAATTAGTGAAAAACGCTGGCCGATATCGACGTCTTTCAAATGCGCCGAGTGCGCGCCTTCGCGCGTGGGCCCGCCGTGCGCCAGGTAGTTGGAGGCGAAAAAATCAGCCTTGGTCGAATCGTTGAGAACATAGTCGCTGGCATTGATGCCGGAGTGAAAATGCGTATCGATAAAACCGGGCGAGATCACACAACCTCTGGCGTTGATCTTTTTATCGACCGGCTGTGAATACTCGGTGCCGGTATACTCAACGCGGCTGCCATTGATCACGACGACGCCGTCTTTGATGATTTCATGTTCTTGACCGTTGAAAGCGACGACGTAGCCGCCTTGAATCAGTGTTTTCATCACTCAAGCCTTTCAGACTATCGGATTTCGAACAGAGGCAGGACTAACAAAACACGCCAGCCAAGACAAGCGCTCGGTATTGGTTCAGTAAACTCGGAGATCTTGAGTGCTCCGGACGATCGGTGTTCGGCAGAAGCGCGTCTAAACGGCAAAACGGTAATGAATGATGTCCGCGTCTTTGACGATGTATTCCTTGCCCTCGAGGCGCAGCTTACCGGCCTCTTTGCACTTGGCCTCGCTGCCGTACACGATGAAATCGTCGTAAGCGATCACCTCGGCACGGATAAAGCCGCGCTCAATGTCGCTATGGATTTTGCCGGCGGCCTTTCTGGCGACCGTGCCCTGGGCAATTGTCCAAGCCCGCACTTCATCTTCTCCGGTAGTAAAAAAACTGATGAGATCTAATAGGGCGTAAGACGCGCGAATAAACCGCTCTCTCGCAGGCTCTTTAATCCCAATCTCTTGCAGGAAGGCGGCTCGATCCCTTTCCTCGAGCTGGGCAATCTCCATCTCGACTTTGCCAGCGAGAGCCAAGCCCTGGAGCCGGCGGCGCCCAAGTTCCTCTTGATAAGAAGTCCCCAATGGCAAACCGGCTTTTTCCTCGGACTGGTTGAAAATCACCAACAGGGGTTTACGGCTAAGAAAACCGAAGCCAGATGCCAAATTTTCTTCATCGACGCTGAAAGCGAGAGTTCTCAGGCTTTCTTCATTCTCCAGCGCCTGCGAGCAACGTTCAAGCAGCGCCTCTTCTTGCGGACGGGCCTTTTCTTTTTTAAGGCGGCTGCGCCGGTTTTCGACCACGGTAAGATCGGCTAGGATCATCTCGGTAAGCAGGGTGTTTAGTTCCTTTAAAGGTTTCGCGTCGGTCTCGAAATCCTTTAGAACCAGCGTAATCGCGTCGACTTCGCGCATTTGCGTAACCAGCGCATTATTCGACTTGAGATCTTCCTCGCCTTGATTGGGCGGAAAATCAGTAAAACGAATCTCCGCATAGGTGGTCTTTTTGGGCTTGTAAATCTTTGACAGTGTGTCGATGCGCCCATCGGGAACCTTGATCACGCCGAGGTGCACTTCTTCCTTGCCGCCATAGCCGCCCACTTCCGCTTGGAGACCCGTCAGCATGTTGAAAATCGTGGTTTTTCCCGCTCCGCGATGGCCGATCAATCCAATCTTCATTGCGACTACTCCCAATCTTGAGCTCAACGAAAGCAACCTACCAGAAAAAATCGGCCGTATTAAATTGCGCAGCAAATTCGCCGACGTGACGGAAGCGGAACAAAAAAGCCGCTCAGCCTTCGGCGCCGAATCACGCGCAAGCCGAAGCTGAGCGGCTAGTAAGAAATAATCCCGGGACTTAGTCAGGGCTTGAGAGCTAAAAACAGACTCGATTGCCCCCGGCGCACGAGAAAGAGCACCGGCTTGCCTTTTTCGCTCCTTGCGATCTCGCGATTATATTCCTCGATATTTTTCACCGGGCGGCGGTTCACTTGGGTTATCACGTCCCCGGATCGCAATCCTGCCTCCTCGGCGGCGCTACCCGGCTTAACGGACGAGATGACCAGACCCTCGGCGCGTTCCAAACCGAGGCTCTGAGCGATGTCAGGAGTGACCGGTTGTGCGGTCAAACCCAGTTCAGTTTCCTCGCTCGAAGCGACGATTTCATTATCCTGCAACTCGCCTACAGTGATCGGCAGCGAGACCTGCTTGCCTTCGCGCATAACTTTGAGCTGCACGGTCGTGCCCGGCGTGATCCGCGCCACCACGGGAGGGAGATCGGATGAATCTTTGATCGCCTTACGGTCGAACTCGACAATAATGTCGCCAGTCTTAATGCCGGCCTTTTCCGCCGGGCTGCCTTGCACTACATCAGCCACCAGCGCTCCGCCGTTTTCCTTAAGACCAAGCGAGTTGGCGATTTCCGGAGTAATCTTCTGCACTGTCGTACCCAGATAGCCTCGCACGACTCTACCTTTTTCTTTCAATTGGGGCAGTAGATCCTTCACCGAATTGGTAGGGATGGCAAAGCCGATACCAATATTTCCGCCCGTCTGACTGAAGATGGCCGTGTTGATGCCGACCACTTCACCGCGCAGGTTCAGCAGTGGCCCCCCGGAGTTTCCCGGGTTGATCGAAGCATCCGTTTGAATGAAGTTATCGTACGGTCCAGCGCCAATCTGGCGGCCCTTGGCGCTGACAATACCGGAAGTGACCGTATGATCGAGGCCAAAAGGATTACCGATCGCGACTACCCACTCGCCGACTTCGAGATGGTCGGAGTTGCCGAGAGTCACGGCTGGAAGCTCGCGGTCGGCATCGATCTTGATTACCGCGATGTCAGTCTTTTGATCTTTACCGATCACCTTGGCGTCATAGCTCTTTCCGTCTGAGAGGGTCACGGAGATTTTCTGCGCTTCGCCGACGACGTGGTAATTGGTGAGAATCGTTCCGTTACTGTCGATGATGAATCCTGAGCCGACCCCCTGCCGCTGTTGCGGTCCGCGTGGGATACGGCCGCCGAAAAATCGTTCCAACAGGTCGTTGCGTGGATCGCCCGGGCCGAAGGGAGACGGCACATCCTGAGCCATCCTACGAACCTGTGTTGTGGAAACGTTTACGACTGACGGTCCCACTCTCTTGGCCAGCTCGACAAAACTCGGCAGATTGCGAGAATTCTCCGCTGGCGCGGCCAACGGCTCCGCGCTACCGGCCGCCTGACGATTGTCGATCGTCTCGCCAATCCCGGCTCCCGCCAGCAAGCAGAGCGCGCTGCCGATCAACACCGATAAAACGCTGATATTCTTCTTGGGTTGCAACAAATACTTTGACATTCATTTCTCCTACTTTATCGCCGCGCACGCACTTCGGCGGGCAGCGGTCTCTCTAATGAAACTTTGTTTGTCAGCCAATTAGGTTCCGACGCGGCCGATGATGGGTCGGGTGCTTTTTTCGCTTCCCGGCTGGCGCGACGTGCGCTTCCAACGCAGCAGCCCCTCGCGCATGTAATCAGCGTCAAATCCGAGAGCTTCGCAGACGTTTTCAAACGAAAACAGATAGGAGCGGTCGGTATTCGAGATCCATTCCTCGGCGTCGCGATGCATCGACTGCTTGCGCTTGCACTTAGCCGCGACATGCTCCTGAAAACAGACCACAGCATCCTGCAGTACCGCGAGCATCAGCACTCGCTCCGGATCGAGGTGAAAACGTCTTCGCTGGCTCGACTGAAATTGAGCGTCAATTAAAATATCGGGCTGGAAGATCATCATAGCTTTTTCCTCGATCATCGCGCTGCGTGGCGCGCCGCCCTGCGTCCAAAAAGGCGCGCGACTTCGATGAGTCGATGTTTGCGCTTTGGGTGGTTTTTTCGCGCTCATGCGTTACCTCCGTGATCAGTTAGACGACCCAAGTATGCGGATTGTTCCAGATTTTCTTTGTCGGCGGCCGAGAGGGTCCGGCTCTGCCGACGCGAAAGACGCAAAGGAGCAGGCAGGCTGTATGGGGTTCCGGATCGGCTTTTGTCCAACTGAGATCGCGACCGGACGCTGTCCACGCCTGCAAGTGATGATCCATTCAAGCGTTTAGCCTTCTGTCCATCACTCGCCGTTTGAAAGCCTGGGTCAAGATGGTACAGTACAGCGCGATGCCGCTAGCCACGATTGAAGAAGCGATCGACGAAATTCGCCGCGGCCATATGGTCATCTTGATGGATGACAAGGACCGCGAAAACGAGGGTGACCTCTGCATGGCCGCGGAGAAGGTCACTCCGGGTGCAATCAATTTCATGGCCACCTATGGCCGCGGCCTAATCTGCCTGCCGCTAACCGAGGAAAGAGTTCGGCACTTGGGCTTGACGATGATGGTCTCGGAGAATACCTCTCCGTTTGGCACCGCGTTTACCGTATCGGTAGACGCCTCCACGGGCATCACCACTGGGATTTCCGCCGCAGACCGTGCAAAGACGATCCTCGATGCGATTGCCGACGACGCCAAGCCCCAGGATCTGGTGATCCCCGGCCATATTTTTCCCCTGCGCGCCCGCGACGGCGGCGTCCTAGTGCGCGCCGGCCAAACCGAAGGCTCCGTCGACCTGGCCCGGCTCGCCGGCCTCAAGCCGGCTGGCGTCATCTGCGAAATCATGAAGGATGACGGCACCATGGCGCGCCAACCCGACCTGATGCGTTTCGCAAAGAAGCATAGACTCAAGGTAGTGACAACAGCCGATCTAATCCAATACCGCTTAAATTACGATTCCCTGGTTTATCGCGCCGCGGCCGCGCCGCTGCCGACCCGTCTCGGCGGTATGTTTCAGGCCGTAGTCTACAATACTCACGTGGACCAGAGCGAACATCTCGCACTCATCAAGGGCACCATTTCACCTAAAGAAGAGACCTTGGTGCGCGTGCATACAAAATATGTTCCCGGAGATGTATTCGGTTTCGAGCTGCTCAATACCAACGAAGTGATTCAGCGGTCGATGGAAATCATCGCGAAAGCCGGCAAGGGTGTGATTCTATATTTGCGGCCGGAGCTCAGGGGAATACGACCCGCGATGGTCGCGTATCCCAGGTTCGAAGGGAAACAGCAGCGGGAGATGAATCGCTCGTTCGTCTATCAGGCCGATTTCAAGGAATACGGTATCGGCGCGCAAATACTGCGCGATATCGGCGTCGGCAAAATGCGCCTGTTGACGAATAATAAAAAGCATCTTGTGGGACTTCGCGGGTATGGTCTAGAGGTCACCGCATTGGAGCCGATTCCGCGCGAAAACCTGTTACGAGACGCGGTCAAACAAAAAAAATCCAAGCGCGCCTGACGAAATATTCTGTTTCGAGATCGAAGGCCTAACCTAAGTGACCCATGCCGATTTTCGAATACAACTGCCGCCAGTGTAATCACCGCTTCGAAACCGTCTTGCTCTCGGCGCGCGAAAAGATTGTCTGCCCAAACTGTCACAGCAGCGCGCTGGAAAAACAGCTATCGGTTTTTAGCTCCCCGGCTTCCGTCCAGCAAGCCTCCGACTCAGCTAGCGCCTGCACGTGCACGCCGCAAACCTGCGGCTGTCATTAAGATTCCCGGCAAAGTAAGTAGCGCGGCAGCTCGGGGCGAATGCGTTTGAGCGCCTCGCCGATATTTGAATAGACTCGCTCTTCCACCAACTGCCCGTTTACCCAGTAATCCAACGAAGGCGCATCGGTGAAGTTAATATCAATGTACCGCTCTCCTGGCGGCTCGGCGGTGATAATTGCCCGGATGGAATACCCGGCGTCGATAACGATGCCGCGAGTACCGGCGGGCAGAGGCAAACTGTTCTTGATTTTGGCTAACCTGTCTGGCGGATACTTGCCCACTTCCAACGAGTAGTAGCCCCATTGGCCGGGCGCCACCGACAAACCACTAAGCAGCTTGGCATTGATGTCCACGAGATTCTTCGCGGCCTGATCTTGATTGTAGTTCTTGAGCAGCTCATAGGCCCATTTCTCGATGATCCCTTTAGCCGGCTCGGTTTTTTCCCGCTCCTTGACCGGGCCGCGATCGACCCACCATTTGGTTTCTTCAAATGCCGGGGTTTTTTCTTCCGCCATGAATTGTGCCGGTTAAGAGCGTGCTGTCTAAATTTTAAATTCTTCCAGTGTACTTTTGGCGAAGAGCGAATCAATGTCAACACGCTTGCTGATCAAACCCTGCTCAAAAGTGTACTGCACGAGAGTTTCCAATATGTGGCGATTGGCCTCCAATCCGTAGGCCCAGGCATCTGGTCCCAAGATTTCCCGTTCCTTTTCCATCTCATCGATGGACCAGGCAAGCATATACTTGAGTGCCGAGAACTCGTACATGGCCTCCTGGCAAAGCCGCTTCGATTCTTCGAATGCTTTAAAAAGGCTCTGAGCGATCCACGGATGCTTTTCGTAAACCTCTTCCCGAATGACAATAGTATGCATGATCGGGAAAATCCTCGTGCGATTGAAATACTCCTGCTCCACTTCACGAAAATTAGGAATCAAGCGCTGCACCTTCGGATGGCGGCGCACGAACGGCGACGGCATATGCGCCGAGATCATGGCGTCGATTTCGCCGCGCTGGAGCATGCCGGAAAGCGTCTTGTCCGGCGCGATCGGCTGGATATCGATGTTCGGCGGCAGGCTATGCTTGACCTTGTCCTGGCGTCCCGGATGTTCTTCGCCGCCGGTGAACCATTTCATTTTTTCCGGCGCCACGCCGTACTCGTGCTGCAGGATGCCGCGTGCCCAGATCGCCATCGTGATTTGATATTCGGGAACTCCGACGCGCTTGCCGGCCATATCGGCGGGCTTTTGGATCCCCGAGTCTGTGTTGATATAGATGCACGAGTGGCGAAAAGTTTTCGAAGGAAAAACCGGTATGCCGACCAAACCGGGCGCGCCCTTGTCGCGCGACATGAGAAAGGAACCGGTGGACATTTCAGCGACGTCGAACTCGCCGTAGCGCAGCATGCGCCAAAACGTCTCTTCGACCCGCAGGGGTAAATAAGTGAGATCGACTCCCTCTACCTCGACGCGGCCGTCCTGAAGAGCGCGGGTGCGATCGTAATCCCAGCAGGCCAATGTCAAACGGATCTTCCCCATAACGTGCTCCTTACTCAACTCGTTGGCTCAAGCTTGCACGCCGGCAAGAAATTGCTTGGCGCTGATCACAAACTGTTCCCGCTCACCCTGCAACACTACTGCCGCCTCACCCGATGCGAGCGTTGTGCGGCGTTGAATCGTATAAGGCTTGCCCCTAAACGTCACCCGCTCACCGGGAGGAAACTCGTTCAGATCTTCATGATCTTCTTGCGGATCGATCTTTTCCATCGCTCGATTTCATATCATATCGCCTTAAAAAGCTTAAACCGGACCAAATTGACTTCCCCCAAACGCGAGAATAAAGTCACCGCCATGCGCATCGCGGTCATGGGCAGCGGCGCCGTAGGCGGCTATTTTGGAGCGAAGCTCGCAGCTGCCGGCCACGAGCTGATTTTTATCGCTCGCGGCCATCACCTCGACGTCATGCGCAGGAGCGGGTTACGAATCGGCAGCCCGAGCGGTAATCTGCACATCGAGCGGGCGGTTTTCACCGATGGACGTGATGAACTCACCGGGGTCGATCTTGTGCTCTTCTGCGTCAAGTCTTACGACACCCAAACCGCGGCAAAGGCTCTTGCACCGCTGATCGGCGACCGCACGATGATTCTGTCTTTGCAAAACGGCGTCGATAACGTTGAGCAACTCGCAAGTCTCTGGGGCGACCCGCGCACTTTTGCCGGCGTCGTTTACATCGCCGCGCAACTCGAATCTCCTGGCGTGATTCGGCACTCCAATGGCGGCAAAATCATTTTGGGTCACCTCGATCGCGCGATCGGTGCAGGCACCGAGCTCATTGAAAACACTCTGTCCGGCGCCGGCATCAGCTGTGCGCTCAGCACGAACATACGGACGGTTCAATGGACGAAGTTATTATGGAATGCGCCATTCTGCGCGATCAGCTGCTTGACCGGCGCCAACGTGGCACAAATCATCGAATCTGAAGCATTGACTCAGCTCGCCGTCGACTGCATGGTTGAAGTTCAAGCGGCGGCGCGCACGCGCGGTGTCGAACTGTCCCGCGATTTGTTCGATGACACGATCGCTTTTTCGCGCGGCCTGGGTATTTTTAAACCGTCCATGCTGCAGGATTTGGAAGCCAGAAAACTACTCGAGTATGAGGCTTTTAACGGTGTCGTGTTCAAATTATTGCGGCAAGCCGGTGAAAGGGCACCGATCAATCAATCCTTTTATGCGCTCCTCCAGCAGCTCGACAAAAAAAACCGCCAGGAGGCCTCCCTGGACGCATGATGTTATCGCATCAAGCTCGCTCGCTGACGTTTTGGCTGATTGCTGGTGTGGTCACTCCGGTCTTTTTTCCTGCCCTCGCCGGCTCACAGACCCGGAATAAAGAAATAATTGCCAAAGGGCAGTATATATTCGCTGTCGCCGGCGGGTGTGCCTGCCACACGGTTCCGAAAGAGACGGCGCACGCCGGCGCGCGACCCTTTCCGATTCCATTTGGGACGGTCTACAGCACCAACATTACCCAAGACAAAGAAACGGGTTTAGGCGCGTGGTCGGATCAGCAAATTCTCGATGCTATGGTTAAAGGCTTTCGCCGCGACGGCAGCCGGATCTTGCCGGTCATGCCCTACGAAAAATATTCCGGTATGGCTCAAGCGGACTTGGAGGCGCTCATCGCATTTCTCAGAACGCTCAAGGCGGTGAACAAGCCAACGCCGGAACTGAAGAGCTGGGTCCCGTTCATACGCAGCGTGGGAACTTTTGCCTATCTGACGCTATTTGGCCGCTTCAGCACTTTACCGGCGCAACCGCCGAAAGCAGGCGTTGAACGCGGCCGCTACTTGGTCAACCATGTTTCACTTTGCGGCGATTGCCACACGCCGCGAAATGTCCTCGGCGTCCCTAAACAATCGCTGTATTTGGCGGGCGCGGCTCAAGATACCGGCCCACTGGGCGAGGCCGTGCCGAATATCACACCGGATGAGGAAACCGGCATCGGCAGCTGGAAGCGCGACGAAATCGCCGATCTTCTCCTCACGGGCACGAAACCGGATTTCGATAACGTGCAAGGCCTCATGTACGAAGTCATCGAGGGCACCACGCACGGCTACGGCTACAATGATATGACCAAAGAGGATGCGCTGGCGATCGCGGATTATTTGAAATCGATCCCGCCAATCAAAAACAAGATCCAATGATCCGCCCAAATGCGAGGCAAAGCCGCTAATTGCGCGGCACTTGCTTGATGATTTCACCGATGACTTGATCGGTCGTGATATTCTCGGCTTCGGCTTGGAAGTTCAGAATGATGCGGTGACGCAAGGCGGGAAGAATAGTCCCCTCGACGTCTTCATAGCTCACGTGCACTCTGTTTTCGGCCAGGGCATTGCCCTTCGCGCCGAGAATGACCGCCTGCGCGCCGCGCGGGCTCGAACCGAAGCGGATGTACTGCTTTACGGAGCTCTTCAACGGGCCACCGTTGGTTCCGTCGGGTTGGGTTGCATGCACCAGACGGACGACATAGTCCTCAATGGGCGGCGCGATCATGACCTGACGCAGTAATCGTTGCATGTCGTTGACCCGCTTGCCGCCATCTTCGGGGAGAACTGTCGAAACTTCAGCGCTCGCGGTACCGGTCGTGCGTTTGAGAATTTCTTTGAGCTCGGCCGGCGCGGGCGATGCCACCAGCAGTTTAAAAAAGAATCGGTCGAGTTGCGCTTCCGGCAGCGGGTAGGTGCCTTCGAGTTCGATGGGATTTTGTGTTGCCAGAACGATGAAGGGTGACTCAAGGAGATGCGAGTCGCCGAAAACTGTGACTTGCTTCTCTTCCATCGCTTCGAGCACCGCCGATTGCGTCTTTGGAGTCGCGCGATTGATCTCGTCGGCCAATACAACGTGGGCGAAGATGGGGCCGCGCTTAAATTGGAATTCGCGCCGGCCGCTGGTCTCGGTGAGGACTTCGGTACCGACGATGTCCGAGGGCATCAAGTCCGGCGTGAACTGAATTCGCTTGAACGAAAGTCCCAGCGTCTGGCTCAATGATTTGACAAGCAGAGTCTTGCCGAGTCCGGGAACCCCTTCGAGCAACACGTGCCCGCCGGCAAAAAAAGCAATCAAAACTTTTCGAATCAGGTCATCGTGGCCGACGATGACCTTCTGCACTTCTACCTCGAGATGTCGAAACGTTTGTTGAAATAGTTCCGGATCCATTAAACTCCTTCACTTGATCAACGAATAATGCTGCGGTATTCGATGGGTACCGGTTGCTTCTCGGTCGGAGCGTTCGGTACATGAGTGGGCAGCGGCACATTACTCACCGGAACCTGCGTGCGAATCCGATTGTTCTTAGATTCTTTTGTGGCGCGACTTTCTCCGCTAGCGTCGGCGACGACCTCCTCCGGCAGTTGGACGGTTACATAACCGGCGCCTTTGAGACCCTCTTTACCCTCGCCCGCCTTGTAGAAACGTTCGGCAGGAGGCCCGACTTGGGGCGGCGGTTCGGCGGATGCTTGTTGTTGGCCAGCGCCCTCTTTCGATCCACCTTGAGTTTTGCCGGGCTTTTCTTTCTTGGGGTCAGTGCCGGGTTGATTCGGTTCCGGTTGGCCTCGATTGTTTTTGGCGTCACCCGACCGGTTCTGATCTTGACCCGGTTGCTTTGACTTCCCGGCGTCCATTCCTTGACTCAACTGCGCGTTTAAATCTCCTTGACCGTCCCCGCCACTGGCTTGGGTTTGCTTGTTCTCACCCTGACCTTCCTGCGGCGCATTGGTTTGAATACTGCCGGCGCCTTTTTGTCGTTCCCCCTGCTGCTGTCCGCTCGACGCTTGTTGCTGTTCCTGTTGGCTGAGCGCGCTCGCCGCTTGGGCGAGGAGATCGCGATTGTCCTTTTGCTCCTGATTTTTTTGCTGCTCAGCGATTTTTTTTTCGATCTGCTGCGCCAGGACGTGTTTTTCTTCAGCGGAAATTTGGGGATCATCGAGCCTTGCAGCAAGCGCGTCAAGTTCATTGGCGAGCTCCCGAAGTTCAGGTTTGAGCGCCATCTGTCTCGCCAGCTCCCGCAAGCGCTCGGGCCCGGCCCCGGTATCGCGCCCGGGCAAACCTAACACCAGCAACAAATGAATCAAAATAGCAGCGGCGAGAGACCCACCGAAAGACCAGTAAGCCGATCGTTTGAGGCGATACGGAAAATCGCGCTTGAGGTCCACTCGATTGCGAAACCACTCGGCTTGCCGGCGTAGCCGCGCTATAAGTGACACGGGTTGAGTTGCAGGGTCGATGGTCGCCAGCGTGAGAAAATGATCCTGCGCGCCCGACCTCAGATCCACCAGCCGCGCGGCGGAACGCACGCTAGCGATAGGCGGCCGGCGCCGCAGCAACACGGCCAATGCGCCGAGCACAACAATGAATACCACCACCAAGACCGCAACGTTCTGGCTCAACCACGTCGCGCGAAAAAAGAGCGCAATAACGTAAATCATTGCCGCCGCCGGAGGAACAAACATCAGCAACGAATCCCATAGTGCGTGGTGGCCCAAGCGAGCGACTAAACGACGGACGAGGCTCTCGGGTTCTTCGTGATCGGCTCCGCGGGGAGATGGCTCCTGCATTGCGCCAACTATAACATGTTGCCGTTGGCGGCTGAAGCTCGCGGAACACTAGTGCCGTGCCGGCGACTTGCTACGGCGTGACGACAGCTCGCGCACGGGCTGAAAGGCTTTTACCGCTCGATTATGTTCCTCGATCGTTTCGGAGAATAAGTGCGTGCCGTCATTCTTGGACACAAAGTAAAGGTAAGAAACTGGCGCAGGTTGAAGTGCCGCCCGGATCGATGCAAGGCTCGGATTGCAGATCGGTCCCGGCGGCAGCGCCGCGATCCGATAGGTATTATAGGGAGTCGGATCATTCAAGTGTTTTCGGGTCAAATTGCCGGTGAAATCCTTCATGCCGTAAATCACGGTGGGATCGCTTTGCAAAGGCATTTGACGCTTCAATCGATTGTGAAACACCGCTGAAATTAACGGCCGCTCGGCGTCGATCCCGGTTTCCTTTTCGATGATCGAGGCGAGTGTAAGTACTTGGTGCGGGGTCAAGGAATTCGCGCCGTCCAGGTGATTCAATAATGGAAGGGAAATTTTTCGAAACTGCTCCGCCAGGGTCAAAATAATCTCCTTCTCCGGCGTGGACGGCGTGAAGTGATAGGTGCTCGGAAACAAGTAGCCCTCAAGCCCTTTCTCATGCAACCCAAGCGTTGTCAGTAACGATGGATTGGCAGCTTCCGCGAGAAAATTTTCCTTGTCGGCAATCTGCATTTTGTCGAGCAGCGTTGCAATTTCCTTTACCGTCAGACCTTCCGGAATGGTAACGGTTTGGAAGGTTCCTCGCCCGCTAACGAGCCGGTCCAAAATCTCCCGAGGTGGCGCGCTGGACTCGAACTGATAAAGCCCTTGATGGATTTTTTTTTCCGCCCCGCTTAACCGGGCCCAAATCGAGAACAAAAAGCCGTTGGAAATTAGTTTTTGATCGCGCAGCTTGCGCACCACGGCTGCCAATGAATCACCTTGATCGACGCGGATCTGCGCCGGATGGACGCCGTCGATCGGCACCGAAAAATGAACATGGTAGACCAGGATACCGGCTGGGACCGTGGTGCAAACCAGCGTGGCAAAGAGTAAAAGGCGTAGCTTTTTCACGTTCGGAGCGTTGGAATGAATAGGCGGGCGCGAGCGGTTTTCAAAACGGCCGACACTCAATTTTCCGTGATATTGACCTTCATCCAACCTTCGATCTGCCGGACAAAACCGGCAAACGGATCTTCCCCTGGAGCCGGCGCAAAGTAGGCTTTACGGGTATAATCAAGCGCGCCAGAATAGTATTCGAATTTCTTGGAAAGCTCCTGGTAGAGGAAATAGCCGGTGCGGTAGAGCGAAAGGTCGAGCTCGGAAACGGTCCAGTACGAGCGGCTTCCTTCCTGAAAATAATAGTCGAGCGAGCCGCTTCCTTCCAGATGCTGACGAAAAATTCCGCTCATAAACAAGGCGTAATCGCCTGCATACTTGCGCAAAGAACGCTCGCGCAAAACATCGCTTTCATCCGGAGCGCCGGCCGCTCGCTGCGCTGATATTTCCGCCACTTGATCGATGCCGCGTCCGCCGCGATTGCGAAATCGATACAGATGATCGGCCCGGGCAAAGTCTGCCAACACGTCCGCGACATAGCTGGCAACGGTGGCATCGTAAATTCCCAGTTGCCAAAAACTCTGCCGAACCATTTTCAGAAAGAATTTTTGCAAGCGGTTATCGGGTGCGCTATTTTCCATCTTCTCTAATAAATGATACCAGAGTTACAAAGGCGTGAAAAGATTATAAACTAAACTCTCGTTGAGCCTCGGCGGCCTGCTGTCCGGGCGACCGTTTATCTGGGAGCTATGATGCCGTGGAGATTAGATTTTTTCGCTTCGGTCGGTCGGAAAATAAGGAACAAACCATGACGAGGGATCTTAAAGAAATCTTTTTTCAACTGGAAGGTGCATGGGCATCGTTCGAGTTGATGTCGATTCGTAAACGCGACGATTATCTGAAGCCGTTCCGTGTGCTCCGTTGCAAGATCGACGATCAGGTCGACTTTGAAGCGCCGTCATCCGGCTTGACTGCGGCGACGGAAGCGACCGTATTGATTGAAATCTTCGGAGAACAGGATCTCGTTGCCGCGAGCGGTCGAGGGCCGGTTCATGCGGTCGACAACGCCATGCGAAAGGTTCTCGAACGGCATTACCCGCAGCTCTCGGAGGTCCGCCTCGAAGAATTCGATGTGCGCTTGCTGCACGGCGGATCACTGGATGACGACGAGAAAGGCGCGGCGGCTTTGGTCCGGGTCTTAGCTATCTTCGGCGACGGCAGAGAACGATGGGGGACTGTGGGCGTGGCCGCCGATATCCTCCAGGCCAGCGTCGAATGTATCATCGATGGACTCGAGTGGAAGCTTCGCGGTCAACAGAAACACTGACCGGATTCAAATGCGTCGGGGGCTTTGCTTTCGAGGCAACAACCGACGCCGCGGATATTTTCTCTTTGAATGTTAGCCTTTGGGTCGCACTTTTGGCGAACACTCTGCTTTGTGGCTTTGTTTGCTCTTCTCAGTGCCTGCCGAATCGAAGACGGCATGATTTTTCATCCGAGCCCGACGCTCGCAGGTACGCCTCGGCAGGTTGGCCTCGAATTCGAAGACATCTTCTTTACAACTAGTGACGGCGTTCGGCTCAATGGTTGGTTCATTCCTCATCCAGAGTCCCGCTCTACTCTAGTATGGTTCCACGGCAATGCCGGCAACATTAGCCATCGCATCGACAATATCAAACTGCTGCACGATAAGGTAAAAGTGAATGTCTTCATCTTCGACTACCGGGGCTATGGCCGAAGCGAAGGCCACGTCTCGGAAGCAGGCACTTATCTAGACGGTGAAGCGGCGCTCGACCTGCTGCGTAAGAAACTCGGCGTCAAGAGCGACAAGATCATCTTATTCGGTCGTTCCTTGGGCGCCGCCGTCGCCACCGAAATGGCAACTCGTTTCATCAATCAGGGACTGATTCTGGAGAGTCCGTTTATCTCGATTGCAGAAATGGCTCGTATTGTGTTGCCCTTCTTGCCGATCCGCTTTTTGCTGCAAACGCGCTACGATGTTGGAACGACGATCAAAAACATTCGAGTTCCCTTGCTCGTGCTGCATGGTGATCGCGACGAAATCGTGCCGTTCAGCCACGGCGAAACCATCTTTGATAAGGCGCCCGAACCGAAAAAATTCTTTGCTATTCCCGGTGCCAATCACAACGATACCTATGTCATCGGCGGCGAAAATTACTTTCAACAGATAAAGGAATTCGTCGAGTGGACGGCGGCAAAAGCGGCTCCAGCCGATCGTTGACCGCGAATGCTGGAGTATTTGGAGGAGCTAATCCAACGCTTGCATCGGTTTGGCGCCGGTACGCGCATATGCATTTCGGACATATTGCCAAATCATGCGTTGGGTGTTGAAGAAAGACCCGTTGAGCGCAATCGCCGAGCGCATGACCTGCGCGTACTTATCGGGTTCCTTGTAATAAAGCGGCAGAATCACACGCTCGAGTTTCTCATAGAGCGAGGCCGCTTCCGCGCTTGAATCGTTTTCCGTGTCTCTGAGATCGCTGATCGCCCACCCCGTCACTCCTTCGACGTGACCTTCGATCCACCAACCATCCAGAACGCTGAAGCTGGGCACACCGTTAAGCGCGGCTTTCATCCCGCTGGTGCCGGACGCTTCCTGCGGTCGCAGGGGCGTATTGAGCCAGACATCGACACCGGAACAAAGCAATTTGCCCAAAGCCATGTCGTAGTTTTCCAGGTAAACGACACGCACGTCTTTGGCCAGCACGGCCGCCGCTTCGAAAATTCTCCGGATAATTTCTTTACCGCCCTCGTCCCTCGGATGCGCCTTGCCGGCGTAAATGAGCTGGATCGGCCCCGCTTGTTGAGCGATCTGTTTAAACCGGTCGAGATTTGTGAACAGCAAATCGGCGCGCTTATAACCCGTGGCCCGGCGGGCAAACCCGAGGGTAAAAACTTTTTCATCAAGTTGACTGCCGGTGAGCCAACGCACTTGATGAAGTAGGTCTTTTTTTACCTGTGAGTGCGCTTGCTGGATTTCGGACCGGGGAATGCCGATGGCATAGCGTAGATAACAATTATCGGTCCGCCACTCAGGAAAATAGTGGTCATACAAAGCGGCCAAGGGGGCGGCCGTCCACGTTCCGGCGTGTACGCCGTTGGTAATCGCGCCAATACCATGGTTGGGAAACATCGTGCGCGACACTTCGGCATGACGCATCGAGACGCCGTTGACGAAACCGGAGAGTCGCAATGCCAGCTCGGTCATGTTGAGAGAACCATCGAGTAACTTTAATTGTGCGAGCACGCCGGCGCGCTGCTCGCCGAGGACTTGGTAGACCAGTTCGGCAGGAAAGCGGTCGTGTCCAGCAGGCACCGGAGTGTGTGTCGTGAATACACAACGTCGGCGGACGGTCTCAAGCTCGATCTCCGAAAGGCGCTTTTCGGCAACCGCACCTCCTAGATCTTCCAAAAGTGCCAGCGTAACTAATGCCGAATGGCCCTCGTTCATATGGAATATTTGCGTGTCGGTATAGCCAAGCACACGTAGCATGGCGACCCCGCCCAAACCCAGGATTGTCTCTTGACACAGCCGGTAACGCTGGTCGCCGCCATAGAGGAAATCGGTAAGGCCTCGGTCTTCGGGACTATTTTCCTGAAGGTCGGTATCTAGGAAAATAAGCGGCACGGTATGCCCGGTAATACCCGTGAAGAGATATTGCCAGGCGCCGACGTACACCTCTCGCTCCTCGATCGAGACTGTAACTTGTGGCGACAATCGTTGTAGATGAGTTTCGGGCGACCACTCAGCCGGGCTTTCGAGCTGATTACCCTGCGGGTCAAGCCGCTGGTCGAAATATCCCTTGCGGTGCACCAACGACAGTGCAACCATCGGAATCTCTAGGTCGGCCGCCGAGCGCAACATGTCACCCGCCAGAACTCCTAAACCACCGCTATACGTCGGAATCTGGGAATTGACCGCCACATCCATGGAAAAATAGGCGACGGACCCGATCGAGGGCAATGGATTACTCATAGCACTTTAGACGAAATTCAGGGTCTCTTGATACCTGGCAGGTTCGTGAGCGGCGCGGCTCGTCAACATCGGTGAAATTCTCGGCTAAATATAACACACTGGTCTCCCACGGGCAATTAATGTGGACCGTAAAACCACCAACAGCAACAGCCATGCCATAGCTGGGCGCTCATCACTGGGCTAGCGGGTAGGTATAATGGAAGGCCGGTACGGTGACCGATGAGAAATCGCGAAAGGCGACGGCAGCTTACAGGTTCACGGTAAATTTTTGCCCCGGCAATTGCGCCAGATCATATTGCCAGTTGTTTTCTTATGGCAAGTTAACAAAGCCTAAACGCCTTGTTCAGATCCTGCCAGGAAACGTAACTGCTCAGGTTTCGCAATACGGCCACCGTCGGCGGCATCATGCGATAATTACCCGTTTGGGTCCGTTCTAAAGCAGTGGCCGGAGCGATCCAAAAACTTTCAGAGACTTCTTCGGAGGCGTGCAGCGGATGCTGATCCGGCGGCAAAGCCGCCAGATAAAAACGCGTATCGAACCGGATGGCATAATGCTCCGGCGTAATACGGTGGGAAAAATAACTGAGGCGCGCCAGGTTGCAATAAAGCCCTTCGGACATTAAGAGATTTGGTAAATCGATCTCACCGCGCTGAAGAGCCGCGCGCTTACAAGCTAAGCGCGCAGCAAGACCTTCCGGCTCCAGATCCATGGCGGTGTTGTTAATGGAGCAAAAAAAATGGATCCCTGCTTCTTCGAAAAGTTCCCTCACGGCCGCCACCCAGTGTGCTAAACAAATTTCCGCCGGTAAGTCTGAGCCTAGTTTCTGCTGCGCTTCGCGCGGTGTCAGACCGCGGGTCAAACCGATCATTGCCCTCGAGTAATCGCTCTCCTCGACTCTGCCACCCGGAAAAACATATGCCCCTGCGTAACTGTCCATGTAATCCGGTCTGCGGTTAAGATAGATTTCAAAACTCCCGTTACGCTCGGGCCTAATGAGGATCACTGTCGATGCGGGTAATGGCGTTGCGGCTGGGGTCATGATTGAATCCTTCATGGAAACAGATGCGGCAATGACCCGGTAGTGTTGGCCCGTGCCGTTTTTATTCTGCGCGCTACCTGGATTCGTACTCGAGCAGCAGTATTGCAGCGATCGTACGGAACTCATCGGTATCAAAAAACGCATCGAGCAATTCCGCTGAAAACTCACCTCTTTCCGGCAGTGGAGCAAAGCCGTCGATTATCAATGTGCAAGTCGACGAGACGGCCTGCCGATGTGAATATGTGGCCCAGTAGAAGCGTGGGCGATCGCGCTGCGAAACGCCGTGAACGGTATACCCGCTTTGCGCAGATGGGTGATGAGCGCTTTTCCTTCGAGACTATCGGGGTGAACCGCGACGTCCATGGCATCGTGGTGATCGAAGCGCAATCGGTTATGGGTCTGCGATTGGCCCATCGCGGTCACGGGTAAGCGCCGGCCGAAGGTCTGAGAAAAGTATCGCTCGATCCGCGGTGCTTCTTTTAATGACCACTTTAAACCGCCATTGAAGCGCGCCAAATCGCTGGTTTCACTGTAGCCGTTCACGGGGGGCAACGGCATGCGTTCAACCTTTTCGCCAAAAACCGCCTCGGTGATCGCGATATCGGTTTCAAACACTGTGTGACGCATTTCATGCACGCGCTTTAAAGCTGCAATAAACGACTTTTCTACTTCGTGAACTTGGTCCTTCGGAATCCGGCCCTCCTGATAACGCTTTCGTCGGTTAATAACTTCAAGCCTCAACTCCGATTGTTCCTGCTCGTAACCGGCGAGCAGCTTGCGATCCTTCGCGAGAGATTCATTCATTGGACCGATCGGGTCTGAATGCGCTGAGCGACCGCTTTCGGCACCTGTGCCGAATTGTTGGCGCGATGAGCTCGGGGTTTGCCAAGCGGTAAACCCCACAGCTAGCAAAAAAAGAATTACCGCGGCGAGACAGACACTGCGAGATTTTGTCAGGTCGGCAAACATGAGCCCCGAAGTTTAGTGGCTTACGTTTTACCGGTCAAGCCCAACTCGCACCGGGCAAAACAGGCTGATTAACGTCGTGGTAGTGGTATTGGCATTTCGCTGAGGGCATTCAGCCAAACTATTAAGGAGTTCGTTAGTTAATAGAATACTGGGGCGAAGGGGCGAGTCGTGGAAAGCGCAGGCACCAGGACTCAAAGGACGCTTTCGCACCCACGCCCAAAATTAAGCACTCGGGGCGTGGCTCGGGTGGTG
>Ga0210076_1000001_pt1 | contig 86167 bp, 74 predicted proteins | sample MayberryNW_Catta_3_FD_184876 | JGI IMG/M metagenome (GOLD analysis project Ga0210076, IMG submission 184876) | Wetland microbial communities from San Francisco Bay, California, USA, that impact long-term carbon sequestration -... | ecosystem: Environmental > Aquatic > Marine > Wetlands ... | reverse complement strand
ATAGAATTCTCGCCCACGTAGACGTGATACATGGCGACGACGCGTGCCGTCGCGGGATCATGCCCGGCCGATTGACGCGCGTTCAGATAGATCTCGACCATTTCTCGCAGCTCATCCAACTCATGCAGAAACGGGATCAGCATCAAATGAAAGCCTCTGCGACCGGCGAACTCGAAAGATTCCGGCGTCGAAGTCGCGCCCATCCAAACGGTAGGGTGTGGTTGTTGAATCGGCCGTGGCATGACTTCTACATTTTTGTACTCGTAGAATTTCCCCTTGTGACTGAGCTTGGGCTCGGTCCACGCCTTGAGAATCACATCCAAATGTTCCCTGAAGCGATCGCGCAGCTCTTCGAGCGCCGTGCCGAAAGTGAGCGACTCATATTTGATGAAACCGTGACCGATGCCAAACTCGAGGCGGCCATGGCTCAGACAATCGAGGGTTGCATAGTCCTCGGCGATCCGCAGCGGATTGTGGTAGGGCAGCAAAGTCACGGCCGTGCCGATGCGAATTTTTGTGGTCCGCTGGGCGATCGCTGCGCCGATCACCGGCGGGCTTGATATGATTCCGCCAAAAGAATGGAAATGGTGTTCGGCCAGCCAGACGGAATCGAAGCCTAACTCTTCTCCATAGGCAGCGTGCTCGACGATCGAGTGAAGACGGTCGGCGCCATTCGTATGATCGGCGGCTGTCAACGAGGGCAGATGAAATATTCCGAAGCGCATGTTGTGGCAATGTGAATTTAATTAGATTGGGCGCCAAGCAGCGGTTTGCCATACATGGGAAGGGCGTCTGGCCAGACGCCCCTACATCCGGATTTAATAACGCATCGGCTAATCACGAGAATTCACCAAGTGGTGGCTGAAAAATCCCATCGCTTTCGGCCATGACAGCGCCGCCGCGTGCGGCCGGTAGTTTGCTGATCCGGTGTTGCAGAACGCGTGCGCCGCGTTGGCGTAGGTATGAAACTCGTGCGCCTTGCCGAATTTGGTCAGCTCCGCATCGAGCTTGCGCATATCCTCAGGCGATGGATTCTGATCGTTGGCGCCAAAATGTCCTTGGATCGGGCAATTGATTTCGCGCGTGCGATCGAATGGCGACGGACCCTCGCCGAACGGCACCATGGTGCCGCTACCGTAAAACATCACGCCGGCGGTTAAGTTTTTGCTCGCTGCCGATATCAGATAGACGATTCGTCCGCCCATACAAAAGCCGACAATGCCTATCTTCGCTGCATTGACGCGCGGGTGGTTTTTGAGAAAGCCGATCGCGCCCTCGACATCTCTAATGATCGAGGGATCGCGCAGGCGCGCCTTGCGCGCCGCATTGTCGTCCCGACAGTCGGGGCCATCGCGATGATAAAGGTTCGGCGCCGCCGCGGCATAGCCGTGCAGCGCCAGCATATGCGTCGTGTCTTTAATGAAGTTTTCGAGGCCAGACTGCCCGTGAACCACGACGATACCCGGGACCGGACCGCCGCTCTCCGGCAAGCTTACGTAAAGCGGCATGTTGTTGCCGTCGACCTTCACATTTTCCCACGAGCTAGGCATGACCGTCCTCCTCAATTCTCCCCCGTTAGGTGCCGCTACATAACCACAGCCCTTCACAGCCGGTCAAGAACCGCACAGTCGTTGGAGCATTGAGTAGCGGAGTGTTGGAGTGATGTTCCCGGCATCCCACCCAATACTCCACCACTCCAATACTCCATTACTCCACTTCGCCAGCCCCCTGTTTGACCTGATCTCGGCCATCGCTATATATTCTCCAACAAGCGATGATCTCCGAGCAATCCAAAATCCAAAATCGAAAATCCAAAATAGCATTATGCTCTCCCAAGAAGATAACGATCTATTGACTCGCACGGGCCCCGGCACTCCTGCCGGTAACCTATTGCGGCGGTATTGGCAGCCGGTTGCGCTCGTGGAAGAGCTGCCGGCCAACGGCGCGCCGCTCCCCGTGCGCATCATGAGCGAGGACTTGGTGCTGTTTCGCGATGATCGCGGGCAGCTTGGACTCCTCGGCCGGCACTGCTCGCACCGGCGCGCCGACTTGAGCTACGGCCGTGTCGAGAACGGCGGCCTGCGCTGTCTTTATCACGGTTGGCTCTTCGATCGCCGCGGGAACTGTCTGGAGCAGCCCTGCGAGCCGCCGGCGAAGCGCTTTTGCGAAAAGGTGCATCATCCCGCCTACCCGTGCACGGAGCGCGCCGGCATCGTCTTCGCATACCTCGGGCAGGACGAGCCTCCTCTCTTTCCCGCTTACGAACCGTTCCTCGCGCCGCAAAGTCACCTGCTCGTAACCAAGATCTTTCACGAGTGCAATTATTTTCAAGCCAACGAAGGCAATCTCGATCCGAGCCATGTGTCTTATCTTCATCGCCAGGGTAACGTGCCGGAGAATCTGAAGCGCCCGGTACCGGGCACCGATGGCAAGCTCCCGCTCGCCCTTTACGATGCCGATGGCGCCCCCGATATCGAAGCCGAAGATACCGATTATGGCGTACGCATCATTTCCATCCGCAAGACCGAAGAAGGACGCACGTTTTTTCGCGTGACGAATTTTGTTCTGCCCAACATGGCGACCATTCCCGGCCCCATGTCCGGCGACGGTTATAATCTTTACTGCCATGTACCGATCGACGACACGCACCATTGGCGCTACGACATCGTGTTTCGCCGCAGCGCCCCCATGGAAGAAAAGGACATCGCGAGAAATCAGGAAATCCTCGACGAACTCGACGCAAATTATCACCCGAAACGAAACAAGGCCAATCGCTACCTCCAGGATCGCGAGTCGATGAAGACCTGGAGCTTCTCCGGGATGGGACGGATCTTCAACGTGCAGGACACCGCGATTGTCGAAGGCAGCGGCCCGATTGTCGATCGCACCAAGGAATTTCTCGGACCGAGCGACCGGGCGATCATCTCCGCCCGCCGCCAACTGTTACGCGCAATCCGCGAGGTCGAAGCCGGACGGGAAGCACCCCACGTGGTGCGCACTCCCGAGAAGAATCGCTTTCCCGATCTGACGGTGATTTCCGAAGTGATCACCGATGGCAGCGACTGGAAGACCCACTGGAAGAACAAACTGGCCGCCCTGCGCTAGGATTTTTTCTCCATTCGCACACGTGACCCTCACCCCTACCCTCTCCCGCGCTGCGGGCGAGGGAGAGGCTCACTGCGGTTTGGAATCCGTTGCATGACGTGCTTGAACGTTTTGAACGACTTGAACGACTGGAACTTTTGCCTCTTTGTGACCTTTGCGTTCTCTGCGGTGAAACCTCCGAATGCCCCTCCTACGCTGAATCCAGATGAAAAAATTTTACGGCGTTGCCGGCGAGCATCTTGCGCCGCTCGTCTTCCGGCACGTCGGCGAACTGTTCTTCAACCAGTTCCCGCGACTTCGGCCAACGCGTGACGATGTGGGGAAAGTCGGTCGACCACATGATCTTATCCACGCCGACCAGGTGGCGGAGTTGAATGCCGACCGGGTCGTCGAATACGCCCCAGTAGGCATGCTCGCGCAAATATTCGCTCGGGAGCTTTTGTAGCTTCGGCAGGCCGAGAAGCTTCTCCGCCCAGTGGCAGTTGACCCGGTAAGTCTGATCCATCTGCTGGTAGAAGTAGGGAATCCAGCCGATGTTGTTCTCCGCCCAGTAGATCCGCAGCTTGGGAAAACGGTCGAACACTCCGCTAAAGATTAACTGGGTCGCTTCCACGGCGCCGCAATGGTAAATCCCGTGACGTGCCAAGCGCTGAAGAAAATCGAAAGGCCGCTCCTCGCCCTGCGGATCCTTGGGATACTTCATTAGATAAACGTCGCGCTCCTCGGTGCGGCGCGGAAAAGACGTGTGGATCGTGATCGGCATCGCCAAATCCAACGCCGCGCTGTAAAATTCATCATCTTCCGAGGTTGGATAGTTCTTTCCGCTCGGAAACGTGTGCAGACGCACGGCCTTGAATCCCTTTTCTCTGCAACGCTTCATCTCGTTGATGTTTTCTTCCGCGCCGATGTCCGGCATGACCGCGGCACCAATCAACCGATCGGGATCAGCCGCGCAGTACTCCTCGATAAAATAGTCGTTGAAGGCTCGAATGAGCGCGAGAAAAGCCTCTTTGTCTTTGATCTTGGTATTGCGTGCTTCGCTGGCGAACAAAAGCTCGCCGTCGATGCCGTCGGCTTCTTGCTCTTTGATTCTTTGTTGCGGCGAACCCGCTCCCGCCGATGTTTCGAAATTCAAATGAACCGGATTGAATTCGTCGGCAGATTTTCCGGCAAATAAGTTGGTCCCGCGATATTCGAGTGGCTGGCCCTCTTCGACGATCGCATCCCGGTCGTCGGCGAGTTTGACACGCCGCGGCACGCGGTCTCGGTATTTCGCCGGCACGCGATGCGTCCAGGTTTCCGGCAAGGACTCAAAGTGGCTATCGGCTGAAAAATATCGATAGTTACGCGCCATGAATCGCAAATGCCTCCGCTCAGCTGATATCATCCAGTGCTTGACCGTGCCGCCGTACGCCGCGCTAATCTATAACAGCGCCCGGAGCATTCCAAGTTTCTGCTGAATTGTAGCCGCCGGGTCAATCCGGCAATCGCGCCCGCGCCGCCTCCGAGATCGCAACCACCGCGGGGTGCCTGAGCTTTCGGTCGAGCGAAACCGCGAAGAATCGCTCGCGCACGCCGGCGACTTGCCCAATCACTTTGGCATCATACTTTGTTTCCACCTCCTCCTTGATGATCGACGGCGCGGCAAAAATGCCGAGGCCGTGCTGGCCGAAAACCATTGATAACGCGCTATCCTCGAACTCGGCGATGATCCTCGGTTGAATATTTTCGTGGTCCAGCCATTGGTCCAAGGAACGCCGAGAAGTTGTGTTGCGTGTGGGCAGCAAGAAGGGCGCGCCGTCGAGCGAGCGCGGAAAACCGCGACGGTATTTCTCGGCCAGCTTCCTGCTGCCGAAAAGCAACACGGGACACTCCCCCAACAGATGGTGAAACGCCTTCACATTGAGCGCCGGATCGATAGGTGCATCGGTGAGCAAGACGTCGATGTCATGCACAGCCAGAGCGGGCAAAAGTTTTTCGTTCGTGCCTTCTCGGCAAACGATGCGATAGGGATCCTTGAGCTTGAGAGCGGGCTCGATCAACTGGTAGGCGACGAGCTTTGGCATCACGTCGGCAACCCCAACGGTGAGCCGCGCCAGGCGTCCTTCGGGCCGCCCCTGCAACGTGCCCAACATTTCCTGTCCAAGGGAAAAAATCTCGTCGGCGTAACGAAACACCAGCTTTCCGGTGTCCGTCAGCGTTAGATGACGGCCAGCTTTACGAAATAATTTCTCGCCGAGCGCGGCCTCCAACGTCTTCAGTTGGGCGCTCACGGTCGCTTGCGTGAGCCGCAGTTCCGCACCGGCGCCGGCGACGCTGCCGATCCGCGCCACCATCCAAAAATAAAGCAAATGATGGTAATTGAGCCACTCGATGACTGATCATACTTTGAGTTTTTCTAAGGTTCAATAAGAAATTATGAATTTGTCGAACTATTGAAACGATCTTATCTTGCCCGACTGCCGAACAAGGTTTGCATCGAGAAAGGAGCTAGGCAGCGATGAAAAGTGCCGTCGGCTTTGCGGTCAACCAAGATCCAACCCTTTTATTCGAGCCGGATGTGCTGGCGCCCCATCGATTTCATGACATTCTCGGGACCGGCCACACGCCCGATCCGGAACGACGACTGATGGTCGCGATTCTGGAAGACGCCGTCTCCTGCCTTTCAAAAGATCCGCGACAATGCACAACCCAGCAAAAGAAGTCCTATGACGAGGCCTATTCGTGGATTAACGCGACCGACGCCGAGGGCTGGATCTTTTCGTTCGACAATGTCTGTGAAACCCTAGGTTTCGACGCCACCTATCTTCGCCGCGGCTTGAATCGCTGGAGCGCTCGCAGCCGTAGCGGCGCAGCGTCTAAGCCGCGCCTAAAAAAATATCGTTCCGGTGCGCGCGGTCGAAAGCTCCGTTTTCGCTCCGTGCCTTGAGAACTGAAGCCATTCGGTTTTTAAAAAACTACCGCCTCATAGATGCGGCATGATCTCTTTAGCACAGATTTCAAGATGTTCCATTTCGTCGAACATTGGATTGAAAATGATCTGCTGTGCTCCGGCGTCGACCAGCGTTTGGATTTTTTCCGTGCACTCGGCGCTGCTCCCCCAGATGGAAACCTTCGGCCCGAGGTCGGCGTTCTTGTAGCGTTTGGCAAACCATTCCATGATGCGTCGCTCGCCGCGCGCTTTATCGTTATCGACCGCAAGATAAACCCGCTTGGCGATGTGAAATGTCGCGGGATCGCGTTTCGCTTGATCCAGAAAATCGCGAATTCGTATCGACTCGCGCGTGAAGGACGCAGACGAAGACGAGCCGGCGCCCATCCAGCCGCCGGCATACCTAACTGCGCGGCGCAACGCATTTTCGTGATGGCCGCCAAAAATGACTGGCAAATGCGGCTTCTGCATCGGCTTGGGTTCCATGGAGATATCCTTGAAGTTCCAATATCGCCCCCGAAAACTTGCTCTGGGCTCGCTCCAAAGAAGCTTCATGACCTGCACCGCTTCCGTAAAACGCGTTACCCGACCGTCGCGCATGTAGCCGAAAACATCTTCGTGCGAACCCAAATGGCCGCCGCCGAGGCCGACGCCCATCACCGCACGCCCGCCACTCATCACGTCGAGCGTTGAGTAAGCCTTGGCCAGTTGAATGGGATTGCGCAACGGCAGCAGAATGACCGAAGTTCCTAGTCTCAATGTGGTCGTGATCGCCGCGACGTAGCTCAGCAAAGTGACGGGCTCGAGAATGTTGAAATCGCCGATCACCCGCTCCTGCAGCCATAGGCTGTCGTAACCGAGAGTTTCCGCTCGAGTCGCGAATCGTCGAATGTGTTCCATATCGACGGGACCATCGAAAAAGACCTGCGGAAGCTCGATGCCGCACGGGGTGTGATCAGCCATGATGGGTTGCTCCCTTAATAAATTCCATTAACCGCAGAGAGCACAAAACTCACAAAGTTTAAGGTTTAAAGGCAACAACCGCACGGCCGCAAGAGGGCATTAGAACTTTTCAAATTTCATTCTTTTCTTTGCGTGTTTTTTGCGTTCGTTGCCTTCGTGTCCTTCGTGGTGAGGTGTCTCTTGCGATTTTGGTTGCGGCTCTGCCGCGCTTGGCCCTTTGTGGTTAATTGTTTTCCTAATTCACGCCGTACAGCCGCGCGCAGTTGTCCCAGAGGATTTTCTTCCTCGAAGTCGGCGGCAAATCCATGGCCATGAAGTGATTCACCGCATTGGGCCAGTGCGAGTCGGCGTGCGGGTAGTCGGTCGAGATCACCACGTTGTCGTCGCCGATGCGCTTGATTACATCCCTCACCAGATCCTCTTCGACGTCGACTGAAATAAAACATTGCCGCAGGAAATAATCGCTCGGGCGCAAGCTCAAGGGCTCGCTGCAGTAACCTTTGCGCATTTCCCAGCGCTCGTCCAGGCGGTAAAGCGCCCAGGGTAACCAGCTGCAATTGCCTTCGAGAAATCCCACCCGCAAATTGGGAAAGCGCTCGAGCACCCCGCCGGCGCAGAAGCTACCGACCGCGAGCATCAGCTCCACCGGGTTGCGAAAAGCATTGATCAGCACGGCTTCGTTGGCGTGACCCTTGAAGCGGTGCACGGCTTGATCTTGATTTGGGCTCGCCGCCGGGTGAAAGCAGATCGGGACGCCTAGTCTCTCGGCTTCACGCCAGACGGGATCGTAGCAGCGGTCATGAATGTGGCGGCCGTTGGATGGCTCGGGCACGAGACACAGGCCCGTGGCCTTCAACTCTGTGGTCGCCCGGCGCAATTCGTCGACTGCCAGGTCGACGTCGTGCAGTGTAATCAGCGCCGACGGCCGCAGCCGCTGCGGATCGGCCTTGCAGAAATCCGCCATCCAATCGTTCCAAGCGCGGCACAAATCGTTCGCGTAATCCGCTTCCAAGCTATCGTCGCAGTGCAGCGGGAAAGTACGAAACAGGACGGCGATATCGAGGCCTTCTTTGTCCATCGCGTCGAGCTGGGAGAGCGCGTCATAGCCGCCCGCCAGCGGTTTGGCATAACGATGTGCGACTTCGGCTTCTCCAGGGGCGCTCTCGTTCAGATTCTTGTTTGGCGCCGTGGCACCGAGCGCTTGAGTACCGGAAGGACGGATCGGTTTGCCGTCGGCAAACGTGAATTTAATCTGTCCGTGCCGTGTGCGCGGTGCTCCGCGCGGGATTCGCTCGCCCCAGCGTGGATTCATGTACTTCAAATAGAGGTCGTGCGGTTCGAATACATGCATATCACTGTCGAGAATTTTGAAGCCATTTCTTGCCATAGAGCCGTCCTTTCCGCTCTTTGCGCGCCTTATTGAACCGCCGGGATTGAATTCATTCGCCCGTTGAACTTACGATTAGTCTCACGCGTTTACTTCTGTCAACAGGAAAAACCTTTAGCCGGTTTGGTTTCGCCACAGAGACTCAGAGGCGCAGAGTTTGGATATTTTTGATGAGATCGCTTTTCCCGGCATACTCCGCGTCTCCGCGGTGAATCTTTTCTGGACGGCCACCTTCAGGCTAGCCGCCAACATTTGCGCGAACGGCTTTCAACGATAACCGGCGCGGTACAGCGCTTGCTCCTTGACAACGCGCTTAGGAGCGATAAAAGACTTTCATCGATTGATTTGGATCGAATTCTTCTGGAGGCAAAACGACTATGAAGGCTTTTGGAGACTTCCTAATCACCGTGGCGGCGTTTGCTTTTTTCTTGGGCAGCGGCACGACGGTTCTCGCGCAGACCCGCGTGTCCATCGGCGTCACGGAAACGATTGAAACACATAATCCTTACGGCGACAGTGTTTCGCTGCTCTACGGCATCTACAGCGAAGTCACCGGCCCCTTTTGCACCTATAACTACACCAAGGGCGATTTCGAGGGCCGCCTCGCCGAGCGCTGGAAAGTCGAAAATCCAACGACATGGATTTTTTCATTGAACAAGAATTATAAATTCAACGACGGTTCGCCAGTGACCGCCGACGATGTCGTTCATTCGCTCATGAATCGCGTGATTGGCGACCCACAGTCGAAGCAAAAGGCATCCGTCGCCGGTCCGATTGCCAAGGCAGAAGCCGTCGACAAATTCACCGTCAAGATTACCACCGATAAGCCCACGGCGCCGCTGCTGTCTTTTCTGTGCGACCGGCTGATCGTCACCAGCAAAGCCGTATACGAGAAGTACGGCCGCGACGTTGCCGACAAAGAACATATGATGGGTGGCGGCCCCTATCGTTTGAAGGAATTGATTCCTGGACAGCGCCTGGTGCTGCAAAAGCGTCCCGACCACCCCGACGTCAAGAAAAATCCGCGAGCGCCCGATGAGGTCGTGTTTCGCATCATGCGCGAGCCGGAGCAGCGCGTAACCGCTTTATTGAATGACGAGATTCAGATCGCGCAGTTCATCCCGCCGCACATGCGCCAGCGCGTCGAGAAGGCGAAAAACTTAAAGATTACGCTGGTCGATTCGGTGGAAATCATGTTTCTCGCCATGCAACCGAAACCGCCCTTCGATAAAAAGGAAGTCCGCCAAGCGGTCTGCCATGCGATCAACCGTGACCAAATTATCAAGACGCTCCTCGAAGGCTCAGCCAGCCGGCTCGACGGCCCCATCGGCCCGGGCCAGTATGGTTACGATTCCAATCTGAAACCGAAAATGAACTACGATCCGGAGCGCGCGAAAAAGCTCCTGGCGCAAGCGGGTTATCCGAACGGCCTTGAGGTCGCGCTGCAGACGCCGGTCGGACGCTACACTCTCGACAAACAGATCACGGAAGCGATGATCCCGATGCTCAACGCCGTGGGTTTCCGAGCCAGGCTGCTCACTCCCGAATGGGCGACTCTGTGGGCGGGCGTGCAAAAGGGCCTAGTGCCATTTTATTACATGGGACGGGGTTCGGTACAGGATCCGAGCGCCGCGTTGCACCAATATTTTCACACCGGCGAGACGCCGCGCATCGGCTACTCCAATAAAAAGCTTGACGAGTTGCTCGACAAAGAACAGCAGGAGTTCGATCCAAAAAAACGGCGTGAATATCTATCGCAGGCAATGAGCATCCTGACGGAAGAAGCGCCGGCCTGTTTCATGTGGCGGCACAAACTGCTCTGGGGCCTCAACAACCGCGTCGACTACAAACCGCTTCCCGATGCGCGCATCTACGCCATCGACATGGCGGTGAAAAAGTGAAAGAGATTTTCGCTCTGTCCAGAAATGATATTGGCAATCGTCGTCATCCTGGGCCCCCGTGAAGGATCTCTCGCGATTAGAATTCAAACGAGGAACTTAACCTGATCGTGGAAAGTTTGTTTGGGTCGCGGACATTTGGAGCAATTTGAGGATATGCTGCGCGGCTTTGAATCCACGCATCGTTTGAAGCTCGATAAAGCAATGAGGCGTGCCTGTCGAGAACGGGAGAATCGCCGCTGACATGGCCAGCTATCTAGTTCGCCGTCTAGCCGGCACCGTGCCCGTTCTATTGCTCATCAGCCTGCTGGTTTTTCTGTTGATTCACGCCGCGCCCGGCGACCCTACGCTGCTTTTGCTCGGCGAAGAAACCAATGCCGCCCAGGTAGAGTTAGCAAAACAACGCTGGGGCTTGAATCAGCCGCTCTACATCCAATACCTAAAATTTCTCCAATCGGCCGCCGTCGGCGATTTCGGCCGGTCGTTTAAATACACCGAGCCGGTAATGCGCGTCATTATGAGTCGATTGCCGGCCACCATCGAACTGGCGGTCGTCGCGATCATCATCGCGACCGTGCTCGCGATACCGCTCGGGGTATGGGCCGGCTCCAGGCCCAATTCATGGATCGATAATCTCGGCACGACGTTCGGCCTGTTCGGCATCAGCATGCCGAGTTTCTGGCTGGCGATCATGTTGATTCTTTTGCTGGCGGGTATTTTGAACATCCTGCCGACCTCCGGACGCAGCACTTACGGCGTTGCCGGACCCGCCCAGACGGGCTTTTATATTCTCGACAGCATCCTGCAGAAGAATTGGCGCGCCCTCTGGGATGGGCTGACCCACATTTTCCTGCCGGCGCTGGCGCTTGGCGTCAACATGCTCGGCATTTTAATGCGTGTCACGCGTTCGGCGATCCTGGAGGTCATGAACGAAGATTACGTGCAAACCGCGCGTGCCAAGGGCCTCCAGGAAAAGAAAGTGGTTTGGCGTCACGTGACGCGCAACGCGCTTATTCCAGTGATCACGGTTGTCGGCTTGGAGCTCGGCACCTTGCTGAGCGGTTCGATCATCGTTGAAACGGTATTTTCTTGGCCCGGCAGCGGCAGCCTGCTCATCACCGCACTCAACGCGCGCGATTACCCGCTCGTGACCGGTTTGGTGATGACCTATACGGCGGCGTTCGTATCGATCAATTTAATCATCGACGGACTTTATGCGGTCGTTGACCCTCGAATCCGCTACTGAAGAGCGGCCCGCCGCGCAGGAGAGGAGACTGCCGCGGCTTCACGTCAAGGCGTTTACCGGCGGCGCGATCGTGCTGGTATTCATTTTGGCCGGCATTTTCGGGCCGGGGCTCGCCCCGGCTGATCCCAACAAGCAAGAGCTGACGGCGATGCTGAAAGCGCCCCAGGGAATCGGTTCGGCCCACGCGCTCGGCACCGATAATTTGGGACGCGATATCCTGAGTCGGGTGATTCACGGCTCGCGCGTGTCGCTGATGGTCGCTTTCGCGGTGGTGTTCGTCTCGGGGTTTATCGGCATCTCACTCGGCGCGATCTCGGGCTACTTCGGCGGCAAAATCGACTTTACGATTCAAAAGCTGGTGGAAGTGGTGTGGGCCTTTCCGCCGCTCTTGCTCGGCATCACGATTATGGCGTTTTTAGGCCAGGGTTTATTCAACTTAATTCTCGCGCTCGTGGCACAACGCTGGATTCCCTACTGCCGGGTCGTCCGCGGGCAAACTCTGTCTCTGCGCTCGCGCGACTTCGTTACCGCCGCGCAATGTCTCGGCGCCACCCACCGCCAGATCATCACGCGCCATGTCATTCCCAATCTGATCCAAACGTCGCTCGTGATTGGCACGTTCGCCATGGCGTCGTCGATCATCGCTGAAGCAAGCCTGAGCTTTCTCGGCGTCGGCGTGCCGCCGGAGATCCCGACCTGGGGCACCATGCTGGCCGACGCGCGAATCTATATCAGCACTGCCTGGTGGTTGCCGCTCTTTCCCGGTCTGTGCATCTTCATCACCGTGCTCGGCATTAATCTGCTCGGCGACGCGCTCCGCGATCTGCTCGACCCGCGCCTAAAAAGAACCGGAACGGGGATTTAAGGTAGTTCTGGTTTCTGGTTTCTGGTTTCTCGTTTCTGGTGAGCAATGACGGCAGTCGATCCACCGGGCTGCCGCATAGAGAGCAATCTCCGACCGCCTAACTAACGGTCTGCGTGGTTGCTGTGGCTCAGTTCATTCCCGAAACTAGAAACTCGAAACCAGAAACTTACTTTCGTTGAATCTCCAGTTGACTGGTGTACATTAGTCAAAATGCGCAGAACCAAGATTGTCTGTACCATCGGCCCCGCGAGCTCGTCGGACAAAATTTTGGAAGCACTGATCCGCGCCGGGATGAACGTCGCACGGCTCAATTTTAGCCACGGCGACCATGCCTTTCACCGCCGTCTGATCCGCAAGATTCGCCATTACGAACGTAAACTCGGACGCCAAGTCGCGGTCCTGCAAGACCTGCCCGGTCCCAAGATCCGCATCGGCGCCGTCGCCGGCGAGCGTGTGCGGCTGCAGAACAAGCAACCTTTTGTGCTCACAACCAGAAAGATCCTCGGCACCGAATCGGCCGTATCAGTCAATTTCGCCGGCCTGACCGCGGCCGTCAAAAAAGGCGACCCGATTCTACTGGGAGACGGAGAGATCGAGCTCGAGGCGCTCCAGGTGAGCAAACATGAAGTCAAGTGCCGCATCGTCGTCGGCGGCCTTCTTGGCTCACACAAAGGCATTCACTTTCCGCGCAGCAGCCTCAACATCCGAGCGCTCACCAGCGAAGACAAGAAAGATCTCGCCTTCGGCATCAAAGAGAAAGTCGACATGATCGCGCTCTCATTCGTGCGCAATCCCGAGGATATTCTTTACGCCCGTCGCGAGCTGCGCAGGCAAGGGTCGTCGATGCCGATTATTGCGAAGATCGAAAAGCACGAGGCGCTGGATCATCTCGATGGCATTCTGCAAAACGTCGACGGCATCATGGTGGCGCGCGGTGATCTCGGCCTGGAAATCGCCCAGGAACGCATTCCGGCGATGCAAAAAAGGATGATCCGTGAGGCCAATCATCTCGGCAAGCCGGTCATCACCGCGACCCAAATGCTGCGCTCGATGGTTTGGAACCCGCGGCCGACCCGCGCCGAGGTAGCGGATATCGCCAATGCGATCCTGGACGGCACCGATGCCTTGATGTTATCCGAAGAGACCGCCGTCGGCGAGTATCCGTTGGAGGCCGTTAAAGTCATGGCGCAGGTGGCGGAAGAAACCGAATCGATTTTGGAGCCGCGCCAGCGTTTTACCGGACTGAAAAAGACCGTGCCCGAAGCGATCAGTGTCGGGGCAATTTCCCTGGCGCGCGACCTTCACGTCAAGGCTTTTTTGATTCCCACGACTTCCGGCAGCACCGCTCGCCTGATCGCGCGCTACCGGCCGCAGCAACCGATCATCGCGGTAAGTCCGGAGCCGCAGACGGTCAAGATGCTCTGCCTGGTATGGGGCGTTTCGCCCGTGCCGATCAAGGGTTTTCGCAGCACCGATGAAATGGTGCGCGCCCTGCAAAAGAAAGCGCTCGAGTTGGGCCTGGTCAAGCGCGGCGATCTCGTCGCCATCACCGCCGGTCTGCCGCTCCACCAAGCCGGCACCACCAACATGATCACCGTCAAGGTAATCGAGTAAATATGCCTGATAATTTACCGCGGCGAGGCGGAGTGCGCCGGGAAGAGAATCTTAATCAAGAAAACATTCCGAACTCTGCGCCTCTGCGATGAGATGACACCTCTGCTTCGCTGCGGTTTTCACCTCAATCTATCCTCACAGCGCGCTTCCATCACTCCAATACTCCATCACTCCATCACTCCACTCCCTTGCACCGCCTTGCAACGGCTCCAGGAATCGCGCTAGATAAGACTCAAATACGGCACGGAGGTTCACGCCATGTCCGAAGCACTCAAAGCTTTCGAAGAGGAACTCCAAAGCAAGAATTTCAAAGGTTACTGGCAAAACGTCCAGGGCGATGTTAAGCGCGAGCCCGTGGCCTCCTTCGAGCCCTGTCTTTGGAAAGGGAAGGATCTTTTCGCCGCCATGGAGAAAGCCGGCGAGGTGGTCGGACTGGATGTGTCGTTTCGCCGCGTGATTCAGCTCTGGAATCCGTCGCTCAAGAACAGCACGTCGCGCACCCTGGTGTTGAATCTTCAGATGCTCAAGCCCGGCGAAGACGCATTGTCGCATCGCCATATGGCGGGAGCGATCCGCTTCATTCTCAAAGGCCACGGCACGCGCTTGATCGTCGAAGGCGAATCGTTTGATATTGGCGAAGGCGATTTCGTCACCACCCCGAGTTGGACCTGGCATGATCACGAGAACCGCGGCGAGACCATGATGTGGCTCGACGGCCTCGACGCCCCGCTGGTGCGATTGCTGGAAACCGATTTTCACGAGCCTGATCCGCGCAAAAAGCAACCCGTGACCAAGCCCGAAGGTTTCACGCTGGCGACGGCCGGCGCTCTACGCCCTTCCTGGATGAAACCGCATTCGATTCAGCCGCCGGCGTTTTGTTATAAGTGGGCCGACACCGAGAACGCATTGAACAAAGTCGGCGAGCAACCGGGAGACCCGTACGACGGCATCGTTCTGGATTACGCCAATCCGGTGACCGGCGGTCCGACCTTGCCGACTATGGCTTGCCAGATTCACACGCTGCGCGCCGGAGAGAAGACCAAAAGCCACCGCCATACCAGCTCGACCATCTATCACGTCTGGCGCGGCAGCGGCGTGAGCACGATCGGCGACAAACGATACGAATGGGAGCAAGGCGACTCGTTCGTCGTGCCGTTGTGGAGTTTTCATCAGCATGAAAATAAGTCCAAGGACCCCGCGATATTCTTCGTGATGTCCGACAAGCCCTTGATGGACGCCATCGGCCATTATCGCGAAGACGCGTAGGGGCGCAGCATGCTGCGCCTTACATGACATGGCATTATCCCCCGGAAAGGAGTCACGTTCATGTTCAAGCTCGACCGAAAACTCGCGCCCGATGAATTCATTCAGACTTTTTTTGAAGCCAACCGGCAGGATCACCAGCGGACGCCGCACCCGTGGGAAGCGCTGTTCCGCAACGGCAAGTGCACCAGAGATCAGCTTCAAGGTTGGGCCAAGGAGCGCTATTACTTCACCAAGCAGGTGCCGATCAAAGAGTATTCGATTCTTTACAATTGCCCGCATACGGACGTGCGCCGCATGTGGTTGCCCAAAGCGATCGAGGAGGAAGGCGAAGATCTGATCGGCAAAGCGGGCAAACCGCATCCGGAATACTGGCTCGACGTCTGCGTCGGCCTGGGATTGGATCGTGAATTCGTCAAGCACTCCGAGCCGCTCTTCGGCGTCAAGTTCGCCGTCGATAGCTTTGCCAGCGCAGCGTTCAAGACATCGTGGCTGCTCGGCGTCGCGGTCTCCGAGGGCGACGACACGGCGAAAGCGATGTCGCGCGATCTCGACACCTTCCGTAAGCATTATAGCTGGGTGCCCGACGACGCCTTGACTTTCTACAAACTGCACGCCGATGTCGACGTCGAACATGGCATGATTAGAAAAGAGATTCTGAAAAAATACGCCGACACCAAGGAGCTGCAGGGAGCCTGTATCAACGCCCAACTGATGAAAAACAACATGCGCCGAGCGATGGCCGACTGCATCTACATGGCTTATGTCGTCCAAAACGAAAAGGTCAACGGCGCCGCTCCCCGCACCATCTCCGCTGAAAGTTCCTTCCCCAGCTGATCGCGCTTCGCGTCGAATTCAGCGTGCTTTTGGATCTTCGAGATTCCTCCAAAGGTATCCAATCGCATCGGCAAACTGCTTCGTATCAGTATACTGCTGGAATCTTACGACTCTCCCGTGCGTCACACCCCAGATATGGGCGAACTGTGCCCGCACTTCTCTCCCGCTTTCCTTGTGTCTGCCGGTGTAACTGCCGAGTACCACAATGTGATTTCCGGCATCCAACCACTCTTCTGGTATAACCGTGAAATCTGCCCACTCCGATGCGAGTCTCATGAAGACCCCTTCGAGCACCGCCTGCGGGCCGACGTAAGGATTACGGTCGGCGTAAATGAAATTCTCGGCCTCCCTCCACTCAATGTCCTTGTGCATCCGGCCAAGCACTGCAGAAACATCACCCTTACTGAGGGACTCGTAGATGCCACAAATCACTTCCATATTCTGTTGTGACATACTGGCCTCCTTGAACACGTACACTCTAAATCAAATCTTCGTTTTGGCGCCCGAGACGTCTTCCAAACGATAGCTAATGGACGTCAGGCTGATCCAGAGAAGGTGTTCCGCCGGTTCGCGGCGGGACGGCCTAGTTACTCTTGCCAAACAGCTCATCAAACTTTTTTTGATAATAGGCGGTTCTCGCCGCCTCTTTCGTCGGAATAATCCGCAGCTTGGCGCGGTCGACGCCGATCTTGGGCTCCACGTCGCTGCGAGCGGGAACTTTTCCCAGCTTGGCCATCAACATTTGGCCCGGCTTCGATATAGCAAATTCAACCACCAAGCGCGCTGCGTTTGGATGGGGCGCGTTGGCCATCACGCTCGCCGGATGAGGCTCGCCGTAGAGCGGGTCTCCCAGCCGCGCCCAATCGACCGGACTGCCTTTCTCCTTGACGTTTTCGACATTGTTCGCGTTGACCGAAAAGGCAATCGGCAATTCTCCGGCACCCACCAACGTGGCGGTCAGCGTTCCGCCGGAACGAACTTGCGGATCTTGTTGTGCCAGCTTGCGAAGAAAATCCTCACCTTTCTCCTTGCCATAAAAGTCGATCATCGCCGCAATGAACATGAAGTTGTTGCGGTTAAGGCCGAGCTTGCCTTTCCACTTGGGATCGAGAAGACCCTGATAACTGGACGGCACATCCTGCGCCGCCACCAGCTTGGTATTGTAGGGTATCGAATGCACCGTCGGATAGACATCGGTCCAGTAACCTTCCGCTTCTTTGAATCGGGAATCGAACGCCCTTCTCTCGGAGGAGTCGAATTTCGCGAGCAGGTTTTTCCCCTTCAAGACATGAAGCACGTTGTCCTGCGTCATGGCCGCATCGACGACTTCGTTCCCGGCGCGACTCTCGGTGAGGATCTTTTGCAGGATCGTCGTGCCGGAAGCGCGGTAGATTTCCAGCTTCACTCCCGGATAGGCTTTTTGGAAGGCGTCGCGAAACGCTTTGATGTCGCTGCCGGCCAATGAAGTGTAGAGCAGCACCTGCCCTTCCTCTTTCGCTTTCGGATAAAAAGAACTCTCCGCGCCGGTGCGGGAGACAAGCCCGCAAAGCAGCGCTAACGCACAAATGGCTGTCAAATACGTCTTCATGCTCTTCATGATCGTGCTCTCCTTCCCGGTGAGATAGACAACCTATCTTTCAGATGAGGTTGAGCGTACCAAACGAAGGACTTGAGTCAAACGAAATTACGGCGCCATCAAATGCCGCAGCCCCTACGAAACCTTCGTGAGTTTCGTGCTAGTATCGTTAAGAGTTTTCGCAGCGTGCGCAAATGACTGACGCACTGATCGTAAGCTGCTGACTCAACGCGAAATCCCGTCGCACCCGAAGCGCACGGAGGCCACGAAGGGTTAATGTAAGGGCGGGTTTGAAACCCAACTCCTACCGTCGTACCCCTGGCGACCTCCGTGCTGAAAATTCAGGTTCGACTTTGGTTGCGGCTCTGACGCGCTAGGCGCTTCGTGGTTTTTTGCTCTCTGAGTGAAATGAATTCCTGTGGCTACGCGCCTTTGCGCTTCTTTAGTTCTTCAATCAACTGCGGCACGACTTTGAAGAGATCGCCGACGACGCCGAAGTCGGAGTACTGAAAAATCGGTGATTCGGGATCTTTGTTGATGGTGATGATGTATTTGGCCGTCTTCATGCCGGAGAGATGTTGCACGGCGCCGGAGATGCCGATCGCGAAGTAAACGTCGGGCTTGACGGTCTTGCCGGTCTGGCCGATCTGCATGGCATAGGGCACCCAGCCGGCGTCGACCGCTGCGCGGCTGGCGCCCACGGCACCCCCGAGCACGTCGGCGAGCTCTTTGAGCATCGCGAAGTTCTCCTCGCCTTTGAGGCCGCGCCCGCCGGAGATAACGATCTTTGCGCCTTCCAGCGAAGGACCTTCGCGCTTGATGGCGATCCGGTCTTTCATGTGCACTTTACGCAAGCCTTCAACCGAAGCGGCCGGAACTTCTTCGATACTCAGCGGCTGTTCGTTGACCTTCGGTTCGAAAGATTTTGGCCGCACGACCAACAGCTTGGTGCCTTGATTCACCAACGTGGTGGTGTTCTGGTAACTCGCGCCTAGAGCAGGGATCGTCGCTTCAACGCTGCCGTCTTTGAGCTCAAAATCGCCGACATCCGTGATTGCGCCGCAATCGAGGCGGGCGCTTAAATTGGCCACGAGATCCCGCCCGGCGTAACTCGACGCAAACAACATCACCGCCGGCTTGTGTTCCTCGATCAAACCGGCAACCGTCTCGGCCGCGGGCAAGGTCAGGTAATCTCGGTAAACTGCGTCGGCACAGCGATAGATTTGACTCGCGCCGTGTTCGGCGAGCGTCTTCACGGCGTCATCGGAGGCCGGTCCCAGCAGGATCGCTTCCGCTTTGCCGACTTCGCCGGCCTTGGCGAGCATCTCCAGAGAAGTCGTGGTTATCTTGTCGTCGCTCAGCTCCGCGTATACCCAGATTGTGTCCGTCACTTAGATCACCTTGATCTCCGCGAGAAACTCCGCGATCTGCTTGCCGCCTTCGCCTTCGTCGGCCACCGCCTTCCCGGCCTGCCGTTTCGGCGGCCGGCCGATCGCCAGCACTTTTTCCCGCGCGCCCTTCTCGCCCACGTCATCGGGTGACAAGCCGAGATCCGCCGCCTTGTATATTTTTATTTCTTTTTTCTTTGCCGCCATGATGCCCTTGAGCTGCGGGTAGCGCGGCTCATTGATGCCGCTGCTGCACGCCACCAGCGCCGGCAAGCTCGACTCGACGACATCGTACCCTGCTTCGCTCTGGCGCTTGATCGTGATCTTGCGGTCCTCGACGGCAATTTCCTTGGCGAACGTCACCGGCGGGATGCCGAGGAAATAGGCGATCTGTCCCCAGACAATGCCGGAATAACTGTCGCTGCTCTCGGTGGCGCAAATGACCAGGTCGAATTCTTGTTGTTTGATCGCCGCCGCTAAAATCTTTGCCGTGCCCAGCGTGTCCGAGCCCGCGACCGCGTCATCGAGAATATGCACGGCGGAGGCCGCGCCCATCGCCAAAGCGTTGCGAATGCCGATGGTCGCATCGCTCGTGCCCATGGTCACCAGCGTGACTGCCCCGCCGTGTTTTTCAGTGAGACGAAGTCCTTCTTCCACGGCGCTCGCCGCGGCCGGGTCGAGCTCGTGGGGCACGCCTTTGCGCATCATGCGCTTGGTGTTCGGATCGATCTCGATGGTCACCGTACTGGCGGGAATGACTTTGCCGCAAACGACAATATTCAATTTTCGGCTCTCCCGTGGAATCGCAGCTCGCAGGCTGCTGATAAACAAAGGCGCCTAGAAGATCCAGGCGCCTTTAGTGAACGCTTGATGAACGAAAGCTTTATAGTCGAAAGCGGCTCAGGACAGCCACTCTTTCACATTACCCTCCATGACGACGTCGAGGATCTCCTTGCAGTCGGCAATCGACTGATCGACGATTTTCGGATCGTCTTTGAGGTGCGGTATGCCGGTGCCGACCGCTTTTTTCACGGCTTGAATGAATTCTTTGAACTGCTGATCTAAAGCTTCCGTGTTGGGTGCTGGTTCCATAGCTTCTCTCTCTTAGGTATAAAGCCGGCCTTTATTGGGATCGGGGATCGTCAGGCCCATTTTGAGAATCAGCGCATCGATCTCATCCTTGTATTGCTGGCGCGCTACCGCGTTGGGGCGGCGCTTCAGGCCCCAGAACATATACCGCTCCGAGCGATAGGATTTGGAATTGCCGAACATATCGAGGCCTTTGACATACCAGTAATCCACCGCTTTTTGAATCCGTTCCTTCGACTCGCCGCCTTTGGCGGCAAATTCAGCCGACGCGTTGGTGCCGAAGTCGACGTGCCCTTCTTCTTCCCGGATGATGTCCGGATCTTCGACAACTTTAGCCAGCGGCAGATAAGTGCAGTCGAGAAATTCCTCGAGCTGGAAACGGCCGACCCGATCGACCAGGAAACCGAATACCGCGTAATCTTCCCAGGTCTTTATCTCGCCGCGAAACGCTTCCACGTAGCGCTCCTGGTTGGGCCGGCTAAGTGTGTAGGAAACATCGACTCCGATATCACCGGCCAAACGCGCCATTTTGCGGAAATGATCCATCTCTTCCGCAGCCGTGCGCGCAACGATCAGCTGATCCAGTTTTGTCGGCGCGCTCGGCAGGATATGTTTGACGTACAGATTGGGACCGCCGATTTCACAATCGGCCTGGATGGCCAGCACCCGCCGCAGTAAATCCTGATACTCCGGATCTTGTTTTTCGAAATCCTTCAAGTCGACCTTGTCAGTGAACATCGATCCCCTCCTAGGATGCTAATTAGGCGTGGCTACTGAGAAAATGCTTAACAAAACGTTTCCGATAAATCAACCGAGCGCGGCCGCGACGCCTTGGTTGCCAGCGGTTCAGCATGATCAAACATGGCTCACTAGCTCCGAGACGGATAAAGCACTTTCTGTTCTGCCGAGCTCCGGACCACGGAATGTGTTGAGCCTTCGGTATGCGGCATCGAACGACAAATCGTTTGCTTTACTCGACTACACCTTTTGACTAGACTGACGCTCAGTCAAAAATAATTTAATCATGAAGGCCGGCGAAAACCAGACGCTGCTGACCGATCTGTACCAGCTCACCATGGCGCAAGCCTATTTCCGCGCGCAACGGGCAGCGTCGGCGACCTTCAGCCTGTTTATCCGCTCCTACCCGCCCGAGCGGGGCTATTTTGTTTCTGCCGGTTTGCAGGATGTCCTGGATTATCTGGAGAGCCTTTCCTTTGATGCCGCGGAAATCGATTTTCTTGACTCGCAAAAAATCTTTTTCCCAGACTTCTTGAACCATCTCGCCAAGCTGCGCTTCACCGGCCAGGTGTGGGCGATACCCGAAGGTCAAATCCTTTTTACCGACGAGCCTGTAATCGAAGTGACGGCGCCGATCATCGAGGCGCAAATCGTCGAAACCTTCATCATCAATCAGATTCATCTACAGAGCCTGATCGCCACCAAAGCCGCCCGCTGCGTCCATGCCGCCGGCGGCCGGACGGTGGTCGATTTTGCCTTGCGCCGCACCCACGGCATCGATGCCGGCATGAAAGTCGCGCGCGCGAGCTATCTTGCCGGCTTCGCCGGCACGAGCAACGTCAAAGCCGGCCAGCGTTACGGTATCCCGCTGGTCGGCACCATGGCGCATTCGTTCGTGTCGAGCTTCGAACGTGAGATCGATGCCTTTCGCGCCTATGCCGCAACTTTTCCAGCCAACGCAATCTTGCTGATCGACACCTACGATACTATCGCGGGAGCGAAAAACGCCGTTCAGGTTGGGCGGGAAATGGCTCAGCGCGGACAAAAACTGCTCGGCGTGCGCCTCGACAGCGGCGATATGGCGGCCTTGTCCGTGGAAGTGCGCAGGATTCTCGATGACGAGGGTCTGACCGAGGTGAAAATCATCGGCAGCGGCGGTCTCGACGAGTTCGAGCTTGCGCAATTGACCGCGGCCAATGCCCCTTTCGATAGCTACGGTGTGGGTACCAAGATGGGTGTATCCGCCGACCAGCCCTGGTCCGATATCGCTTACAAGCTGGTCGAGTACGACGCCCGGCCGGTCCTCAAGCTCAGCACGGGCAAGTCATCGTGGCCCGGCAGAAAGCAGTTGTTTCGCGTGAAAGATAGCCGCGGACAAGCACAAGGCGACACCATCGGACTGCGCGATGAAGAGCTTCCCGGTGAGCGTTTGCTGACAAAAGTCATGCACGATGGCAAGAGGATGGCGGGCTATCCGAGCTTGCCGGAGTTGCGCGAGATCTTCGTCCGTGAGTTTGCCGCGCTTCCCGAAAGCGTCAGGGCGCTACGCCAGCCAAGCCGGTTTCCAGTGGAATTCAGTGCGAAATTGAAATCTTTGCGCGAACAGCTTGCAGAGAAAACCCGCTGAGGCAAAGCGAAGATCGATGAATTGCAGCCTGCTCAAAAAGACGGACGAATGAGGAAATGGAGTTGGAGTAAAGGAGGTGTTGGAGTGTTGGGTTTCAATCCATGACTCCACCACTCCAATTCCCAAGCCTGCTAGAATTTGACGACGGCGGCGCCCCAGGTAAAACCGCCGCCGAAAGCGTTGAGCAAGACAATGTCGCCGGGCTTAATGCGTCCCTGGCGCCTCGCTTCATCGAGCGCTACGGGAATCGAGGCGGCCGAAGTGTTACCGTATTTATCCACATTCACCACTACTTTTTCCAGCGGTATGCCGAGCCGTTCGGCAAGCGCGACGATGATTCGGCGATTGGCCTGGTGCGGAATCACCAGCGAAACCTGATTGATTTCGACCCCGGCATCGGCCAACGCCTGGCGGCTGATTTCCTCCATCGAGCGCACGGCGATCTTAAAAACTTCTTTGCCGTTCATCGTGATCGTGTGCTCGTTTCGGCGCACGGTCTCAGCAGTGGCGGGTTTGAGCGAGCCGCCCGCCGGCACGTAGAGCGTTTTGACGTAGGAACCATCGGTGCGCAATCGGGTGCTGAGCACGCCCGAGCCGTTTTCGGTTGCGCCCAGAACGACCGCGCCGGCGGCATCGCCGAACAGAATGCAGGTGCCGCGATCCTTCCAATTGAGCAAGCGGCTGAGCGCATCCGAGCCGACGACCAGCGCATTGTTGATTTTACCCGTGCTGATGAATAAATCGGCCACTGACAGTGCGTTTAAAAATCCCGAGCACGCCGCGCCGACGTCGAAGGAGAACACATTGCGCGCGCCGAGCATGTCTTCGAGAACGCAGGCGGAGCTCGGAAAAGGATAGTCCGGCGTCACCGTGCCCATGATGATCGCGTCGAGATCTTTGGCGTCCATGCGCGCGTCGGCGAGCGCGCGGCGCGCCGCTTGTAGAGCCATATCGGCGTTGCCTTTGCCGTCTTCGAGAACGCGCCGCTCTTTGATGCCGGTGCGAACGGTGATCCATTCATCACTGGTCTCGACCATCTTTTCCAGATCGTGATTGGTCACGATCTTGGACGGCAGCTCCGAGCCGGTGCCGAGGATCGCGCTGCGGCGCTGCGGCCGGCTCACTGTGCCCTCCGGAAAATGACGCAGCCGTTGGTGCCGCCGAAACCGAATGAATTCGACAATGCGACTTCGATGCCGGCTTTGCGCGCGTGATTGGGCACGTAATCGAGGTCGCAAGCCGGATCAGGATTTTCGTAGTTCACGGTCGGCGGGATCATGCCGTGATAAAGCGCCAGCGCCGAATAAACACCCTCGACGGCGCCCGCGGCGCCGAGCAGGTGGCCGGTCATCGACTTGGTCGAGCTCACCGCCAGCTTGGCCGCCTGTTCGCCGAATACGGCTTTAATCGCGGTGGTTTCATTGGCGTCGTTGTATTCGGTCGAAGTCCCGTGGGCGTTGATGTAGTCGACGTCTGTCGGGGCGATCCCTGCGTCTTTGAGCGCCAGGCGCATGCAGCGCGCCGCCCCTTCGCCTTCTGGCGAAGGGGCTGTCATATGATAGGCATCGCCGTTGGCTCCGTAGCCGATCACCTCGGCGTATATCTTCGCGCCACGTTTGAGCGCGTGTTCGCGATCTTCAAGAATCAAAATGCCGGAGCCTTCGCCAATGACGAAACCGTCGCGTTCCTTATCGAATGGCCGGCTCGCCCGTTCGGGCTCGTCATTGCGCGTCGACAGGGCCTTCATGGCGGCAAAGCCGCCGACGCTGAGCGGCGTGATCGCCGACTCCGCGCCGCCCGTGATCACCGCCTGTTGCATGCCGCGGCGGATCAGGTGGAACGCTTCGCCAATCGCGTGAGTGCCGGAAGCGCAAGCCGAGGTTGGCGTCCAATTGACGCCTTTCGCACCGTAGCGAATCGCCACCTGCCCGGGCGCCAAATTGGAGATGACTTTGGGAATGAAAAATGGGGAGATTTTGCGCGGCCCGCCTTGGAGCAAGGATTCTTTCGTGTTCTCGATGGTGTCGATACCGCACAGGCCCACGCCGATGATGACGCCGACCTCTTCAGCAAACTCGCCCTCGATTTTTAGGCCGCTATCGTCCATCGCCATCGCCGCCGCACCGAGAGCATACTGAATAAAGAGATCCATCTTTTTGATCTCTTTGGGCTCGATGTAATCTTCGGCCTTGAAATCCGGCACCTCACCGGCGATGCGCGAAGCGAAGCCTTCGGCGGCAAAGCGCGAAATGTTGCGAATACCGGAGCGGCCCTCCAATAAAGAGTGCCAATTCTTTTCAACCCCGGTCCCCAAGGGCGAAACTAAACCTAGCCCCGTCACGACAACTCTGCGTTGTTGATTCATGTCCACGATGCGTAACCGATCTGTAGAGGATTGTTAACGTTTAGGTATCGCTAACATAGATGAGTCGGCCCAGAGGGTCAATAGTGTTGTACTTTGTCAAAATCTTTCGTGCACTTGCAGAACTCGGCGAATGACCGGTTCAATGCCGCTTTCAGCCAGCGGCAACCGCTCCTCAACGGTCGTTTCGGGCGCTTGCAGCTCGGTCAACACGGCGGCCACCGAGTTGCGCAGCCCGGCGAGATCGTAACCGCCTTCGAGCAGAAGCGCGATCCGCCCTCCGGCGAATTTTCTTGCCTGCCCGAGCAGCATGCGCGCCATCGTGCCGAATCCTTGTTCCGTCACATCCATGCCGCCCAGCGGATCGCGCCGGTGCGGATCAAAACCAGCGGAAACCAGAACCCACTCGGGCCGAAATTTTTCCGCCGCCGGCACGATGATGTCTTGGAAGACCTGAAGATATTCCCGGTCCGCGCACCCAGCGGGAAGCGGCACGTTGATCGTATAGCCCGTGCCGGCACCGGCGCCTGCCTCAGTCACGGCTCCGGTCCCCGGATAGTAAGGAAACTGATGAGTCGAAACGAACAGCACCGACGGGTCATCGTAGAAGGCGTCCTGGGTGCCGTTGCCATGATGCACGTCCCAATCGACGATCATAATTTTGTTGGCACGGTGTTGGCGCTTGAGATATCCGGCGCCGATCGCCATGGTGTTGAACAAACAAAAGCCCATCGCCCGGTTACGCAAGGCATGGTGGCCCGGCGGCCGGACCAGTGCGAGGCCGTTGGCGCTCTCTTTTGCCGCGATCGAATCGAGTAAATTCAAAAAGCCGCCGACGGCAAGCAAAGCGACGCCGAACGAATCGCGGCTGGTGATCGTATCACCGTCCAAAGCGTAACGGTTGACCGTTGAGGTCGATTCGACGAGACAAATGTGATCGAGGCCGTGGACTTGCTCGATTTCGGCGCGGCTCGCCGCTCGAGGCGGCAATAAGGTAAACTTCGAGTGATCGAGGCGACCGGCAAGATCGAGCAGCACTTGAATTCGCTCGGGCCGCTCCGGATGGGTATTCCCCGGCAGGTGTTTCAGGTACTCTCGATCGACGACAACTGCAGTCCGTTCCATCGCTATAGGCTACCACTTGACCGGTGCCATGCAAAACCGGCAGGCATGTTACCGAAACCTCGGTTGGTTCAAGGGCAACAGCGGGCGGGTTTGAAACCCGCCGCTACGGATAGAGACACCTGGATTTTATTTTCTAACTTGGTCGAGGACGCTAGCCAATCTTGCCAAGCTCCGGGAAATCACATAGCTTAGCGTTATGTTCGGCATCGGCATGCCCGAGTTGCTCCTGATTTTAGGGCTAGCGCTGGTCGTCCTCGGTCCTAAGAAACTTCCCGAGCTCGCCAAGGCCCTGGGCAAGGGCATGGCCGAATTTCGCCGCGCCACCGACGAATTGAAGGACGAGTTCCGACAGATGGAACGAGAAGTCGAAGAGTCGACGGCGGAGGCGAGCACAAAAGAAGATCCCGCGCTGGACGAACACCCCGCCGAACCGGCCGCGTCGTCGGACACCGATCCCGCACCAGAGAAAAAGTGAGCACGATCCAGGGTACCGGGCAAGCGGCCGGCGCCCAGATGCCCTTTACCTCCCATCTTGCCGAGTTGCGCGATCGGCTGGTTAAAAGTGTTATCGCGCTCGCGCTCGCCTTTTTCGGCTGCTATTTTGTCGTCGATGATCTCTTCGCGCTCCTGGCCGCTCCGCTGCGCGGCCTTGAAATCGAAGGGCTCACCCTGATCGGCACCTCCGTCACGGAAGCGTTTTTTACTAAACTGAAAGTTGCGTTCGCCGCGTCCGTCATCGTCGCCTCGCCGGTATTGCTCTGGCAGCTCTGGCAGTTTGTCGCGCCCGGCCTCTACGAACACGAGAAGCGCTACACCCGCAGTTTCGTCCTGTTCGGCTCGTTTTTCTTCATCGCCGGCGCGGCGTTTTGCTACCTGATCGTGATCCAGCAAGGCTTGGGGTTCCTGCTTGCCCGCTACGAAGCGATCGCTATCCAGCCGCTGCTTCGAGTCGGCGATTACCTTTCACTGGTCTCCCGCCTGGTACTGGCTTTCGGAGTAATGTTCGAGTTGCCCGTCCTCGCCTTTTTCTTCGCGCGCGTCGGAATCATCGATCATCGCTTGCTGATTCGCCATAGCCGTTACGCCGTTATTGCCGTCGCGCTGTTCGCGGCTGTGCTAACGCCGCCGGACCTGGTCGCTCAGGTGCTCCTCATGGTCCCGCTCGCGCTACTTTACCTGATCAGCATTGGGGTCGCCTATATCGCCCGCTTCGGAATGAACCGGCGCGAAAGAGGAATTGACTAATTACGACTGGAGTGATGAGTCCAAAATCCGCTCCTCCAGCACTCCAGTACTGGAATTGTCCGCTTTGTTCGCTGCCGAAGGTAAAAGGGGGCTGGTGAAATAACCCGAGGCGTCCCGCGGGTCGCTAGCTGTCGTCGTTGGCAAAGGCGCAGGCGGCGAATACAGTGGTCCACAGCCCATCCTTATTGCCGATGGCCGACTGGGTGATATTCGACGTGCGGACGATCTTGCCGGACATCTTGAAGAGATTTTCACGCTCGTCCCAGGCGGTGTCGGGATCGAACTCGATGCCAAGTGTGGTCGCCAACATACTGGCGGCCAAATCTTCGGCATATTCGCCGGCCTTCTCTTCGGTCTCGCCGAAAGAATGGTGCTCGGAGAGGTAGCCATGCTGTTCCTGATCGGCCGGTATGGCGACACCCACCGAGGCCGCCACTAATCGATTGGGCTCGTTCGTGCTTTCCCGGTCGTAAACGCAAAAGACGATCTCGCCGGGGCGCAGGAGTTTGATTCCTTCTTCCTTGGAGATGCGCTTGCAACCCGGCGGATAGATGCTCGAGACCAACACCAAATTGCAGTAAGCCAGGCCCGCGGACCGCAGCGCTAACTCGAACGATGCCAGTTTTTCCTTGTGGACGCCGACACCTTTGGTGAAAAAACATTTTTTCGGAATCATGCAGCGCTGCTATAACATGATTGGAATGGAGTGACAAGAATTTCGAGCAAAAAAGCGCGAAAAAATGTTACTCGACGACGATTAGCACTGCGCCGCCCTCGACGGTGTCGCCGGGCTTGACCTTGATCTCTTTCACCACTCCGGCAATCGGGCTGCGCACTTCATTTTCCATCTTCATTGCCTCGACGATCACTAAGCCTTGGCTCTTGTCGACGGCGTCGCCTTCGGAAACCAGTACCGCGATGATTTTGCCGGGCATGGGCACGGAAACGCTCTGGCGCCCCTGTAGCTCGACGCCCGCATGCGCGCTGCCGATGCGCACGCGCCGCTCGTCGACCAGATGGATACGGTAATTGCGTCCGTCGACCAGCACGCGGTATTCGTCGTCGGTATTGTCGACTTCGATCTCGAAGGAGCGGTTGTCGACGATCAGCGAGTAATTGGTCCGGCCGGTTTTTTTGCCGTCGACCAGGAACTCGTTGCCGTCCACGGACACGCGATACACCGATTTGCCGTTCTCTTCGATCTCGACGAGGTAATCCTGCTCGCCCATTTTGGCAATGAAGGCCATGACTTCAATCTTCTATGGACGGCGCCAACCGCGGCGCGCAAACGTTTCATGGCGCCGCAGCGAAGTACGCTTACCCTGCTCGCGCCACTTTGACGGCTCGGCGGCGCCTCTCGCCAGCAGTCCCAAAGTTTGCTCTTGTTCGCGGTGCAACGCGGCGATCGCCGCCGACGCGAGCGCGATCTCCTTGTGCGGCAGCACTTCTTCGCTGCTCGAGGCGCGGTATTCCTGGTCGATAAAGGCGGTATTGACATCGCCCGACATGAAGCGCGGGTGGCGTAAAATCCATTGGTTGAACGAAATGTTGGTCTTGATGCCGCGCACCTGGTATTCGCGCAAAGCGCGGCGCATCCGTAAAATGGCTTCGACCCGGTTCTCGCCCCAAGTGATCAGTTTGGCGATCATCGGATCGTAATAGATCGGCACCTCGGCGCCCTCGTAAACGCCGCAATCGTTTCTCAGGCCGAGCCCTTCCGGCAAGCGCAATCCTTCGATCTTGCCCGGGCAGGGCATAAAGTCCTGCTCCGGGTCTTCGGCGTAGATGCGACACTCTATGGCGTGGCCGGTTTGGGTAATATGGCGCTGGCGCCACGGCAAATAGCCCCCGGCGGCCACTTCGATCTGCGCTTTAACCAGATCGATACCGACGACCCGCTCGGTCACCGCATGCTCGACTTGGAGGCGGGTATTCATTTCGAGAAAGTAAAAATCCTGCGCCTGATCGAGCAGAAACTCCAAGGTCCCGGCGCCAACGTAGCCCACCGCGCGCGCGCCTTGGATGGCGATTCGGCCGATTCGCCTTCGCGTGCGGTCATCCATTCCCGGCGCCGGCGACTCCTCGAGGACTTTTTGATGGCGCCGTTGAATAGAGCACTCGCGGTCGTATAGATGAATGACTCGGCCGTAGTTGTCGGCGAGAATCTGGATTTCGATGTGGCGTGGCCTTTCAATGAACTTCTCGACGTAGAGCCGGGCATCGCCGAATGACGATGACGCCTCCGAGCCGACGGCGCGAAAGGCCGACGAGATTTCGCGCCGCGAACGGACCAAGCGAAGCCCTTTGCCGCCGCCGCCGGCCACTGCTTTCAACATACAGGGATAGCCGATCGATTCGATGGTTTCTAAGACTTCTTCTTCGGTCGTCAAAATACCGTCCGAGCCGGGCACCACGGGCACGCCGGCGGCTTTCATAATCTGGCGCGCTTTGACCTTATCGCCCATCCGATCGATCACGTCCGGAGAAGGACCGATAAATACGATGCCTTCTTGTTTGCAGCGCTGCGCGAAGGCGGCGTTTTCGGCCAAAAAGCCGTAGCCCGGATGGACCGCCTCGGCTCGGCTTTTTTTACACACCTCGATGATCCGGTCGATTGCCAAATAACTCTGGGTCGACGGTGCCGGACCGATCCGGTAGGCGTAATCGGCGTACTTTACATGCAACGATTCACGGTCGGCATCGGAGTAAACCGCCACCGTTTCAATGTCGAGCTCGCGGCATGCGCGCGCGATCCGGACGGCGATCTCGCCCCGGTTAGCGATGAGAATGCGTTTGAACATGCAAATACAGGCGCGCGCCGTGACGCATGAATCTGCGGGGGCGGGTTTGAAATCCGCCCCGACCAGCGCCTAATTCAAAGCGGTATATTGCCATGCTTCTTGGGTGGGTTGTGATCTTGTTTGTTTTTTAGCATTTCCAGCGAGCGGATCAGCGTCGGCCTCGTGTCTTCAGGGTAGATCACGGCATCCACATAGCCCGACTCGGCGGCTTTGAACGGGTTGGCAAAAGTCTCGCGGTAGTGGGCCGCCATATCATCGCGCGTCTTCGCGGAATCCGCGGCCTTCTGCAATGCCTCGCGAAAAACGATATTGATCGCCCCTTCAGGTCCCATGACGGCGATCTCACCGGTCGGATAAGCCAGGTTGACATCACCGCGCAAATGTTTGCTCGACATGACGATATAGCCGCCGCCGTAGGCCTTGCGCGTGACGATCGTGACTTTCGGCACGGTCGCCTCGGCGTAGGCGTAAAGCAGCTTTGCGCCGTGGCGGATGATGCCGTGGTATTCCTGTTCGGTACCGGGAAGAAAACCGGGCACATCGACAAAGGTCACGACCGGAATATTGAAGCAGTCGCAGAAGCGGATGAAGCGCGCCGCCTTGACCGAGGCGTTGATGTCCAAACAGCCGGCCAGATGCGCTGGCTGGTTGGCGACGATGCCGACCGAGCGCCCGCCAAGGTGAGCAAAACCGACTAAGATATTGCGCGCGAATTCAGGCTGCACCTCGAAAAAATAACCCTCGTCCACGATCAGTGAGATGAGATCCTTCATGTCGTAAGGACGGTTGGGATTATCCGGAACTAAATCCTTCAAGCGCTTGTCGCGCCGGAGCGGATCATCGGTGGTCGTGCGGAAGGGCGCGTCCTCCTGGTTGTTGCTCGGCAGAAAACCCATCAGCTCGCGAATCATCCGCAAGCAATCCTTCTCGCTCTGAACCGTAAAATGCGCCACGCCGCTTTTGCCGGCGTGGGTTTCGGCGCCGCCCAACGATTCTTTCGTCACCTCTTCATGGGTCACCGTTTTGATGACATCCGGACCGGTAATGAACATGTAACTGTTGGTCTTGAGCATGAAGATAAAATCGGTAATCGCGGGCGAGTACACCGCGCCGCCGGCGCACGGGCCCATGATGGCGGTAATTTGCGGCACCACCCCGGAAGCCATTACGTTGCGCTGAAAAATTTCACCATAACCGGCCAGGCTGTCGACGCCTTCCTGGATGCGCGCCCCACCCGAATCGTTGATGCCGATCAAGGGCGCGCCGTTCTTCACCGCCATGTCCAGGACTTTGCAGATTTTGTCGGCGACGACCCGGCTGAGGCTGCCGCCGAACACGGTGAAGTCCTGCGAGTAGACATAAACCAGGCGGCCGTCAATCGCGCCATAGCCGCAGACTACGGCATCGCCCAAATATTTTTGTTTATCCAAACCGAAATCGGTGCAGTGATGCGTGCGCAGGCGATCGAGCTCGACAAAACTGCCGCTGTCGAGCAAGATGTCGAGGCGCTCGCGCGCCAACAGTTTGCCCTGCTCGTGCTGGCGCCGGGCGCGCTCTTCGCCGCCGCCCGCTTCCGCTTTTTGATTGAGCTCGCGCAACTTGTTGAAGTTGTCGATTTGCGTCATGGCAGGAATATCCTCGGATGTGGCATCGAAGTGATTCGGCGAAAAGAGTCGGTGAATCATAGCAAAAGCGCCTGCCCTGTCAATCAAATTTGCGCCGACGAGACCGCCGGAGCCGCTGAAAGTTGCGCTGCGCCGTGGCCCGGGTTACTATTCTCGCTGCAACACACGATTTCCCCGAGCGAAAAAACATGTTCGAATCGAAACGTAACCGACACACCGCCGCGGACCGCGCAACGCGCGAGCCCGATCCGTCGAAACTGCGCAATGACCAGGCGCTGCTGCTCGTCGCCGCAAGCGAAGGCGACTCCAACATGCTGTACGCGGTCGGCTTCTTTGTGCCGGATCCATTTATTTTTTTTCAACACAAAAACATCAAATTCGCGGTCATGAGCGATTTGGAAATCGACCGCGCCAGGAAGCAAGCGCAGGTCGACCGCGTTCTTTCTCTTTCTCAGTATCAAAAAAAATTGCGCAAGCTCGGCAAGTTTACGATCACCTTGATCGACATCCTCGACTTGCTATTCCGCGAACGCGGCATCCGTTCGCTCATCGTCCCGGCGAATTTTTCTGTGTTGTTCGCCGATCAGCTCCGCGCAAAAGGCTACAGCGTACAAATCAAGCGCGATCCGTTTTGGCCCGAGCGCGAAACCAAGGACCGACTCGAAGTCAGACAAATTACCGAGTCGCTGCGCGTCGCGCGGCTCGGCCTCGAGGCCGGCATTCGAACTTTGAAGCGAACCCAGGCCAAGCGGGACGGCTACCTGTACCTGAACGGCGCGCGACTGACTTCCGAAATGCTCAAGACCGCGGTCAACACCACGATCATGGCTCAAGGTTGGCTGCCCAGCCACACGATCATCTCATCCGGCAATCAGTGCGTCGACCCGCATCACGAGGGGAGCGGCCCGGTCAAGGCAAACACGTCGATCATCTTCGATATTTTTCCGCGTTCGCAGCAAAGCGGCTATTTCGGCGATTTGAGCCGCACGGTGGTGCGCGGGCGCGCCTCCGACAGGCTCAAGGAGATTTACGCCACCGTGCAAGCAGGACAGCAGATCGGCTTTGCCGACATCCGCGACGGCGTCAACGGCAAAGAGGTGCACCAGAAGATTCTCGATCTGTTCGAAGCGCGCGGATTTCACACCGGGAAAATCAAGGGCCGGATGCAGGGATTTTTTCACGGCACTGGGCATGGCTTGGGGTTGGATATTCACGAGCCGCCGCGCATCGCGCCGGTCGACGCCACGCTGCGCGCCGGCCACGTGGTTACCGTGGAACCGGGGCTTTATTATCTCGGCGTCGGCGGGGTGCGCTTGGAAGATGTCGTTCTAGTCACACCGAAAGGCAACCGCAACCTCACCGACTGCCCGCAATTTCTGGAAATCTAAACGCGCGCCCTAATGCGCTTCGCCCACACCTCATTTCGGTAAGCTTCGCAATCGACAAGCGCGCGGATTGAGCATGGAACTCGATGACCAGCAAACCGCGACGCTCATCGCCGACCTGGATCATCACGATAAACCAACTCTTCGCGCTGCTGTCGATCAACTGATTCCTCTCGCTGCCGAGCTGCCTCGCTTGCGTGAAATCTTAAATCGACGATTGGTCGACCCCGGTCATCGAAATTATTGGCCGGTGGCGTATATTCTCGGACACTTGCCGCAACCTCCCGCGGCCGCCATCGAAAGCCTGCTCGACGCCCTCGGTCATCCCGAGCCGGATATTCGCTGGGCGATCGCCCTGCTGCTCATCCGGATCGCCAAACAGGATCCCAATCTGGTGGATTCGTTGATTCAGCTGTGCGCCAGGGGCACGGTCCCTCAAAAGAGAATGGCGCTCTACTCGCTGCGCGACTTGACGTTATCCGACGCGGTGAGTTCAGCGGCTTTACTCAAGGCCCTCGGCGATCCGGATGTGACGGTCAGAGTCGCCGCAACCATCGGTCTGAGGCTAAGGGCCGAGCTCAATGATGCGGGAAAAAATATTTTGCTGCAGACTTACTTGAAAGATGCCGACGCCAAGGTGCGCAACTCCGCGGCAATCGCGCTGGCGAACTTGGGAACACCGGACGAAGAGTTTGTGATTGCCTTAAGAAAAAACCGCGACGGTGGGGACGAGCAGGCCAGAAAGGTGGCCATTGCCGCGCTCGATCTGCTGGAAAAAAGAAGGTCCGCTTCAAGCGGCAGCGCAAGCGACCGTTGAAGCGGACCCACTAGGTGGACTGAGGGGGATTCCCAGGCTCCAGGCCCGAATCCCCGTCAAAGATCCCGCCTAGAGCCTAAGTCTCAGCCACCTCGCAGACAATACATTGATCAATCATGTCTGGACCACCTCCTTTCTCTGCTGTTTCCAGTTTACGAAAGTGGTTTCGAACTGTCAATAAAAAACCAAATTTTTGCCGGCCATCCAGCGCCCAAAAAAACAATTCACAACAGCCGGCAAAGGTCATTCGAAAAAACCTGCGTGGTCGTCGCTATCCGCTAACGATTATCCCGGGCCGGCAAAAATCAAGATTGTGGTTTTATCATTCCTCGTTTGTAACTCAAAACTAAAGACTAGAAACCTCGAACGACGTTAGGGATGCACATCCTCTAAAAACCAATCGGTCGGAATCTCCCGCCCTACGCGCGCCTCGCGCGCCCGTGCCAGCACTTCACTGCCGACGGCGGCGAACTGTAGGCCCAGTCCGACATTGTTGCAAAAGCAGCTGATCGCATCATCTTTAGTTCGGCCGGGATGCTGGCCGTTGACCAGTTGAGAGAGCGTCGGAAAATCCCAGACCGCGCAGTCTTCGCGCGTGAGCGGATGCTGCCAGCCTTGGGCAACGTCGGGAATCGATTGACGATCGACACCGATGGCAATCTGAAACGGCTTCGCCTCGGTCCAATGAATGATCAATGGATCGGAACGCTTGTAGGTCAAGACGTCGAGCTCGCACGGCTTGACGCAGGAGACATGCATGCCGGGTTGTAAAGCTTCGCCGGCGAACAAAGATGAAATTGAATTGGTTGTGCAGATGACCATATCGGCGCCGTCGATCGCTTCCGCAGCGCTGGCGGACTCGATCAGTTGTGCCGACACTTTTCCCGACCAGTCGTTTACGAAACGCCGGCGCGACTCCGGCGTCGGACTGAACACCTTCACTTGCTTCAAATCGCGGACCAGCGACAAGGTCACCAAATGCGCGCTCGCCTGCCAACCGGCGCCCAGCAACGCCATGACCTTGGCGTCTTGACGGGCGAGGTAACGCGCTGCAATCGCGCTCGCGCCGGCGACGCGCAGTTTTTGTACATAGCCGTCGGGAAACATCGCCAGGGGTTCGCCGGTCTCGGTGCTAAACAGCATGACCAAACCAACGTATTTATCGCCGCCTGCAACAGGCAACTTGTCTTTGCGAATGCCGCCGGCCTTTTCGTACCACTTGACGACGCTGGAGTTGAGCCGCAGCGCGGCGATGTTGCGATTGGGCAACACGCCGCTCATCGTTTTATACTCGTAGAACTCGTTGGGTTTGGTCGGACTGAAAACATCGTAACGCGGCACGGTGGCCGCCATGCCGTTACCGAGATCGCGGTAAGCCTCTTCAAGCACGTCGAGGCAAGTTCCGACCGGTAAAATCTTCTCGATATCGTCGTTGGATAAAATGAGCATTCAAAACCTCCTCACTTCGAGGCCATTTGGACCGCTCGCAAAAGCTGACCGGCGGTGAAGTTGAACGTCGCGACCCATCCAACCAGTTCACTCATTGCAGTTCTTCGACTACGCCTGAATAAGGACATTGCGGAGCAGTCGCGCCGCGCTGCATTTGTGCCAGTCATAGGGCCGCCCGCGTGCTTTTTCAAGCGGCGTTGTTCGATCGGTTTGACAGGAATGCCAACGATGGTGTCTTATCGTTGCGCAGTCAAAAGACGAAACCATCCGATTGTGATCACTGAAGACAACAAGCTCGAAGAATTTTTCGCATCGCAACCTAGGCTAGCGATGTGTTTCAACTTGCCATCCTGAACGGCAACTGATGGGAAGTCATCCGCCGCTCATCTTGATTACGGCTTCATCGCCGCGCAGCTATCGTCCGACTCCATTGCGTTCTCAGGCACAATCCCACGCATGAAGCCAAGTCGACTGGACGATGTTACGACACGATCCAAAGTCTTCTACGGCTGGTATATCGTCGCCGTCGGTATTTTAGTTCACATTGCCGGCACGTTTGCCTTCTCCAGCACACTCAGCATTTTTCTCAAGCCCATTACCGAAGAGCTCGGCGTCACGCGCGGCGCGTTTTCGCTGATCCGCACTTTCGAGATCGGCATCGCCGCGCTGATCGTGCCCCTGCTCGGCCCGATGATCGATCGCCACGGCGGGCGCTGGATTCTCATCATCGGCGTCCTCATGGAAGGCGCAGGCTTGTTGCTTTCCAGCCTGGTGCAGAGTTTCTGGCAGTTTGCGCTGGTCCGTTGCTCGCTCGTCATTGCCGGTGAAGCGCTGCTTGGCTCCCTCGTGATCAACGTCACCATCGCGCAGTGGTTCGTCAAGAAACGTGGCCGCGCCATGGCCATTGCCAACTTAGGAACCGGCGTGGCCAAGCTCGGCATACCCTTGCTCGCGGCGTCGTTGTTTGTCCTGATCGGCTGGCGCGGCACCTGGGCCGTCTTCGGCGTGGTTGCGCCGCTCCTGGTCGTGGCGCCGGCGCTCATCTTCATTCGGCGGCGGCCCGAAGATGTCGGTCTTCTGCCGGACGGCGAAACCGAATTTGAAAGACCCGCTGTGCCGCAGGCGGCTGCGCCCGGCTCGATGGCGTTCCGGCGGCACGAACCGATTGTGGAAATAGCGTGGACCCGCTCTGAGGTTCTGCGGCAGCCAACCTTCTGGCTGCTGGTCATGACTTTCGGGATCGCCGGGGTCGGCATTGCGGGTCTTAATCTGCACATTTTTTCCTTCATAACCGACATCGGCTACTCGCCGCTAATCGCCGCCTCTTTTATGAGCACGATCGCGCTCACGCAACTCGCCTCCACGCTGGTCTGGGGAGCCCTCGCCGACAAGTTCGACATCAGGAAAGTTTCCTGCGTACAATTTTTAATCCAGGGCATGGGTCTGGTGATTGCGCTCTTGAGCGACCAGATTCATCTGGTTTATCTGGGCTTTTTTCTCTACGGCACGGGCCTGGCCGGAAGCTTTGTGTTGCGTGAAGTGATCTGGGCCAGTTTTTTTGGCCGGACTTCTCTCGGAACGGTACGCGGCCTCTCGCTTTTCTTTTCTCACCTGTTCGCTGCCAGCGGCGCGCCCTTCTTCGGCTTTCTGCACGACCGCATGGGCAGCTACAATGTGTCTTTTACGATCTTTTCCTGCGCTCTTTTCACTTCAGCATTTTTGATATTGCTGGCAAAACCGCCGCGCAAAACGGCTCAAGCCAAGTCAGTATGACGTGGGCGGTTACGACTCCATCTCTTCCCATAACAACTCCGCCGGATGTTTCGCCTTACGGCTCGCCAAGTGGTCGATCTGTTGTCTGCATGATATTCCAGGCGCGACGATCTCGACATCGGCGTCGGCTGTTTTCACCGCCGGGACGAGGCGGCGCTTGCCTATCTTAGTCGAAAGATCATAATGCTCTTTTTCAAAACCGAAGGAGCCCGCCATACCGCAGCAGCCGGAGTCGATTTCGCTGACTTCGTAGCCGGCATTTTTTAACATCGCTACCGTTGACGTCGTGCCAACGAGCGCCTTTTGATGGCAGTGGCCGTGCAGCAGCGCTTTCTTACCGTTGCGCTTCGACTGTAAAACGAGTCTTCCCTCGCCGTGTTCGCGCATGACGAATTCGTCAAACAAAAAACTGTTCTCGGCCACATTCTTTGCGGCAGGGGTCCGAACAAATTCTGGATATTCGTCACGCAAGGTGAGCAAACAGGACGGCTCCAGCCCGACGATCGGAGTCCCCTTTTCGGCGTAAGGCGCAAGTTGATCCACGTTCCAGGCGGCATTTTCTCTGGCTTCGGCCAGCATGCCTTTCGAGATCATCGGCCGGCCGCAGCATTTCTTGTCCGCGAGCAGGACGCGATATCCGGACTTCTCCAAAAAACGCGTCGCCGCGATCGCGACATTGGGCGTGTTGAAATTATTGAAGGTGTCGTGAAACAACAGCACTTCGCCCCTCGAGCCATCTCCCGCCGCTTGGTGTTTTCCGAACCATTCAGCGAAGGTTTCGCTGGCAAATCGCGGCAGCGGCCGCCGGCGGTCGATGCCGGCGACGATTTCCATCAACCAGCGGTTGATTCCGGAATTGGCGATCCAGTTCGACAGCGGCGCAAGCGCTGAACCGATTCGATTGACCTTCTCGATGGCGCCGAACATCCGGTTGCGCAGCGGCAAGCCATTGGCGCGGTGGTAGTGGTCGAGAAACTCATACTTGAGCTTCGCCATATCGACGTTGGATGGGCACTCGGCCTTGCAGGCTTTGCATTCGAGGCAAAGATCCATCACCTCGTATAAACGCTTCCCGGTAAATTCTTCCTGCGGCGCTTGGCCGGAGATCGCGTTTCTGAGCGCGTTAGCGCGTCCGCGGGTGGAGTGCTCCTCATCGAGCGTGCCCATGTACGATGGGCACATGGTGCCGTCGAGCTTTTTTCGGCACTCGCCCATGCCACTGCACATTTCTACCGAGCGCGCAAAACCGCCCTGCCCGGCAAAATCCAAGGTCGTGCGCGGCTCCCAGGGCTTGTATTGCGGACTGATCTTGAGTGATTCGGTCATTGCCGGAGCGTCGACGATCTTGCCCGGATTCATGAGGTTCTTGGGATCGAAGGCTCGTTTGACCTGGCGAAAGGCGTCGTAAAGCGCCGGCCCGAACAGCTTGGCGTTGAAGTGGCTGCGCGCCAGGCCGTCGCCATGCTCCCCCGACAGCGCACCGTTGAATTCGAGCACCAGATCGGTGATGTCGTTGGCGATGGAAACCATTTTCTCTTTCTCGCTCACTTCCTTGAGATTGATTAAAGGCCGAATATGCATGCAACCGACCGAGCAGTGGCCATAATAGCCCGCGACGGTATCATGACGCGCAACGATTTCTTTGAAGCGGCGGATGAATTCCGGCAGCTTCGCGGGCTCCACCGCCGTGTCTTCAACGAAAGCGATTGGTTTCTTGTCACCCTTGATGCCGAGCAATAAACCAAGACCGGCTTTGCGCACGCCCCAGATCGCCCTCACTTCTTGCGGTTTGAAGGCCAAGGTTGCCGCATAGCCGATTTTTTCTCTCTTGCGAACCTCTTCGAGCTTGTAAACTTGATCTCGCACATCCTCTTCGGTCTCTCCGGCGTATTCCACCATGAGCAACGAATCCGGGTTGCCCTGCACGAAGCTCAACCTGCGCGACTGTTCGATATTGCCGCGCGCGAGATTGAGCACCATCTTGTCGGTGGATTCCATAGCGTAGGGGCGCGTCTGGAGGATAACCTGCGCGCACTCCAACGCCTCGTTATCGTCGTCGAAATGAATCACGTCCATGGCCGTCCATTTCGGCTTCGGCACCAGCCGCATCTTCGCTTCGACGACCGTCGCCAAGGTGCCTTCGGAGCCCACCAGCATGCGTGACAGATTGAATGGCTGCGGCTTGACGAACTCGTCCAAATTGTAGCCGGACACGCGCCGCATGATTTTTGGATAGCGATCGAGTATTTCGTTCTTGTGCTGCTGCGTTAGCCGGAGAACCTCGCGGTAAGCCCGCCCTTCGATCGAATCAACTCGGCTGAAGGTTTGCACCGCTTCGGCTGACACATCCTTGAGCACCGCCTCGCTGCCGTCGGCAAGCAGAACCGTCAGCTCGATGACGTGATCCAGCGTTTTACCGTAGGTCAGGGAATGCGCGCCGGCAGAATTGTTGCCAATCATGCCGCCGATCGTGGCGCGATTTGAAGTTGACGTATCGGGGCCGAATTGAAGTCCCATGCCGCGCACGTAAGCGTTGAGTTCGTCCTGGACCAGGCCGGGTTGGACGCGACACCAAAGCTCTTCCTTATTGACCTCCAAAACGTTCTGCATGTATTTCGAGAAATCGAGAACGATGGAATGCCCGACCGTTTGGCCCGCGAGCGAGGTGCCGCCGCCGCGCGGAAGAACCGTCACGTTGAGTTTATTGGCGATCTCGATCACCGCCTGGACGTCGGCCTTGTGGCGCGGCACGACCACACCGATCGGCTCAATTTGATAAATCGACGCGTCGGTGGAGTAGAGTAGTCGCGAGTAGCGATCGAAAAGAATATCGCCTTCGACCCGTTTTCTAAGCTCTGCCTCGATTTCGAAATAATCCCTGCCTGAATTGATGCTCATACTTCCCTCGCCGAGTTGGGCGCCAATATCTGCGCCTTAACCAATTGCGGATGGTCACACGACCAACCTACCTTGAACTATTGAACAATGAACCCCACCGTAACACCGGAACAGCACCGACGGCCACCGCGCGACGGCGGAATCTTTAAATCTACTTCATGGACGATCTCCGTTTGCGCCGGCACAGGACTACTCGGCCAGCGCCGCCTTCGCTCGCGCAAAAATATCTTGAAACATGGATTGGGTGAGTTGTCCGGTGAATGTATTTTGCTGGCTTGGATGGTACGAGCAAATCAATAGCTGTGCGTTCGGCAGAGGAGTCGACAGACCGTGGCCAAACTTCGGACGCGGCCGGGGAACAATGCCGCCGTTTTCCCGATAGGCCAAAAGAAACGCGTCAAATGCAATTTTGCCGAGCGCGACCACTACTCTCACATGCCCGAAAAGTTTCAGCTCCTGGACCAGATACGGCCGGCAGCGCTTGAATTCTATCAGGCTAGGCTTGTTTTCGGGCGGCGCGCAGCGCACCGCTGCCGTGACATAGCAATCGCTGAGCTTTAGACCATCGTCGCGGTGATTGGAACTAGGCTGATTGGCAAACCCCGCCGCGTAGAGCGCGCCGTAGAGCCAGTCGCCGCTGCGATCGCCGGTAAAGATTCTTCCCGTGCGATTGCCGCCATGCGCCGCCGGCGCCAAGCCGACAATCAACAGGCGCGCGCTCGGGTCGCCGAATCCGGGCAACGGCTTGGCCCAATATTCCATTCCGAGATAGCGGCGCGGCGGTCTTTTCGCCGACGCCTCGCGCCAGCGCACCAGCCTCGGGCAGCGCCGGCAGGCGACGATCGCGTCATTGAGCCGGTCCAAAGATTTCATTTCAAGATTTTTGTTACCACAGTGGCGGATCAAAAAGGAAACAAGAGCGCCGCCGCTTTGGCGCGCCGAGAGGCAGGCAGATCAATCTCTGTCGGTGATCTAAATTAATCTCATCGCGAGGCAAACCTCGGATCCTGCACACGGACTCCGAACGAACCCAGTCGCATGGCGATGGCGATCGTTTGGAGCGCTGCGGGACAACTACACTTTGGAATCGTAAATCTGTTGAATGATCGGCGAGCGCTCAAGACTGATGCGCAAGGATTGGTTTTGCAAGTTCGCGCGAACTCGGTCGACAACCTCGCGCGCCCTTTGATAAACGACTCGCGCGTCGTCGCGTTTATTTAAATGATCCTTTAGTTGCCCCGCAGCGAGGTAGGTCTTCCAGAGCTGGGTCGGGTTACCGACCGTCTCTGCGATCGTGACGGCCTCTCGCAGCGCCCCTTCAGCGTCATCCCAGTGACGCCGCGCCGTGGCGATCTCACCCTGGAGCCGCAAACCTTTGACGAGGTACTTCCTCGAGTTAGTGCGTCTGGCAATGTCGAGACATTGGCCGGCAAAATCGTGCGCCTTCGTGTAGTCCCCACGGGCGAGCCACAGCTCTCCCAGGCTTGCGAAGAGATGGGTTGAATAACGCCATTTCATCCACTCGCTGGTCCCGGGGTTCTTCAGCAGCCGGTAAACGCCGTCAAGGAACTCGTGGGCGAGGGTAAGATCTCCTTTGGCTAGAAAAATATCCCCCAGGTTGATTTCGGGATTGGCAATCGTTTCAGGGTCGCCTCGCCTGCGCGCGCCCTCGGCGCCGCGCTGGTTTAGATCAATGCCGCGTTCCAGGTCACCACATTCCATGTGCAGCCAGCCAAGGCAGTTGAGCATGCGGTGGCGCTGGACCTCATCGCCGACCTTCTCGGATAGCGCCAATCCTTCCTCAAACGTGGCAAGAGCGGCATCGTAATCGCCTTTGCCGGTAAGGGTGACACCGTGCATGAAAAGGCCGTAGAGAAGCGGCACCAGCAAGTTGTTAGAGCGAGCGATCCGTAGCCCTTCAGAGAGAAAGCGCGACGCTTGCGGGTAGTCACCCGCCCAGTTCGTTGTCAGTCCCATAAAACAGAGCGACAATGACTCATGGAGCACATCACCAGCCTCATGGCTAATCTTGAGCGCCTGCGCGATTTCGGGCTCCCCTTTGTCCAGGCGGGCAGTGACCACATAGACAAAGCCGGTTACGAAGTGAGCGCCGGCCAGAACCGGCTTGGCATCCGCCGCCGAGGCAACTTCAATCGCCTCACGGGAGTAGTCGAGCGCCCGCTCGAAGCTATGGGCCCACAGCGAAGCGAATCCCATGCCGGCGAGCGCCGCCCCCTCGCTCGCGCGATCCCCTGCCTGACGCGCGAGATTTAGCAGGCGCTCGCCCTCAGCCCGGGACTGTTCGAAATCACTCAAGACGAAATACAGATTCGACTTCGCCTGATGAATTTCCATCAGGGTTCTCTGATCCGCGGCGTTACCGAGCATCTCTGTGGCCTTTAACGCTTGGTCGTAGAGGGCGACGGCCTCGCGTGTGGCAAATGCCTGCGTGGCTTTTTCTGCGGCCTTCAGAGAGTACTCCAAGGTCTGCTGCCACTCCTCGGCCTTCGAGAAGTGGTACGCCAGGATCTCGTAGTGCTCGGCGAGACGATCGGCGTAAAGCTCTTCGATTGCCCGGGCGATAAAGCCATGAAGTTCCTTTCGACGTTGCACCAAAAGCGAGTTGTAGGCGACCTCGTGCGTGAGCGCATGTTTGAACATGTAGGCGAGCTCGGGATAGATACTCTTCTCGTGAATCAGCTCAATCGCCTTGAGTGTTTTCAAAAATTCGTCGTGTCGATCCTGCAAGTCTCCCAGCCGATCCAGCAGCCGGCGGGTAAATTCCCTGCCGATCACCGAGGCCAACTGAAGGGTCCTCTTGGGCGCTTCCTCGAGCCGATCGATACGGGCCATGATGACATCCTGGATCGTATCCGGAACGAAAATCGAATCGATCCGCTTGGCCAAGACAAAGCCGTCTTCGACCCGCTGAAGCACACCAATCTCTTGCAGCGATTTGACCACCTCTTCGACAAAGAACGGATTTCCCTCGGCCTTCTTGACGATCAACGCTTTGACCTCTTCGGGAATCTTTTCCGCGGCGAGCATGGCTTGAGCCATCTGGATGCTGGCTAGGCTTGAGAGATTATCGGGAGCGATCCGGGTGTGATAGGTTCGTTCGCCAAACGGGTGGTGGTAGTCAGGGCGGTAGGTGAGAATCAGCAGCACAGGACTCGCCGCAATGCTGTCGGCCATTAGCTGCAAGCTCTCTTCGGTGGCCCTATCCATCCAGTGGAGATCCTCGAAGACGACTACCTGGGGACGGCGTTCGGCGGCGCGCAAGAGAAGACGCCGAAGCGCCTCAAAGATCTCGCCGCGCCTGAGTTGCGGATCCATGGACAAGACCGCCGGGTCTTCCGGATCGACCGACAAGAGATAGCGGATGTATGGCAAGGTTGGCCTAAGTTCCTCGCCGATGAAAAGAACTCCCCGTTCGATCTTCGAGGTGATCGCTTCCTCGCTCTCGTTCTCCTCGATGCGAAAGTTCCGTTTGAGCAGATCGATCAGCGGATAAAATGCGATGGACCGGCCAAAGGATATGCAATGTCCTTCGAGCCACGTCGCCGATTCACCAAGCCGACGGCGAAATTCGAAGAGCAGGCGCGATTTACCGATCCCAGGCTCACCGGCGATGAATACCACCTGGCCGCGGCCGTTCTTTACCTTTTCGAAGCATTCGGAGAGCGCGTGAAGCTCGTGGTCGCGTCCAAAGTACGGCGTCAAGCCGCGTTCGGCGGCAAGGTCAAAGCGAGTCCGTCCGCGCCGCGCGCCTATCACCTCATAGGACTCAATGGGCTCGCTCTTGCCTTTTACCGTGAGCGGTCCAACGCGGCGTGTTTCGAAGTAGCCGCCGACGAGGCGATAAGTTGGCTCGGCGACGAGCACTGTCCCGGGCGGGGCATGCTGCTGCATGCGTGCGGCGAGGTTGGTGGTGTCGCCGATCGCCGTGTAATCCATCCTGAGATCGTTGCCGATGGCGCCGACCACCACGAGACCCGTGTTCAGGCCAATACGCATTTTGAATTCAATGTCTCGCTCGGCGCGAAGCCGCGTCCCGTATTCGCCGGCGACGCGCTGGATGGCTAGCGCCGCGTGAACGGCGCGAACGGCATGATCTTCATGGGCTACCGGCGCGCCGAAAAGCGCCATAAGGCCGTCGCCGAGAAACTGCGTCACCGTACCCTCGTATTCGTGGATCTCGTGCAGCATAAGCTCGAGGGCCTCTTCAATAATCCCGTGAACTTCCTCAGGGTCCAGCTTTTCTGCCAACGCAGTCGAGTCGACAACGTCGACAAAGACAACCGTGACTTGCTTGCGTTCTCCGGCTAGCGCCGAGCGCGAATTGAGGATCTTCTCGGCTAGATGCTTGGGCGTATACTGCTGGGGCGAGGCGAACCTGGACGCCGCTTCAACTGCCGATGTCGCGAGCTGAGCGCCGCATTCGCCGCAAAATTTCTGCTGCGGCAGGTTCACATGACCGCACGACACGCACAGCACGGAAAGCCGGGCCCCACACTCACCGCAAAATTTTTGGCCCGCGGGGTTGTCGGTTTGGCAGCTTTGGCAGCGTATCATGCCAAATCTTTCACTCCTCGTGAACGTGGCAAGAATCTCGCGCTGTGCCGGGTAGGCGAAACAGAGATTACTTTGATTCTCTTACCCCAAGCCGAGGAGGTTGTCCAGCAAGTGCGGATCTGGGCAATCGTTCATTCAACTGGGCCGCCAATATTCACGTCGACCTTCCCGATCCCGGCGGATGCCCAACCCGCATGCCTAAACAGCCTGCGGCCGGCGTGCAAACCATTATGCTTTTTGCTATAAAATCAGTGACTCGATTCTCGAAGGGAGATCTCATGAGTCCAACGGCACAGGTCTACATCAGGCAATTTCACTTGGGCCCAACAAGATGATTTGGCCGGAAGGACTCTGGTACATGAAAGAATCAAAGAAGATGTCCCGCAGATCGTTGAACAATACATGACGCTCAGAGCGGCGGACCAGGCCGAAGAAGCCAGCTCTGCTGCGAAATAGACCGCATCTCACATCGCTAGTCGCCTTCCGCAAGTTGTCTCGGGGCGAATTTCGCGGTTTCTCCACGATTGGATCAGGGAGAAACCGCGTTTGTGCGTCGCGTCGTGCGGCGGGCGGTCATGCGAAATCGCGGCTGAGCCAACATTTAGAAACAAGACCGAACTTTAAAAGTAAAGGATCATCATCGTGGCAGATAAAACTTTAACCCTGGATCAATTTCGCACGTTGCGAAAAGACAACTGGTGGGTTGAGCCGTTACTCGTGGTCTTAGTTCTCGGCGGCTTCGCGATTTACGCGACCTGGGCGGCTTTGCAGAACGCGCATTATTATTACGCGCCTTACCTTTCGCCGTTTTACTCGCCGTGCATCGCCGAGAACTGCGCGCACGTGACGCTGCCCCTCGTTGGTTCCTGGTGGAATCTATCTCCGGCGTTTTTGATTCTCTGGGTGCCCGGCGGCTTTCGCGCCACCTGCTATTACTATCGCAAAGCCTATTACCGATCCTTCTTTCTCTCGCCGCCGGCCTGCGCCGTCCGGGACGCTAGCAAGACTTACAGCGGCGAGACTCGGTTCCCCTTCTTGTTTCAAAACCTGCATCGTTACTTCTTCTATCTTTCGTTGGTGATTCTGGTGTTCTTATGGTGGGATTCGTTGCTTGCCTTTAGATTTCCAGATGGCATCGGCATGGGCGTCGGGACGATTGTGCTCGGCGTGAACGCCGCATTGTTGACCGTCTTTAGCCTCTCGTGCAATTCCTGCCGGCATGTTTGTGGCGGTTTTTTGAATTCGTTTCACAGCGCGCCGGGCAAATACAAGACTTGGAGATTCATCACTAGACTCAATGAAAAACATATGGAGTACGCCTGGGTGAGTTTGATCTGGGTCGCGCTTACCGATGCTTATGTGCGCCTGCTCGCGATGGGCGTGATCACGGACTTGAGGTTTTTCTGATGGCTGAGACAAAGTACGAAACTCACGAATACGATGTGGTCGTTATCGGTGCGGGCGGCGCCGGTTTGCGCGCCGCGGTTGAGGCGTCCGCCCAGGGCGCTAAAACCGCGCTGGTCTGTAAATCCCTGCTCGGCAAAGCCCACACCGTCATGGCCGAAGGCGGCATCGCGGCGGCCATGGGTAATGTTTATCCCGAAGATAATTGGAAGGTACACTTTCGCGACACCATGCGTGGCGGCAAGCTGCTTAACAACTGGCGCATGGCGCAGATACACGCCCAGGAAGCGCCGGACCGCGTCTTGGAACTGGAGGAATGGGGCGCGTTGTTCGACCGCACCCAGGACGGCCTGATCCTGCAACGGGACTTCGGCGGTCATCGTTATGCCCGGCTTGCTCACGTCGGCGATCGCACCGGCTTGGAAATGATCCGCACACTCCAACAGCATGCCGTTCACAAGGGCATCGACGTATACATGGAGTGTAATCTTCAGCGCCTGCTCACCGACAGCGGCCGGATCAGCGGCGCCTTTGGCTACTGGCGCGAGAGCGGGAAATTCATTCTATTCAAATGCAAAGCCGTGGTGCTCGCCACCGGTGGCGGCGGCAAAGCCTGGAAGGTGACGTCGAATTCCTGGGAATACAGCGGTGACGGGGTCACTATGGCAGCAGACGTGGGCGCGGATCTCATGGATATGGAATTCATGCAGTTTCACCCCACCGGCATGGTTTGGCCGCCCAGCGTGCGCGGTATCCTGGTGACCGAAGGCGTGCGCGGGGATGGCGGGACCTTGAAGAACAGTCAAGGCGAGCGTTTCATGTTCCGCTACATCCCGGAATTCTTTAAAGCCGAAACCGCCGACAGCGAAAAGGAAGCCGACGCGTGGTATGAGGACAAGCGCAACCGGCGGACTCCAGACCTACTGCCGCGCGACGAAGTCGCTCGAGCGATCAACTCGGAAGTCAAAGCCGGGCGCGGCACGCCGCACGGGGGAGTCTTTCTCGATATCGCGTCCCGCCGGCCGGCAGATTATATCCAGCGCCGCCTGCCCTCGATGTATCATCAATTCAAGGAACTCGCCGACGTCGATATCACCAAAGAGCCGATGGAAGTGGGACCGACCTGTCACTATGCGATGGGCGGCGTCAGAGTGGATGCCGACAGTACTGCGACCACGGTTCCCGGGTTGTTCGCCGCCGGCGAAGTCGCTGCTGGCCTTCATGGTGCCAATCGGCTAGGCGGAAACTCACTCTCCGATTTGCTGGTGTTCGGCCGGCGCGCCGGTCTCTATGCCGCCGAGTACGCGAAGAAACTGCAGGGTGCGCTCTCGATCAACAACGAGCAAGTCGATGCTTATGCGCGCGAGCTGCTCGCGCCTTTCGAAGCGCAGGGCAGTGAAAATCCCTACAAGATCCACAGCGACTTGCAGGACTGCATGCAAGACCTGGTCGGTATCATCCGCACCGAGTCTGAGCTGAAGCAGGCTCTGGGAATGATCCAGCAGCTAAAAGAGCGATCCCGAACCGTCAAAGTCGAGGGTAACCGGCATTTCAACACCGGCTGGCATCTCGCCCTCGATTTGCACTCGCTCCTGACATTTGCCGAAGCCGCGACACTGGCGGCCATCGAGCGTAAGGAAAGCCGCGGCGGCCACACGCGCGACGACTATCCTAATACCGATCCCAAGTTCGCCAAAGTGAATATCGTCGTGCGCAAGGCCGATGGCGCAATGACGCTCGCACAAGAGCCGTTGCCTGAGATGCCCGATGACTTGAAAGCATTGCTCGAGGAGAAGAACTAATGGCTGATCAAGAAGTCCATATGCGCCTGTGGCGCGGCGACGCTGGCGGTGGCGAATTCCAAGATTATCGGATCGCCGTTGGCGAGGGTCAGGTGGTGCTCGACGTCATTCACGCGATTCAAGCGCAGCAGGCCAATGACTTGGCGGTTCGATGGAATTGCAAGGCCGGCAAATGCGGTTCGTGCAGCGCCGAGATTAACGGCAAACCGAGGCTGATGTGCATGACGCGAATGAATATCTTCGATCCCGGCGAAACGATCACGGTCGCGCCGATGAAGACCTTCCCGATCATTCGTGATTTAGTGACCGACGTTTCATTTAATTTCAAAAAAGCCCGCGAGGTGCCGGCGTTCAAACCTAAACCCAAAGATCCCGACGGCAAGCGCCGGATGTATCAAGAAGACATCGATCGGGTCCAGGAATTCCACAAGTGCATCGAGTGTTTTCTCTGCCAGAACGTTTGCCACGTCATTCGCGATCACGAAGAGAACAAACAGGCCTTCGCCGGACCGCGCTTGTTCGTGCGTCTGGCCGCGCTGGAAATGCATCCGCTCGATGCCAACGATCGGATCGAAATAATCAAGCAAAAGGCCGGGATCGGATTATGCAACATCACCAAATGCTGCACCGAGGTCTGCCCGGAGCATATTCACATTACCGATAACGCGATCATTCCGCTGAAGGAACGGATCGTCGATCGATACTACGATCCGATCGCCAAACTGCTCGGGCTTTTTTCACAGAAGAAGTAAAGGGGGATCTGCCGCTAAGCGCGGGGGCGTGATCGGCATTCTTGCTACCAAGCCGCCGCGCGTTTAGCGCCGAAGTGCGCAGAGCTCATCTCCTGGCAGCTAGGAGCGATCGCGCCGTCGCAAGTACATTTTTACCCAAAAGTCATAGAGTGAAGCGACGGTAAACTTCTCGGTGAGATTGCGCTTCAACGCTGATTCGTACTCGATGCTGATCTCCTGCCCGTCCATCGACACGCCCACAAGACGACCTTGTTTCTGATCGACGAAGGCGCCGACCGCGCGCAGAATCTGCGAGAGAGTATGAGCCTCGGGCCTCCCTCCGGCTCCTTGCCTGCGACCGCGGGCTTCCGTGTCCATTCGGGCAATGTCATCGCGCGTGTAATAGACTTCTAGCGCGCCTGACGACGGCTGCGGATCATGCTCTCGCTCGGTTTTTTTGCGCCGGAAGATCTGCCAGGTGACACGAAGCGAAACTCCGGGGGGTTGCGCCCGCGCTTCTTCGCGTTTTTGCGCGTGAACCGAAACGCCGCTGTCCTCCACCTTCAGTGAAAAGGATTCTATCTGGAGCGGCTCGAGCATTTGCCCGACTGGGCGAAGCAATTGAGAAAAATTAAGGCTCGACATGGTGAGCCAGCTCGAGAGATCCCACTAGGGCGCTACTTAGGCCGTCAGCCGCGCCTCTCCGTTACGCGCGGCGCGCTTCATGTACATGCGTACCCAGAAGTCATAAAGTGTCGGCACGTTATACTCTTCGATAATCCTCCGGCCGCCTGAAAGCTCGTACTCAAGGGTCACAACCTGCTCATCCTTCGAAACGGCAGCCATTCGGCCGCCTTTCTGATCGAGGATGCTTCCGATGACACGCAAAACTTGCGAGACTGCATGCGTGTCTGGAGTTTGGTCCTCGGCGCGCCGCTTTTCGCGCCCCTCGCGCTCGAATCGTTCGACATCGCTCCTGGTAACATGCCACTCGAACACGCCGGCGGCCAAGCGCCGAGCGTCCGACTTGTCTAAACTGTCGGCGTGGCTCCAATGTAATTCGGCCAGAAAAGTTCGCTCTCTCGGGGTCAGCTGGACGCGATTGCGAGTCTGATCGCGGACAACAAAGCTGTCCTCGTCCGGCCTGACCGCAAACGATTCGATTCTCAGGCTCTCCAACATCTGACCGATGGGACGGAGTAACGCCGCATAATTGAGATCGTCAAACATACTTTCCTCGCACGATGTGAATTTACTTAGCGATCGCTTGCGCGCCCCTGGCGCTGCAAATACATGCGTACCCAAAGATCGTAAAGATCTCCAAGCGCAAAGGTCTCTTTCATCTTACTTCCTAAGGAGGTTTCGTATTCTACGGCCACGCAGTCGAGCGCGCGCGTCACTTTCAGCAGGTGCGCGCATCTTTGCTCGAGATACCCGCCGATAGAGCGCAAAACTTGCGACAGGCTCGAAGCATCTGCCGGTTTCCCGAGATCGCCCCTGCGCGACCATCCCGCTTTTTCCAGCAGGTCGATCTCGCGCAAAGAGTAGCGGAGTTCAATTTGGGTCAAAGCGCGTGAATCGCTTTGCACACGTGGATTGTACAGAGACCAGCCTTGACTCGCCCCCGGCACGGCACCGCGAATGATGAACTCTTCCCCGACAGGTTCTACTTCAAAGCTTTGGATGTTCATCCGTTCCAAAGCTTGGCCGATCGCCCGTAACGGTCGGGTATATTCCGTCACCCCCGCCATCGCCGCCTCATCGCGTTATCTATTGCCGTGGTTACGGCAAGGGAAATGTACAACGCTTGATTAAATACAGGTATAATCGTTTTTTACGCGTGATCGATAAGATTGTCAAGAAAATTTCAAATTCTGAAGCAGCGAATCCGTATAGTTTTACCCATCGCGCAATCGAAAACCGCCGGCGGCCTGAAGCGGCACCGGTTTCCCTTTGGCGACCTTATCGTTTTCACTGTCCGATGCGGGCACCGGCTCTTCGTCGACTTTCAAGCCGGCGAGCTTGATCTTCAGCCGCAGATTATTAGCGCTATCGGCATTGATTAAGGCTTGGTCCAAAGCGATCTTTCCGTCTTTGTATAACCTAAACAGCGCCTGGTCGAATGTCTGGCAGCCTTCTTGAATGCCTTGCTCCATGCCCTCTTTGAGCGCATCCACCTCGCCCTTTTTGATCAGATCCTTAAGCCGCGGTGTGTCCAATAAGATCTCCAGCGCCGCGACCCGGTTGCCGTCCAGGGTCGGAATCAGCCTCTGCGAAATGATCGCGCGCAAATTGAGCGAGAGCTGCAGATAGATCTGCGCATGCCTTTCGCGCGGAAAAAAATTCATGATTCTTTCGATGGCTTGATTGGCATTGTTGGAGTGAAGCGTTCCCAGACACAAGTGGCCCGTTTCCGCAAAGACAATTGCGGCCTCCATCGTCTCAGTGTCCCGGATCTCGCCGATCAGGATCACATCCGGCGCTTGGCGCAGCGTGTTTTTGAGCGCTGCTTGAAACGAAAGCGTGTCGAAGCCGACCTCGCGCTGTGTAACCACCGATTGTTTGTGCTTGTGGACGAATTCAATCGGGTCCTCAATCGTGATGATATGACCCGCTTCATGAGCGTTTCGATGGTCGATCATCGCGGCCAGCGAAGTTGATTTGCCGGATCCCGTTGCGCCGACAACCAGGACCAGCCCACGTTTAGTCATCACCACATCTTTCAAAATCGACGGCAATCCCATTTCGTCGACCGACATGACATCCGCCTTGATACGCCGAATGACCATGCCCACCGATCCGCGCTGCTGAAAAACATTGACACGAAACCGAGCGACGCCCGGTAACGACATCGCCATATTCATTTCCAGTGCTTCGGCGAATTCGAGCCGCTGTTTTTCGTTCAAGATCGCTTGGCAAAGATCTTTCAGCTCCGCTGGTGTGAAAGCATGCTCCCCGCCCGCTTGGATCTTGCCGTCCACTCGATACATCGGCGGGCGCGCCACGGTCAGATAGAGATCCGAAGCCTCCAGCTCGATCATCCGATTGAAAAATTCTTGAATGTTGATGGAGTTTTCCATCGAGCCGCTTCACACCGGCTACATGCGTCGGGCTACGGCCGCAGCCGCTGCGGTGCCGCCAAACAGGTTCGGAGTCATGCTCTTTGACTGGGCCTCTTCCGCAGTGACGATGCCCCGTGAGACCAGATTCATCAGCGCCATGTCCATGGTCTGCATGCCGTCCTTCTGACTGACTTGCATCGTGCCGGGGATCTGATGGATCTTTCCCTCGCGAATGAGATTGCGCACCGCGGTGGTGCCGGTAAGAATTTCCAGTGCGGCCACCCGTCCGCCAATTTTTTTCTTTAGCAACGTTTGCGTGATGACGGCCTCGATCGATTCGGCAAATTGGGCCCGAATCTGCGCTTGCTGGTTGGGCGGGAAGACGTCAATAATACGATCGACGGTCTTCGGCGCGCTCGAGGTATGCAGCGTGCCGAAGACGATATGGCCGGTTTCCGCCGCGGTTAACGCCAACTGAATGGTTTCCAAATCGCGCATTTCGCCGACCAGGATAATGTCGGGGTCTTCGCGCAACGCGGACCGCAGCGCGTTGGCAAATGAATGAGTATGCGGCCCCAGCTCACGTTGGTTGACCAGACATCTCTTCGATTGATGGACGAATTCGATCGGATCTTCGACGGTCAGGATATGCCCCTCAAAGGAGGTGTTGAGATAATCGATCATGCCGGCCAAGGTCGTGGATTTACCGGAGCCGGTCGGCCCGGTCACCAGGATCAAGCCTTTGTCCTTGTCACATAGCTGTTTAAGAATCGGCGGCATGCCGAGATCTTCGAGGCTCATGACCTTGGTTGGAATCGTTCGAAAAACTGCGCCCTCTCCTTTGCGCTGCATGAAAACATTCACACGAAAACGCGCGATCTGTCCGAGCTCGAATGAAAAATCGCACTCATGGGTTTCTTCGAACACTCTCCTCTGCGCGTCATTCATGATGTCGTAAACGAGCGCATGGACTTCCTCTTTGGTGAGGGCCGGGTTGTCCAGCTTCTTGAGCTCGCCATCAATCCGAATCATTGGCGGCTCACCGGCGCTCAGGTGGCAGTCGGATGCTCCCTGCTCGACGCCGAAGACCAAAAGCTGTGTGATATCCATAAATGTGTAATCTCCTGGTTTAGACGAGGTGTTTCTAATATAAGAGCTTGTGGAAGTTTTGAAATTATTGACTTTGGAAGTACTCAACCGAGCAATTACGAGACCATTTAGCCAGGCGCGAATTGAGTCGCTCGCAGGACCCTCCCATAACCGTAAGTATCAGGTGGATTTGCTTTATGGAACGATAGGTTATCAATCCTATCTCAAGGATAATAGAGAATATGCAAGTAGCTCTAGTAACCGGTGGGGGCAGCGGAATCGGCAAGGCGATAGCACTAAAGTTGGCCCAAAATGGTGCGAAAGTGGCCATCGCTTCCCGCACTCTGGCCAAGCTTGAACAGGCCGCCGCTGAATTTAAAAAACTCTCTTTGGCCGTGCTGCCGATCACCATGGATGTGCGAAACAAGGCCGATGTCGAGCGCGCTGTCAGTACGGTTGTTGCGACCTGGGGAGCCGTGCACATTTTGGTGAACAACGCCGGGATTTCGGGGCTCAGCCTGATCGACGACATCGACGATTCCAAGTGGTACGATATCATCAACACGAACTTAAACGGACTTTATCTCGTCACCAAGTCGGTCTTAAAACATATGCCGGATCAAGCCGGCGGCAGAATCATCAATATCTCATCGGTGCTCGGAAAATTCGGCGTGCCAGGCTACGCGGCCTACTGCACAACCAAGCACGGCATGATCGGCTTTACCCGCGCGCTGGCTTTGGAAGTTGCCAGCCGGGGCATCACCGTCAATACGATCTGTCCCGGCTGGGTGGACACGGAGATGGCGAGCTTGGGAATCAACGAGACCGCCGCACACCTGGGGATCATGCCGGAGCAGTTTAAAGCACAGGCCGTTGACGCAGTCCCGATCAAGCGTTTTCTTGAGGCCGATGAAATCGCGGAGTTCGTGTGCTATATCGCGTCGGACGCCGCTCGCGGTATCACCGGACAAGCGATGAATATCTGCGGCGGCCAGACCATGGTCTAGAATGACATGGGAAACTCTCGGTCAATTGGCACGACCTGTCGTTAACGGCAAAGAGCCTGTGAGCCTCGCTTCAATCATCGTCCGTAACCCTGCCACGCTGGAAACCCTGGCAGAAGTGCCGGTCGCCTCGCCCGGCGATGTCGCTGCGGCGGTCGAGCGCGCGCGCCGCGCTCAGATGGCCTGGCAACAAACGAGCTTTGCTGAGCGCGCAAAAGTACTTTACCGGCTGCGCGATCTGCTGCTCGATGACGGCGACAAGCTCGCCGATATTTTGACGGCCGAAACCGGCCGCCCGCGCGCGGAGGTTTACGGCAACGAGCTGTTCTATCTTTGCGACGCGATCGGCGCGTGGGCGAAAAAAAGCGCGCGTTATCTGCGGGCGAAAAAAATCCGCCCCGACTTTCCCCTGCTGAAACCGAAAAAAATCATCTCGACCTACACGCCGCGGGGAGTCGTCGGCATCATCAGCCCATGGAATTTTCCACTCGTGATGACTTTGGGCGAAGCCCTGCCGGCCATCATGGCCGGCAACGCGGTCGTGATCAAACCGTCGGAGCTGACGCCTCTGTCGGCCCTCTTCGGCGCCGAAATTGCGACCCAAGCCGGGCTGCCTGAGAATCTCTTTCAGGTCGTACCAGGTTACGGCGCCACCGGAGAGGCACTGATCGATTGCGCGGATATGATTGCCTTCACCGGCAGCGTTGAGACCGGCAAGCGTGTGATGCGCAGGGCTGCGGAACGGTTGATACCAGTTTCGCTCGAGCTCGGCGGCAAAGATCCCATGATCGTTTTGAAGGACGCCGATCTCGAACGCGCCGCGGCGGCGTGCGTCTGGGGCGCACTGATGAACTGCGGCCAAAGTTGCACATCGATCGAGCGTGTTTACGTCGAAGCCGGCGTCTACCAACCGTTTGTCGAACAGGTCGTCGCGCGAGTGCGTGCCATCCGGCAAGGCGCAAGTGAAAACGAGGTCGACATCGGCTGCCTGACGTCGGGAGAACAACTCAAAAAGGTCGCCGCCCAGGTCGATGATGCGCTCGCGCGCGGCGCCAAGGCGCTCACCGGCGGCCGACGTAACGACAGTCTACCGGGCTACTATTACGAACCGACGGTGCTGATTGACGTCGATTCTTCCATGCGCGTGATGACTGAAGAAACCTTTGGGCCGGTTATTCCTCTCATTAAGGTGCGCGACGCCGACGAAGCGCTGCGCTTGGCAAATGATTCGTGTTACGGCTTGAGCGCCAGCGTCTTTAGCCGAGACTCGGTCACGGCCCGGCATATCGCCAACGAACTACAGAGCGGTTCGGTCTGTATCAACGACACCCTCGTAACTTTTCTCGTCATCGACGCGACCACGGGAGGCCGCAAGGACAGCGGGTTCGGTTACCGGCACGGCGCCGAAGGCATCCGCAAATTTTGCCACCAGAAAACCGTCCTCGTCGACCGATTCGGCCTCAAGGCGGAGTTTCACTGGTATCCCGCGACCGCCAAGAAAGCCCGGCAGGTGCGTCATCTGCTCAATCTGCTTTGTCACTCTGGATTGAGCCACAAGCTCAGCGCGCTGAAGGCGCTGATCCGAAGCTAGGCTCGCTTGCACTCCACTGGGGATTCGCATAATTAATGACGAATATCCGTGATCACTGCTATCGTTAGAGGAGAATCCCATGCCTAAGGATCTGCCGAGCTTCATCGCCCAGGAAGGAGCCAAACGAGAAGGCTCCGTCATCCGCGAGAGCAATTTCATCGACGCCAACAATTATGAGACCGTCGCGTATTTGAAGCACCTCGACGTGCGTAATGAGCCCAAGATGGTTCTCTTCGAGAACGTGCCCGCGCTCAACGGCAAAAAATCCGAGTTCCCGATGTTTTACAATCCATGGGTCACGCGCCAGTACGTCGCCGACTCCCTCGATATGGGCGACATAAAATCTCCCATGGAAGTGAGTCTCGAAGTGGCCAGGCTGGAACAGCAAAAAGGCAGCTTTGAAGTGGTCGCTCCCGAAAAAGCGCCGGTCAAGGAAGTTGTCCTGACCGGCGATAAGGCCGATCTGAGGATGCTGCCGATGCCCATGCACCAGAAAGGCGACGCCGGTCCTTATCACACCATGACGTGCGCAATGAAGGGGCTCAACGCCGACTTCTATGATATCACCTTCACAAAAAATAAATTCCACGATCCGAAACACATGAGTTTCTCGGCGCATAAGCATCATCACCTCGAGGCGATGGCTTGCGAGTACGAGGACAAAAATCTGCGCGCGCCCGTGATCGTGATTTTAGGACACCATCCGGCCTTCTATCTTTCCTCTTGCGCCATGACGCCGATGGGCAATAACGACTATCTCACCGCATCGGCGTTCCTGAAAGAACCGCTGAGGCTGACCCCATCCACGACCTGGGGCGACAACTTTATGGTGCCGGCGGACGCCGAGGTGATTATCGAAGGTGAGATTCTCCCTGGCGTGCGCCAACCACAAAATCCTTTCGGTGAAATCCTCGGCTACGCTCAGCCCAAAATGGACGTTCCGGTCATCGAAATTACCGCCATCACACACCGGCGCGGCGCCATCGTCGAAGACTTCTGGCCCGGCCATATGGACCACTGGAATCTCGGCAGCATCCCCAAAGAAGGCAGCACTTACAACGTCATCAAGAAAAACGTTCCGGGCATCCAGGGAATTCATCTTCCCGCTTCGGGATGCGGCCGTTGCATCTGCTACATCTCGATTAAGAAGGAGTTTGAAAACGAGCCGAATAAAGCCGGCATGCAGGCTTTCGTCGAAATGCCGAACCTGAAACTGGCGGTGATTGTCGACGAGGATATCGACGTCTTCAATGAACGGGAAGTCATGTGGGCCGTGGCCACGCGAGTTCACTGGGACAAGGACATCGAGATCATCCGCGAAGTGCAGAGCTTCCGCGGCTGGTTGGGCGACACCGTCGCGATTATCGACGCCACCATACCGTTGAAATCGAAGGCTGAGTGGCCTGTGCGCAATGAGATCGAACCGGCCGCGTTCGAGCGAGTCGCGAAGTTCTTCAAATAAGAGGACGATTGATGGCCGACAGAATCCAATTCATCTACAAGGGGACGTGAACGACTTGTCGGAAAGCAAGAAGTTTCTTGCAATCAAAAAAAGCCGTCTTCGACGAGCGCGAGTACGGCAAGCAGCCGCTTAGCGAAAACGAATTGCGGGGCATCATCGGCGACGATCCCATCGAGCCTTTTCTGAATACCCGCACGCCGCTCTACAGAGAGAAGAGCATGAAGCAGAAGCCGCCGTCGAAGGAGGAAGCCATCAAGCTCATGCTCAGGGACCCGAACTTGCTGAAGCGGCCGGTGATCATCAAAGGCAAGAAAAAACTGACTGGCTTTAACGAAGCCGAAGTGAAGCAACTGCTGTAGAGCGTCGTTCTAAAATCAGTTGAACAATTCGCCGTCATTCCGGGCAAGCTGGCGATAGCTAGCGCGACCCGGAATCCAGGAAGTTTGATAAACTTGGATGCCGGCCTCCGCCGGCATGGCGGCAAAAAGCCTTCAAATTATCTCCGAAGTTCTGCGACAGGACACTTATGGTAGCGCCATGACTGAAGAAACATTATCCGGCTTGAAGCTGTTCAATCGCGGCAAGGTTCGCGACATTTACGATTTGGGCGACAAGCTTTTATTGGTCGCCAGCGACCGCATTTCGGCGTTTGACGTTGTTCTCCCGACCTTGATCCCGGACAAGGGTAAGATCCTCACGGCATTGTCAGTCTACTGGTTCGACGTGATCAAGGATCTCATCTCTCATCATTTGATCACGACCGATGTCGATCAATTCCCCTCTGCCTGCCAGCCCCACAGGGCCAAGCTCGAAGGCCGCACCATGCTGGTGAAAAAAAGCCTACCGGCGCCGGTCGAGTGCATCGTCCGCGGCTATCTTGCCGGCTCGGGCTGGAAGGACTATCAGCGGACCGGCGCCGTATGCGGCATTCCACTGCCCCCGGGATTGGTGGAAGCTTCACGATTGGAAGAGCCGATCTTCACTCCTTCGACCAAGGCGCCGGTCGGCGCCCACGATGTTAACATCACGTTCGATGACATGGTTAATAAAATCGGCAAAAAAAGGGCCGAAAGAATGCGCGATGCGACCATCGCAATCTACAGCCGCGCGCGCGCCATCGCCGAGACCAAAGGCATGATCATCGCCGACACCAAGTTCGAATTCGGCATCGAAGACGACGAGGTCATTCTCATTGACGAAGTCCTGACGCCCGACTCTTCCCGCTTTTGGCCGATGGACGGATACAAGCCCGGTAAAACACCCGACAGCTTCGACAAGCAGTTCGTGCGCGATTACCTGGTCAATCTACCCTGGGACATGAAGTCCCCGCCACCCGAGCTCCCTGCGGAAATCGTCAACAAAACCCAGGAAAAATACCGCGAAGCACTCAAGCGGTTGACGAGCTGACAGCAACCTAGACCGGCTACGCCCATGTAAGGATGTAAGGGCCAGTTCCGATACCTGCCTTGATGAGCTGGCGGTTTCTACCGAGCGCACTTTCGATGGGAAAGTGCACGGTTGTGAATTCGCCGTTGCGTGTTGCAGCTGGTCAATATTTGCTTTATCCATCCGGCGGCTTTCTTTTCGTCACCATCGTGCGGAATGTGGATGAAACCGTAGGGGATGTCTAACCCATTGCAGCGAATGTGATCCAGCATCACATACATCGAAAAATTGCAGACATAGTCGCCGGCGTTCGATGACTTTCGTGCCCGCCGTCCGAGTTTGACGGTTAAGGTCGTCCGTAAGCGCGCCGGTCCGCGCGGCGAAATGAGTTTCGGTGCATCCGCCGGGCGAGCACGGCGGCGATTTGCCGCTTGCGCTTCGACGTCGATGCCGCGGCGTGAGCTCTGCCCCAAGCCAATAACGATGTCCGGCTTGAGCCGCTCCAAGGCATCAACGAACTGCTTTCGATGAAAGCGCACCGGGAAGACAACCTTCTTCAATCCCGGTTGCGACGGGAGGGACCTGATGATCTTTGCTGTGATATTGTCGCGAAATCGCCGGTAGGAGCCAAAACCGTAAAGAAGAATGCGCCTCGGTTTGTGCATCAATGCAGCGCCAGAGTCTCCTCGGCCAAAAAAAACCGGCCGCTGCACCGGCCGGTTTAATAAGCGACCGAGTGACTAATCTTTCGCTGCAGCGCGCATGGCCACCGCGCTGCTCTCCGGCGGATCGCCCGGGCTGACTTCCTGGTAAATCTTGCCGCCGGATTGCCTGAACTCTTCCGCCTTTTCCTGCATGCCGGCTTCGATCGCTGCTTGCTCTGAAACTCCCACTTTGGCGGCGTAGTCGCGCACGTCCTGGGTAATTTTCATCGAGCAGAAGTGCGGCCCGCACATCGAGCAGAAGTGCGCTAATTTGGCGCCTTGGGCCGGCAAAGTCTCGTCGTGGAATTCGCGTGCGGTGTCCGGATCCAAGCTGAGATTAAACTGATCTTCCCAGCGGAACTCGAAGCGCGCCCGGCTCAACGCATTGTCGCGCATCTGCGCGCCGGGATGGCCTTTGGCCAGGTCGGCTGCATGCGCCGCAATTTTGTAGGCGATGACGCCGTCTTTCACGTCCTTTTTATCCGGCAAGCCGAGATGTTCCTTCGGTGTGACGTAGCAAAGCATGGCCGTCCCATACCAGCCGATCATCGCCGCGCCGATCGCGCTGGTGATGTGGTCGTATCCGGGCGCGATATCGGTGGTGAGTGGGCCGAGCGTGTAGAACGGCGCCTCATGGCAGAGTTCCAGTTGTTTGGTCATGTTTTCATGAATGAGTTGCATCGGTACATGACCGGGTCCCTCGATCATCACTTGGACGTCATGTTGCCACGCGATCTTGGTTAGCTCACCCAAAGTTTCCAGCTCGCCGAACTGCGCTTCGTCATTGGCATCGGCGATCGATCCCGGCCGCAAGCCGTCTCCCAATGAGAAAGACACGTCGTAGGCCTTCATGATCTCGCAAATGTCTTCGAAATGAGTATAGAGGAAATTCTCCTTGTGATGGGCTAAGCACCATTTGGCCAGGATCGAACCGCCGCGTGAAACGATACCGGTCACGCGGTTTGCCGTGAGCGGCACGTAGCGCAGCAACACGCCGGCGTGGATGGTGAAATAGGAAACCCCCTGCTCCGCCTGTTCGACCAAAGTGTCGCGGAAAATTTCCCAGGTGAGGTCTTCCGCTTTGCCGTCGACCTTTTCCAGAGCCTGATAGATCGGCACCGTACCGATCGGCACGGGCGAGTTGCGCAAGATCCATTCGCGCGTCTCATGAATATTATCCCCGGTGGACAGATCCATAACCGTATCAGCGCCCCAGCGCGTCGCCCAGATCATTTTCTCGACTTCCTCTTCGATCGACGAGGCGACCGCCGAGTTGCCGATGTTGGCATTGATCTTGACCAAAAAATTGCGGCCGATGATCATCGGCTCGGCTTCCGGATGATTGACGTTTGCCGGAATAATCGCACGGCCGCGCGCGACTTCATCGCGCACGAACTCCGGCGTGACAAACTGCGGGACGGCTGCGCCGAAACTGTTCCCAACGTGCGTGCGCCCGCCGCCCTGGGCGCCGTTCTCCAAGGCTCGTTGCCGGCCGATATTTTCCCGGATCGCGATATATTCCATCTCGGGCGTAATGATACCCTTGCGCGCGTAGTGCATCTGGCTCACGTTACAGCCGGATTTGGCCCGCAGGATCGGGCGGCGCGCGGAGTCGGGAAATCGTTCGGTCGCCGCTTTTTGCTTGTGTCCGTTCTGACCGGTGGGCGGTTGATAGCTCGGGCTGGCCAACTCTTCGACGTCACCGCGCGCTCGAATCCAATTCACGCGCAGCGGTTTTAATCCCTTGCGAATATCGGTGTCTTCGTTGGGATCGGTGTAAGGTCCCGAAGTATCGTAAACGGTGATTGGCGGCTGCGGTGACTCACCATGACCATTGCCGCTGCCGGTATGGCGGCCGTGCACGCCCGAAGATAGGATCGCGCGCATGGCGACCCGAACATCCGGCCGACGTTCACTATCGACATACACCTTATGAGATGCCGGCAAGGGTTGATTAGTAATCCCGTTTGGCTTGGAACCAGATGAAGATTTTGCCATGACAAGCCTCCTTCGCAATCAGCTCTCGCTGCGGATGTTCGCCCGGTTAAACCTGACGATAAGGCTTCACGTATTCTTCGTAAAGTCCTTCTTTGCCCTTCTCGGACAATGCGCGCGAGCGCTCCATTAAAACTTCTTTGGTTTCGACAAACTCTTTTCGACTGAAGCCGAGATTGCCGGGATGCGTTCCGGAATCCATTCGAATCGCGTCGCATGGACAGGCTTCAACGCAGTACCCGCAATAGATGCAGCGCAACGTGTCGATTTCATATCGGATCGGATATTTTTCGACAGGGTCGGTCGGATGCTCGCCCGCCTCGATGTAAATGCACTCGGCGGGACAGGCCGTCGCGCAGAGAAAGCAGGCCGTGCACTGCACCGCTCCGTCTGGCTTGAGCGTGAGCCGGTGCCGGCCGCGGAAGGTGTCGGGATACGGCCAACGCTGTTCGGGGTATTGCACGGTAATTGCCGCGCTGGCCTTTTTTGCCAAGCCAAACGCGTGCAAAATATGAATCGTCAAATTCCGCCAAAACCTGTAGCCTGTAAGCGTCAGGCCGCGGATGACCTCTGGGAAATAAAGCCGCTCCCAGAGAGACATTTCTTCGATACGTTTCATGACTGTTTCCTGATCGAGCAGCTTGGAGCGGAAGTGGGGTGTCGCACTTGGCGCGGCCAGCTACGAGTCACTGTACCGATGATCGCAGGGCCATGTCAAGGAATCGAAGTCGCGGGGTGACTGCTTATTCCGAGTCATATTGGAGCAGGGAATACACTCCGTAGGGTTTGAGTTTTTCTCTGCCTTTAAGGAATGACAGCTCGATCACAAACACGCACTCAACCACGGTGCCACCCAGCTTCGAAACCAACTCGGCTGTGGCCGCGGCCGTGCCGCCGGTCGCGATCAAATCATCGGCAATAATCACCCGTGCCCGGGGCGGAATCCCGTCGATGTGAATTTCCAAAGTATCGGTGCCGTACTCCAGATCGTAACTCGCCTGGTGTTTCTGGTAAGGAAGCTTGCCGGGTTTGCGAACCACGCTAAAACCTGCACCCAGCTTGTAGGCCAGTGCAGCGCCGATAATAAACCCACGCGATTCGATACCGAGCACGGTATCGATTTTCTGCCCTTGGTAACGCTGCGCGAGCAGATCGATGGTCTTGGCGAACAGCGCGCCGTTGGCAAGCAGCGGCGTGATATCTTTGAAGACAATTCCCGGCTTGGGAAAGTTGGGCACGTCCCGAATCGCCTGTTGGAGGCCCGCAATATCGTTGTTCATGTCGCCCTCTCTTGCTCCGGTCCTTTGCCGCAAGAAAATCTTAACGTCGAAATTTGAGAACCGGGATTTGCCGACCGACAAGGGGCCTGCAGGTTGTTTAACTTTCCGGCGTCACCATAGCCGATGCCGGAACGCAGCACAACTGAGGAAGGTAAGAGAGTGGGTCCTGAGCTAAATTATTTTTGCGAATTTCAAAATGGAGGTGCGGTCCGGTGACTCGGCCGGTGCTGCCGACTCTTGCGATGATTTGACCGCGCGCCACCTGCTGACCCTCACCGACCAAATTCACTTGGTTGTGCGCGTAGACTGAAGCAATACCTCCACCGTGACGGATGATGACCATATTGCCGTAACCGCGCAGCCGTTCGCTGTAGATCACCTCGCCGTGCTCGACGGCGCGAACCGGCGTGCCCTCCGGAGCGGCGATATCCAAGCCGTCATGAAAGCTCGAACCGCGCGGGCCGAAACCCGAATTGATCGAACCGTTCACTGGCCAGAGAAACGAGCCCGCTTCGCCGTCCGGCAACGGTGACAGGGCGCGGCCCGGCCCCGGTTGCGCGGTGATGATCTCCACGGGCAATTGCCGCGTCGCGCCGGGAATAAAAATTCTTTGTCCGACACGAATCTGGCGGGTATCGCGGATGCCGTTCACCCGCGCCAGCTCGGCTGATGACAGCTCATAAGCTTGTCCAATGCGAAACAAATTTTCTCCCGGTTTGACGACGTGAAAAATTCCCTGGCCGCGATGAGCGGCGTTCGGCGACCGGTTTACGAATCCGGGGGCGCAAGCGGTTAGCAGCGCCGCCGACAGCAGCAACGATTGGAAAACCCCGAGAGGTAATGTCGGTGAGCGTGCCACCTGTTTTAAGAAAACGGAATCGCAGTCAGAGTACCAGTTTCGTCCACCCGCCGCGCTCGCCGTGCCATCGGAAACTCATTCGCGCCAACTGTATTTCCCGACCAGCTTAACGAACTTGCACTCGCCAAGTCGCTCCTCTTTAAATCCGGTCCGATGGCGTGTAACGCGTAAAAGTGATTGACCCTGTTCGTCACCGACCGGAATCACCAACCGCCCGGCGCGCGCGAGCTGTTCAAGCAGCGGCTTGGGCGCCGCGGGCGCCGCCGCGGTGACCAAAATCGCATCGTAGGGTGCGTGCTCGGACCAGCCGATCGTGCCATCACCAACGTGAAGCGCGATATTGTGATATTCGAGAGAATCGAGCAATTTCCTCGCGTTGTGCGACAACGTGCGCGATTTTTCTACGGAGAAGACATTGAAACAGAGCTCGGCGAGCAGTGCGGTTTGATAACCCGAGCCGGTTCCGACTTCCAACACCTTTTCCCCGCCGCTGAGACAGAGCGCCGCCGTCATGCGTGCAGCCATGTACGGTTGCGAGAGCGTCTGCTTTTCGCCAATCGGCAGGGCGCTGTCATGATACGCGCGGTTGACGATTCCGCGGTCAACGAACAAATGTCTGGGGATTTTGCGCAGAGCCGCGATAACGCGGACGTCATCGATACCCCGCGCGATGACCTGTTCCTGGACCATACGTTCTCTCGCCCAGGCAAAATCATGAGAACTCAATTCGGAAGGATTCACGTTGTTAGAAGAACCCGGTCGGGAAATCGGGCCTCAAGCGCGCCATCAGCCTCCCGACCCAATTCTGTCGTAAACCATCTCCCTTTACTGCCGTCGATTGCGGCTGCTCCATCGACGTATTTTCGGCCCATCTGCTGATCAGGCCGGATTACCAGACTTTATCATCAATCGGGCGAGGCTTGCTACAATCTTAGATCTTGGCGGGCAGCGGATCCTGAGGACTCATCGGGCGTTGTCCCTGATCAGAGTTGCGCTGAAAGGATCACAGCCGCAAATCGAGCTTGGGCACAACCAGGAGCCACTCGACGAAACGATCGTCGCCGAACTTACTTGCGTACAAGCCAATCACGCCGAGCGGCACAAATAGCCAGCTCAACAGCCAGCCCTGCCAGGACATTTCATACCCCATCAAAACGGCTAAAAAGGGCAACGCGCCGATCTCCAGGCAAACGCCGCTGCTAAACAGTAGCAGACTTCTTTTCCACCGGCTGTTCTGCAGCCGCACGGCATCCGAGTCGCGCAGGCACAAAAGAAAACCTTGGATCAAACCAAGCTCGCGATGTTTCATCTCGCTTCATCCCCCAAATGTTACTAAATTGCGTCGCTGCGGAATGTTACCGGCGGCCGGATGGAAGGAAAATCCAATCGACACGGACAGAACGGCATTCTGCGTTACGAACAGCCCGCGTATGTTAAAGGCGCTGCCTTCAAAAATCAATCATTCGAAACTGAAAGTCTCAGTCGAAATCTTCGAGAATCGATCGCAAGATTTAACCCTCACCCGAGAAAACTTGCGCATCCGCGCGAGGCGATGAAACGGAAGTCGGCGCACCCGAGCATAGAGATTGCCCTCAGCCTCGACCCCGCACGATCACCACCGGTGCGATGCGGGTTGCCATCAAGGCAGTCCGTTGCCCGGTTGTAGGGCTCAGCGCCCGAGCAACATCGAACTCCTATCGGATTAAGTTAATGTCCTTACGCTTTGGCGGGCAGGTGGATCGACCGCGATCAGCAAGGTAGGCTCCCGGTTCTACCTCGGGACGCGTTTACCGGCTCATCGCATCGAATAACTGCAGCTGGCGGGTGTGGCCTTCGTCTTCGAAGTGGACGGGATAATTGCCGCTGAAGCAAGCGTCGCAAAATCCTTCTTTTCGGCTGTCGAAGTAGACGTACATGCCGTCACGGCTTAGGTAGGCAAGCGAGTCGGCATCGATATAGCGGCGGATCTCTTCGATGGAGTTCGACGACGCGATCAATTCGGAGCGGGTTGGCGTGTCGATACCGTAATAACAGGGACTGATCGTTGCCGGCGAGCTGATGCGCATGTGCACTTCCTTGGCGCCAGCGTCCCGCAGCATGCGAATGATCTTGCGGCTGGTGGTGCCGCGCACGATGGAATCGTCGACCACGACCACGCGCTTTCCGTCCAAAACGTCGCGCTGGGCATTGAGCTTGATCTTCACGCCGAAATTCCGAATCGTCTGCTGCGGCTCGATAAACGTGCGCCCGACATAGTGATTGCGAATAAGGCCAAATTCGAGCGGGATCTTCGATTCTTCGGCATACCCGATCGCCGCCGGTACACCGGAGTCCGGCACGGGCGTCACCAGGTCGGCGTCGACGCCACTCTCGCGCGCCAGCTGCCGGCCGAGTGCTTTGCGCACTTGATAAACGTTGTGGCCGAACAGTTTGCTGTCGGGGCGCGCGAAATAAATGTACTCGAAAATGCATTTGGCGTGCGGCGCCGGCGGAAACGGCTTGAGCGATTGCATCTCATGGTCCGGGCCGATGGTAATAATCTCACCGGGCTCCACGTCACGAATGTATTCAGCTTCGATCAGATCGAGTGCGCAAGTCTCCGAGGCGACGACGTAAGCGCCGCGATTTTTTCCCTCGACGAATTTTCCCAGCACGAGCGGACGAAAACCATAGGGATCCCGGGCTGCAATCATCTTGTCGAGGGTGAGAAACAACAGCGAATAAGCGCCGCGCGTCCGCCCGAGCGCTTCGATGATGCGGCCCATGAGCGTCGATTCTCTCGACGTCGCGATCAAATGGATGATCACTTCGGTATCGGTGGTGGACTGAAAGATCGAGCCGGAGCGCTCCAACTCTTCGCGCAGAAGCGCGCCATTGACCAAATTGCCGTTGTGCGAAATCGCAATCGGCCCTTGCGAATACTCGACAACGAAGGGTTGCGCATTTTTCAAGTGGCTTTGACCTTGTGTCGAGTAGCGATTATGGCCGATTGCGCTGGCCCCCTCGAGGCGCTTGATCACGTCTTCTTTGAACGCATCGGCGACCAGCCCCATCTGCCGGTGTGAAATCAGCCCTTTGCCGTCGGAAGAGACGATGCCGCATGATTCCTGGCCACGGTGCTGCAGCGCGTATAAGCCGAGGTAGACCATGTTGGCCGCCTCGGGATGACCGTAAACGCCCATAACCGCGCATTCTTCGTGGAATTTATCCGACATCATCGGAACCGATTTGCTTCGCCCGCCCTTTGCTTGGAAAACGAGTTGGTCATTTCAGTCTCGCCGGCAGCGCGGTTGACCAGGTCGTTTTTAACTCGTCGATGGGCAACTGGATCAGCGGCTGAATCGTAAACCGGCTGCCCCCGACCACGCCGAGAACCTGCAGGGGTACATTGTGCCGCGCAGCGATTTCTTTCAAACGCTCGACACTCCCCTCCTTCAATGACGCGACGATGCGCGATTGCGATTCGCTGAAGAGAAATGCGTCGCCGCGGATCATCTCGTGCCTTTCGATGCGCACCCCCAGCGGCTTTTCGCCGCCAATGCAGCACTCGGCCAGGGCGACCGCAAGCCCGCCATCCGACACATCGTGCGCCGAAAGCAACAGCTCCTGGTCGATCGCCTCGAGGCAACAAAGCTGCACCGCCTGTTCCATCTTAAGATCGATCCAGGGCGGCGTGCCGCGGGTCAAACCATGCACCCACTTGAGATATTCGCTTCCGCCGAGCTCTTCACGAGTGCGCCCGAGCAAGGCGACCACAGCGCCGGGGGAGTTAAACCACGGCGTCACGACCCGGTGGATCTTCTCTATAAGACCGACCATGCCGATTATCGGCGTCGGGAAAATGGGCGTGCCGTCAGTTTCATTATAGAAACTCACGTTGCCGCTCACAACCGGAACATTGAGCGCCAGGCAAGCATCGCGCATGCCCTGGATCACCTGGGAGAACTGCCACATCACCTCGGGATTTTCCGGGCTGCCGAAATTCAAACAATCGCTCAAGCCGATCGGCCGCGCGCCCACGCAGGCCAAATTGCGCGCCGCCTCGGCCACTGCGATGACGCCGCCAACATAGGGATCGAGGTAGCAATAGCGGCTATTGCCGTCGACGGTGAGAGCCAGGCCCTTGGTGGTTCCTTTGACGCGGATCACGGCGGCATCGGCGCCGGGGGCGAGCACGGTATTGCTTCGCACGAACTGATCGTACTGCCGGTAGATCCATTCCTTGGACGCGAGATTCGGCGCCGACAGGAGCTGCTTTAGAGTGGCCCCAAGATCCTTCGGTTCTTTCACCGTCGCAAGATCCAATTGTTGCAACTGATCCTGCCGAGGCGGCCGAGCTGCCGGTCGCTGATAGACCGGCGCCTCCCGGGTCAGCGCACGAATCGGGATGTTCGCAACCTCTTCGCCGCGCCACGTCGCGCGAAACTGCTGGTCGGCGGTCACCCTGCCGATGACGACCGCGTCGAGATCCCATTTCTCGAAGATTTGTTGGATCTCCGCTTCGGTGCCGCGTTTGGCGACCAAAAGCATGCGCTCCTGCGATTCGGAGAGCAGGATTTCGTAAGGCGTCATGCCGCTTTCGCGCAGCGGCACCGCTGAAAGATCAAGTTCGATGCCGCAGCCGCCGCGCCCCGCCATTTCCGACGATGAGCTGGTTAAGCCGGCCGCGCCCATGTCCTGAATGCCGACGATAAAATCCTTCTCCATCAGCTCCAAGCAGGCTTCGAGCAGCAGCTTTTCCGTGAAAGGATCACCGACTTGCACCGTCGGTCGGCGCTGTTCCTTCTCTTCGGAAAAAGATTCGGAGGCCATGGTCGCGCCGTGAATACCGTCGCGCCCGGTCTTCGAGCCGACGTAGATCACCGGATTGCCGACGCCCTTGGCGATGCCGGTAAAAATCTGCTTTTTCTTGACGATGCCGAGCGTAAAGGCGTTGACCAAAATGTTGGCGTTGTAGCATTCGTCGAAGTAGCATTCCCCTCCGACGGTAGGCACGCCGATACAGTTGCCGTAGCCGCCGATGCCGGCGACCACCCCGCTCAACAAATAACCCGTGCGCGGATGGTCGATGCTGCCGAAACGAAGCGAATTAAGCGAAGCGATCGGACGCGCGCCCATGGTGAAGATGTCGCGCAGGATTCCGCCCACGCCGGTGGCCGCGCCTTGGTACGGCTCGATAAATGAAGGGTGGTTGTGGCTCTCGATTTTGAACGCCACGGCGAGGCCCCCGCCGATGTCAACCACGCCGGCGTTCTCACCGGGACCCTGTAAAACGCGCGGTCCTTCAGTCGGTAGATTCTTGAGATAGGTGCGCGAGCTTTTGTAGCTACAGTGCTCCGACCACATCACGGAAAAAACGCCTAATTCCGTGTAGCTGGGCGGACGGCCGAGAGCCTTGAGAATTTTCTGGTATTCATCGGCGCCGATGCCGTGACTTGAGACGAGCTCCGGCGTCACCATGGGCGCGGCGTGCTGCTCCGCCCGCGCTTCAGACATGCGCGCTCGCCTTCTCAGCACAGGCCGCGGCGATCGAGTTGAAGATCTTGGCGCCGTCTTCGCTCCCGAGCAGCTTGCTGCAAGCATCCTCAGGGTGCGGCATGAGGCCAAAGACATTGCGCTGCTCGTTGCAGATGCCGGCGATGTTATCGACCGACCCGTTGGGATTGGCCGAAGCCGACGGTTTGCCTTTGACGTCGACGTAGCGAAGTAAAACCTGCCGGTTTTTGTGAAGCCGCTCCAAAGTCGCGCGATCGGCGTAGTAGCAGCCCTCGCCGTGCTTCACCGGCATCTTGAGAATCTCGCCGCGCTTTAAGCCGGATGTGAACGGCGCATCGCTTTCCTCAACCCGCAAATACACCGGCTGACAGATAAATTGCAGATTGGCATTTCGCACCAGCGCCCCCGGCAACAAGCCGGCCTCGCAGAGAATTTGAAAGCCGTTGCAAATCCCCAGAACGAGCCCGCCGTTTTGGGCGAATTTGATGACGCCGCGGAGGATCGGCGAGAAACGAGCCATGGCGCCGCAGCGCAGATAATCGCCGTAGGAGAACCCCCCCGGCAGAACGATACAGTCGAAGTTGCCCGCCAGCTCGTCTTTATGCCACAGCAGCTTGACCTTCTGTCCAAGCTCGGACTTGAGCGAGTCAACGACGTCGTGATCGTCACACGACCCCGGAAAAGTAATCACACCCCAACGCATGGCACCTAGACCGAGTTCCCGACTCGAGCACGGCTGAACCGGAAGTCATCCAGAGCAGCCTCTTTCACGGCTCCGAATTGATTTCAAACCGATAATCTTCGATGACGGGATTCGCTAGCAGTTTATCACAAATCTCGCGGATACGAAGCTCGGCATCGTCGCGCGAGCTTGCATCGAGCTCGAGCTCGAGATACTTGCCGGCACGCACGTTGCCAACTTCGTGATAGCCGAGCGTATGCAGCGAGCGCTCGATCGCTTTCCCTTGCGGATCGAGCACCCCCTGTTTCAGTGACACGAAAATTTTAACTCGCATAGACTCCAGACTGTCACGTATGTGCTAGTGAAAGACGCGGCGAAAAATAAAGTCGAGGTTGGCCAAATGGTGCTCGACACCCCACCCCGCATCGATCTCTTCAGCCGATAAATGGCGCCGGATGTCCGGGTCCGTAATCAGCTCGCGTTTGAGATTTCCCCCCTCCCTGCCGACTTTGAGGGCATGCTTTTGCACCATCCGATACGCGTCGTCGCGGGCGATTCCCTTGGCGACCAGCGCGAGCAAAATCTTTTCCGAAAACACCGCGCCGCCGCTTTTCTCCAAATTGCGCTTCATGTTTTCCGGATAGACGCAGAGGTTGCCGAGCACATAGATCATGCGCCGCAGCATGAAATCGAGTGCGATCGTCGCATCTGGCGCAATGACCCGCTCAACCGAAGAATGGCTGATGTCCCGTTCGTGCCAAAGCGGCACATTTTCCATCGCCGCCAGGGCGTAGGAGCGCATCAACCGAGCCATCCCCGATACGTTTTCCGAGAGTATCGGATTGCGCTTGTGCGGCATCGCCGAGGAGCCCTTCTGGCCCGCTGTGAACGGCTCTTCCGCCTCCTGCACTTCGGTGCGCTGCAAGTGGCGGATTTCGACGGCAAATTTTTCGAGCGAGCCGGCAATAATCGCCAGCGTTGCAAAATAATAGGCATGCCGGTCGCGCTGAATAATCTGGTTCGAGACCAGCGCCGGCTTGAGGCCGCTTTTCTTGCAAACGTAGGCCTCGACCTTAGGCGATATCTGCGCGAAAGTTCCCACCGCGCCGGAAATTTGTCCAACCGCGATCTCGTCGACCGCTTTTTGGAAACGCCCCAGGTTACGCTCCATCTCCTGGTACCAGAGCGCGAGCTTTAGCCCGAAGGTGATCGGCTCGGCATGAACTCCGTGAGTGCGGCCGATCATCACCGTGCGTTTGTACTTGTGCGCCTGGCGCCGGAGTACCTGCAGCAGGTCTTCAATATCGCGCTCGAGGATGGCCGACGCTTCTTTGAACTGAATCGCTAATCCGGTATCCATAACGTCCGACGAGGTCATGCCGACGTGCAGGTAACGCGCATCGTCGCCGATCGATTCCGCCACCGAACTTAAAAAAGCGATGATCTCATGCTTGACCTCGGCTTCAATCTCGCGGATGCGCTTGACGTCGAAGCGAGCCTTCTTTCGAATCCGCGCGATCGCGGCTGTGGGAACTTTGCCGAGCTTGGACAAACCCTCGGCGGCGAGGATTTCCACGTCGAGCCATTTCTGAAAGCCGTTCTCTTCGGACCAGATCCGCCCCATTTCGGGACGGGTGTAACGGGGAATCATGCTTCGAAGTCGCCTTCTTCTTCAAAAGTTCAATCGTTCAAGTGTTCCATTGTGTCAGGCGATCCTGAGACATTACTTTAAACTTTGAACCTTCAACCCGTGAACGTCAGCTTTTTCGATCCGTATGACCGAAGCCGCCCGCCGCGCGCCCGGTCGAGGCAAGATCGTCGACTTCTCGCCAATGGACCCGCACCACCCGTTGCACGACCATCTGGGCGATACGTTGGCCACGCTGGATCACGATCGGCGTCGAGCCGAGGTTGACCGCGATGATCTGAATTTCGCCGCGGTAGTCCGAGTCGATGGTGCCGGGGCTGTTGAGCAGGGTCAATCCTTGCTTCAACGCCAAGCCGCTGCGCGGCCGAATTTGTGCTTCAAAACCGAGCGGCAATGCGATCGCGATACCGGTGGGGACGAGGGCTCGCTGCAGAGGCGCAAGCTCGATATCACCGTCGGCATCGGCGCAAAGATCCATGCCGGCGGCGCCTTCGGTCATATACGCCGGAAGATCGAGCTGCGCCGAGCTTCGCCGCAGGCGCTTGATCTCAATGCGAACTTCTTCCACGTTGGCCCGCGCTGCCGCCGATTCAGCGGCAATCAATGACTCGTGCTTAAGTTTTTTATTTGAAAACTATCGGCGAAATCGCCCAATAGCGTGAGCGTCCGGCCGTCGGAACGGAAAAGATCGTCGGCCAACTCGACCACATCGTCGCGGCTCACCGCGCGAATGCGCTGGCAAATTTCCTCGGTCGTGATCGACTTGCCGAAATAAATTTCATTGCGCGCGATATGGCTCATCCAGGAATCGGTCGACTCCAAACCAAGCATCGTGCTGCCGATAAGCTGGCCTTGCGTGCGCTCGAGCTCCGCGCTGGTCATCTCGCCGGCGGCGAGCTTTTTGAGCTCTTGTGTGATCAGCTCGACGACCTCTTCAGTGGATTCGAGACTGGTCCCGGCGTAAACACCCACGTAACCGACGTCTTTGTATGACGATGAAAACGAATAAACCGAATAAGCCTTGCCGCGCTTCTCACGGATTTCCTGAAATAGACGCGAGCTCATGCCGCCGCCAAGCAGTGTGTTCAGCACGTAGCCGACATAGCGTTTCGGATGGGTTTGGTGAATTCCGGTCATGCCTAGACAGAGATGAACCTGTTCCAAAGGTTTTGGATGCGGGTAAATGCCGCTTGCCGTCGTGGGCAGGATATCCGCGCCGATCTCCGTGGCGCTCTTGAATGACACCTGGCCGATCGAGCCGAGCCGCGCCGCCATCGCTTCGACGATCGCACCGTGACGGAGGTTGCCGGCGGCGGACACGATGACTTTCTCGGGCCGGTAGCGCGCTTTGAAGAACTTGACGAGGTCGTCGCGGCTAAAGCCGGTTACGGTCTCTTGCCGGCCGCAAATCGGCCGGCCGATCGGCTGATTCTGGAAAAAATCCAAATTGAAAAGATCGTGGACGTAGTCGTCCGGCGTGTCCTCTGATTGCGAGATCTCCTGGAGGATCACCGACCGCTCCCGTTCGATCTCTTCGGCGTCGAAGCTGGAGTGAAGAAAGATGTCGGTCAAGAGATCGATCGCTAGCGGCAGATTCTCATCGAGCACCTTGGCGTAGTAGCAGGTGTTTTCCTTGGAAGTGAAGGCGTTGATGATGCCGCCAACCGCGTCCATCTCCTCGGCAATTTGCGCCGCGCTGCGCCGCTCGGTGCCCTTGAAGAGTAAATGCTCGATGAAGTGGGAAATGCCGTTTTCCTCGGTGCTTTCGTGACGCGAGCCGTTCTCCACCCAGATTCCGAGACTCACCGAGCGATTGTCCGGCATCTCATGCGAGACCACACGGATGCCGTTGTCGAGGACGGTTTTAGCGAACATCAAATGCGGCTCAGTGAATCAGGTGCCGGTTTCCTGCAGCGCTTCTTTGCGGCTCAATCGGATCTTACCCTGGCGGTCGATCTCCAAAACTTTGACCATCACCTCGTCGCCCTCTTTGAGCACGTCGGTGACCTTTCGCACGCGCTCGGGGGCGAGCTGGGAAATGTGAAGCAGACCGTCGGTGCCGGGGAGAATTTCGACGAACGCCCCGAACTCGACGATTTTGCGCACGGTGCCCTTGTAGATTTTTCCGACCTCGGCCTCGGCGGCGATCCTCTGGACCATCTCGATCGCCTTCCGCGACGCCTCTTCGTCGACGGAGGCGATTCGCACCGTGCCGTCGTCCTCGACGTCCATTTTGACCCCGGTCGCTTCGATGATGCCGCGGATCACTTTGCCGCCTGGGCCGATGATCTCGCGGATCTTATCCGGTTTCACCTTCAACGTGATAATCCGCGGCGCATGGCCGGAAACATTGGTACGTGGCGTCGGCAAAGTGTCATTCATGATGCCGAGAATATGCAACCGACCCTCCTTGGCCTGATGCAGCGCCTGTTGCATGACGTCCCGGTTGACGCCGCCGATTTTGATGTCCATCTGCAGCGAGGTGACCCCCTCGGACGTGCCGGCGACTTTAAAGTCCATATCGCCAAGATGATCTTCATCGCCGAGAATGTCAGAAAGCACTCGCACATGCTCGCCTTCTTTGATCAAGCCCATGGCGATTCCGGCCACCGGCGCGGACACCGGCACACCCGCGTCCATCAGTGCGAGCGAGCCGCCGCACACCGTCGCCATCGATGTCGAGCCGTTGGACTCCAATATTTCTGAGACGATTCTGATCGTGTAAGGAAAGCTCTCCTCGGCGGGCAGGACCGGCAGCAGAGCACGCTCAGCGAGGTTGCCATGGCCGATCTCACGCCGGCCCGGACCTCTGAGGAATTTGACTTCGCCGACGCTGAACGGCGGAAAATTGTAGTGCAACATGAATTTCTTGAAATGCTCGCCGATCAAGGCATCGACCCGCTGCTCGTCTGATGTGGTGCCCAGAGTGGTCACCACGAGAGCCTGAGTCTCGCCGCGCGTAAACAATGCCGAGCCGTGGGTGCGCGGCAGCACCTCGACTTCGCAAGTAATCGGGCGGATGTCCTTCAGACCGCGCCCGTCGATGCGCCGTTCCTGGTGAATCACCAGGCCGCGAAAGACATTTCGCTTAAGCTCTTCGAAGGCGCCTTTGATGTCTTTTTGTTTATCGGGAAACTCGGCCAGAGCCTGCGGCACGACGACCCCTTTGACCTCGGCGATGCGCTTGTAGCGCTCCAGTTTTTCCGCGACTTCGAGCGCCTGTTTGAGCTTTGCCAAGGCCAGTTCTTCGACTCGCCTGACAACCGCCTGATCGAGCTTGGCGAGCGGCACTTCTCTCTTCGACTTGCCGATTTCTCTGCGCAGCTGTTCTTGAATCTCGATCAACGGCTGAATCGCCTGATGACCGGCATACAACGCCTCGAGGATCTCGTCCTCGGACACCATCTGCGCGCCGCCCTCGACCATGACGATCGCGTCCTGGCTGCCGGACAGAAAGATGTCCATGTCGCTTTCGTCGAGCTGATTTTGGGTCGGATTGATCACCCATTGGCGGTTATTGCGGCCGATACGAACGCCCGCCAATGGACCGTTGAAGGGAATGTCGGAAACGTGCAGGGCGACCGAGGCGCCGAGCATCGCCACGATATCGGGATCGTTCTCACGATCGGCCGATAGCACTGTGGCGATCACCTGAGTCTCGCAGCGCAGCCCTTCCGAGAACAGCGGGCGAATCGACCGGTCAATCAGCCGGCAGGTGAGGATCTCCTTTTCGGAAGGCCGGCCTTCGCGCTTAAAAAAACCGCCGGGAATTTTGCCGGCGGCGAATGTTTTTTCTTGGTAATCGACCGTGAGCGGAAAAAAGTCGGTGTCCAGCTTCAAGTCTCTGGCTGCCACGGCGGTGACCAGGACGACGGTTTCACCGTATTGCACCAGCGCCGCACCGTCGGCTTGCTTGGCGACTCGGCCGATTTCGATAGATAAAGGTCGGCCATGAAACTCCAATTCAACTTTTTTAACCATAGAAGAATCCTCGGGCGGGAAACGCGGACGGAGGCGTGGAAACGGCAGGCAACGGCGCTGGAATCGCTATTTGCGTATTCCAAGCCTCTGGATCAGGTTTTGGTATCTGCCGAAATCACGGCTTCGCAGATAATCCAAAAGCCTTCTTCTCTGCCCTACTAGCTTCAAGAGGCCACGACGCGAGTGATGGTCCTTTACATGGACCTTGAAGTGCTCGGTGAGATGATCGATACGCTCGCTGAGAAGCGCAACCTGCACTTCGGGAGAGCCGGTGTCCGTCGGATGAACCCTGAACTGCTCAATCTTGTTTTGTTTTTGGGGTTCAGCAATTCCCATATCCCCGCTCTTTTTCTCTCTTTCTTTTTAGTTGAGTTTTTCTAACACACTGCCCCATGCTTGTAAAGTAGCGGAATCGACGGTCAAAGTCATGATTTGTTTTCACCGGTCTGACAAAGATGTTAGAGTGGCGCAATCATGAAATTGAGCCCCATCTACTTTCCGGCATTTTGCCTGTATTGCCTCACCTTGGGATCGCTCCAGGCGGCGGAATACTATCGTTGGGTCGATCAAGACGGCGTTCTCCACATCACCGACAACTTGCACAATGTGCCGCCTAATCAACGTGGCAAAGCGAACCGGGTTCAGGCTCCGGAGAGCCCGCGGGTCGCGCCCCAGCCCAAGCCACCGAGCAAGGCGTCGATTCCGATGGAAAAACATGGCCACGTCGTCGTCATCCAGGCGACGCTCAACAATAAACGCGCCGCCAAATTCGTCGTTGACACCGGGGCTAGCTACACGCTGATCTCGACCGCTTTGGCGCGCGAGCTAGCCATCGACCTGGGTCCGAATGCGAAGACCTTACCGTTCCAAACCGCGAATGGGCTGATCCATGCACCGGTCACCAACCTGGAGTCGATCGCCGTCGGCGGCATCGAAATCCGCGACATGGCGACCGCTGTCCATGACGCCATCCCGGACCCACAGGTCGCCGGTCTCCTCGGGCTCAATTTCCTGAGTCACTTTCGTATGGATATCGATACTCAAAAAGGCGTGCTCCATCTGGAGAAAAAATAGCCCGTGATCGCCGCACCTTTTCACGCCCAATCACCAAAAAAGCGGACCGGCGATAAAAAACCGGCCCGCTTTTTCGTCTGTTAGCTTCTGGCATCAAGCCGCTTGTCGGCAAATTCTATACGGATACCGGGTCTCGTCAGAGCTAATCGGCGAGACGGTCAACGCCAACAATGCTCAAACTTGATCTATCAACCACAGGATGATGAGCACCACGACGATCAATACGACAAAGGGCATGGCGAACGACTCGAACATACGCGCCATATCGTATCCGTTGGACGGCTTGCCGCAAGGGTGCCGGTGTGCGCGATAAAGAGGACCGACAAATGGGCATGAAGCAAATGAACATGAATTTTAACCTCGAGGCACGGCGCAATCCCGCGCGGAATTAGATCTCGCCAGCGGTTTAATTCAAAAGCTCTCATCCGTACTCGCCATGATTGGGGGAAAACCAAAAGGCCAAAAATCACAATCACGCCATCACGTCTGGCGGCTGGTCCCGTGATTGATCTTATTGAGGGCTCTCAAGCGGAGCATGCCGGAAACGCGAGTGGGAAAAGCAAAAGAGAAAGGCAAGGGCCGCAAAGAGACCTGACGCAAAACCGTCTAATTATTTTCTTCAGTACCCCGTAGACAGGTCCTTTTGATAGTACTAGCGTGGAATTAGTACGACCGCGCGTCTGAATCCTTCATAGCCCGGCCATATCACCGACCGGCAACGGCGGCGGAGGTCTCACCATGATTTTGCTGGTTGAGGACCATGCCTTGAGTCGCCAAGCTCTCGCTCGGCAGCTTTCACTCAGCGGCTACAGGGTCATGGCGGCGGCAGACGGGCAGGATGCGGCCGACCTGCTGGATCGACTTCCCTTCGATCTTGTGATCACGGACCTTGGGCTTCCCAAGTTGAGCGGTTTCGAGCTAATCGGACGCATTCGTCTGAAATCGCCAAAGATGCCGATCCTAGTCGTTTCGGGCGAACCCAAACCAGAAAAAACTTTAAATGGGGAAGTGGAGTATTTTCGAAAACCCGTTGCTGCGAATGTAGTGATCGAGGCAGTGAAACGCTTCACACGGCGACCCATGCGGCTTAGAGATCACGCCTTAATTCGTAATTGGCCTCCGATCTGGAACAACTTCACAAACCCCGTTACCAATCGGGTGCGGCGTGAAATCGGGGTTCTCAGGAAAGTCCGTTTCAGGAACGCAGATTCAAAGAAATGCTTTTTGCTGATCGAGCACCAAGGTGAGTTCTTCATGGGTGCATTGATGTTTCATGACGGGAGATTTGGCCAGCAAATCGCCGAACTGTTGCAGGGTCAACTCGGCCATTCGATCACAGAGATTGGCAACCTGGACCTGAGTCACACGTTTTAATCGTTTACGCCTTAAGGCAACCAATACCGGAACTGCACGAGCTTAGTGAGAGAATAGCGTCTATCATTCAAGAGTATAGCAGCACCGTGCAGCGGCGATGCGATGCAGGACGTGCTGCAAGCTAGAATTTCAAACCGTGGGTTGTGCAAACGGGTTTGCGTGGCGACATTGCGAAAGCCGGCACGGATGGCGCAGCTGCGATGCCAGCCGATAAAATCGTCAACGGTCTAACGCTAATCGAACCCTGAGCGGCACACGGGATTCGTCCCGGCTACGCTCAGCCATCATTAACAGGAATAACGAACAGACCACGAAAATCAGCGCCAAAAGCGTGCTCGATACCCGGTTCATGGATTGCCTCCTCAATTTCGCAACAGACGTGGACAAACGCTGCCGAAATTTACGCAACGAACATCGCTCCAAGTTGAGGTGGCGCAATGGCTATGCCGTCGCACAGTTGAGCGCAAAGCTAGACAAGTGTTGCTTCGATATATCACGAGACGCCGCCAAAGCTGAACAGATTTGTTCCCTATCGCTCCCAAAACACTAGCGCTCGATATGGATTCTGTGCCTTGTCGCTAACCATGGCCACAAAACGTAGGCCATAATCGGACAACTGCCCAAACCCTCGAATCCCGTACCCAATCTGCACGCCATCTCACCCACCCAACGTGTGCAACATGTTTCTGGGGGTTGTGCACGCTAAAGAAATATCTGTTTGAATTGGATGAAATGAGCGTAGTCTTTTTGCTGCATAATATATGCAGGCGCAAAAACATAGGGAGAGGAAATCAATGAAACGAGAGGTTGTCACTTTCAACATATCCGGCGCAGCCCGAATTTTGGATATGCCTGAAAGCACCGCGCGGGCAGCGGAGCGAAGTTGAGAATTAGCGGCCGCGTGACTCAGCGGGACGGCGTCTCTTCGATCGTGCCGAGATTGAGAGTTACGCCGCAGAACGCGTAGCCAAGAGACAGCAGGTGACCAGACAGTGAATTGTTACCTTAAACGACAACGGCCCGTCTTGAAGGAAGCGGGCCGCGTCAAAACTGGAAAGGAAACTACTAGTGCAAGACGCAGTATCCCGAAAACTAGTAGCAAAGCCAGTCAAAGTTTTGCTGCGGCCGACCTTGAGCTACTTCGGGCAGCTCAGAGCCGGATCATGCGAAGAAACTCACTTCAACCAGAACCAGACAAACAATCTTCCAAGACTTGAGTCCCTGACGGCACAGCTTGTCACGTCCGTTTCCATGACCTAAGGCTTACCTTGGCAAGCTTGCTGATAGCTCAGGGCAAAAGCTTAACCTAAATTCGGGACCAGTTTGGGGCACTATTCAATCCAAATGACCGTAGACATTTACGGGCATCTGGTTTCGGGGAGCAATCGAGCAGCGGTAGATAAGCTGGATGATGCTCCATCTGGGGAGTCAGCCCGCTCAAGTTGGTAGCAAAGCGGTAGCATGACCCCCAGAGAGAGCCTAAGTATGTGTAATTTAACTACACCCGCTCACCGCGCCGCAGTTCATGCATTTATAGCAGGCACCGCTGCGGATCATGATTGCGCCGCAGTCTGGACAGGGTGGCGCATCCTGCTGATAGAGACTGGTCACGCTGCTGATGCTCGCCACCGGTGCGCCGCCGCGCGGCGCATGCGAAGCGATCGAAACGATCTTCTTGGGATGCATTTCTTCGTCGGGCTCTTGTTTGACGATCCCCACTTCTTGTTGCGCGTCGCCGTCGAGAAACTTGGTCGCCAGCCAGCGGAAAATGTAATCCATGATCGACTTGGCCATCGGTATGTCGCGATTCTTGGTAAACCCCGATGGCTCGAAGCGCATGTGGCTGAACTTGTCGACCAGCACGCGCAGCGGCACACCGTACTGCAGCGCCATCGAGATCGCCGTCGCAAACGAGTCCATCAAACCGGAGATGGTCGAGCCTTCCTTAGACATCTTGATGAAAATCTCCCCCGGCTGGCCATCTTCGTACATGCCGGCATGGATATAGCCCTCGTGCCCTGCGATGTCGAATTTGTGAGTGATTGAGGACCGCTCGTCGGGAAGTCTGCGCCGGAATGGGCGCGCTTCCTTGCTCTCGGCCGGGGTTTTGGCCTCGTCTTTGTCCTTTGCCGTGTTGAGCGGCTGGGTACGCTTGGAGCCGTCACGATAGATCGCCACCGCCTTGAGCCCGAGCTTCCACGACTCCATGTAGGCGTGCATGATCTCTTCCACGGTCGCATCCGTGGGCATGTTGATGGTCTTGGAAATCGCCCCGGAGATAAACGGTTGCACCGCGCCCATCATCTTGACGTGGCCCATGTAATGAATCGAGCGACTGCCGTTGGCCGGCTTGAAGGCGCAATCGAAGACCGGGAGGTCGTCATCCTTGAGATGCGGCGCGCCTTCGATGGTCTCGTGCTCCTCGATGTGCTCGACGATTTCTTGAATCTGCTTGACGTCGTAGCCCAAACGGCGCAGCGCCCGCGGCACGGTATTGTTGACGATCTTCAACAGCCCGCCGCCGACCAGTTTCTTGTACTTGATCAGCGCGATATCGGGCTCGACGCCGGTGGTATCGCAGTCCATCATGAACGCGATGGTGCCGGTCGGCGCCAGCACGGAAATCTGGGAATTTTTTACCCCGTGCTTTTCCGCTTCGTCGCAGTTGAGATCCCAAGCTTCCCGCGCCGCCGTGAGCAGATCCAGCGGCACATGCGACGGCGGAATCTTGTAAGCCTGCGCGCGGTGTTTGTTGAGCACGCGCAGCATCGGCTGGCGATTGACCTCGTAGCCGTCGAAAGCGCCGGTCGCCGCCGCCACCCGGCTCGACTGCAAATAACCCTCGCCCGACATCAACGCAGTGACGGCGGCGGCGTAAGCCCGGCCTGCGTCGGAATCGTACGGCAGACCTAGCGACATCAACAGCGCGCCGAGATTGGCGTATCCCAGACCGAGCTCACGGAAGGCATGAGCATTCGCGGTAATCTCGGCGGTCGGATAGGAAGAATTATCGATCAGAATGTCCTGGGCCAAGATCACGATGTCGACCGCGCGGCGAAAAGCCTCGGTATCGAAGACGCCGTCTTCACGCAAATACTTGAGCAGGTTGAGTGACGCCAAATTGCACGCCGAGTTGTCCAGGTGCATGTATTCGGAGCATGGATTGGAAGCATTGATGCGCGCGGTATTCGCGCAGGTATGCCAGTCGTTGATCGTGGTGTCGTACTGCATCCCCGGATCGCCGCAGAAATAGGTGCTCTCGCCGATCATGCGCAACAGATCGCGCGCTTTGAAAGTCTCGCACGGCTCGCCGCTGGTGACATATTTCGTTTGCCACTCCCGATCTTCTTGGACCGCGCGCATGAATTCATCGGTCACGCGCACCGAATTATTGGCGTTCTGAAAAAACACACTGCCGTACGCCGGTCCATCGAGACTCGAATCGTAGCCCGCTTCGATCAGCGCCCAGGCTTTCTTTTCCTCTTCAACCTTGCACTTGATGAACTCTTCGATATCGGGGTGATCGACGTCCAAAACCACCATCTTGGCCGCGCGCCGGGTTTTGCCGCCGGACTTGATCACGCCTGCCGACGCGTCGGCAGCTTTCATGAAGGACACCGGCCCGGAGGCCGTCCCGCCACCGGCCAACTGTTCCTTCGAAGAACGAATTTTCGATAGATTCACGCCGGAGCCCGAGCCGCCCTTAAAGATAACGCCTTCCTTGCGGTACCAATCGAGGATCGAATCCATCGTGTCTTCCACCGAAAGGATGAAGCAAGCCGAGCACTGGGGCTTATCTTCGATGCCGCAGTTGAACCAGACCGGGCTGTTAAAGCAGGCCTTCTGATGCAGCAGAATGTGCGTCAGTTCATCGGAGAACGCTTGGGCGTCACCGGCGCTGGCGAAATAGCCGTCCTTTTGGCCCCAGCCGGTGATCGTATCCACCACCCGGCCGATCATCTGGCGCACGCTATGCTCGCGTTGCGGCGTGCCGAGCGGGCCGCGAAAATATTTGGAAACCACCACCTGGGTGGCCATCAAAGACCAACTTTTGGGGATCTCGACATTGGCTTGTTCGAAGACTACCTTGCCTTTCTCGTTGGTAATGGAAGCGTTGCGCGACTCCCATTCAACTTCGTCAAAAGGGCTGACTCCGGCGCGGCTAAAATAACGCGCTATTTTCAGTCCGGTCCTTACCCGCGGCGTCCCCTGAGGAGCGCCAAAATCGGTCGCCTGAGAAGTACCCGTTGCCATCCTTCCGTCTCCTTCCCCTATTGAAATCCCAATATATGGTGTGGTCTGAATTAGAAATGCACTAGATTTTGTACTTGTAAAAATAATTAAGAGATTTGTCAATCAAATTTTTTACTGATCTGATTTATCCTGATTTTTCACCGGTTTTGGTGATTCGAGGATCGCGCCCCCAAGCAGCACGACGTCCTAGAGTCGCCGTTTAAGATCTGCTAATGTCGCTTACCCGGCAAGAATGGCTAAGAAAAGCATACCGATTGAAAGCCTTGGCGCCGTGCTCGAGCAATCGCTCAAGCGCTTGGAACTAGCCGTGCGACTCGACGAGTACGCGGTGTGGCCGATCTGGAACGACGTCGTCGGCAAAATCATCGCGCGCAACGCCCAGCCGGAAAAGATCCGTAACGGCACTCTCTTCGTGAAAGTATCGAGCCCGGTGTGGATGCAACAGCTGCAATTTATGAAAGACATGATCGCAACTAAGCTCAACCACCGCCTCAAGGGAGAGACCGTCAAGAATATTTTCTTCATGGTCGGGCGTATTGATGCCGACGAAGAGTTGAGCGCGCCTGCGCCGAGTGAAACTGCGGAAAGCGCCGAGTGTCGGATCGATGAGGAGTTTCTGGAGTCGGTCGCCGATCCTGAAATCCGCGCTGCGTTCAAGAAGCTGGTTAAAAGCTACTCCCGGCGCAAGCCGAAAGCTTGATGGTTGTTCCCCATCCAAGCCCGAATTTACCAACTCATCGCCGGCTGCCGGCGATGATCGCCGCGACTTCTTCGCTGTATTGCTTGCCAGGACGATAAATAATCAGGGGAGGCAATACCTTCAAGCCTGCTCTACCGCCCTTAACGCCTTCAACCAACAGCAGCGATGCTTCGGCGTCCTGGAAGGAGTGAACCATGCGTAACCGCTTCGGCTCGAGCCGCGCTTGACGCATGGCGAAAATCACATCGGCCGAGCGAACCGCCGAATAGACCAGCGACATCAGACCCTTTTCGCGCAACAAGAACCTACCGGCGCGGAGAAAATCGCTTAGCTCACCGGTCGTTTCGTGGCGCGCGATCCGTTTCTCGTCGTCCCGACTGATCCGCCCGCTATTCGGTTGACGAAACGGCGGATTGCAGACCACGACATCGAAGCTCGCAGCGGCAGCGACTGCGTTGATAGTCCGAACATCACCCCGGCAAATTCGAATTCGCTCTGCCAGATCATTCAGTTCGACGTTTCTTTCGGCGCGCTCAGCCATCGCCGGCTGAAACTCGAATCCGGTAATTGAAACCTGCGCATGTAAGAGGGCCAGCAGCAGCGGGATGATGCCGTTGCCGGTACCGAGATCCGCAACCGTCTCCTTCCCTTTCATCGAAACGAAATCGGCCAGCAACAGCGCATCAAGCGAGAACCGATAACCGCTGCGGCGTTGAAAAAGCTTCAACTTGCCTTGGAAAAGCGAGTCCAAGGTTTCTTCATTCATGAGATTCGGGTTGTGCAGCGGCGACGAATTCGCCGCGACCCGAAAAAAGCGTTGCTTACCGTCCATAAATCTTGCAATATACGGTAGTTTTCTATATCTAATTTGGAATTCTGGATCTCCGTCTACCCTTCACGCTAAAGCAAAATGCTCCTTTTTCTGGGCCAAGTCGGCCGATTTGCGACCGACCAGATTGCCGGCATGGGAAGAATCTTTTCCTTCCTGATGTCGGCCCTTTTTTTAGCCTTCCGTCCACCAGCCAAGATTTATTTGATCATCTACCACATTAAAACAATTGGCGTGGAATCTCTCTCGGTCGTCGCTCTATCGGGGTTTTTCACCGGGATGGTGATGGGTTTTCAAGGCTATTACAGCTTGCGACAATTCAATGCCGAAAGTTGGCTCGGGTCGGCAACTGCGTTAGGTTTGCTGCGCGAGCTCGGTCCGGTGCTGTCGGCTTTCATGGTCACAGGACGAACCGGGTCAGCCATGGCGGCCGAACTGGGGACCATGCGCGCCACCGAGCAGATCGATGCGCTCGATTCGATGGCGATCAACCCAATCAAGTACCTCGTGTCGCCGCGCATCATCGCGAGCCTCCTTGCCATGCCTCTACTCACCGCTATCTTCGACGTCATCGGTATTTTCGGGGCGTATCTGGTGGGCGTTAGCCTCCTCGGAGTGAGTTCGGGAAGCTTCTTTGCCGGCATGGAAGGCAGCATCGTTTTCCACGACGTTTACAGCGGTTTTGTGAAGTCGATTTCCTTCGGCCTCATCATCACCTGGATATGCTGCTACAAAGGCTTTTATGCGCCGCCCATGGCCACCGGCGTAAGCCAGGCGACCACCGAATCGGTCGTGCTTTCCTTTGTCATGATTCTCGTCTGGGATTATTTCTTGACGTCCGTCATGCTGTAACACGATGATCCGCGTCACCAATCTACACAAGAGCTTTCGGTCGCAACACGTGCTCAAGGGCGTGAACCTGGAGTTTGCCACCGGGAAGATCACGACGATTGTCGGCACCAGCGGCTGCGGCAAGACCGTCTTGCTAAGGCACTTAAACGCCTTGCTGCGACCGGACGAGGGTGAAGTTTTCGTAGATGGCGTAGATATCGCCAAACTTCCCCAAAAAGAACTCTACCAGATTCGCGCTAAATTCGGCGTACTCTTTCAAGGGGCCGCCCTGCTCGACTCGATGACCGTCTTCGACAACGTCGCCTTTCCATTGAGAGAAAAGACCAAGAGTAAAGAGCCCGAAATCAAAAAAAAAGTGGAGGAACGGTTGGAACAGGTCGGATTGGGAGAAATGGGTAGAAAATTACCCGCTGAACTAAGCGGTGGCATGAAAAAGCGCGCCGGCTTGGCCCGCGCGCTCATTATGGATCCTGAAATTGTCTTATTCGACGAGCCGACAACCGGTCTCGATCCGGTTCTGGCAACCAGCATCCATCAATTGATCGCGCGTACGCATACGACGTTTGGTTTCACCGGCGTTCTTGTGAGCCACACGATTCCGCAGGTCTTTGGCATCTCCGATTATATTGCGATGCTCGCCGACGGTGTCATCAAAGAACTGTCCCCGCCGGAAGTTTTCTGCGCCTCGAAAAATCCGGTCGTTCAGCAATTTATTCAAGGCAAGACTGAAGGCCCTATCCAGGTGCTGTAGGAGTGAAAAGTGAACCAATCGCGCACTGACATCATGGTTGGCATCTTTGTCCTCGCCGGGCTCGCCTGCCTGGGTTATCTCGCCATCAGGCTCGGCAAACTAGAGCTGTTCGGATCCCAAGGCTACGTCGTATCCGCCGATTTTGCCTCCGTGGCCGGGCTTAAGCTTGGCGACCCGGTAGAAATTGCCGGGGTCCGTATCGGCAAGGTGGAGGGGATCGGATTAAGCGATGACCGCGCGCGCGTCACCCTAAGGGTCAACGACGGAGTCAAGCTTCAAGACGATGTCATCGCTTCGGTCCGGGCCCGAGGCCTGATTGGTGATAAATTTGTTTTGATTGCGCCCGGGGCTTCGGATAAAATAATTCCCCCAGGTGGGAAAATTAGGGAAACCGAATCGCCGCCCGACATTCCGGATTTGATCGGCAAAATCGTCGGCGGTGATCTGACATCCAAGAAAGAGAAGAAGGAAGAGAACAGTGCAAAGTAGTCCATGCGTGAAGATACTGGGTCTTGTGTTGGGACTATTGTTTCTTTCGGCGAGCGCGCAAGCAGGCGTTCCGACCGAGCAAATCAAAGGCACGGTTGACAGGGCCGTGTTGGTGCTCAAAGATCCGCGCCTGAAGCCGGCGGCGAAAACAAAAGAGCGGCGCGAGCAGCTAAGAGAAATATTATTTGCTCGTTTTGATTTCACCGAGATGGCCAAACGGGCCCTCGGCTCCAATTGGCGCCGGCGCACGCCACAGGAACAGGACGAGTTCGTTCGGCTTTTTACCGATATTCTCGAACGGGCCTACGCCAATATCATTGAGTCCTATACCGACGAGAAAATTGTTTATATAAACGAGAGGATCGAAGGCGGCTTCGTCGATGTGGGGAGTAAAATATTGACCAGCCGGGGCGAAGAGTATTCGGTCAATTACAAAGCCCATCTAGTCAGTAACGAATGGAAAGTTTACGACGTGATCGCCGAAAACATCAGTCTGGTGAACAATTTTCGTTCGCAGTTCAATCGTGTCATCGCCAATTCATCCTACGAAGAGTTGCTGCGCCGGTTAAGAGACAAAGCTGACTTTGCCGGGGTGCCGAAAAAATAACTGCGGGCGCATTCTGGACGCCCTAGCCGGTTCAAGCGAAGGTCATCAGCCGTTTCTTGCGACCTGCCTGACGAAACTTTTTCACGCACTTGCGTTATTGACCCGAGCGGCGCTCGCTGCGGATGGAAGTCCAAGGATTGCCGCGATTCGCTTGCAGCGCTGCTCTGTTTGCGCTTGACTGAAGCCATCGCACGCAGTATTCCGAACTCGAGCTTGCCGCCAAAGGAGACCCGACGTGGCAACAAATATTGATTGGCATTCGCACCACACAGCTCCGGAAATCTCGGAGCGAATCAAAGAGCTCACAGGCAAGCGGCCCCATATCGATGCCTTGGATTCGCCGGATTTTTCCAAACGCATCCGGGAAATGGATGACGCGGGCGTGGATGTGCAGCTAATTTGCCAGGGCGCGGGCGTTTACGCTGATCAACTGCCGCCGGATCAAGCGCTCGATATCGTGCGCATGTCGAACAGCATA